>Ga0209009_1000068_pt1 | contig 45137 bp, 36 predicted proteins | sample BlaSpr_A8_OM3_M2_FD_187979 | JGI IMG/M metagenome (GOLD analysis project Ga0209009, IMG submission 187979) | Forest soil microbial communities from Thunder Bay, Ontario, Canada - Black Spruce, Ontario site 2_A8_OM3_M2 (SPAdes) (version 2) | ecosystem: Environmental > Terrestrial > Soil > Boreal... | reverse complement strand
TGAGGTAGCTCCGGAGAGCACCTGCCCCAACTGGCTGGCACGTCCGTATAACTGAAGCAACTGATCCGCCAGCTGGAAGGCCAGGCCGAGGTTGATACCATACGACCTCAGCGCCGATACGGATTCACCTTCAAGGCCGCCGAGTACCGCTCCTAACCAGCACGGTAATTCGAAGAGGGACGCCACCTGGCGTGCGGCAAGATCCTCGTACAACTCCTCGGATCCATCCGTATCGGCCGCCGCCCTTTCCCCTTGGATTCGCGCCTCGCAGACCACGCCCAGGGACTCTGCGATCATTTGGCTCACAAAATGACCGCAACTAGCGGAGAGTTCGTAGGCTTTGCTCAAGAAGAAGTCGCCCACGATCATCGCAAGCATATTGCCCCAGTTCGCAGGCCGGTCTCCATTTTGACCGGTTTCGCCATGATCCCGGTCTTCTATGCTCAGATGCGCCAGCGCGGCGACATATCCGAGTTCCATTGCGGCCGCGGCCGGAATCAGGCGCGGCTCCCGAGCATCGCCGAATGCAGCGGCCAGTAACAGCAGAAGCGCGGGACGGAATGGGACACCCGGGTCACCACGCCCCGCCGCCGAGAATCGTGCGAGAAACGGCCAGTCTCTACGAACCGTGGCCAGGAGGGTTTCACCCACGGCCAGCAGGTCTTCGCGAACCCGGAGCCCTCCGCGATCGATCAGCGGACCCACATCGTCCAGCAATGCCGCCGGATCGGTCTCGCCGATCGCCTCCGGTAGCAGGGCCGCCCTCCGGCATAGCGCAAAGAGTGGTCGGTCGTTATCGAATGTGCTCTCCAGCACGTGCCAGATCAGCATGTACCGCCGTGCCCCGTGCCGTCCCGCCTCGAAATAACCCATGTACTTCTTCTCGAGCATCAGGACGTAATCGCTCAGGTCGGGCTCATTCCGACCCGGCCGCAGGTTGCGGTCGATCGCTTCGGCTGCCAGCTTCCCCGATTCCAACGCGTAGCTGATGCCTTCGCCCGTAAAGGGACTGATCAGGCCGGCCGCATCGCCCACCAGCAGCAGGCCCGGGGCCACGCATTTCTCCGCCCGAAATTGGAAATTCAGCGGGGCGCCGAGCCAGGCTCCGCACTCCTCCATGCGCTTGAAACGCGGGTCCGTCGCCCGCAGCTCGGCGACGAAGCGGTTCATCAGCGAGCGCACCGTGACGCCGCGGGTCCGCTCAAAAAGGCCCACGCCGATGTTGGCGGATTCCGGCCCTGTCGGGAAGACCCATCCGTACGATGGCAGGATATATCGATCGGTCGGATCGGTGAGCGGCATATAGATTTCGAGCAGGGCGTGCAGGTTCCGAATGCCGCTGTAATACCCACGCAGCGCAAAGCCAAAGTGGGATGAAATCCCCTTCGTCAGCCCCGCCTGCACTGCCAGCCGGGATGCCGCTCCATCAGCGGCCACCACCACAGGCGCACTCAGTCGATGCGAGTGATTCTGCCTGATGACTTCAACACCCGTGAACCGGCCTTCCTGCTCGACCAGCCCCTTCACCAGCGCCCTGTCCCACAACACTGCCCCTGCCTCCACCGCTCGATTGCAAATCGTCGCGTCTAAGCGATAACGGGGGACCACCAATCCGTAATCGGGGTTCGTCTTGCCGGCAGGGTACAGGAAATCGCGGCTGGCTCGCCCCCGCATGAAAACCCGTGCGCCTGCCACCCTCTGTGCGTCCTGCAGGCGATCGAGGATTCCCATCTCGTCCAAAATACGGAGGGCCGGAAGAGTCAGGCCATCGCCACAACTCTTGTCGCGGGGAAAACTGCTTCGATCGAGCAGCAGGACACGCCGGCCGCGCTTCGCGAGGAAGTAGGCCGTGGAGGAACCTGCCGGACCGGCGCCGACGACAATGACGTCAAATTTCACTTGCTGTGCAACTAATGCGATCTCAATACCGTGAAATCAGCGAGCCGGTGCAACGACCTCCGGGCAAAGGTATCCTCGAGCGCCGCGATGCTCTGCTGCGCCTGCCGTACATACTCGTTTGCCCGAGCAAGCGTCTCCTCAACGGCTCCGCTGCACCGCACCGAAGCCATCACATCGCGGAGCTCCGCCTCATTCAGACGGGCTTTGCGAAGCGTGCCCCGGAGACCGCCGCCTTCATCGCGGTGGAGAGCGTAGATTATGGGGAAACTGTAGACACCCTCCCGTATATCGGTGAGCGTCGGCTTGCCCAGGAGGCTCTCATCACCGGACACATCGAGTGCATCATCAGTCAGTTGAAACGCGAGACCAAGAGCGCGCGCGTAATCCGCGAGGATCCGCGAGGTCTCGTCCGGCGCTCCGGCCAGCAGTGCTCCAAGGCGGCACGGCAACTCGAACAGCGTCGCAGTCTTGCGTTCCAAAATGCCGAGATGATCTGCTTCGCTAATGTCAACGTTGTACGCGTTTTCAACCTCCTGAAGCTGACCGGTGCACAGGCGTACTGACGCCGCGCTTGCCAACTTGTTTGGCTCATCTCCCAGTGACGCCAGCAGCCTTGTGGCGCGGGCGAATAGAAGCGTCCCACCGAAGGCGGCAAGCAGATTGCCCCATTGGGAGTTCGCGCTCGCGGCGCCACGTCGGGTAAGGGTGCGATCCATGACATCATCGTGATAGAGCGACGCCACATGCAGAAGTTCCATGGCCACCGCAGCCCGCATCAGCGCTGTGGGGTCCGCGGAACCAAACTGTCCTGCCAACAGGAGCAGCGCGGGCCGCAACCGCTTGCCGCCCCTTGCAATCAGGTGGAGAGCCACCTCAGCCGCGAAGCCGGCGGGGGTCTTGACGGCCCGCCGCAGTTCGTCTTCAAGTCCTTCCAGCAACCCGGCAACTTCCGGGCAGACCAGCCACTCACTGGAAACCTGCAATCGCTAAGTCTTCGGCGCGTGGCCGCCCGAACTCGTTGTGGCGAACGTCTCCCGAAACTTCGCGAGCAGGTTCTGCAGCTTCTTGGAACGGAGTGCGGCATCAGAAAATCGCACAAAGTAATCATACGCTTTGTGCAACTCCGCAGAATCGGCGCGTGCCACCAGGTCCGACTTGAAGTATGCCGCCATGGGAGTCAAGCGGCCCTCCAGAATCGCCATCAACGTCTCCGGAGTGGTGGCCCCTCGGCCGGTCGCACTGCCGCCTCGCATCTTGTCGGGTTGGATTTCAACCTCGCCTTTACCCACGGCGATGTTGAACTTCCCGTGCCCGAAAAGAGCGACATCGGCAGACTTGCCACTGTACGCTGCGATCAACTCCTTGAAAGCATCCGGATTCTCCTCCCGGAACGCGCGCACGGCCTCGTTGGCCAGGTCTGCCAGCTTGTGGCTATCATCGGAAGGACGATTGTATGTTTGCGACATAAATTCTTTCCCTTTCAAGTGAATCCGCTAACTAAGATGCGTTGACGGCTACCAGCGCATCTATGCGGCCGGTTCCCATCGAAATGGCGGGAGCACCCAGGTTCACGGTAGACGCCATCAAGATTCCTTTCACCTGCGCAGGCGTCAAAGTTGGTGTCTTGCTGAGCATCAGCGCCGCCACGCCAGCGATGTGGGGAGTCGCCATGCTGGTTCCACTGAGCATGATGAAATTCCCAGCGGGATCTACGACCGGCCCGAGCGCGGTCCCGACAGCCTTGCACGAGTTGATGTTGACACCGGGGGCCGTGATGTCCGGCTTGGTTCGCCCGTCCGGAGTCGGCCCGATGCTGGAGAAACTCGCCATGGCATCCGCTTTGTCGCTGGCAGCAACGGTAATCACGGAGCGCGCCATGCCGGGGCAGCGCAGATGCGTGTCCAGGCCGCCGCTGGAGTCGTTGTCTTCGTTACCGGCAGCGACCACCACCACCACGCCGGCCGCCATGGCATTGTCCGCCGCGGTGCAGAGAATGCACGTCCCGTCGGAATCCGACCACACGCCGTGCGCGTGGGTAAAACCCCAACTGTTGCTGGCCACGTTCGCGCCCGCGGTTACCGCCGCCTGCAAACCGGCGACGCCGTTGGCGGCGGTCATGCTGCCGCCGTTATCCATGATCCGGATGGCGATCAAGGAGGCTCCCGGTGCAATGCCCGTGAATGTCTTGTCCTGGCTCGCAACGATTCCCGCGCAGTGTGTACCGTGACCGAAGCCGTCAGCGTTTCCCAGCCCGGTCAGGTCGATCTGGTTTGTCACTACGGCCGCAAGCGCCGGATGGCTTGCGTCTATTCCTGTGTCGATCACTGCCACCGAAATGCCGGCGCCATTGAATCCCAGGTTATTGGCAACCTGGTCTGCGTTAATCAGCGCCCGGCTGGTATCCAGGCATGTGGCCAATTCCCTTTTCACCGAGTTGAGCGATTTGACATCGCCACGCGAGGCGGCTTTTTCAATCTGGCGCTCATTCGCGCTCGCGTGGACGCTGTGAGTCAACCAGAATGTTTGCAAAATGACCGTGCCGTCCTGTTCCAAATCCTCCGCGATCCGGTGCGTTGCCAACTCGCCTGTCTTGCGCATGGCGGCGATGCGGCCGCGCCTCTTGTTTGCCGGAACCGGAGGCTGCTCGTCAGTATACGGCCGGCGCCCCGAAGCCGCATTGACGAGAATCTCGTGTACCGGCTCGGCCTGCTGCTTTTGCTCGAAGAGCTCCGCGAGTTCTCGTTCCCGGCGGTCATAGATAAGGTCCCGCAACAAGACGCGGTCCATCTTATTCACGATTTCGCTGCCCATTTCCGCGCGAAGTTGCTCTATCTGCTGTCGCTCACGCTTCAGGAAAGTGTCTGAATGGTCTCTGCTCACGCCCGCTGTCATATGTTATTCCTCCGGTTCCGGCAGATCTCGTCAGAGAACCGCCCTGTATCGAACCAACAAGAGAATCTGTTTCACGTCGCTCCGGCTGCCAATCGTGTTTAGTGCGCCAATGGGGAGACGGGCGCTGACCGTAGAATTGATCCAGTACCCCTGGATATCGCGCCCCCCGTGCCGCTCAATGTCCTGCATCAGGCTTGCCGCCTCCTGCCGGAACCTGGCCTCCTTCTGCTCGATAGTGTCCCTCTCCGTCTCGACTTGCCGCTGATCTAAACTCAGCATCAGGTGCAACTCGGCAGCCACGTCTCCCCGCAGCCGCTCGACCTCCTTACGCAACCCACTATCCAGCTTCGCCCAAGCCTCATCGCCGATGCCGAAGCGGTTCAGGCCCCCTCTCATCGATTGGGTTTCTAGCGGTTGCAGTGCCAGAACCGGAGGGGCCGCAACGTCGCGCGAGGCCGCCGGGGCAGCCTCGGGGGCCGCTGTACGCGGACGAGCCGGCGGCTTTAGCGAATGATTCGGGTGCGCGCAAACCTCGATCAGCACACCTTCACCTTGTCCACCCTGCACCGTCAGACGCGTGATGTCGGAACCGACGATTTCGAGCGTCTGGACGTCGTTAGCCGGTCGAGTCACGGCCAGTCCAACCGTTGCGCCACCGCTGTCGAAGGCGATCACCCTGATGGGGTCGAGTGACGACGCGACCTGCACGCCGACCCGGTCCGCCGGGAACGGCAGGTGGACAATAACGCCTGAGTGCAACGCGAGCTTGGTCCTCCCGGGCGGCAGTCCCCAGGTTACGATTCGTTGCGGCCCTTTGTCCATCGATTCGAAGACAAACTTGTCCTTGCTGTAGACCGGAGGAAGCTCCGCGTCGGGCCGGAGGTCGAAGAGGTTCACGCACGTGTCCGGTTTGGGTTCAGGCTCGGGCTGGGGCTGGCTTTGATCGGGGCAGAACGGTTGAACGGGGATCAATTGGACATCATCGAAATAGAGGTCGCAGGCGAGCGGCTCGCTCGCTTTCGGCTGCGCGTCATTATCCTCGCCCTCTAACAGGTCCGTCCGAACGCCGCCTCGTGCTTCCAGAAACACCGTGATGAAGCCCGCTTTGGTGGCAGTCGCCCGAACCACCAACTGACCCCACTCGGTTCGATTGAATCCCTCAGACCAAACTATGCTGTCCGCAGTCGGATCCGTCCCTCCGGTCGGATCGAGCCCCAGTCTCGCTGTGCTCACGCTCTGCTCCGCGATGCTGTACCACGCCGTGATCTGATAATCCCAGTCCGCATTGGCGCCGACCCGCTGGTGGATTCCGTAGCGTGTTTCGCCTTGAAAACGGATGCGCTGCGAGCGCTCGCCGCTATGAACGGGGAACTCCTCCGCCAGGAACACTTCCAATCCCGGGTTGATGTCGATTTCGTGAGCGGGGGGCTGCCCGAAGATCGGGATTTCGGCCCCGTAGGGCTCCCAACTGTTGCCAACGGCGCCCCCGATGCGTACTCGAAAGCCCGATTCGAATCCCGGGTTTTCCACGTCCACGACACGAATGATTGCGATGTCCTGGCCGGACGCGCCGTCGTCATCGGTAACCGTGCAAATCGCCGGATACATTCCGCAACACTCGTAGGTATGCGAAGCGATGGCCACGCCGGTTCCCTTCGGCGGTTTGTTCTGCTCCCGGATCACCGCGGTTTGCGCCGGCGAGCAATCGCCGAATTCCCACGTTCCCGTGTGCGTATCGAGCCAGCCCGGATCGGTGAAATTGCCCGTCATCGTGATCACGGAGCAGGGATAAGCGTACATGTCGGGACCGGCATCCACGGTCGGCGGGGCGTTCAACACCGTCATGATCAACGTGTCCTTGCCGACGCCTCCATCTTCGTCGCGAACGGTCAACGTGACAGTGTACGTTCCTGCATCGCCCCAGGCGTGCGACGCGCTCACCGTACCCACTGATTTTGGCGGCGTATGCGTTTCGGTGACGATACCCGCAGTCGGGGCTTGCGAATCGTTCCAATCCCAAGTCGCCTCGTGTGCGTCGGGGTACTCCACTGCGGTGAAGGTTCCTGTGAACGCAATCACGTCGCCTTCGTTCACGGTCTGGTCGGGGCCGGCATTTACCACAGGGGGGACGTTCCTCACGCGGACGATAGCGAAGTGCCGACTGATGCCGCCCCCGGCCTGGTTCACGACCACTTTCAACTTGGCGATATAGATCCCGTCGTCGGCGTATGTGTGGACCACGACCGGTGTCTTGGCGGTGGTCCCATCGCCCAGATCCCAGTCGTAGGTTGCATCGGGGTGCGTGCTTCCCGCGCTGAGTGTTACTGGTGCACCGGCGTCCACCACGTAGGGACCTTGCGAATCCGCCGGGACGATCGCGGTTGTTTCAAACGTGCTGAAGATCTTAATCATGTCAGCCTGCCACTACGATTCCATCCGGGGCGATGACAATCGGGTTTTCAAAGCGGGATTGCACGGTACCGATCTTCACAAGTTGGTCAGGCCAAGCGCCGATGCCCTCCACCTGGTTGGTGACGTTGTTTACAATGAGAGTGCTGCCGATGCTCTGGGCGATACCGGTGACAATCATCAGGACCACGAATGCAATGACGCCGCCGACCAGTCCCAATGTGATAAAACCGATCAGAAAGCTCACGATCCATGCAAGCACGGACAGATCCACATCCGGTTCCCCGGGGTCTGACTTCATCTGCTGAGTGCCGTCGGTGTTGTCTACCCAGTGCATTCCAACATCTTCCGTGAAACTCGTGTCCACGTCGATACTGTCAAGGATGGCGTCGATCACGGTGACATCGCCATCCATGTGAATCGCGCCGGCAATCAAAGAGATATCCAGCCGCGTCAGGTTGGCCTTGTGCCCATTGACATTGTCAAACTCTTTGGGCGGGAAGCCCGTACCGAAGCCCCCGTCGCTCTCGGGCCGATGAATGCTGATGTCGATAATGCCGAGGACCTTGCCGGCGCTGATGGCAATCGCGAAAGAGCCTCCAAAGGGAACGAAACTCGTGAGCGCGGCAATGTCGGCTCCGCCGCCGGCGTTGATTGCAATCGCGAGCATGTCCGCGGTCGCTCGTGTGGCTACATCGTTGACCTGAACCGGTGCACCTCCCGCCGTGTCCGGCGTCCAGACCGCGAGCGAACCTTGGGCGATCAGTTTCTGATGAAATGCGTCTCCGATTGCCGTCTCGATGTCGTTCACGCTGGGAACTGGAATTGTGATGTCGCCCATCGCCTGGGCCATCGCCTGCCCCTGCGTCTGAAGCTGAGTGCTAATGTTTCCAGGTAATGAACCGGCCAACGCGGCGTTGTTCGATGTGTAGTTGGTCCCTTCCACAGCCGCCGCCGGCACCAGGTTCTCGGTAGTAACTATGGATGCGGTAAGCTGCGCCTGAAGCATCCCCGGCGATTGGTTAAAGGGCGCCGTGAGCACCATCCGTGCCTCAATCCCCATCGGGTCCGCAAGGACCGGCGCCAGGCCGAGGATCCTCACGATGTTATAGATCCGCATGTGGATCGGGATGCTGATTTTCACCTTGCCCGGAGGGCGGGTCACCTCGATGCGGTGCGCCGGATCACCGGGGTCGTCAAAAAGCTCTACGAAAACATCGACGTTGTACGCGGTCAACCCCAGCGCTCCAACCGGTTGGTTCGTCTTGGTCACCGTATGGGGAAAGGTGGTACCGTCGTTGATGTATTGCTGATGGACGTACTCGCTCAGGTATTGGTCGATATTCGGCGTCACCGGATCGCCGCTGGTCAGGCTGGCCGTAACGTTGCTTCGCGGAAGCCCCGCCAGCAGGATCCCGACGTTGACGGTGCCTGGCAGCGTGCCAATAGGCGCTTTTGCGTGGCAATCAGCTGTCATGGTCAGCATTCCGGCAGAGGGCACGGGCGGATTCTCGATGTGTATTTGCAGATGGAGGCCGAACTTGAGATCGACTCCATTCACCGCCGGCTCCGGAGCCATGGTCAGATCCAGCTCATTTTGCGGGATCTGGACCTGCCCATCGTGCAAGGTGTACGGCCCAACCATAGTTCCTGGTGAAATATCGAAGTACTCGTTAATGACGCCGCCTCCGCCGGGATCGCCGCCGGATTTCCATGCCGCCCGGAGCACTTGCACGAGCATGGGCACCATGACTTCCGCGACGACTTCGAATCCGTGAGTATCAGCCATTCGCTGTTTATTACTTCTGCGTCTTCAAGACGCCCCGCACGGACACCAACGGTGTGCGCCGTTTTCCCTGACGGATTTCGTCGTAAAGAGCGCGCGGAGCCAGGCGAGGCTCGCTGGCTTCGAGCTGCCTGTATTCGAGTAGCGGCTCGATGATCTGATGTGTTCCGCGGAACTGCTCCAGCGGGTCAGTCACCTTCGGAGCCCATTTGACCTGGGGGGGGCGCACGAGATTCAATACCGCCGGCGTCCCGCCGGTCTGCTTCGGTGCGCATTCCGGGCTGTCGGCCTCCGCAAGCGGCACCCCCATTTGCTCCAATACCTCGCGCAGGCTCTCGCCCGATTCGAGGTCAAACACCCGGCCGGCCGTCTTATGAATGGTCGCCCGCAACAGCTTCAAACGGGCGGCCTTGTCCGTTCCAAAACGAACATGATCCTGAATGTCGGCCCGAGCTCCAGGGGTGATCTCATATCCAAGGTCTTCCAGAGCCAGAAGAGGATTCGCGGCGGCGGCAATCGCCAGGTGTGGGTCCGCATTAATCACGGCCAGGATGGAGTCGATCTGCCGCCGGGCATCCTGAAACGACCGGATGGTATTTTTTCCTGGCGAAGTGCGAGTGTTGGACATAGCTGCTAGAGAATATCCAGACGGGCGAGATCCGCCTTATTTTACTTCATCATGTGGCGAGCAGGTCAACAAAAAAGATAGGAAGTCTGATTTCCCGCGGCAACGGTCTGGCGCGTAATGTCGTCCGTCCTGAAATCATGCCTTGTTCAGCCGGACGGCGTTTCAGCTCATCTGGGCAGGCGACGGGCGGCACGTTGGGAGCCAAGCATCTCACCCGACGCAGGGTTGGAGCGTCACCCCAGACTTCTGATTTGGCGGCTGATCGGCACACAAAGAGCCTCTGACGTCTAATCGCTGGAAGGGGGGAAATCGGCTAGGAAAATCGCCAGAAGTTTCTTTCGGCAGCGTCAAGCCCCGAGGTTTGTCTGCGGCGAACACGCTCGTCAACGAAGGAGGTGCGGCGGTGACGAGCAGGGACCGACGCGTTTACGTCGGGTTGCCTTGCCCAACTCCCTCTGATGCAAGGGAGATGTGACGGTCGCCCGGAGTCGCAGGCTAGTCGGCGAGCGATCATCAGCAACTGGCCGTTCGTGGGCGCGACGGTCCCGATTTGTGCCCTTACGAAGTCGACAGCGCCTGCGCGATTATATCGTGCACATGCTCCGTGCAGAACTGGCTCCAGGTGTTCGCCAAAGTGTGAGGACAAATGGACTGCTTGGCCGGAAGAGTGACGCAAAGCCAATGGTCTCAGCAGCTTCTGACGACGTCGCCACCGGGATTCGTATCGATCAGAGCATCACTCGGACGCTCGTCCAGCGCCTGGTCGGACGACCGGAACTCACCTCGCGCCTGCCGCATGCGCCTTCGATAGAGCTGATAGTTCAGGAGCATCAATCCGGGCATTTCCCAGCGATCGACACTCCAACTCCGGATCAACGCGTTGCCGGCTCTCTCGTCCTCCTCGGGTGGCACGTGCTTGATCACGACGCCATCGATGCGGGGCGAGAGGCTATTCCAGTCCGGTGTCACCGTCGGGGCGCCATGCTCGGTGATCCTCTTGGTTACAGTGCCGCGAATTCTCGACGAGCGGCCGTCCGAGGTCAACGGAGGAGGTCTCGAGGAATCGGCTCGGTCCGAAAGGTCAACATCTCCACGGTCTTGCCGGGCATTCCGGGGTAGCCGCCGACGGGGACGCCGCCGCCGTGGCCGGCTTCGCGAATGCGCACCGGAGACGCCGGGAGGCGGTCGAGGACGGGGAGGCTGTTCTTGCCGTAGTAGCCGAAGGCGAGGACGCCGGTGGGACAGGACTGGACGCAGGCGGAGCAGCGGACGCACTCGGGGTCTTCCATGGGAAGGCCCTTGTTGGCGAAGTTCATGATGTCGATCCCCTGGTGGCAGACCGAGGTGCAGACGTTGCAGGAAATGCACTTCGACTTCTCGGCAAAGATGCGGAATTTCGAGAAGCGCGTGTAGATGTGCATCAGGGCCGCGAGCGGGCAGGCGAAGCGGCACCAGACGCGGCCGGAGAACCAGAAGTACATCCCGACGCCGATGATGCCGGCGAGGAAGATGTCCACGAGGTGGTAATAGTTCAATTCGACTCCGGCGACGGACCAGCTCGAAAGGAGGCCGGAGAAGAGCTTCTCGGCGCCGCGTCCGATTCCCGTGTTCGGAGCGCTCCAGGAAATGACTCGCGCGAAGAAGAGCGCGAAGGCGGCCGCGAGGACGGCCTGCCCGACCATGTTCATGCGGTTCCAGAGCGGTCCGTGAGGCATCTTCTGGCGGTGCGCGTCCCCCATCGTCTCGGCCAGCGCGCCGCAGGAGCAGATCCAGCCGCAGTAGGCGCCCTTGCCCCACCTGCGGATGATGAGCGGAATGATCACGAACGTTTGCAGGAACGCGATGACGAGCCACCAGATCATGGGCTTGCTCGAGAACACGTTCCAGATGAAGAGGGGCCAGGCGAGGATCAATCCGAACGCGCGCCAGTACTCGCGCCCCTGGCCGTAGTTCGCCGCGGGGAACAGGTTGTCCGCGAGGATCTTGCCGAAACCATGATCGAAGGCGCCGTTGTGGCAGAAAAGCGGCAGGACGAGATAGGGGAGCAGGAAAAGCGGGATCCACTGGATCAATGTGAGAGTGATGGTCTGGCGGGTGACATAGGGGGTCTTGCGCCTGCGGATGCGCTGGATCCCGAAGAGGAGCACGCAGAGGCAGTATGCGAAGGAGTAGTAGAAGCCCGGCTCCTTGAGCGAGAGCGCCAGCGTGCCGAGGACCGTCTTCGGGTCGCTCGCGGCGGTGGCAACGGAGCCGCCCGCGCGCTCGAGCCAGGCGGTCGTGTTGTACGGGAAGAGCGCGTGCTTCTGAAAATGTTGGTTGATGGCTCCTCCCGCCTTCCAGTTGTAGAGAAAGACGCAGAAGAGGAAGAAGGCCGCGAAGGAGGCGTAGGTCGCCGCCTTCCACTCGCCGCGGATGGGGATTCCGGAGCGGTGGAAGAAATCGAGCGGCGCCTCGCGCCCCAGCTTCGTGAAGACGACGTCGTTCGGGATGCCGGTCTCCTTGCCGGCGTCGTCCTTGAGCACGACCTGTCCGCTCTCGACACGCACGACCTGCGTTCCCATCGCAAGATGCACCGAGCCCGGAGGATGCTCGCCCGCGACCTTCATAAATGAGCCCGTGGAGGTCGTCACGCGCTCGGAGGTGGGATGCTCGACCGCGACGTCGGCCGCCGGGTTCTTCTCCAGCATCCGGATCTTCTCGACGTTGTCCGGCTTGGGGCGGGCAAACTCCTTCTTGCGATAGGAGAGCGTCACGTGGGCGCCCGCGGCTCCGAGCGCGATCGTGACCTCGAGCGCCGAATCGCCGCCGCCGACGACCAGGACCTGGCGCCCGGCGAACTCCCCGGGGTCGTAGAGCCGGTTGAAGACCTTGTCCATGTCCTCGCCGGGAACGCCGAGCCTGCGGTGGTTGCCACTCCTGCCGATGGCGACGATCGCGCGGCGGGCCTGCGTGACGGTCCTGTTCTTGTCGCCCTTGTTCTTGTCGCCGTGGTGGAGGAGGAGGACCGGCCCCTTCCGCTCGACCCGCTCGATGCGCGCCATCGTCACCTCGACACCGGCCTCCCGGCGGCGGGCCTCGAGGTCTTCGAGGAGTTGCTCTTTGGGATACACCTCGGAGCGGAACTGGAGATCCCCGGCCGGCGTCATTGCGGTCGGATAGGTGTAGATGGGCTTGCCCTTCGGGAAGTTGGCGACCGTCAAGAAGGGCTCGGTCGCCTCGAAGACAACATAGGAGAGGCCCGCCTTCTTCGCCTGGATGGCGGCGGCCATCCCGGAGACGCCGGTGCCGATGATGGCGATGTCGACGACCCCGCCGTCCTTGCGCGGGCCGGAGGCGAAGTCCGGCTCGGCCAGGATCGCGTCAACGGCGCGGGCGCCGGTGTCGGAGGAGAATTTCAGAAGGGGAATCCCGGTCAGGTCTCCGACGATGCGCACTCCGGGCAAGGCGGTCGTTCCGTCCTCCCGTGTGTCCGGCAGCTTCTCGACGGTGCCGGCCGGCCACATCGTGTGGAGCCAATGCGCGTAACGGGCGATCCAGTTCATCGCGTCCTGCTCCGGTCCTCGGTTCCTTTGAGATGCCTTTGGCGCGAAAAGAATATCGGATTCGGTTTTCGCCGTTGACAGTAGCCTCGCGGCTGAGGCGATCGCTTTGCGACCGGCAGCCGGGAGCTTGAGTCCGGGTATCCGGCCCCGGTTTAAACTCTCTCGGCCGCCATTCGCGAAGCGAATGCCCGCGGCCGAAAGTCGCGCCCTGTGCCCGAGCTGCCGGACATCGTCGCGTACCTCGAGGCGCTGAAGCCCCGAATCGTGGGCGGGCGCCTGGAAGCGGTGCGCCTCGGAAGCCCCTTCCTGCTGCGTTCGGTCGAGCCGCCCTTGAAGGACACGCTGGGAAAGAGGGTCCGCGAGCTTCGCCGGATCGGAAAACGGATCGTGTTCGAGCTCGAGGACGACCTCTTTTTCGTCCTGCACCTGATGATCTCCGGAAGGCTGCACTGGAAGACCCGCGGCGCGAAGATCGGCGGGAAAACCGCGCTCGCGGCTTTCGATTTCGAGAACGGGACCCTTCTCCTCACGGAAGCGAGCTCGAAGAAGCGGGCTTCGCTGTACCTGGTCCGGGGAGAGAAGGCGCTGGAGGAATTTGACCGGGGAGGTGTCGAGCCTCTCGAGGCGGGCCCGGGTACCTTTCGCGAGGCGCTGACGCGCGAGAACCACACCGTCAAGCGCGCGTTGACCGACCCGCGCCTCTTTTCCGGCATCGGCAACGCCTACTCCGACGAGATCCTCCACCGCGCCCGCCTCTCGCCGGCAAAGCTAACGAAGAAGATGACGGAGGAAGAGATCGGTCGCCTCCACCGCGCGACGCGGGAGACGCTCGAGAAGTGGAGCGCCCGTCTTGTGGCCGAGACGGAGAAGGCTTTCCCCGAGAAGGTCACGGCTTTCCGGGAGGGGATGGCCGTCCACGGCCGCTACGGCAAGCCCTGCCCCGACTGCGGCACTCCGGTGCAGAGGATCGTTTACGCGGAGAACGAGTCCAACTACTGCCCCCGATGCCAGACTCGAGGAAAGCTTCTCGCCGACCGGGCGCTCTCGCAGCTCTTGAAAGGCGATTGGCCCAGGACCCTCGAAGAGCTGGAGGAGAGAAAAGCGGCACGGACCCCCCTCTCCCCCCGGGAGAGGGACGGGGTGAGGAAATGACTCATCGAAACCCTCCCAATTGTGCGGACACGCTCGCTCACGCGCGAGGTCTGCGCGGGCGATCGACGATCGCTGAACTCCACTTGTGGCGTCATCTGCGCCGCCGCAGTCTAGAAAATGCGAAGTTCCGGCGACAGCATCCGATCGGTCCTCACATCGTGGATTTCTACTGCAAGGAGGCGATGCTGATCGTCGAGATTGATGGCGGAGGTCACGGAATATCGGAGCAGAGTTCCGAAGACATGCAACGAGCGCGAGAGCTGGAGAGGCTCGGGTTTCGAGTGTTGCGCTTTTGAAACAATGAGGTCATGCAAAACACTGAAGGCGTCCTGCAAACGATTGCTGAGGCTCTCGCTCGCCCCTCACCCTGACCCTCTCCCGGGTGGAGAGGGAAGGACTACGGCACCTCGCCGTTCAAGATCTTCGCGAGTTTGGCGGGGTCGATGTTGCCGCCGGAGATGACGCAGACGACTTTGCCGGCGCCGGCCCGGCCTGCCATCGCGGCTGCGGCGGAAATCGCGCCGGCGCCCTCGGCGATGACGCGGTTGCGCTCGGCGAGAAGCCGGACCGCGGCGGCCACCTCGGGGACGGACAGGACGAGGGAACCCGCCAGGAGCGAGCTTGCGAGCGGCCACATCTCCGGGAGCATGGACCTTCCGCCGATGCCGTCCACGAAGCTCGATGTGTGCGGGACGGTCACCGGCTTGCCCGCCGCCAGAGACGCCGAGAAGGGCGCGGCGGTCTCGACCTCGGAGGCGTAGACTCTCGCCCGCGGCTGGAGCCCCCGCAGCGCGCACGCTATCCCGCAAGAGAGGCCGCCCCCGCCGAACGGGACCACGACGGCGTCCACGTCCGGCAAGTCCTCGAGGATCTCGAGGCCGATTGTGCCGTTGCCGGCGATCACGGCCGCGTCGCTGACGGGATGGATGAAGAGACCCTCGATCCCCGGGTAGCCGTGGTCTTCGAGGACCTGCCACCAGCGGGCGTAGGGAAGCTTTACGATCCGGGCGCCGAGGCGCTCGATCGCCGCGAGCTTGGTCTTCGGGGCCGTCTCCGGGACGACAACCGTGCAGGGGACGCCGAGTCTCTTCGCGTTCCAGGCGACGCCCTGCGCCATGTTTCCAGCGCTCGCCGTGTAAACGCCGGCAGCGAGCCGATCCCGGGCCGCCAGAGCCATGGCGTTTCCGGCGCCGCGCAGCTTGAAGGAGCCGATCGGCTGCAAGTTCTCGAGCTTCAGCCAGATCTCCGCCGGGGCGTCCTCCACGTTCAGTCGGACGAGCGGCGTGCGGATCGCCGATCCGGCGATGCGTTCCCGCGCGGCGAAAATGGCTTCTATCGAGGGCGCCTCAATCGTTCGCGTGGCGGCTCCCCCCGAAATCCAGAAAGCGTCCGTTTCCCGATTTCTTCGCCTTCTCGTAGATCAGACGCGCGGACGCGACGTCCTCCACCGCGATCCCGAGAGACTTGAAAAGCGTGATCTCTTCCGCGGACTCCCGTCCCTGGACGCGGCCCGTCAGGAGCTCGCCGATCTCTCCGAGGATGTGATCGTTGGAGATCGCCCCTTCCTTCTTCGGGATGAGGAAATCTCCGGCTTCGTTCAAGGTGGACTCTCGGCGGTCCACGTAGAGCCGCGATCGGACGACAGCGGCCGTATCGAGCTCGCGGGCAAACGGAACGCTCGAACCGACGGCGTTGATGTGCGCGCCGGGCGAGATCCACTCGCCGAGGAGGACCGGCTCCCGCGACGACGTGACGGTGCAGATGATGTCGGCGCCGGCCACGGCCTCGCGCGCCGACGCGAATGGCTCGACCGCGATGCCGTGCTTGCGCGATTCCCGCGCCGCGAAAGCCTTTGCCCGGTCGAGATCCTTGCCCGCGACCCTCACGCGGGAGAGCCGCCTCGCGATCTTCATCGCTTCCAGGTGCGTTCGGGCCTGGACGCCCGAGCCGAGGATCGCGAGGTCTCCGGCGTCCTCGCGCGCGAGGAGCCGCGTCGCGACACCGCTCGCGGCCGCTGTGCGGATCGCGGTGATGGAGGTCGCGTCCATCACGGCCAGGAGCCGGCCGCGCTCGGCCTCGAAAAGGAGGACCGCCCCCTGGTGCGTGTCGAGGTCGGTGCCTTCGTTGCCCGGGAAGAACGTGATCGCCTTCAACCCGACCACGCGCTCCGGCAGGAGCGCGGCGGGCATGAGGCCGAGGCCTCCGACTTTCTCGGGCAGCCACAGGATGGAGCGCAGGGGGAGCATCGCCTTGCCGTCCGCGAGGGCCGCGAGCGACGTCGCCACAGCCTCCATGCACTCTGCCATCGGCAGCAGCCGCGGCACCTCCTCCTGGTTGACGATCAGGACTTCCATGAAGCTCCTTGCTCTGGCGTGAACTCGTTATTGCCAGCGGAAAATCTTCAGCGCGACGGCGAAGCTCGCGATGCCCCAGGCGGCGAGGATCGCGAGCGGTGACGCGAGGCTCGCGAGACTCGTCCCCTCCAGCATCACGGCGCGCAGCGCCTCGTTGGCCGCTGTCAGCGGCAACGCCTTGATCGCCGGCTGCATCATCTTCGGGAACCGCTCGTAGGAAAAGAACACCCCGGAGAAGAGCCACATCGGGACGAGGATCAGGTTGATCAGTCCATTGACGCCCTCCAGGGTCTGCACCCGCGATCCGCAGAGGAGGCCGAGACCCGCGAACGACAGCCCGCAGAAGGCGCAGAGCAGCGCGAGCGAGCCGGGAGACCCTCGCAGCGGGACCTGGAAGACGAGAATCCCGAAGAGGACGATGACGGCCGCCTCCAGGGCGAGCAGGACGAACCGCGAGAACATGTGCGCCAGCAGGTAATCGGACCGGCGCATCGGCGTTGCCGCCATGAGCTTCAACGTCTTCTTGATCCGCGCGTTGACGATCGAGTAGCCGATGCCCCACACGCTCGTCGAGAGGAGGTTCAGGCCGAGGAGGCCGGGCAGCAGGAAGTCGATGTAACGCGAGCCCTTTTCGCGGACGAGCTCGTCCCTGACCGGCGTCGGGTCCCCGCGGCCGCCGGCCTTCTGCACGGCGTCGTTGACCTCGAATCGGGCCATCCGGGAGTCCGGACGGGTCGGATCGTACCAGTAGACGAGGGGCGAGCCGTTCTCGACGAGCAGGGCGATCCTGCCAGTCCGGAGAGCGGCCTTCCCTTCGGCGACGGAGGAGAAGATCCGGGGCTTCAAAAATGGGGATTGGGTCAGCGCCTGTCGCAGGAGGCCCGTTTGCGCTTTGCCGGTTATCCCGACCGGGACGGCCTCCGGCGCCTTGTCCCGGAAGGCGAATCCGAGGGCGAGCGCCATGGCGATCGGGAAGACGAAGACCCAGAACATGACCTCCGGTTCGCGCAGGAATTCCAGGAGGCGTGCCCGGATCAACTCCGCGAGGGGATGGTATTTCCGTCCCGGGCTACTCATCGCGCAGCTCCCGGCCGGTCAGGGAGAGGAAGACGTCTTCGAGCATGGCGCGGCGAGTGGAGAGCTCCTCGAGCTTCGCGCCGGAGCGCTCGAGGGCGAGGAGAAGCGCCGGAACCGCTTCGACCAGAGAGCCGACGCTGACGGACCAGTGGCTCCCGCGTTGCCGCGGATCGTGGGCGCCCGGGATCGCAGCGACGAGATCGAGTCCAGCGGGCGGATCGGAGGAGAACTCAAGGATGTGGGGGGCGCCCAGGCCGGCGATGAGCTCCGCCGGCGTTCCCTCCGCGATGATCCGACCGTGGTCGATAATCGCCACGCGGTCGCACAGGCGTTCGGCTTCCTCCATGTAGTGAGTGGTCAGGAGGACGGTCCCCCCTCCTTCCCGGAATGCGCGGATGCGTTCCCAGAGTTGCCGCCGGCTCTGGGGGTCGAGGCCGGTCGTCGGCTCGTCCAGGAAAAGGATTGCGGGTCTCCCCGTCAGGGCGCAGGCGACGGCGAGCCTCTGCCGCTGGCCTCCCGAGAGCTTCCCGACGCGCGAGTCCCGTTTCTCTTCGAGCGAGAGATCGCGCAGGGCCTCCTCGGGGTCGCGTCCGTCGCGGTAGAACGAGCGGAAGAGACGGAGCGTCTCGAAGACGGTCAGCTTGTCGTGGAAGCGGCTCTCCTGGAGCGAAACGCCCAGGCGCTCCCGCAGCTCCCTCTCGTGAGTTCCCCAGTGGCGCCCCAGGACGGTCACAGCTCCCGAGTCCGGGCGGTTCAGGCCCTCGAGGATCTCGATCGTCGTCGTCTTCCCGGCCCCGTTCGGCCCCAGCAGGCCGAAGCACTCTCCGCTGCGCACGGCCAGGTTCAGGCCGTCCACCGCCTTCACCGCGCCGTATCGCCGGGTCAGGCCGCGGCATTCGATCGCGAGCGAGCTCGTAACGCTTTTCATCGGGGACCGGGATTCTCTCACCGCCCCCGAGCCGCTTCGGTGTTGCCCCTCCCGCCCTCGCGATCCCGCAGTGCCATCCCGGACCGGCAGCCGCTTCCATTACGCAACACCGTCCCACCATCGTGAGCGCGACGCGGGAACTACTGGACGAAGCCCTGCCGCCTCGCGTGGATGTAATCGGTGTACGCGGGCGCGTGCCCGGAGGCGCGCATGTCCGCGGCGATCTGGCCGCGGTGGTAGGAGGAATGGAGGACGGTGTGCGTCAGGATGTCTTCGACGCTGCTCGTCCACGGCTCACCCTTCGAGTTGACGTAGGCCACGGTCTCGTCGAGGCCGGCGGGAGGCAACGCCGCGAGGTATTCCTTCCAGAGGCGGGCGAGATCGTCGAGCGACTCGCGGCAACCGGCCAGGTCCAGGTCCGGCCAGACGGCCGCCGGCAGCCTCTCGTGCCGCAGCCGACCCAGCCAGAGGCGTTCCGCGCCCGCGATGTGCGCCAGGACTCTCAGGGACCGCGGCGGGGGAGTGCGGGCCGCCGCGATCGCGGTGAGCGTCTCCCGGTTGGCCCATTCGTCGTAGGCGAAGAGCCTCTGGTGACGCCGCACGATTTCCATCACCGGCCTTTTCTTTCCGCGCGGGCCCGCCTCAATTGACCGGGACGACGATCCCTTCGAACCCCTGTCTCTCCAGCGCGGCAAGAACATCCTGCGCCTCGCCGCGAGAAGCGTAGGCGCCGACCCTGACTCGCGTCAGGCCGTTGTAGGGCTCGAGCGAGACCGGCCTTCCGGTCGAACGCGCGTGGTCCGCGTGGCGCTGTGCGTTGGAGGCGTCGGCGAAGGAGCCGATCTGGACCGACCAGAGGCCCGACGCCGAAACTAGAGGCGCCTCCGGTCCCGGCTTCAACAGCGTGAGCCTCACGCGCCCGCTGCCGGGACCGATCAGGTCGAGCTTGCCGGCGGCGGCGCGCGACAGGTCGATGATGCGCCCCCGGATGAATGGCCCGCGGTCGTTGATGCGAACACTCACGCTCTTGCCGCTTTCGAGACTCCAGACCTCGACGACGGTGCCGAGCGGGAGGTCCCTGTGGGCAGCGGTCATGAGCGACGAGTCGTAGATCTCGCCGGAGGCAGTCGGTTTTCCTTCGAAGCCGTCGTCGCCTCCGTACCAGGAGGCGATGCCTTCTTCCGACCATCCGCCGAAAGAGGTCGGGCCGGGGCCAGCCGCGGGGACAGAAGGAGCGGACGCCGGACGGCTCGAAGCGCACGCCGCCGCCAGGCATACGGAGAGGCCAAGGAGGAGCCGGGCGGCCGTTTTCTTGGTGCCCGTCTTCAAACGCGGATCTCCGCGGCCTCCGTCTCGGCGACGCCTTGCAGGGCCGGATCGAGCTCCTCTCGCACGAAGATTTCGACCTGTTCGGCGGCGCGGCCGACGAGCTTCTCGGGGCGCGCGGCGCGGGCCGCGTCCGCGGGCGTCAGTCCGAACGCGGGATCGCTCGCGATTCGTCCGAGCAGGTCGGCCGGCTCGCCGTCCTTCGCCCGCTTCTCCGAGGAGGCGCGGGCGTGGAGGCGCAGCCGTTCGTGCAATTGCTGGCGGTCGCCGCCCCGCCGCACGGCCTCCATCAGGATCTCCTCCGTGGCCAGGAACGGCAGTTCCGCCTCCAGCCGCCGCCGGCAGACCTCGGGACGCACGACGAGCCCTCCCGCGACGTTCTCGAGCAGCACCAGGATCGCGTCGGCCGCGAGGAAGGCCTCGGGCACGGCGATGCGTTTGTTGGCAGAATCGTCGAGGCTCCGTTCGAGCCACTGCGTGGCGGCTGTCATGGCGGTGTCGAGCGAGAGCGCGATCACATGGCGCGCAAGCGCGCAAATCCTCTCCGCGCGCATCGGGTTGCGTTTGTGGGGCATGGCGGAGGATCCGACCTGGGAGGCCTCCGCGGGCTCCTCGACCTCTCCGTCGTGCTGGAGCAGGCGCAGGTCCGTCGCGAGCTTGTGCGCCGACTGGGCGACGCCGGAGAGGGCGTGCAGGACTCTGTCGTCCTGCTTGCGGGAGTAGGTCTGGCCGGACACGACCACGCGCCGGGCGAAGCCGGCCCTCGCCGCGAGCGCGCGGTCGAGCTCCTCGACCTTGGCCGAGTCCCCGTCGAAGAGCGAAAGGAACGAGGCCTGGGTGCCGGTCGCTCCCTTGGCGCCGAGGAAACGCAGGCCGGCGCGCTCGGCGCGGAGCGTCTCGAGGTCTTGGAGAAGATCGGCGCTCCACATCGCGGCCCGCTTTCCCACCGTGGTCGGCTGCGCCGGCTGGAAATGCGTGTAGGCGAGCGCGGGCAGGTGGCGGTGCGCGAGAGCGAAGGCGCGGAGGCGTTTCAAGACGGCCGCGAGGCGTTGCTCGACGAGTTCCAGCGCCGCGCGCATCTGGATCAGGTCGCCGTTGTCGGAGACGTACGCGGACGTCGCGCCCCAGTGGATGATTCCGCTCGCCGCGGGCGCCGCGAGGCCGAACACGCTCACGTGCGCCATCACATCGTGCCGCGTGCGCTCTTCCTCGCGCGCCGCGGCCTCGAAGTCGATCCGTTCGATGTTCGCGCGCATCTGACCGAGGGCTTCCTCGGGGATCGGGAGGCCCAGGCGCTTCTCTTCTTCCGCGAGCCAGAGCCAGAGGCGCCGCCACGTCTCGAACTTGAAGCGCGCCGAGAACAGGCGGGCCATCTCCGCCGACGCGTACCGCTCCGTCAGCGGGTTGGCGTAGGACCGGACGTCACTCACCCTCGTCCTCGCCGACGTTGAAAAGGAGGATGTCGTCGTTGCCGCAGATAAGGCACACCGCCTCCGTCAGGCGGCCCTTCTCCATATCGAAGGAGTAGCAGGGGCTGTTGCACTGTCGGCAGATGAAGTAGTCCACGTCACGCTCGTCTTCCGCGCGGGGTTTCGGGGGCGGTTTGTCTGGCACGGCGGTTGCGGCTCCGCGGTATTCTCGCATAGCGCGAGGCCCGGAAGCCCTGCGCCCAGGACATTGTTTGTCCGGGGTGGCTGCTATCCTGCCTGACGTGTCCTCTTCGGCAGCGCTCGCCTTGCTCGCGGCGGCACTGGTCGCAACCGCCGCAGCGTTTGTGTACCTGCTGCGAGCCCGTGGCTCGACTCGCCTGGACCGCATCCTCGCGGAGACGGCGCGAGCGAGGGAGGCTTCGGAGTCCGTCGATCGCCGTTTTGACGAGATGCGGCGCTCGGTCGAGGAGCGCGTGCGTGGGGTCGAGCAGAGCCTGTCGCAGGGACAGAAGGGCCTGTCGGATCACCTGGGCGAATCGGGCAAGTTGTTGAAGGACGTCGGAGAACAGATGGGCCGTATCTTCGAGGCCTCCCAGAAAATCGAGAAGCTGGCGGGGAACGTCACACGTCTCGAGGACCTCCTGAAGCCGCCGAAGATCCGCGGGACGCTCGGGGAGGCGTTTCTGGAGCAGGCCCTCCGGCAGGCCCTGCCGCCCGGATCCTGGCAGATGCAGTACCGATTCGCCGACGGCGTGGCGGTGGATGCCGTGATCCGCTTCAAGGACCGGTGGGTGCCGGTGGACAGCAAGTTCCCGCTGGAAAACTTCCGGCGCGCCCGGGAAGTCGAGGACGAGGCGGAGCGGCGGAGAGCCCGCGCGGCTTTCGCGGGCGACGTCCGCAAGCATGCCGACTCGATCCGCCGCAAGTACATCCGTCCGGAGGAAGGGACCCTCGACTTCGCATTCATGTACGTTCCCGCGGAAGCCGTCTATTCCGAGATGGTCGCCGACGGCGAAGAGAAGGCGCTCGCGGACGACTGCATAGAAATGCGTGTTTTCCCGGTTTCGCCGAGGCTGCTCTACGCCTTCCTCTCGACGGTCGCGATGGTGCTCAGCGGCGAAGAGCTCCAGAAGAACGCCCGCGAGGTCCAGGAGAGGATCGCCGACCTCGAGAGACTCTGGGAACGCGCCGAGGAGCCCTTCCTCAAGGTGCGCGGCCACATGAACAACGCACAGAAGCAATACGAGGAAGCCGCCGCGGCGTTGAACCGTTTCGCCGCGAAGCTGTCGGGCATCACGGAAGTCGCCCAGGAGAAGCTCGAGTCCGTCGCCAAGGAGGCCGACGGGCTCCCGCTGCTGCCCCCGTCCTAGCCTCCGGCTCACGGCTCACGGCTCAAGGCTCAATCACGTTGAATCGGAGGCTCCGTCTGGCTGGAATTTCTCCGCCGCCTGTTCGCGAAACCAACGCCGCTGCCGAAAGCCCGACTCCGGCTGGTAGAATTCTGCGCCCCTTCGGGCGTCCTATGAGCCTCAACGTGAACTCCGAGATCGGGAAGCTCTCGTCGGTGCTGGTGCACCTGCCGGGACCGGAGATCGACCGGATGGTTCCTTCGATGATGGAGGAGCTCCTGTTCGACGACATCCTCTTTGGTGCGCGGGCGCGCGAAGAGCATCGGCGTTTTCAGCAGGTGCTCGGCTACGTGGCCGACGAGGTCCTGCAGGCGCGGGACCTGCTCGCGGAGGTCCTGGCGGTCAGAGAGCATCGGGAGGCGATTCTGGAGGATCTGGCGGGGAACCTCCTCTGGGGGACGGATCTGCTCCGGCTCCTGACCGAGCTCCCCGGAGATGAGCTCGCCTCGGCTCTCGTAACGGGGATCGAGAAGCCGGCCCGCGAGGCGGCGCGATCTTCCTCCGAGCTTTACTGGCTGCCGCCCATCCCGAACTATTTCTTTCAACGGGACCCTCTCGTCGTCGTGGGAGACAAGGTCATTCGAGGCTCGATGGCGACGCCGGCGCGCCTGCGGGAGCCGCTCCTTTCCGGGTACATCTTCCAGTACCATTCGCGTTTTGCCCGGCCGGACGGAGTCTTCTGGTTCCGCGAGTTCTCGGCCGACTTCAGCCCGTCCGCCTCGTACGCGCGGATGCGGCCAACACTCGAAGGGGGCGACGTGCTCGTCTTGAGATCCGATCTTCTCGCAATCGGATACTCCGAGCGCACGGAGAAGACGACGATCGAGAGGCTCGCCGAACAGCTCAAGGCGCAGAAGTCGCCGGTCAAACGCCTCTTCGTCGTGGCAATCCCGCCGGCACGCTCGACGATGCACCTGGACACGGTCTTCACCGTGATTTCGCGGGACGAGTGCCTCGTCTACGGCCCGATGATCCTCGCCGGGGGGACAGAGGAGGCCGACGTCTACCAGTGCGACCTGACGCGGCGGGAGATCGCCTGGACCTCGGGGAAGGATCTGCTGACGTCGCTCAAGGCGCAAGGGCTCGACCTCGGTCCCGTGCGCTGCGGAGGCGACGATCCGATTGCCGAGCGGCGGGAGCAGTGGACCGACGGCGCGAACGCGTTTGCTCTGGCGCCCGGGATCATCCTTCTCTACGACCGCAACGTCCGGACGGCGGAAGAGCTCGCCCGGGCCGGCTACAGAATCGTGGACGAGGACGACCTCCTTCTCGGCCGGGAGGAGCTCGATGTGCGCAAGGGCAAGTGCGCCGTACGCCTGGCCGCCCACGAGCTGTCCCGCGCGCGCGGCGGCCCGCGCTGCATGGCGATGCCCCTATGGCGCGACGATGTCGCGCCATGACGACTCCCTTCTTCTCCTTTGTCCGGCCTTTGGCGGTTGTCGCATTCGGCGGCAACGCTCTGCTGCGGCCGGAGGACCCGGGGACGACCGCGGCGCAGCTCCTGCGCGCGCGGGAGGCGGTCCGGCACCTCCTGCCCATTCTCGCGCGCGGGTACGAGCTCGTCGTCGTGCATGGCAACGGGCCGCAGGTCGGCAACCTGATCATCCAGTCGGAGGTCGCCGCCGCCCAGGTCCCGCCGCAGACGCTCGATTTCTGCGTGGCGGAGACGCAGGGTTCGATCGGGTTCCTGCTCGAGCTCGCATTCGCGAACGAGCTTCCGCAAGCCGGCTTCCGCAAGGAGGTCGCGACTTTCCTGACGCAGGTGCAGGTGGATGCCGCGGACCCGGCCTTCCTTACGCCGTCAAAGCCGATCGGGCCCTTCTTCTCGCCGGAGCGGGCCGCGGTTCTGCAGGAAGATCTCGGCTGGATGATGGTCGAAGACTCCGGACGTGGCTGGCGGAAGGTCGTTGCTTCCCCCCGCCCTCTCGCGATCCGCGGTTTGGCTGTCGCGGCGGCTCTCGTCAACCGCGGGCACATCGTCGTCGCGGCGGGGGGCGGCGGGATCCCGGTCGTCGTGACCGGGGAAGGGGAGGTGCGCGGCGTCGAAGCCGTCATCGACAAGGACTACACGGCCTCGCTCCTCGCGTCGTCGCTCTCGGCGGACGTCTTCATCATCCTCACTGGTGTCGAACAGGTGGCCCGGGACTTCGGCAAGCCCACGGAGACGCCGCTGTCCGAGCTCGACGTCGCGACAGCTCGCGCCCTTCTTGCAGCGGGCCAGTTTCCTCCCGGGAGCATGGGACCGAAGATTGATTCCGCGATCCGCTTCGTCGAGGCGGGGGGGCGGCAAGTCCTGATCACCCGCGCGGAGTCGCTCGCCGACGCCCTCGAAGGAAGGACGGGCACTCTCGTGAAGAATCGGGAAATCGGGTGAACGGGTGAACGGGTGAATCATCCCTGGCTTTTCGACCTTCGACCTTAGACTCGTCCCATGAAGCGCGACTACATCAACGAGAATGACTGGAATCCCGGCGACATCTCGGCCCTGCTCGACCTGGCCGGTCGGATGAAGATGGAGCCCGCGCGGTTCCGCGCGGCGCTTGCCGGAAAAACCCTGGCGATGATCTTCGAGAAGTCCTCGACACGCACCCGCGTCTCCTTCGAGGCGGGCATGTTCCAGCTCGGGGGGCTCGCGATGTTCCTCTCCGCCAGGGACTTGCAGCTCGGGCGGGGGGAGACGGTGGCGGACACGGCCCGGGTGCTGTCCCGCTACACGGACGCGATCATGGCGCGCACCAACGCGCACGCGACGGTGGAAGACCTCGCCCGGCATGCGTCGGTCCCGGTCATCAACGGCCTTTCCGACCTTCTCCATCCCTGCCAGGCGCTGGCGGATTTCCTAACGGTCCGCGAACGTTTCGGTACGGAGAGGGGGTTTCCGCTCTGCTATGTCGGCGATGGGAATAACGTGGCGCACAGTTTGCTGCTGACCGGTGCGAAGCTCGGCGCCCGCGTGAGCGTCGTCACGCCTCGCGGTTTCGAGCCGCGGCGCGAGGTCGTAGGCTGGGCCCGGGAGGCCGCCCGGGAGACGGGAGGCTCGCTCCTCGTGACGCAATCTCTCGAGGAGGGCCTCGCGGGCGCGCGCGCCGTCTACACGGACGTGTGGGCCTCGATGGGACAGGAGGCGGAAGCGGCGGAGCGCGCGAGGGCGTTCGAGAATTACCGCGTCACCGAGCGTGTCTTCGCGATGGCGGCACCGGACGCCATCTTCCTTCACTGCCTGCCGGCGCACCGCGGGGAAGAGGTCGAGGCGGGGGTGATCGACTCGCCCGCGTCCGCCGTGTTCGACCAGGCGGAGAACCGGCTTCACGCGCAGAAGGCGCTCCTCGCGACGCTGATGGAACGGCCTTCCTGAGCTTTTTGGGGGGGACTCCCGCTTTGCGCCGGCGCGCGGGCTTCCCGCGATGGCTGCCAGCCGCCGCAGGCGTGGCGCTGCTCATCGGCACCACGGCGGTTCTGCTGACGGCCCGGCCCAGAAAAGCCCGAGCGGTCCGGGCGGCTGTCGCCGAGTCCCAGGCGACCGTGACTGGCGAAATCGTGGACCTCCTCCGGGAGCCCGCGGCGCGGTCGGCGCCGGCCGGATCCCTTCCAAAGGGAGCGCGCGTCACGATCGTCGCCGAGAGAGGCCGATGGCTCGAAGTGCGAGCCGGCAACGGCGAGCGGGGCTTTCTCGCGACCGAAGCCGTGGAGACGGACGCAGAGCGCCGGACGAGGGAAGAGAGAGGCAAGCGGATTCTCGCCTTTACGCCGGTGGCGGGCGTCGTGGCGGAGGAGACTGACGTCCTTCTCGCTCCGTTCCCGTCGGCTCCGCGCGCCGGCCATCTGCGCCGGGGCACGGCCGTCCCGATCTATGCCGTGGACCACGACTTCTACGCCATGCGCGCCGGGGACGGCGGGATCGGGTTCTTGCGTTCGAGCGACGTGGACCTCGTGCCTCCCGATCCACGCCGTCCCGTGATCGTTCCCGACGCGGGAAAATCGATCAAGGACGTCACGGTCACCGACGTCGCTCCCGCCGCGCCCTCGCCGCCTTCCGCTCCCGGGGCGCAGCCGGCGGCCACTAATTGGGAAGGCGAGGCGCCCGCGCCCGAGGAGCCTCTCGAGCCCGCGCTCCTGATTTCCAGGGTGGATCCGCAGTACCCCGAGGGCGCCCGGCGTGCCGGCGTCGAAGGCACGGTAATTCTCGACGCGACCATCGACGAGACGGGCCAGGTCACGCAGGTCGCCGTCGAGCGGGGCCTGCCTCTCGGAATTTCGGAGGCCGCCGTCGCGGCGGTGCGGCACTGGAAGTACAAGCCGGCGAGGGGCCGTGCTGGTCCCGTTCCGTCGCACAAGGCGATAAGGATCGTCTTCTCTCTCGGAGAATGAGCTGGTCAAAAGTCTAAGGTCCGAACTCCGGAGCCCCACCCTCGACCTTCGACTCTTTTCTGGCCGGAATATACTTTCCGCTTCATGCTGCAGGTCCTCTATGAAGCCGACGGACGGCCGCAGGTTTACAGCCTCGCGCGGGACGAGGCGACGATCGGGCGCTCTAACGACAACGACATCGTCCTGAACGACTTCTCCGTTTCGCGTCGGCACGCGACCCTGCGGAAGGAAAACGGGGGCTGGGTGATTCATGACAACCAGTCCACCAACGGGGTCCGAGTCAAGGAGAAGCTGGTCTCTTCGGCCCGTGTCGGCGACGGTGACCAGGCCGTCGTCGGGACGTTCGTGCTGCGCTTTCGCGAGGAGTCTTTGGAGCCGGCGCCGCCCCCCGCGCACAAGCCGGAGTCCACTTCGACGTGCATCCGCCCGATCTCCGAGTTCAATCTCGATTTCGGACTGGAGAAGAACGTCGAGTCGGAGGTAGGAGAGTCCACACAGGGCCGGAAACGCGCGGTCCTGGACGTCGCCTACAAGAACAAGGTCTTCGAAATCCTGGTGCAGGTTGCCAAGACGCTCATTTCGGTGGACGACGTGGAGACGGTACTGGGAACGGTCATGGACCTCATCTTCGAGTACCTGCCGGTGGACCGGGGCTTCCTCCTGCTGGAGGAGGCCGACGGACTGAAGCTGCGCATCAGCCGCTTGAAGACTTCGTCCCGGATGACGACCGACGGCGCGCCCTATTCCCGCACCATCGTGGACATGGTCGTGCGCCAGAAGGTGGCGGTGCTGACCTCGGACGCTCAGTCCGACGAGCGGTTCGAGGCCGGGCAATCGATCCGGATGCAGCAGATCCGCTCGGCGATGTGCGCGCCGCTCTGGAGCCGCGAGGCCGTGATCGGGGTCATCCACGTGGATTCCCCCCTGCACGTCGGGACCTTCACCGAGAAAGACCTGGACCTCCTGACGGCGCTCGCCAACTTCGCCGCGGTCGCCATCGAACGCGCGCGGCTGCGGGAGCGGGTGGTCGAGGAGAAGCGGATCCGCGGGCGGCTCGAGCGGTATCACTCGCCACAGGTGGTCGAGGAGATCATCGCGCACGCGGAGGCGACGGGGTCGCGCGAGGTGGCCCTGACCAAGTCGGTGACTGTCCTGTTTGCCGACCTCGTCGGATTTACGAGCTGGTCGGAGAAGATGGGAGCGGGGGACCTGACCCGGCTCCTGACGCGCTTCTTCACGCTCGCCTCGGAGGCGATCTTCTCCCAGGACGGCACGATCGACAAGTTCATCGGAGATGCCGTCATGGCCTTCTTCGGCGCCCCTTTCGATCAGCCCGACCATGCCGTGCGCGCAGTCGCCGCCTGCCTGAAGATCCAGGAAGAGATGGCGGCCTGGAACAAGGAGCGCCTGGCTCATGGAGAGACTCCCATCGAGGCGCGTATCGCGTTGAACACCGGGGAGGCGATCGTCGGCGAGATCGGCTCGGAACGGCGGGTGGATTACACGGTGATCGGGAATGCGGTGAACGTGGCCGCCCGCATGGAAGAGTTCGTCGCGGGCGCCGGCGACATCGTGATCGGGCCCGAAACCTACGAGGCGGTCAAGGACCGCTACATGGTGGCGCAGATGGGGCAGTTCGCGCTGAAGGGTCTCTCGACACAGGTACCCATGTACAAGGTGCTCGGGACCCTTTCCCAGGACGAGACCGTGTACTCCGCGCGCGCCGCCGCTCCCGGAAAGAAACCCTCGCCCTGATCCTCTGATGCCGCGGGCAGTTGAGAGCCCCGTGCCTGAACTCTCGACTCTGAACCCTCGACTCTCTTTCAGCCTTCAGGGCGCGGTCCGGCGGACCCGTTCGGCGAGCTCCGGGTCGGGCGGAGAGAACTTGAGCTGGCGGTAAGCGCGCCAGAAGAGCCGGGCGAGAGCCGGCTGACCCCCGGAGAGAGCGGCTTCGGTGTCGGACTTCAACATGCGGGGGAGCCGCGTCTTCAGCTCGGGCGCGAACGGATCGTCGCGGTGTGTGGCGGCCCAGAAGTTCGCGACATGGGCGATCTCCAGCGCCCTGTGCGCCCGCCGTTCGATGGGCCTTCTCGCCCACTGGTCGAGGAACTTCCGGAATCGGGCAGCCGTGACGGGGCCTTCCAGCGGATCTTCGCCCGCTTCCTCCGGGGGCGAAGCGGCCGCCGGCGTGGGCGGCGCCGCCGTCGGAACGCTCCGGGCCGTCGGCACGCGCGTGGGAGGGACGGCCGAAGGGACGCTCCGCGTCGGACTGGGTTCTTCCACGATCCGCGGCGCGATGACGATATCGTCGGGCCCTGCGGTAGGCGTGGCCGTCGGCTCGGGCGGGGCGGCAAAGGTCGGAACGGCCAGGGGTGCGGAGTACGGCGCCGCGGGCTTCTGCAGGATGTAGAGCCCGGCGGCAATCGCCGCGGCAACGGCGCCGAACGCGAGAAGGACGGTCACAAGACGGGTTTGTCCCCCTCGCGGCCCATCGGGAGGAGCCTTCGCCAGGATCTCGGTCGCATCGGGAGCAACACGCTCGAGGGCGTCGGCGAACTCCCGCGCGGAGGAGAATCGCCGGTCACGGTTCTTTTCGAGAGCGCGCAGCACTACGCCCGAGAGGGCGGGGCCGGTCCCCGCGTGGAGTCCCGGGGCTTCGAGGGGCGGAGGCGGGCTGTGGAGATGCTTGCCGAGATACCCCTCCGGAGTCTGCGACTCAAAGGGCGGCTTCCCTGTCAGCATCTCGTAGAGCACGACGCCGAAAGAGTAGATGTCGCTCCGGCCGTCCACGAGCTTACCCGCGGGGAGCGCTCCCGCCTGTTCGGGCGAGCAGTACTTCAGCTTGCCCACGAAGAGGCCCGTGCCCGTCATCGACAGGGTCTGCGACGCCACCCGCTTGGCGATGCCGAGATCGATGATCTTGGCGAGCAGGCGGCCGTCCCGGCTCTCCCGGACGAGGATATTGTCGGGAGAGACGTCGCGGTGAACGATCCCCTGGGCGTGGATCTCCGAGAGGCCGGACAGGACCTGGCGCGCGATGTCCAGGGCCTGCGCGGAGGGAATCGGCCCGTGCCGGCGCATCCATTCCTCGAGCGTCACGCCGTCGATGAACTCCCAGACCATGTAGAACGAGCCGTCCGGCAGGCGTGAGAAGTCGTAGAGCGCGGCCACGTTGGGATGGCGCACGAGCGTGGCCATCCGCGCCTCCTCCTGGAAGCGGCGGGGATCCGGTCCCTCGCCGAGCGCGTCGGGCTTGGTGACCTTGATAATGCGGATCTCGTCCAGGTGGACGTGGCGGGCCTTGTAGACCTCGCCCATCCCGCCTTCGCCGATTTTCTCGAGGATCTCGTACTTTCCGTCCAGTGTCTGCCCGGGCGTCAGCCGCGCCGTCGCGTAACCGCAGGCCGGGCAGAATCGCGCAACTGCCGGGATCGGTGAGGCGCAGCGGGGACAGCTGATTTCGCTTGCCGGCATTTGGATCATTCTAGCGGCCATGAGCTGTCGGTTCTCAGTTGTCAGTTCTCAGTTGTCAGTTTCGACTCCGCCCGGAGTGCGCACACGTAACCCCTGGCTTGGGTTCGCCATGAATTGAGAACCGTTAACTCCCCTTCCGGTTCCTGGCGCGAACTGAGAACTGACAACTGAAAACCGATGACTCCTTTTCGTCATGCCACAATCTGGCTGATGGAACCGCCTGTCTTCGTCACGGCGCGCGCGGAAAAGGCCCGCGAGGCGGAGCGCCTGGGATTCCGCCTGGAACGCAGGAACCTCGACCTGGCCGAGCCCCAGGCGCTCGATCCCGCCGACGTCGTCGAAGCGAAGGCGCGCGACGCCTACGGGAAGCTGGCCCGTCCGGTCGTCGTCGAGGATTCCGGTCTCGCGATCAAGGCGTGGAACGGGTTTCCCGGGGCGCTCGTCAAGTGGCTCGAGAAGAGTGCCGGCCTCGAGGCGATGGCCCTTATGCTCGACCGATTCCCCGACCGTTCCGCCACCGCGACCTGCGCGGTCGCTTATTTCGACGGAGAGCGTGTCGTGCAGGGCCGCGGCGAGGTCTCCGGCGTGATCGCTCACGCTCCTCGAGGTGAGGGCGGCTTCGGGTGGGACGCTCTCTTCATTCCGGAGGGGAGCAAGCGGACGTTTGCCGAGATGTCGGGAGAAGAGAAGGACCGCGTCTCGCATCGCCGGAGGGCCTGGGAAGCTCTCGCGCGCCAGTTGAATGGGGTCGTAAAACGTGAAACGTAAAACGTAAAACGTAAAAAGGGGGAGGTGCGATGCGCACAGACAGGCTTCGTTTAACGTTTAACGTTTTACGTTTTGCGGCTTTGTCCGTCCTGCTCTCCGGAACCGTCAGGGCACAGCCGGACACTCGTGCGGTTCGGACGAAGGACGGCGTCACGTTGAAGGTCGAGACATTCGTGGCCGGCCTCGAGGTGCCCTGGTCGCTGGCTTTCACTTCATCCACCCGGGTGCTCGTGACGGAGCGGCCGGGACGGGTGCGCGTGGTCGAGAACGGCGTGCTCCGCGAGACGCCTCTTGCCGTCATCGCGGACGTCGAGTCCAGAGGCGAAACGGGTCTCATGGGCCTCGCGCTCTCTCCGGATTATCCGGCGAGCCGGCTGATCTACCTGTCCTACGCTTACACCGTGGCCGGCGGGATCCAGGTGCGCGTCGTCCGCTTTCACGACGACGGTTCGCGGCTGTCGGGGAGAAAGGTCATCCTCGAGGGGCTCCCCGCGGCGCAATTCCATGCGGGCTGCCGGCTGCGCTTCGGGCCGGACGGCAAACTCTACGTGACGACGGGCGACGCGACAACGCGCGAGATCGCGCAGAAGATGGACTCGCTCGGCGGAAAGACGCTCCGTTTGAATCCCGACGGGACGATCCCGCCGGACAACCCTTTTCCCGGTTCCCCGATCTTCTCGCTCGGCCACCGCAACTCGCAGGGTCTCGACTGGCAGCCGGGGACCGGTCTCCAGTTCCAGACCGAGCACGGCCCCTCCGGCTTCGACGGCCCCGGCGGCGGCGACGAGGTCAACATCGTCGAGGCCGGGAAGAATTACGGCTGGCCCGTCGTCCACCACAAGTTGTCCCGGGCTGGCATGGTATCGCCGCTCCTCGAGTTCACGCCCGCCATCGCCCCCTCCGGCGCCTCCTTCGTCACCGGGTCAAAGCTCCCGGCGCTCAGGAATGACTTCCTCTTCGCCTGCCTTCGCGGCGAGAGGCTCGTGCGCGTGCGCCTGGATCCGAAAGACCCGCGCCACGTCCTCGCGACCGAAGCCCTCTTCGACCACGAGTACGGCCGCCTGCGCGAAGTCCAGAACGGCCCCGACGGCGCGATCTACTTCACCACCAGCAACCGCGACGGCCGCGGCAACACCCGCAGCGGCGACGACCGGATCCTCCGCCTTACGCAGGCGGCCCCCTGATTCCTGCGGATTGATAAACTCTCCGCGCGAGGAAAACGGAATGGCCGAGAGACCGATTCGGGTGTTGATCGCGAAGCCCGGGCTGGACGGGCACGACCGCGGGGCCAAGGTGATCGCGCGGGCTTTGCGCGACGCGGGGATGGAGGTCATCTATTCGGGGCTGCGGCAGACGCCCGAGCAGATCGCATCGGCGGCGATCCAGGAAGACGTGGACGTCGTCGGGCTCTCGATCCTGTCCGGGGCGCACAACGTGCTCTTCCCGGAGATCCTGGACCTTCTCAAGCAGAAAGGCGGCGAGGACATCCTCGTGCTCGCGGGGGGCATCATTCCCGACAAAGACATCGCGGCGATGAAGGCGCTCGGGATCCGGGAGATCTTCCTGCCGGGCACTCCGACGCAGACGCTCGTTGACTTCATCCGCAAGGAGGCGGGCGAGAGGGTGCAAAGCTGAAAAAGAGCCGCGGGAAGGGAACGGCGCCGGCCGTGAGCGTTCCCGCGAGCGAACACTCCTCGGCGCCGGCCCGGCCTCCGGACACGCTCGCGAGCGGGGTGGACACGGCTTCGGCCGAGTTTCAGAGTCGCGCGGCGTCGATGGAACTGCTCGTAACGCAATTGAAAGAAGAGCTCGCCCGGGCGCGGGCGGGTGGCGCGGGCCGGGACCGGCATGCCGAGCAGAAGAAAATGTTCGTGCGCGACCGAGTGGACGCGCTGCTCGATCCCGGGTCGCCGTTCCTGGAGCTTTCGCCGCTCGCGGCGCACGGGATGTACGAAGGGGAGGCGCCGGGAGCCGGTCTCGTGACCGGTGTCGGCCGGGTGTCGGGGCGAGAGGTCATGGTCATCGCCAACGACGCCACGGTCAAGGGCGGCACATACCTGCCGATGACCGTCAAGAAGCATCTCCGGGCACAGGAGATCGCCGAGCAGAACCGGCTCGCCTGCGTCTACCTCGTGGACTCGGGCGGAGCCTTCCTGCCGCTCCAGGCGGACGTCTTCCCCGACCGGGACCACTTCGGACGGATCTTCTACAACCAGGCTCGGATGTCGGCCAAGCGCATCCCGCAGGTGGCCGTGGTCATGGGCTCCTGCACGGCGGGAGGCGCCTATGTGCCGGCCATGTCGGACGAGGCGGTGATCGTGAAGGGAACGGGGACGATTTTTCTGGCCGGTCCGCCGCTCGTCAAGGCGGCCACGGGGGAGGAGGTCACGGCGGAGGAACTCGGGGGCGCCGATATCCACACGCGCATCTCCGGCGTGGCCGATCACCTCGCGGCCGACGACGCGCACGCGCTCGAGATCGCCCGAGCGATCGTGGCGAATCTCGGCGGCGCGAAGTCCCTGCCGGCGGATCGCACCGAGCCGGAAGAGCCCGCCTACGATCCGAAAGAGATCTACGGCGTGCTTCCCCTGGACGTGCGCCAGCCTTACGACGTCCGGGATGTGATCGCGCGTCTCGTGGATGGTTCCCGCTTCCACGAGTTCAAGGCGCGATACGGGACGACGCTCGTCTGCGGATTCGCGCGGCTCGAGGGCTTCCTTCTGGGCATCATCGCCAACAACGGCATCCTCTTTTCCGAGTCCGCCTTGAAGGCCACGCATTTCATCCAGATGTGCGCCCGGCGGAAGATCCCGCTCCTCTTTCTCCAGAACATCACCGGTTTCATGGTGGGGAAGAAGTACGAGCAGGGCGGCATCGCCAAGGACGGCGCCAAGATGGTTCACGCGGTCGCCAACGCGGCCGTCCCGAAGTTCACCGTCGTCATCGGAGGCTCGTTCGGAGCCGGCAACTACGGCATGTGCGGCCGCGCCTACAGCCCGAGGTTCCTCTGGATGTGGCCGAACGCGCGCATCTCCGTCATGGGCGGGGCGCAGGCCGCCTCCGTCCTCTCGACGGTCAAGCAGGAACAGCTCGGCCGGGCGGGCAAACCGCGGATGACCGCCGGGACAGTCGCCGCGTTCGAGCGGCCGACGCTCGAGAAGTACGAGACGGAAGGCAACCCCTACTACTCGACCGCCCGCCTCTGGGACGATGGCGTGCTCGACCCCGCGGAGACGCGGACCGCGCTCGCGCTCGCGCTCTCGGCCTCCTACAACGCGCCCGTCGAGGAGACGGAGTTTGGGATCTTCCGGATGTAATTGGTTCGGAGAGCCTCAGAAGCGCGCGAGCAGTTTCGCCCCGCAGCCGACTCTTGAGGGTAAGATTCCTTCCGGTCCCATGCTGATCACGTGCCTCCTCCTGGCCGCGGCCGCCGCTCCTGTCGAGATCACGGTTGATCCGCGGCCGGGCGGATCTTTTGTCGTCAGCTTCGCGGGTCCGGCACTCCCGACATCCGCCGGAGACTTCCAGGGGAGCGTGTCGCTCTACGGGTCCCCCGCGGAGATGCCTCTCGTTGGACGAGCCGAGATGAGGGGAGGCCTGCTCCGCCTGTCTGCGACTCTTCGCTACGCCGACGTACCGGCCGACTGGCTCAACCGGTTCCGTCCGGACGCCTTCGATTACCGCGTCAGGGCGGAGATCGCGGGCGGAGAAGGCGTGTCCTGGTCCGGGACGGAGCCGTGGAGTCGGGTAAAGTTCTCCGGAAGCGAGGAGTCTCTCAAGCCCTTCGTGAAGCTGGCCTCTCTGGAGCTGACGGCCCTGTCTCTGACGCGAAGCGAAGGGCGCGCGGTCCTCGCCATCACGAATCCGTTCTCGTTTCCGATCACCCTGGCCGCGGCGAGCTATCGCCTGAGCGTCAACGGAGAAGAGGTCGGGGCCGGAGGGACTCGGGGCCGGATCCTGCGTCCCCGGCGCACGGTCGGTCTCGAGCTCCCCTTTACCGTCCAGCACTGGCGGTTTCTCGCCGCTGCCGGCGGACAGTGGGCCGTCGGCGCGGACGTCGAGGCGGAGCTCGAAGGATCTCTCACCCTCCATCTCCCGACAGGGGATCTCTCCATCGCTCTGAGACTCCCCGGCAGCCTCGGAACCGACGGCGCACGATCCGGCGTATTCTCTCATCCTGGCGCCTCCCTCTCGCCGCACTGACGGGCCGCTGGCTTTGACGGTTTGCGATGACGCGCGCTCGGGCTGCGGAGCGAGCCAGCTCTTCTGACCGGGCGCGAGAGACTGGGCTATCCTGTCTCCAAATCCATGAGCCGGCAGGACGATTTCTCCAGTCTCAGTGTCCTGCGCGAAGGGCCGGTGACCCGTGTCATCCTCGCGCGCCCGGCGGTCCGCAATGCCTTCGACGATGTCCTGATTCGCGAATTGTCGGCGGCCTTCCTCTCGTTGGATGAAGATCGCGAGACGCGGGTCGCCGTCCTTTCGGGTGAAGGGCCATCATTTTGCGCGGGTGCGGACATCGCCTGGATGCGACGCGCGGCGGACTATTCGCGGGAGGAGAACGAGGCCGACGCCGAACGAATGGCGCGCATGCTACGGGCGATCGATGCCTGCAGCAAGCCCGTCGTCGTGCTCGCGCATGGCGCGGCGATCGGCGGGGGAGTCGGCCTCGTGGCAGCGGCGGACATCGCGATCGCGGCGGAGGGAACGGTCTTCTCGCTCGCCGAGGTGCGCCTGGGGATCCTTCCATCGGTCATCTCGCCGTACGTCCTTCGGGCCGTCGGGCCGCGGCAGGCGCGAGACCTTTTTCTGACGGGAGATCGATTCGCTGCGCGGGAGGCGCACCGGATCGGCCTCGTCCACGCGGTCGTGCCGCCGGCGGAGCTCGAATCGGCGGGTGCGAGGAAGGTCGAGTCTCTGCTGGCAGCGGGCCCCGAAGCGGTGCGGGCCGCCAAGCGGCTCATCGAAGAGGTGACGGGGATAAGTCCGGAGGAAGCGCTTCCGTTGACCGTGCGAACCATCGCGGAGCGCCGCGCGTCGGCGGAAGCGAAGGAAGGACTGAGCGCGTTCCTGGAGAAGCGGTCGCCGACGTGGGTGAAGAGGCCGAAGGTCTAAGGTCGACGTCGAAGGTCAGTTCGTCGGGGCCTTGTCCGGTGCTGGACTCTCGCCGGCAGGAGGCGCGGCCGCGGGAGCCGGGGCAGCCGGCGCGACAGGCGCTGCAGGCGCGGGCGCGGGGCGCACGCGCCTGGCCGCTTCATCTTCCATCTCGTTCTTGCAGAAGTAGCATTTCACTTTGACGCCGGGAGCGATGTCCGGCCGCCAGGAGAAAAAGACTTTCCCGCACTTCGAACAGACGAAACGCCGCTGTGTGCCGGCCATCCCGCCTTCAACCGACATTGTGGATCTCCTCGACCGCCATCGCGGGCAGCATAACGCAGGCGACGGATTACAATGCGCCTCCCCAACGAGAGGGAGACGATGAGACACGCAACGTTTCGTTTTCTTTCGGCGGTTCTCTTTTCATCCACCCTGCTCGGACCGCGGGCGCTCGCGCAGGACAGGGCCGCCGCTCCGAGGGAGAGCACGCCGTCCGGGGCCGCGGCCCTGATCGGGGAGGTCCTGTCCCCGCGCAACCGCATGGAGGAGGACCTTCGCGTCCTGACGGACGAGATCGGCGGCCGCGTCACGGGCAGCCCGGGCTACGAGGCGGCCCTGCAATGGGGCGTCGAGGCCCTGCGGCGGGCCGGCGTGGACTCGGTCAGGCTCGAGCCGTACGACGCGCCGGCCCGGTGGGAGTCGGAATCCGCAACGGCCGCTGTCGTGTCCCCCTACCGGTTTCCCCTTCGCGTCGTCTCTTTCGCGCTCGCCCCTTCGACGCCGGGCGCGCTGACCGCGTTCCTGGTGGACGCGGGCACGGGCCGCCGGTCCGACTTCGAGAAGCTCGGCAACCGAGCGAAGGGCGCGATAGCCCTCGTCCGAACGAAACAGATGAAGTCGTTAGAAGACCTCTTCGGAGAATACCTGCTCGGCCCAGAAATGCTAAGCGCCGCTCGCCAGAGCGGCGCTTCGGCGATCCTCTTTCTTTCCAGCCGCCCGCGCGATCTGCTCTACCGGCACCAGATCAGTCTCGACGGGACCATGTCCGCGCTTCCGATGGCCCTGATCGCCCGCGAGGACGGGCTGAGGCTCGCGCGCCTGCTCGAGAAAGGCCGCGCGCTGAAGGTTTCGCTGGAGCTGAAGAACCGCGTCGGCGGTCCCTGGCGCGCGCAGAACGTGGTCGCTGACATCCGCGGAAGCAGTAAACCGGAGGAGATCGTGCTCCTCGGCGCCCACCTGGACTCGTGGGAGCTCGGCACGGGGGCGCTCGACAATGGAGTCAACTGCGCGCTCGTCGTTGAAGTCGCGAGAGCGCTGGCGGCCGGCACGAGGCCGGCGCGAACCGTGCGGCTCGTGCTCTTCACGGGAGAGGAGCTCGGCCTCCTCGGTTCGCGAGGCTATGTCGCCGCCCACCGCGGCGACATGGACCGGCACGTGGCCGCGCTCATTCACGACATCGGCGACGGGCGGATCACCGGGTACTACGACAACGGCCGGCCGGAGATCGTCCCAACGCTCTCTTCCGTGCTCGAGCCCGTGGCCGCGTGGGGATCCGGGTCTTTTTCCGACGAGGCGCTGCTCGGGACCGACAACTTCGATTTTCTCCTCGAAGGCGTGCCCAACCTTGTCGCGAACCAGGAGGCCGAGAGGTACCTGCCCGACTACCACGCCGAGTCGGACACGTTCGACAAGGTCGACTTCCGCGAAGCCCGCCTGAACGCAGCCATCGCGGCCGTGACCGTGGCGGGCATCGCCAACGCTCCGTCCCGGCTCGCACCGCGCCAATCGCGAGCCGATGTCGCGAAGGTCCTCGAGAAGAGCGGCATCGCCGAGCAGATGAAGACCTACGGATTGTGGGCGGACTGGGAGAAAGGGCAACGAGGGAGGAAGGATTGAAGATTGAAGATTGAAGATTGACGATTGGGTAATTGGCCCCGGGCGTCGAGTTTTCAATCTTCAATCGAAAATCGTCAATCGTCAATGATCAAGCGCCTGTTGATCGCCAACCGCGGGGAGATCGCGGTTCGCGTGGCTCACACGGCCCGCGAGATGGGAATTGAGCCCATCGGCGTCTACGCGGAGTCCGACGCCGGAGGCTTTCACGTCGCGCGGATGGCGCGGGCGGCCTCGCTCGGGGAAGGCTCGTCGCGGGAGACGTACCTCTCGATCCCTCGGATTCTGGAGGCGGCGCGCGAGACCGGAGCCGACGCGATCCATCCGGGTTACGGGTTCCTTTCGGAGAGCCCGGAGTTCGCGCGCGCGGTGGAGGAATCGGGACTCCTCTGGATCGGGCCGCCCGCCTCCGCGATCGAGCAGATGGGAGACAAGCTCGCGGCCCGGCGGCGGGCCAGGCGGTCCGGAGTTCCGGTGGTGCCCGGGACCGACGGCTCCGAGACGAACGATGCGGCGCTGGCGAAGAAGGCCGCCGAGATGGGGTTTCCGATTGTCGTCAAGCCGAGCGCGGGCGGCGGCGGCAAGGGGATGTCGGTGGTCGAGACGGCGGAAGGTCTGGCGGCGGCGCTGGAGGAGGGAAGGCGCGTGGCCGAGGACGCCTTCGGAGACCCCCGGGTCTACCTGGAGAAGCTCCTGGAGAGGCCGAGGCACGTCGAGTTCCAGGTCTTCGGCGACCGCCAGGGCAACGTCGTGCACCTCTTCGAGCGCGAGTGCAGCGTCCAGCGCCGGCACCAGAAGATCGTGGAGGAGACGCCGAGCTGCGCGCTGGACAGCCGGGTGCGGGCGGCGATGGGCCGCGCCGCCGTCGAGGTGGCGCTCGGCGTCGGCTACGTCGGGGCGGGGACCGTGGAGTTCCTGCTCGACGAGCGCCGCGATTTCTACTTCCTCGAGATGAACACGCGCCTGCAGGTCGAGCACCCGATCACCGAGGAGACGCTCGGCCTCGACCTGGTGCGCGCGCAGATCGAGGTGGCCGAGGGGGCGACTCTGCCCGCGGACTGGCGGGCCGGCAGGCTGTCCCCGCGGGGGCATGCCATCGAGCTGCGTCTGTACGCGGAGGACCCGGCGACATTTCTGCCCCGTACCGGCCGGGTGCTCGCCTGCGAGCCGCCGTCCGGGCCCGGTGTGCGCGTGGACGCCGGCTTCGAGGAGGGCTCGACCGTCGGCCTCGACTACGATCCGCTGCTCGCCAAGCTCGTCGTTTCCGGGCAGGATCGCGGCTCCTGTCTCTCCCGGGCTCGCCGCGCGCTCGCGGACTGGATTGTCCTCGGCGTCTCGACTAACGCCCCCCTTCTCGCGGCGGTTCTCGCTTCGAAGGAGTTCGCCTCCGGCCACTATGCGACCGATCTCGTCTCCCGGCTGCCGGCCCTTCCGTCCTCGATTCCTTCCGATGCTGCCTGGATCGCGGCCGCTCTCGCGATTTCCGAATCGAAGCCGGGCGCCCCGGGCGCCGCGGTGGCCGAGCCCTGGGGCGCGGCCACCGGCTGGCGGGCCGGCGGATGAAGCTCTCCTGCGGGGACAAGGCGGCCGAGGTTCGCATCGAAGAAGGGATCGCGGTTATCGAAGGTCGCCGCGTTCCGTTCGAGGCCATGCGCGCCGGTGAACGCCTCGAAGCGATCCGCGCCGGACAGGATGTTGTTCGGGTCCGGGCGCGGCGCGACGGAAACAGGGTCCTCGTCTGGTGCGCCGGCTCTGTCCACGAGTTCCGGCGGACGGCAGGCCGCGCCGCGGCGGCGGGGGAGGCCTCCGGCGATCTGCTCGCTCCCATGCCGGGCCGGGTGCGCCGCGTCGTTCTCGGAGCGGGAGAAAAGGTCGGGCGGGGCGACGTGCTCCTCATCCTCGAAGCCATGAAAATGGAGCACGCGATCCGGGCCCCGCGGGACGGGACCGTCGCCAAAGTCCACTACGGAGAGGGGGATCTCGTCGAGGCTGGAGCGGTGCTGGCCGAAATCCAGTAAACCTGAGACCACACCACAGAGCCTGAAGAGAGATAATCCTGCTCTCTATGGAGCCTTGGGAAGAGCACGCGATCCAGCGTCCGCACCTGCCGGGGCACGTGACCGTCTACGAGGTCGGGCCGCGGGACGGTCTCCAGAACGAAGCCGAGACGCTCTCGGTCGAAGTTCGAGCCGAGTACGTGGACCGGTTGACGGAATCGGGGCTGCCGGCGATCGAGGTGGGCTCCTTCGTGTCGCCAAAGGCGATCCCCCAGCTCGCAGACACGGAGGAGGTCTTCGCCCGGATCCACCGCGCCAGCGGCACGCGGTATCCGGCCCTCGTCCCGAACCTCAAGGGCCTCGAGCGCGCGATCGAGGCGGGCGTGCGCGAGATCGCCGTCTTCACCGCCGCGTCCGAGACCTTCAACCGCCACAACATCAACGCGGGCGTGGACGAGTCGATCGAGCGCTTCCGGCCGGTCGTCGCCCGCGCGCGGGAGGAAAAGATCCGCGTGCGAGCCTATGTCTCGACGGCGTTCGGGTGTCCGTACGAAGGGCCGGTCTCGCCCGACGCGGTGCGCGAGGTCGTGCACAAGCTGCTCGACCTTTCCGTGGACGAGATCTCGATCGGCGACACGATCGGCGTGGCGACCCCGGCCGGGGTCTACGATGTCATCGAGGCGCTTTACGACTCGGGCGTGACGCGCGCGGTCCTTGCGCTGCACTTCCACGACACCCGCGGCACCGGTCTGGCCAACGTCTACGCGGGCCTCCAGTGTGGCATCCCGACCTATGATTCCTCGGCCGGGGGACTCGGTGGCTGCCCCTACGCTCCGGGCGCGGCCGGCAACCTCGCGACCGAGGACCTGATCTACCTGCTCCAGGGCCTGAGCATCGAGACGGGAATCAGCCTCCTCAAGGTCGTGGAGGCCTCGCGCTTTCTCGCGCAGGCCCTCGGGCGGCGTCCGCCCGGCCGCTACCTCGCCGCCGCCTGGGGAACGGAGTGGGCGCCACCTTCTGTGATTGACACCGCGGCGGGACATGAGTAGCTTGATGGCTCCTCTGAACAATTGACTTTCATGGGCAAGAAAATACTGCTGGCGGACGACAGCCTCACGATCCAGAAAGTCGTCGAGCTGACACTGGCGGGGACGGACTACGAGCTGACGTGTGTTTCCAACGGCCAGGAGGCGCTGGACGCGCTCGCGGCATCGCGGCCGGACCTGATCCTCGCCGACGTCGTGATGCCCGGGAAGAACGGATACGAGGTCTGCGAAGCGGTCAAGGGAAATCCCGCGACGGCTCGCATTCCGGTAGTCCTGCTTTCCGGGACATTCGAGCCCTTCGATCGCGGGCACGCGGACCGGATCGGCTGCGACCTGGTCGTCTCGAAGCCGTTCGACGCGCAGCAACTGCTGGGACGAATCGAAAAGCTGCTCGGGATCGCGCCGGGGCCGCAGCCGTCCTTCGCGCGTCAGGAGGAGGCGCCCTTCGAAACGGCGTCCTTCGATGACACGCTCCCCTCGTCCGGTCTGGAGGTCGGGGCGGATGCGGAAAACCCTTTCGGGCGAAGCGACGAGCCTCCCCGGGAACAGGGGCGGCTCACGGCGGGCGAGAGGGAGCAGCCGGAATCCGTCTTCCTCGAGGTGTCTCCCGCCGGCGCCTCGGCAGCATCATCCGAGAGAACCTCGGAGGCATCCCCCGAGCCGGAGGGTCATCCCGTCGAGGACACGCCCTCCCCGGCGCCGCCGGCCGAGGAGTCCTTCCAGGGCGAGCCGCTGCTCGAAGAGATCTCCGCCGAAGACGCGAATGTCCTGTTCGATTTGCCGTACGAGCCGGAGCTGGTGCCTGCCGCCGCCACCGCCCCGGTTGTCTCTGAGCTGACGGAAGAGCAGATCGAGCGGATCGCCGCTCGCGTCGTCGAGAAGCTCTCCGACCGCGTCGTGAGGGAGATCGCCTGGGACATCGTCCCCGACATGGCCGAAATGGCGGTCAAGCGCCGGATCAAGGAGCTGGAGAGCGGCGCCGAGTAGGCGGCGCTCCGCGCCGCCTGGTTTCTGATATTTTCAAAGGGGCACGAGCCCTTTTTTTTATGTCAGAAAACATCGTTCCAGCAGCCTCTGAAGAGAGCCCGAAGAAGCTTCCGAAGACCTTCGAGCCGTCTTCTTTCGAGGAGAGGTGGTACCGGCTCTGGGAGGCCGAGGGGCGCTTCCAGCCCGAGGGGCCTCCCGGTTCGCCGCGGTTCGTGATGGTGATCCCGCCCCCCAACGTCACCGGGAAGCTGCACATCGGGCACGCCTATGGACGCACGATCGAGGACATCCTGGCGCGGTGGATGCGGATGCGCGGATACCGCGTGCTCTGGGTGCCCGGCACGGACCACGCCGGGATCGCGACCCAGATGGTCATGGAACGGCAGCTCGCGAAGCAGGGGATCGACCGGCGGGAGCTCGGCCGCGAGAAATTCATCGAGCGCGTGTGGGCCTGGAAGCGGGAAGCCAAGGACACGATCCAGTCGCAACTGCGAAAGCTCGGCTGCTCGCTCGACTGGAGCCGGGAACGGTTCACGCTCGACCCGGACCTCTCCCGCGCCGTGCGGCGGGCCTTCGTGCAGCTCTATCGGGAGGGCCTGATCTACCGCGGGCGTTACGTCGTCAACTGGTGCCCGCGATGCGGGACCGCGGTTTCGGACCTGGAAGTCGTCCACAAGGAGGAGGAGGGGACTCTCTACCGCATCCGCTACGACGTGCCCGGGGTCTCCTCGGGAGCGGTTGTCGCGACCACCCGGCCGGAGACCATGCTCGGCGACACGGCGCTCGCGGTTCACCCGAAGGATCCTCGCACGGCGAAGCTTCGCGGGAAGAGGGCGATCCTTCCGATCGTCGGGCGGGAGCTCCCGGTGATCGAGGACGGGATCCTCGTGGACCGGGAGTTCGGCACGGGAATCGTGAAGGTGACTCCCGCACACGACGTCAACGACTTCGCGGCGGGAGAACGGCACGGGCTGCCTTCGATCATCGTCATCGGCCCGGACGGAAAGATGACGGCCGAGGCGGGGGAGTACGCGGGCCTCGACCGCTTCGAAGCGCGCAAGCAGGTTCTCGCCCGTCTCACCGCGGAGAACCGACTGGCCGGGAGCGAGCCGCACAGGATGACGCTCGGAACCTGCCAGCGGTGCGAGACCGTCATCGAGCCCTACCTCTCGACGCAGTGGTTCGTCAAGGTCGCGCCCCTCGCCGCTCCCGCGATCAAGGCGGTCGAAGACGGAGACGTCCGGTTCGCGCCGGCGGCCTGGACGAAGACGTACTTCGAGTGGATGCGCAACATCCGCGACTGGTGTATTTCCCGCCAGCTCTGGTGGGGGCATCGGATCCCGGCCTTTACGTGCGCCAACGGCCACCTTACGGTCTCGGAGACCGACCCGAAAGCGTGCGAGACCTGCGGCTCGGAGGCGCTGGAGCAGGATCCCGACGTCCTCGACACCTGGTTCTCCTCGCAGCTCTGGCCCTTCTCGGTCTTCGGCTGGCCCGAGGAAACCGAGGACTACCGGGAGTTCTACCCGACCGACACGCTGGTCACCGGGTACGACATCCTCTTCTTCTGGGTCGCCCGGATGATCATGGCGGGAGTCCACTTCACGGGCCGCGCTCCGTTTTCCGTCGTGCACCTCCACGGGCTCGTCCGCGTCGGCGGGGAGAAGATGTCCAAGACGCGCGGCAACGTGATCGATCCTCTCGAGGCGATCGTCGAGTTCGGCGCCGACGCCGTGCGGTTCACGCTTGCCGCCGCGGCGGCCTCGGGCCCGACGGTGTCGGTCGAGCGGGGCCGCATGGCGGGCTCGCGAAACTTCGCGACAAAGCTCTGGAACGCCGCGCGGTTCACGCTCGGCCAGATCGAGGGCAAGGGCGCCGCACGCTCTCTGGACGGCCTCGCCAGGAGCCTTCCCGACCGCTGGATCCTCTCGCGCCTGAACGCGACGGCGCAGGCGGTCAACCGCCACTTGGCCGGTTTCCGATTCGACGAGGCCGCGCAGGCGGTTTACGCGTTCCTGTGGCACGAGCTCTGCGACGGATATCTGGAGATGGTCAAACCCCTTCTGGCGGCACGCGACGGCCAGGAGGCCGGCAAGGAGACCGCCCGCGCGGTGCTCGCGCGCTGCCTCTCCGACTCCCTCGCTCTGCTTCATCCCTTCATGCCGTTCGTGACCGAGGAGATCTGGGAGAAGATGACGGGGCAAACAGGCACGCTGATAGTTGCGGCCTACCCGCAGGGCGACGATGCCTTCCACGACGAAGCGGCTGAACGGGTTGTCGTGGCGGCCCGCGCGCTCGTCACCCATGTCCGCAACTTCCGGACCGAGCGCGGCTTCTTGCCGACCGAGCCCGTGCTTCTGTCGATCGATCCGGACTCGCCCGATCGCGGCCTCGCCGGAGAGGTGGCGACGCTCGCCCCGTTGCTGCGGCACCTGGCGAGGCTCTCGGACCTCTCCATCGGGCCGCCTTCTGCCGAGATGGGCCGGGACGTCGTCGAGGGGCTCTCGATCGGGCTCTCCGTCGCGCGGAGCTCGGCCGGTGCGGACAGCGTAAAGCTCGCGCGGACCCTCGCGACCCTCGACGAGGAGATTGCCGAGCTCTCCGCGAAGCTGCAGAACACCTCGTTTCTGGACAAGGCTCCGCCCGCGGTCGTGGACAAGACGCGGCGGCGCCTC
>Ga0209009_1000066_pt1 | contig 45505 bp, 45 predicted proteins | sample BlaSpr_A8_OM3_M2_FD_187979 | JGI IMG/M metagenome (GOLD analysis project Ga0209009, IMG submission 187979) | Forest soil microbial communities from Thunder Bay, Ontario, Canada - Black Spruce, Ontario site 2_A8_OM3_M2 (SPAdes) (version 2) | ecosystem: Environmental > Terrestrial > Soil > Boreal... | reverse complement strand
GCGTCGATGTTGCCCGACGCGGTCCCGACCACGGCGGTTCCGGGGCAGTGCCCCGAGATGATGAACCCCGCGCCGAGAAGGAGGCCGCCGACGAGTTGGGGCCAAAGGAACGTCTCGGGCACGGTGATCCGCGAGAGGTCGAGCACGCCCGCTCCCGAGAGGAGCGCCATCCCGGCGAGGGCCGTGACGATCGCGCTGAACATGACCTTCAGCACGCGCAGGTCGGTCAGGTAGAACTGTGCCGCGAGGTTACGCGCGCGGCCGAAGCCGGCTCGTTCGAGCACGAAGCCGAATCCGATCCCGATCAGCGTTCCGAGGAGAAGACCGGTCGAGGGGCCGAAATGGTCGAAGAGCGGAAACGTCATCGCCATTGCCTCCGGACCAGGGGAGCGACGAGGTAGCCCCCTGTGAAGACGGCCATCATGAAGATCCAGGAGCCCAGGGACAGCACCGCTCCGCCCGTCAACGCCTGACCCGAGGTGCAGCCGCGCGCCAGGCGGGCGGCGATGCCCATGAGGAGGCCGCCGAAGAGGGCCAACAGGAGCCTCTTTGAATTCGTGATGCGGGGCCCTTTCTGGATGCCGAGCTTCAGGCGTCCCGCCGAATAGGCGCCGAGGACTCCTCCGAGGAATACACCGAGGACCTCGAACACGAGCCAGTCGTCGAGGACGTGCTTTCCGGGACCGATGTATTGCGAGAAGTAGGCGTTGGCTTCGACGGTCTTCGGGGCCACGAGGTGCGCGGCGCCGATCGAAAGCCGGGAGACGGCGCCCGAGCCCCCGAGACCGAAGCCCATGATCAGGAAAGAGGCGAGAAGGACGAGGCCGAGAGCGACTCCGGCGATGTAGGGGTTCCAGAGGGGGCGCTCGGCGGGCGGGCGGGATTCCGCGGCCATCGGGGTCACCTCTTTCATGGCAGCAGCCGGAAGGCGGACGCCTGGCCCGCGGCGAGGAGGACCCAGCGCAGCGCGAGGCCGCCGCAGAGGATCAAGACAGGCCCGATCGCGACGAAGGCCAGATGCCGCCGCGCCTCGATAGCGTCGATCGCGAGCGGCACGAGAAGTCCCAGGATGACGACGAGCGACCAGAACACCGCCGTGTAGGGCCCGCCCAGGAAACCGTGCGCGGCGAAGCGTCCGGCCGCGCCCGAGGTCGCCCAGCCGGTGAGCATCAAGGCGATCAGAAAGAGCTCCACGGTCATCGCGAGTGCGTCCCACCGGACCAGGATCTCGCGCTCCCCCCGGTCGAGCTTCTGCAGGAGGAGAAGGGCCGCGCCGGTGGAGATCCCGGACGCCAGAAAAAGAGGTCCCATGAGGGCGCTGTTCCAGGCGAGCCGCGACGGCATCGTCCCGAGCAGCATGCCCGTGTAAATGCCGAGGCCGATGCCCAGGACCAGGCCCAGCTTGAGGATCGTTCCGCGCCGCCGATCGCTCAACCGGATCAGCCATTCCAGGAGTGACTTTCCGGCAGCGGGGCTCTTGCCTCGCAGCCAGGAGCGTTCTCCGTCCTCGAGCGATCCGAGCCACAGGAGGAGGCCCGTCGGGTAGAGCAGGACAAGGATCCACGCGCCCCAGGACATGGGCGAGGTGACCTTCCATGTCGCATAGAAACGCCACGCCCAGAACCGGTGCGCCAGATCGAGCCAGAGCGCGAGCATGCCGACCGAGAGGAGCGCCAACGCGACGAGCGGCATCCATCGCATCGCGCGAGAGCGCGGCTTGTCCGGGCGGGTCAGCTCGAGGAATGCTGTGAGCACGAGGATGCCGGCCGCGATTCCGCCCAGGAACAGATAGATCACGATCTCCCAGCCCCAGGTGTGGAGGGACGGGTCGATTTGCGGATTGGCGCGGGTCGTGGTGGTTTCGAGCAGCGGAGTCATCGAGTGTCTCTCAGGTCAGGAAATAGACGTTAGGCCCGGCGCCGCTCTCGGGATGGTTCACTTTCGAGCGGCGCGTATCGAGCTTCTGCCGGACTTCGGAGCTCGGATCGCCGGCGTCCCCGAACACGAGCGTGCCCGTCGGGCAGACCGACACGCATGCCGGCTGCAGGCCCTTCCGCACGCGGTGCAGGCAGAAGGTGCACTTGTCCACGTAGCCCGCGGGGTGGACGAAGCGGGCGTCGTAAGGGCACGCGGCGATGCAGGCCTTGCAGCCCGAGCACTTGTTGTGGGTCACCAGGACGACTCCGCCCTCATTCACGTGACTCGCCCCGGTCGGACAGTTCTTGACGCACGGGGCCGCGGTGCAGTGGTTGCACCGCTCGGAGCGGATCTCTGCCGAAAGCCGGGGAAATTCCCCGCGCACGTCCTCGACGATCCAGTCGCGACAGAACCCGTCCGGCACGGCATTCTCCGCCTTACAAGCGAGCACGCACGCCTTGCATCCCACGCAGAGGCGCGTGTCCACGGTCATGACGTAGCGCTTTGCCGCCGCGCTCATCTCACGCCTTCTCGACCGTGACGAAGTTGACGTTCATCCCGGTTCCGCCCATCGCCGGATCCACCTTCGTCCGCGTCATCAGCTTCGCGTCGTCGAGCCCGCGCCCCTTCGCGAACTGGAGCCTGGGGCTCGTGTGCCCGTAGCCATGCACGACGAACACGCAGTCGGGACGGATCCGCTGCGTCGCCTTGAGCGGAACCGGCTCCGACCGGACTCCATCCTGGTTGACGAGGACGACCTTCTCGCCGCTGGAAAGCCCTTTCTCCATCGCCACTCGCGCGTTGACCCAGACCTCGTTGCCGGAGGTCACCTGCGACAGGAAGCGGTTATTCGTCGTGCGTCCGAAGGTGTGCGCGGGCGTGCGTCCGTAGAGAAGCCGGAACTGTCCCGACGCGGGCTCTTCCGGGCGCGTGTAAGGGGGCAGCGGCGGCAGACCCGCGGCCGCCATCTGCGCCGAGGACAGCTCGATCTTGCCCGAAGGTGTCTTGAACGAGAGCTCGAGCCCATCCTCCGTCGTCACCGGAACGGGCTTCCCGCGAACGATCCCACTGGCTTTTATTCTGGCGACGTCGTGGCCCGCCTTCGCGAGACGAGCCTCCACCATCTGTCCCGCGTCGTCCCATGGGAAAAAGTCTGCGTGCCCGAGGCGTTTCGCCAGCTCCCTGGCGATCCACCAACCAGGCTTGCTTTCGTACAGCGGCGGGACCGCGGGCTGGCGGATGGCGAGGAAAGGCTCGCGCCAGGGTGTCGGCCCGACGTCGTCCCATCGCTCGAGGTAAGTGCACTCCGGCAGCACCACGTCGGCGTACCCCACGATCTCCGCCGGAAGGACGTCGATCGCGACGAGGAGATCGAGGTTCTGAATGGCTCTCACGGTCTTCGCCGGCTCGGGCAGGGCCTGGATGAGGTTGGTTCCGTAGACGATCCAACCCTTGAAGTCGTAGGCGCCGGTTCCCGGAATCGTCGCGTCGCACAAGCCGTGAGCCAGGACCTCGTCGGCGAACGGGTAGACGGTCCCCTTCGGCGCATCGGGCGCCGGCCTCGGCTTGTGCGCGGGAACCGGCGTCGGGACCTTCGGAACGTTCATCGAAACGGGAATGAAGAAGCCGCCGCGGCGTCCCCAGCTCCCCAGCAGGGCGTTCAAGATCGCGATGGCGCGAGTCCGCTGCGTGTCGTCGCCGTACCAGGCCACGTGCCGGCCGGGGTGCACGAGGGACGCGGGGCGCGCGCCCGCGATCAAACGAGCCGTCTCGACGATCGTCTCCGGCGCGATCGTCGTCTCGGTAAAGGCCCACTCGGGCGTCTTGTCGGCCAGGTGCGCCTTGAGCTCCCCGAACCCCGTGGCGTATTTCTCGATGTAGTCCCGGTCGTAGAGCCCCTCTTCGACGATGACGTGCATCCAGGCGAGCAGGAGCGCGATGTCCGTTCCGGGCTTGATCGGCAGCCAGTACCGGGCCTTACCGGCAGCGGTGGAAAAGCGCGGGTCCACGACCACGACCTGCGCGCCCCGGGAGAGCGCGAGCGCGAAATCCTGCACCTGCGTGTTGTGCATGTTCTCGCCCAGATGCGAGCCGATGAGAGTGATCACGCGCGAATTCGAGAGATCCAGGTTCTCGGGCGACCCGACCGGTGAACCGAACGTGAGCTGGAACCCGACCTCGCGAGCGCCGCGGCACTGCGCATACGAGGGCGCCGCGATGTTGTTCGATCCGTACGCGGTCATCAGCGTCTTGAAAAACGAGCCGCCGTAGCCGTGCGAGAAAAGGGCGACGGCCTCCGGCCCGTACTTCCTGCGGATCTCTTCGAGTTTGCCCGCCGTAAAGTCGAGCGCGGCATCCCAGGAGACTTCCTCGAAGGTCTGCTCGCCCCGCTTCCCGCGGCGGCGCAGAAGAGGTTTCTTCAGGCGGTCGGGATCGTAGAGGAGACCCGTGCCCCCGGTCCCGCGAGGACAGAGGCGTCCCCGCGAGAGGGGATGCTCGGGATTGCCGACGATCTTCGTGACCCGGCCGTTCTTGACGTGCGCCAGGACGCCGCACTTCCAGAAGCAGAGCTCGCAGAAGGTCGGCACGACCCTGTCGCCGTCGGTGGCCGGATCATGGACACGGTCGGGATCGAGTCCCCACCAGTTGGTAAAAAGACCGGACCCGAACGCGGCCGCCCCGAGGCTCGCCCCGCCGATCCTGATGAAGTCGCGTCGGGTAGTTGCCATCGCCTCCTCGACTGGTTTGCGATCGATTCAAGTTCAAGAACCAAGCCACAGCCGGACTTGCTCGAAGTCGTTGATATCGTTATAGTTACTCGCGAATCGAGCACCTTACCGGGGAAACGCCTCGTTTCAATTGAAACCTATTGTTGCAGCTGTGTCTGAAGTTGAAACGACCCGTACAGAGGTGTCGGCGTTCGTGTGGAGAATCCAGGGCGGCGTCGTCTGACCAAATGGGCAGCGCGATTTCGGTGAGAGGCGCGAGAGAGAGAGCCGGAAGTCTCGCCAGATCGGATCGGAAACCTTCGCGTGACAGGGCAGGCAGACGCCGACCGTCAAGACGCGGAGCTGCTCCGGCGCGTCGAGGGAGCGAAATCCTGTGCGCGTGCCGAGGCCGGGCGTTTCGGGGAAAAGACTCGTCCACCCGTCGCCGGCAAGCGAGGAATTGGCGGCGGCGGGTTTGACAGGAGTGAATGTCGGCGCCTGGCCGTCGAGGCCGAGCGCACCCGTACCGAGACCGAGCGCGACGGAGGAGCGGTGGCAGCTCTCGCAGGTTCTGGCCCGCTTGCCGGTCGAGTGCGGCTCGAGGGGAGCGAAGAGACGGTGCGCGGAGGATGGGCCGCCAGCCGAGGAGATGTCGAGGATCATCCCGGGCACGGCGGGGACGATTGTCCCGTCGGCGCGAACGCCGAGCGCCGGGTGCGCGAATCCGAAGCCCTCCGAGTCCTCGATCCAGCCGCCGGGCGTTTCGTGGCCGGCGCCGAAGTCCCACTGCTTCTTTCCCGGATCGAAACGCGTATGACAGGTCGAGCAGGTCGGGGCCGAGGCGGCGTGGCAGGCGCTGCAGGAGAGCCGGGCATGGCCTTTCATCCGGTGGTTGGCGTCGGAGGGCGTCGGCTTGACCGGCAGCGTTCTGGAATCGAGCTTCGCGGCCAGGGCCCATCCCGACGCCGAGGGGCGGAGGTTCCAGAGCGGCGTGCCGCGGCGGCCGAGGCGAACACGCTCCAGCGGCGGCCGGCTCTCGCCGCGCAGCCGGAGAAGATCGCGCGTGATCGCGTCTTCGACGCTTCCCCAGTTCGTCTCGTTTGCCGCCGGACCGTGGCAGGCCTCGCAGGTGACCTCCACCTGCTCTTCCTTGTGCGCGCGGAGTGTCCCGTCGCCCATCAGCTCCGTGTTGAGATGACAATCCGTGCATGACATCCCGGCCGCGCGGTGGACGTCAGGCTCGTGGCGGCACGCGGGCCGGCCGTCGGGCAGCTTCGTGACCGCCGCGCAAGGAGCAGGGGGCGGAGCGATCTGCCGCGGCTCGATCTCGGCCAGCCCTTCGTAGGAGAGACTGATCCGGCCGCTCCTGCTGTGGCAGCCGAAACACCGGTCGTCTCCGACGCGGCTCTCGACGGGGGGATGCGGCCGCGCGGGATCGCTCGCCGCGTGCAACGCTACGTGACAGGCGGCGCATCCGGAGCCGTTCCCCGCGATCGCGTCGTCGCGGTTGCCGCGGAGCGTCCCCAGATGGCAGCCTCCACAGAGTTTTCGCAGGTGGATCTGCCCCGGCGTGGGACGCACCGCGGCGAGGACCTTCTGGATGGTCTCGCCGGAGTCGCGGGATGGGATCTCGCCGAAGACCCAGCGGTCCACGGCGACGATCCCGCTGCCGCGGGCCATGAGCGAGGAGGAGACGCGCGCTGCCTCTCGCGGATGGCATCCTTCCCGTCCGCAAGTGAGCGCGACGGTCGAAAGCTCGCCGGCTTCGCGAACGAGTCCCCGATGCGCGCGCTCCTTCTCGAAGGCGAGCGGGTTGCCCAGGTGGCACGACGCGCAGCCGAGGGCGGAGCTCGCGTGCGCGCCGCTCGGATCCTCGCTCGCCTTGACGTGGCACGTCAGGCACCGCTCGTTCCGGCCGGCGGGCTCGGGTCCCTTGCCGGTCGAGCGGGCCCGGGCGGTCTCGTGACCCCAGGCGACGAAAAGGCCGAGCACCCCGGCGAGCACGGCCGAGATGAGCGACGCTGTCTTGAACATCAGCGCTTCGCCAGCAAGAGAAGACGGACCGTGAAGGCAAGGTCAGCCCCGATCCACGCGGCGGCGAGCGCGATCAGGAGCCTTCGCGCGCGCTCGCGCGCGTGGCGAAGGAGGCCGAGGAGAAGAACGAGCGCGAGCGGTCCGAGCCAGCCGACCGCGACCGGCAGATCCACGAGCGCTCCCTGCAAGCCGAGCAGGTACCAGGGCCCGAGCAGCAGAGAACCCGCCGAAGCCGACGGTCCCGCGCCCGGAGCGGAGCCGAGCGCCAGGGGCACGGTCCCGGCCAGCGCGACGGAAACAAGGCCTGCCAGAATCGTCGAGCGCCGGTCCGGCAGGAGACGGCCCCCGTGAGTCGAGGTGAAAAGCCAGAGGAGAATTGTGAACGCGCCAGCGTGGTGGAGCGTGACGGCGCCCGGATCGCCGATACCGGCGCCGAGCACCAGACGCGCGGCTTCCGCTCCAACGAGCGGCACGTTCTCGAGGATGTGACGCCAGACCGGCAGCGCCGCGGCGGCTTCGGCATCCGCCCGAAGCACGAAGCCGCCAAGGAGCGCGGCCACGAGGAGCGGGAGGAGCAGGACCGAGCGCCACCATTCGGGGCCGGCAAGTTGCCGCTCGGTCCTGGCCGCCAGCACCTGAATCAGATGCCCGGCCGCCGCCAGGAGCAGACCGAATGCCGAGTAGGTGTGGAGCGCCCGGAAGAAGAAGCCCCAGGGCAGCCCGCCCTGGAGGCGCTCGAGGCTGTCGAGGGCGTGCGCCGGGGAGTAGAAGGGGGTCAGCGCGACTCCGCTCGCGACGCAGACCGCGAGAAAGCCGAAGGCAAGCCGCCCGAGGTTGCCGGAAGGGACGGCTTTCGCGGGAGCCGCCGGACGGAAATCCATCAGAGACGCGCTACCCAGGAGTTTCCCCGGCGGTCGAGCCGCACATGGGCGAGCGGTTCGCGGGCCGGGCCTCGCGTGGGGTTGCCTTTCGCGTCGAATCGGCTCCTGTGACAGGGACAGGCGAATCCTCCCGGCGAAATCGGCGCCACGGGGCAACCCAGATGCGTGCAGGCAAGCGACAATCCGATCGGAGACTCGGCCGGTCCCGTGACGAAGAGATCACCGACCGCCGCGCCTCCCGCGGAGACCGCTCGAGAGACGACTTCGGAGTCGAGGACCGTCTCCCGGGCGACGGGCGCCGCCGCGCGCAGGCAACGGTGGAGAAGGAGAGCCGCCGCGCCGGAAAGAGCCCATCCGGCGGAGCGCCAGAGATCGTCCAGGAAATCGCGCCGGGACCGGACGACCGGAGACGAAGCGGCGGGGCCATCAGCCCCGCCGCAAACCGAGTTCCCGGAGAGTGGGTTCACAAGGCTCAGAACCCGAAGGAGAACCCGGCCTCGTACTCCCACTGGTCCATCTTCAGACGGATCTGCTGCTGTCCCGGAGCCTCGAGGACGTTGGACCCTGTCACGCTCGAGGAGAAGGCGCGGACGACGGTGATGTGCGCTTCCTTTCCCGCCGCGAGCATGTGGCTCAAGCCGATGGCCGCGTGGTTCTTGATGACGCCCGGGGCCAGGATGTTGATGAGGACCTCGGTGCTCTGGATGGGCTGGTTGCCGTGGGAATAGCCGCCGCGCACTGTCCAGTCCTGGCTCAGGATGTATTCGACGCCGAACTTGTAGGTCGTCGTGTCGTGCCAGCAGAAGCCGGCGCCGTTGGCGTCCCCAAGCCGCGCGGTGACCAGGTTGGGCATCATCTCGTTGCCGATGGAATTGACCTTGCTGTAGAAGATCTGCTCGACGTCAGCGGTCAGGGTCAGCGGGTCGGCCGGCCGCACGGCGATACCCGCGGTCCACGACGCCGGGATGTCGAAGCCGCCCTGCTCGGCGAAAAGGCCGGCGTACTTCTTCAGTTTCCCCATCTTCGTCTTGGTCTGGTACGAGGCTCCGACCGAGAACTGGTGGGAGAACTCTCCAAGGTAGCCGATGCGCGCGCCGTAGCCCCAGGAGCTGTCATAGCCGTTGTTGGTCAGATGGGTCGGGTCATTCGAGAAGGCGGCGAAGGCCTGGAGCCCCTCCGCCTTGAAGCGCTGATAGGCCAGAATCCCCGTGACGCCGAGCGCCTGTCCGCGGCCGAGCTGTATCGCGTAGGTCGGGGCGATGAACATCTGCGAGAGATCGACGCCCGTGCGCATGGTCCCGAAGGTGGCGGCGTTGTAGTCTGTGTTCATTCCGCCGTTGCCGTAAAGGGAGATTCCCAGTGTTCCGTTCTCGCCCGCCTTCCAGTTGCCGCCGAGCGAGGGAACGATGAAGCCCGTCGAGTCGCTCGTCACGGTGCCCGAAGCGAGCCCGAAGGTGCCCGGAAAACCGGACGGCGACCCCGTGACCGAGTAGTCCCGGTTGGGGTTGAAGTATTCGACGCCGATGTCATAGCGCTTCCCCACGAAGGCCATCGCCGCGGGATTGACCGCTGGAGACAGGGTCGAGAGGTGCAGCGCGACGCAGGCGCCCGCCATGGCCTTGCAGGGAGTTCCGTATCCGTTGGCGAAATAGCCGTCCGTCGCGAACGCGCCGGCCGGGAGGAGCCCCAGCATGAGCGCTCCCGCGAGAAGCAGTGTCCATCGTTTCATGGCGTCCTTCCTTTCCTTTCATGTCCTCTTTTCTGTTCGTGATCGGCGCTTGGAAGAAAATGATCCGCGCTCCGGCGCTCTTGTCGAAGAATTCCATTGCCGGGATCCCGTCCAGGACCGGCGGCGCCGGGTCCGCTCGGCAGGCCGGCGATCCGCGCCGCGAGCTTGCCTGCGCCGTTCGGGAAGAGCCGGTCAAGAGACTTCATGTGCACGCCGGAGTACTTCGCGATGCGGCGAATTCCGGGCGACCGCCCCTCGCGCGCGGCGTCTTCCCGGCAGAACGTGATGACGCTCCAGTGCTCCTCGGTCAGCGGCCAGACGCCAAGCTCGCGCGCGATCTCTTCCGCAACGTCCGGCGTCCATTGCGAGCCGTCGAGAAGGAACCCATCGTCGTCGGTCTGGACCGCGCGTAGGGCGTACTCCCGCGTTCGCATGTTGGTCTCCTCTCACCGCATTGGTTGCGTACCGATGCGAGGAGCAGGAGGGGTGCCAGGAGTTAACTGTTCATTACAAGCGAGATGAGGTTTTGATGTGGTGGGAGCGAAACGTTTAGTTGCAACGTTTCGTTTTGTTTTCGAAACGGGTTGTCGCGACGAGTCAGCCTTCGATGCCTGCCTCGCGCATCATGCGCCAGAGTGTTGTGCGGCTGACGCCGAGCGCTCGAGCCGCTTCCGACCTCCGCCAATGATGCTCTTCGAGGACCGCTTGCAGCCGCTCCGCGCCCGTCGAGGCGCCTTCGACGCTGGACGCTGAAACCTGGACCCGGGGCGCCTCCGCGCCCGTGATTTCGACAGGCAGGTCCTCCGGCAGGATCGTCTGCCCCTTGCAAACGGCCACGCCGTATTCGAGCGCGTTCTCGAGCTCCCGGACGTTGCCCGGCCACGGGTAGCGCAGCAGCGCCCGCAACGCCTCCGGCGAGAAGCGCAGCGCGCGACCCTGGCGTGCGCCGACACGGGCGAGCAACACTCGGGCGAGCGGCTCCACGTCCTCGCGGCGATCCCTCAAAGGGGGGATCTCGATCGGCACGACACGCAGCCGGTAGAAAAGGTCTTCGCGGAAATGCCCGTCGGAGACGGCGCGGCGCAGGTCGCGATTCGTGGCGGCGATGATCCGCGCGTCCGTCTGCCGTGACCGGCTCTCACCCACGCGCTCGAACGTGCGCTCCTGGAGGACGCGCAGCAGCTTGACCTGGAGAGGAAGAGGCATGTCTCCGATTTCGTCCAGGAAGAGGGTCCCGCCCGCGGCAATCTCGAAGCGTCCGGCGCGATCGCGCACGGCGCCCGTGAACGAGCCGCGGACGTGTCCAAAGAGCTCCGTCTCGAGCAGTTCTCCCGGCAGCGCCCCGCAGTTGACGGCGACGAAGGGGCCACGGCGGCGCGGCGAATGGTCGTGGAGCGCGCGGGCGACCATCTCCTTTCCGGTGCCGCTCTCTCCCGTCAGGAGAACCGTCGCCTCGCTGTGCTCGAGGTTCTCGATCAGTCGGAAGATCCGACCCATCGACGCGGAGCGTGCGATCAGGCCTCCGAAGGTGACCGGAGCTGCGCCGGATGCCTGCTCCTCTTCGGCGGCCCGGAGCACGACGACATAGGCCACGCGCGGATCGCAGGCTCCCTCGGGTGGCTTTATGGGGGCCGCCGTCACCGAGACGAGGCGCGGCGGCGCCTCGCCTTTGCCTCGCAGCTCGGCCCGCCATCCCTCGCGCCGCTCGCCGGAGAGAAGCGCTTGCCGCAGCGGGGAGGCCGCCCCGAAGAGGTCGGCGCCCAGGAGATCCTCGGCCGAGCGCCCTTCGGCCTCGGCAGCCGCACCGGTCCCGAGCAGATCATCGAGTGTCCACGACGCGTGCATGACGATGAACCCATTGTCGAGACAGAGAAAGACCCGCCCCAGGGCGCCGAAAGCGGCGCTCACGGCGATCCATCCGGCGCGCGACTCTCGATCGTCCGAATGCGGCTCCATCATCCCGTCAACGATCCCATACCGACGCGGCGGTGGTTCGTGACCTTGTCCGCTGCCGTCGCCAGGACCCTCATTCTTCATGCGCGATTCCGTTTCCTGGCTCCGCCGAGCACGTCCTCGACCCAGGTGAACGCGGCGGCCGCTGTCGGGAACCCCATCGTGGGCACCGCCAGGGCCACGACATGGCGGACTTGCTCGGGCGTGGCGCCGGCCTCGATCGCGCGCCGGACATGGGAATGCACCGCGCCCTCGAGACACCCGCCGATAGCCATGCCGAGCTTCACCAGCTCCCGAGTCCGGGCGTCGAGCGGCCCGGCGCTGGCGCACTCTTTTCCCAGGTTCTCGTAGGCCGCAACAACCGCCGGGTTCTGTCCGCGAAACTTTTCGAAGGTTCTCGGGAGCTTTCGCATCGCCGCTTCCTTTCTCAGCCTCTCACGTCTTTGGCTCTCACGATGCGAACACAGGGCCCGAACGCGGCGATGACCGCGATCCGGGACGTGCGCCCGATCAGGTCGTCGAAGCGCCACCCGGGCTCATGTCGGCCTTTACTCTACGCCGCGCGCGGCCTGCGCTTCCAGGCGATGTAGGGGCGCGCGAGCTGCCGCAGGGCGGCGAGCTTCCACTCGTACACGCGGGAGGAGAAACCCGGCGGGACGAGGTCCGCCGCTTCTTCCGGCTGGACGACGAGCGAGACTTCGATCGGGAGGAGCCCGACCGGCAGGCCGGCGTCGCGGCAGGTCTCGTAGAGGTGGGCGAAGACGTCCTTCATCGCCTCGGGATCGGGCGGGGGAGTGTCCTCGAGCTCGCTGTCCACGGTCGGGCGGAAGATGCAGACGGTCGGGAATGCTCCGGCCGCGACGATCCGGTCGATCCCGCGCTTGGTCGCCTCGATCGGCTCGATCCCCGCGATGATCTCTCCCGAGACACGGCCGCGGCCGAGCTTCTTCGACGCGTATTCCATCGCTTCGAAGAAGCCGGACTGCCCGAGCGTTTCCGCCTTGCCCGGGCAAAGCCGCGCGAAGACCTCCGGGTCCTCGAACTCGTAGCAGAAGGAGAAGTGGTCCGTGCCGGCATCGATGAGGGCGTCGTACTCGTGGAACATCCGGCGGGGAACCGGCATGGCCTGCACGCCGATGAACCCGCCGACTCTTTCCCTCAGGGCCTTCACGAAAGGCTCGCATTGACGCAGGCCGTGGATCGGCTCCAGTCTGTCCACTTCCTCGAAGTGATAACCGGTGTTCAGATGAGTGAACACGGAGCCGGACTCGTCGCGGGCGGCGATCGCCGTTTCGACCACGTCCTCGACCTTCTTGCGCGCCTGCTCCGAGACCCCGACGTTTTTCCCCGTCGTGCAGAACTTGCAGGCGCGGGGAGGTTTCGACGCCCAGAAGAGACAGGAGTTGGAAACGTAGACGCCGAGGTAATTTCCCTGGAGAATTCCGACGCGGCTCATCGCGACGCCCGAGGAGGTCTGTCGCGAATACCACGAGGGCTCTTCGGGGACCTCCACCGAAAACGCGTCGCCGGTGCGCTCGTCCAGCACGCTGTATTCGCCGCCGTGCTTGACGAGGAAGAGGGGGGAGGAGGACGCGAAGCTCTCCACGATCGGGACGTTGACCCAGATGTTCTTGCGGAGCGCGGGCAGGATAATCTCCAGGCCGGATCCGAGCCCGGCGCGGGTGCGCGACACGCGCCGGCCGTCCTCGGTGACGTCGCAGGAGTCGTCGATGCGCATTCCCCTGCAGAAGAGCTCGATTTCCAGTTCGACGGGCGAGAGCATCCGCGTCCCCCTCGTCCACACCGTAGTTGCATCGGCCGCCGCCGCGCATGATTCAGATGACTCAGGAAGGCCCTTTGACAGCTATGAGCAAATTGGTCCGTTTGCATCATGGGGGGCCATCCGCCGGACGGCAGAATGACCGCCATGATCTACACAAGAGAGGAAAGCCTCACCCCGCCGCCGGGGCCCCCCGGCAAACCGGCATTCCTGTCGCGTCACGAGGTCGCGGACCTCTTCGGCGTGTCCGTATCGACCGTCACGCGTTGGGCGCGTCAGGGCCTGCTCAAGACGCTGCGGACGCCCGGCGGTCATTACCGATTCCCGGCCGAGGAGACCCGCCGCGCCGCCGCTCGCGCAACCCCCGAGGAGACGCGAGATCCTGCCAGCCCCTGGACACCGGGTCCAGAGAAGAATTGAAAGGAACACGATGACCATGGACCCGCTGCCGACGGTCCTGACGATGGAGCACGAAGCGATGCAGGAAGAGCTGGCCCGCGCCACCCGCGCCGGCGGGAGGACGGAGGAGGCGGCCTGGCGCGTCACGCGGGTGCTTTTCCCCCACGTCTACCGGGAGGAGGAGTTCGCGATCCCGCCGCTCCTGCTGCTGCCGCGCCTGGCCCGCGGCGAGGTGACGCCCGACATGGAGAGCATCCTGGCAAAGACAGACGTCATGAAGGCAGAGCTGCCGCGGATGCTCCAGGAGCACAAGGTAATCGTCGAGGCGCTTCAGAAGCTTCTCCAGGCGGCGACCGCCGACGGGCACACGGGGTTCGCGCGTTTCGCGCAGAAGCTGATCCTGCATGCCCAGACGGAGGAAGAAGTCCTCTATCCGGCCTCGATCCTCGTCGGCGAATACATCCGGCTGAAGCTCGGAAAAGCCTGAGTGGGATTCTCCTGATGCAGGCGCGCGAGGCATCCGCGACGGCGCCGCGGCTTCTCGAAGTCGTCGGGGCGCAGGTGCGGGTGCCGCTGCTCGGCGGCCGGACCGCGCGCTACGTCAATTGCGACAGCGCGGCCTCGACGCCCGCCTTCGCCTGCGTGCGCGACACCGTGGACGACTTTCTGAACTGGTACAGCAACGTCCACCGCGGGGTGGGATACAAGTCGCGTCTCTCCTCCTGGGCCTTCGAGGGCGCGCGCGACCGGGTGGCCCGGTTTGTCGGCGCCGACCCGGCCGGCGCGGTCGTTCTCTTCTGCCGGAACACGACGGAAGCGATCAACAAGCTCGCCCACCGCTACCCGTTCCGGCGGGGCGACGTGGTGTTGACGAGCCTGATGGAGCACCACTCGAACGAGCTTCCCTGGCGCCGCGTCGCCGAGGTCGTCCACGTGGCGGTGCTCCCGGACGGGCGCGTGGACGAGGAGGACCTCGAGCGCAAGCTCGCCGCCTTCCGCGGCCGGGTTCGCCTCCTCGCCGTGACGGGCGCCTCCAACGTCACCGGCTATATCAATCCCGTGCACGACTGGGCTCGCATGGCCCACGTCGCGGGCGCTGAGATCGCCGTGGACGCCGCGCAGCTCGCGCCGCACCGTCCGATCGACATGCGGCCGGAGGGAGATCCGGAGCACCTCGACTACGTTTCGTTTTCCGCCCACAAGATGTACGCGCCCTTCGGCGTCGGAGTGCTCGTCGGGTCCCGCGGCACGTTCGAGACGGGCGATCCCGACATCGTGGGCGGGGGAGCCGTGGACATCGTGAGCCTCGAGAGCGCGTATTGGACCGACCTGCCGGACCGCGAGGAGGCGGGGACGCCGGACATCGTCGGCGTCGTCGCGCTGGCCCGGGCGATCCGGGCGCTGGGAGAGATCGGGTGGGAGGAGATCATCCGGCACGAGACGGAGCTGACCGCCGCCGCGCTCGAGCGCCTGGCCTCGATCCCCGGCATCACGGTCTACGGCGACGCCGATCCGGCCAACGCCGGCTCCCGGCTGGGAGTGATTCCCTTCAACGTCACCGGCGTGCCGCACGCGCTGACCGCCGCCGTCCTGTCTTTCGAATGGGGCGTTGGAACGCGCAACGGCTGCTTCTGCGCGCACCCCTACGTCAAGACGATCCTGCGCGTCTCGGAGGAAGAGGGGCGGGCTGTCGAGAAGTGCATTCTCGCCCGCGACCGGTCGGCGATTCCCGGCACGGTCCGCGCGAGCTTCGGCCTGTGCAACTCCCTCGAGGACGTCGACCGGCTCGCCGAGGCTCTCGAAGCGGTCTCCCGGGGCTCCTTCGACCCGGGCTACGTCCTTGACACCGAGCGCGGCGAATACACCCATCCCGGCTTCTCGCACGACTTCGCCCGCCGCTTCTCCTTCTGATGATCGCGCACTCTCCGAGGCCGCAGAGTTACCGCGGAGGGAGAGGTCCGCAGGTGCGTTTGCATCATGCGCCGTCCTCTCGTATTGTCGAACACTGTGACCGGACCTCGCGGAAACGCGAGCGCCGGGAAGGAAGGTAAGGGTTTCGATGCCGACGAAAGACCTGACGATCGCGATGGTGGGCTCCGGGGGAGACGGCGTGGTGACGATGGGGGACCTCATTGCGCAGGTCGCCGCGCGAGAAGGGCTTCACGCGATCAAGACCGAGGCTTACGGCCCGCAGATCCGCGGGGGAGAGGCCTCCTGCACCGTGCGGGTCGCCGCGACCGAGATCTTCGCGCAGGGAGACGAGGTGGACGTGCTCGTGGTCTTCCGCTGGGCCGACTTCGCGCGATTCCGCGGCGAGATTTCCGTCGCCAGGGACGTCGTCATCCTGGTGGAAGCCGAGGACGCCACGCCGCCGGAGGACATCGACCTCGGCATCGAAGGGCGGGGCCTCTCGATCCCGGTTCCGTTTACGGCGCTCGCGCGCGAGGCCGCGGGCACCACGGCCTCGAAGAACGTCGTGGCCCTGGGAGTGCTCTCGGGTCTCTTCGGTCTCCCGGAGGATGGATTGCGCCGGGCGGTCGCCCACCGGTTCGGCCGCAAAAAGGAGTCGGTCCGGGAAGCCAACACGAAGGCCTTCGAGGCCGGTGTCGCGCTGGCGAAGTCGCTTCCGCAAGACCTCGCCGTCCGGCGTCTCGAGTACGTTCCCGCCGAACCGCTCCTCCTGATGTCCGGCAACGAGGCCTGCGCGGTCGGAGCGCTCCACGCCGGGTGCCGTTTCTTCGCGGGCTATCCCATCACGCCGTCTTCGGAGGTTCTGCACTTCCTCTCCGAGTGGATGCCCCGCGCGGGCGGCTCTGTCATTCAGACGGAGGACGAGCTGTCGGCGATCGGAGCAGTGATCGGCGCCTCGTTCGCCGGCGTCAAGTCGATGACGGCCACCTCGGGGCCGGGGCTGTCGCTCATGACCGAGATGCTGGGGCTCTCCTCGATGGCCGAGGTCCCGACCGTCATCGTGGACGTCCAGCGCGGCGGGCCCTCGACCGGCAACCCGACCAAGGGCGAGCAGTCCGACCTTTTCCAGTGCCTCTACGGCACGCACGGAGACGCGCCGCGCGTCGTCCTCGCCTGCTCCGATGTCGAGGAGTGCTTTCACGCCACGGTGGACGCCTTCAACATCGCGGAGGAATTCCAGCTGCCGGTCCTCGTCCTGTCCGACCAGTCCGTCGGCCAGCGAAAGCAGACGCTCTCGGCTTCGAAGCTCGAGCACATCGTGCGCGACCGTGCGAAGCCGACGGAGGCGGAGCTCGCCGGCTACGAGCGCTACCGCGACACGCCGTCGGGGGTTTCGCCGATGAGCGTGCCCGGCACGAAGAACGGCATGTATCAGACCAACGGCCTCGAGCACGACGAGTTCGGCAGCCCCAACTCTCTCTACCTCACCCACGAGAAGATGAACGCGAAGAGGTACCGGAAGCTCTGGCCGATCCGGGACCGGTACCACGGATTCTCCCACTACGGCCCGGAGAGCGCCGACGTCGGGATCGTCTGCTGGGGATCCTCGGGCGGAGCGGTCCGCGAGGCCGTCGCGGCCGCCAACGCGCGCGGCGAGAAAGTCTCCGCGTTCGTGCCGCACGTCATCTACCCGTTCCCCAAGCGGGACTTCGAGCTTTTCCTCGCTGGCGTCCGGGAGCTGCTCGTCATCGAGCTTTCGTACACGGCGCAGTTCTACAAGTATCTCCGCACGTTCCTGACACTCCCGGAGGGGCGCACGAACGTGTTCAAGCGCTCGGGAGGCAAGGATCTGACCGCCACGGAAGTGACGAGGGAAGTCCGGAGGGTGCGATCCATCGCATCCTCGAACGAGATGGAGGTCATGGTATGAGCACGCTGGCCGAGCTTCCGACCTTCCAGGCGTCCGACTACAAGTCGGACCTGAAACCTGTCTGGTGCGCGGGCTGCGGCGATTTCGGCGCGCTCGCGGCGCTCCACCGCGCCATGGCGAAGCTGCAGCTCGAGCCCTGGAACACCGTCGTCCTGTCCGGGATCGGCTGCTCGTCGCGGCTGCCGGGATACGTCGAGACGTTCGGCTTCAACGGCGTCCACGGGCGCGCCCTGACGCTCGCGATGGGGGTCAAGGCTTCGCGGCCCGGATTGAACGTCATCGCCGTCGGCGGCGACGGGGACGGCATCGCGATCGGCGGAAACCACTTCCTCCACGCGGCGCGCCGCAACCTCGACATCGCGTACTTCCTCATGGACAACGAGATCTACGGTTTGACGAAGGGCCAGGCCGCGCCGACGACGCCGGCCGGTGACAAGACCAAATCCACCTTCTGGGGAAACCCCGAGCCGTCCGTCGACCCGTGCGAGCTCGCGATCTCCTTCGGCGCGACGTGGGTGGGCCGCGGGTTCTCCGGAGACCCGAAGACGCTGACCGAGCTTATGACACAGGCAATGGAGCACCGCGGGTTCGCGTTCCTGAACGTGATGTCGCCCTGCGTGACCTGGCGGGGTGACGATCAGTTCAAGATCCTCAAGGCGAAGCTGAAGTTCCTGCCGCCCGACCACGACCGCAAGAGCCGCGCGGCGGCCCTGGCGTACACCCGCGAAACCGATTTGCTGACGACCGGCGTGCTCTACGAGGTGCGGGAGCCCACGCTCGTCGAGCGGATCGAGGAAGTGCGAGCGAAAGGGATGAAGGCCGGCCCCGTCACGAGCACCGCCGACGTGCTGCGCGCCTTCGCCCCGGCGTTCTAGAGATCTCGGCCCGAACCTACGGGCCCCCCGAAATGAAGTCCCTGCCGGAAGTCGAAGAGCGGCTGGATCGGCTCGAACGCAAGCTCGAGGAGTTTTCGGTCGCGCTCCAACGGCTCGAGAAGAGGGTGGCCTCGCTGCCGGACTCGACCTCCGAGCCCGAGACGGAATCCGCCGCCGCTCGCGACCTGCCGGTCGAGTCGCTAACCGACCAGCTTCCGCAGCAGGGAGCCGTGCTCAACGTCCTGACCGAGCTCGGCCGAAGCTGCTTGGTCCTCGGCGGGGCGTTCCTCGTTCGCGCGCTGACCGATTCCGGGACGCTGCAGCGCCCGCTGGGGGCCGGGCTCGGTCTGGCCTACGGGGTCCTTTGGGTCCTGCTCGCCGACCGGTCTGCCGCCCGCGGGCGTTCCACCTCCGCCGCTTTCCTCGGAATCACGTCGGTCGTCATCGCCTACCCGCTGGTCGTGGAGACGAGCACGCGTATGGCCGTTTTCAGGCCGTCCGGCGCGGCCGCGATACTCGCTGTCTTGACCGTCCTTTGTCTGGGCGTGGCGTGGCACCGCGGTCTTGCGTTGTTCGCATGGGCCGCGCTCGGCGCGGCCGTGGCCGCCTCCTTTGTCCTCGGGATCGTGACCGGGGCGGTGGAGCCGTTCGCTGCGGCGCTCCTGGCGATCGGGGTCGCGTCACTCTGGCTTGCTTACTCCCCGCGGCCGTGGCGCGGGCTGCGGTGGCCGGCGGCGGCGGCGGCCGACCTGTTTGTCCTCTGGGCTGCCCTGCGCCTGGCGCCGTCGGGGCCGCGGGCGCCCGGGTTCACTCCTTCGCTCTCCTTCTTTCTCCTGCTCGCCTTTGCGCTGCCCTTCCTCTACCTTGGTAGCTTCGCACTGCGCACGCTCGCGCGCCGGCGCAACGTCGTGTTGTTCGACGCCGTGCAGGGAATCGCCGCGCTCGCGGTGGGGTTCGGTGGCGCCGCGCTCGTCGTCCGCTACGTGCAGGACGCGCAGCCCATTCTGGGAGCTTCCGCTGTCGTGATCGCCGCGGGCTGCTACGGCGTCGCGTTTGTTTTCGTCGAGAGGCAGCAGGGGCACGGGCGCAATTTCCTCTTCTACGCGACGCTCGCGCTTCTGCTGACGCTCTCCGGAAGCGCTCTGATGGCCGGAGGCGCGATTCTCGCCTTCCTGTGGTGCGCGCTCGCGCTCGCGTCCGCAATTCTGGCCAGGCGTTTTAATCGCGTGACCCTGGCGGTTCACAGCGCGGCCTACGCCGCGGCGGCTGCCTGGCAGACGGGCTCGGCCGGGGCCACGATCGACGCCTTCATGGCGTCCCCCTCGCGGCCATGGATGCCGCTGACCTCCGCCGGCTTGTGCACGATCGCGGCCGCCGCAGCCTGCTACGTCCTGCTCGCGCGGGAAAGAGGAGAAGCCAACCGCGCCGGCGAGCGTTTCCCTCGTCTTCTGCTGGCAGTCATCGTGGCCTTCGGCGGCGGCGCCTTCGCCGTCGGGTCTCTCAGAGATCTCGTCGGAGGAGGGCCGGCGAGCTCGGATCCGGGGCTGATCGCCGCGGTTCGCACGGCGGTTCTCGCCGCCGCCGCTTTTCTGCTCGCGGCGACCCGGCGGCGTGTGGCCCTTCCCGAACTCGCCTGGCTCACGTACGGCGTCCTGTCGATCGGCGCCGCGAAGCTGCTCGTCGAAGATCTGCCGGGCGGGCGTCCGGCCACGCTCTTCGTCGCTTTCGCGTTCTACGGCGCGGCGCTCCTGGCGGCTCCGCGTCTTCTGCGCCGTGCTCCGCCGCTCCCTGCGCGGGAACCCGGGCATTCTCGCAACCCATGACCGGCCGCCGCCGCGGAGCCCGTCTCGACCGCGAGCGGCGTACGGTCGCCGCGATGATCGCGATCTTCTGCCGCGACCGGCACGCTTCGGATGGTTCTCTGTGCGGAGAGTGCTCCGAGCTCGAGGCCTACACGCGACTGCGGCTGGAGAAGTGCCCCTATGGAGAGGAGAAGCCGACCTGTGTCAACTGCCCGATCCACTGTTACCTGCCCCGGCGCAGAGAGCAGATCCGCAGCGTGATGGCTCACTCCGGGCCGAGAATGCTCCTCTCCCATCCCGTGCTCGCCCTCCGGCACATGATCGCGGGCCGGCGAAAGGCGCCTCCCGGGCGGAGTCGCCTCCCGGCCGGATGACTCCGCTTCTGCTGGCACCGACGCTCCTCTCAGCGCTTTTCCTCGCCGCTCACTTTCTCCGCGGGGGCAATGCCGTCCTGGCGGTTGCGACCCTCGCGGCAACGGGTCTCGCGGGCGTCCGGAAAGCGTGGGCGGCGCGGGCGCTCCAAGCCCTCCTCCTGCTCGCGTCCGCCGAGTGGTGCCGGACGCTTCTCCGGATAGGCGCGGAGCGGCCAGCGGCCGGTGCTCCCTCGCTGCGAATGTCCCTGATCCTCGGGGTTGCCGCAGCCCTCGGGCTGGGCGCCGCTCTTCTCTACGAGACCCCGCGGCTCGCGGCCCGCTATCGCCTCCGCCGGGCCGGGAGCCCTTAGCCGATGGCGGCCGGGCCGCCGGCGGCGCTCGCGTCCGTTGGGAGAGTCGCGGCGACGAGCGGCGAGAGGCACCCCTGCGCGCAGCAGCGGCGCTCCGGCCAGCGCGAGCAGCTCTGGACGGCCAGCCGCATGCGGCCGAAGACGGCGCCGCGCGTGGCGCGCCCGGCGTCCACCTGGACCGCCGCGGGCAACCCCGTCTCGGGACAGAGAAGGGACTTGGGCTCCCGATGCTCGGTGAGCGTCGTCAACGCCACCGGGAGGACGACCAGAACCGTTCCGATGCCGAGCACAGCGAGGATGACGAGAATGGGATATTCCACGGGACCTCCTCTCTAAAATCAGGCTCTCTAATCAGGCTCCTTGAGATTGCGTTCGAGGACCAGCCGACCGCCCGGACCGAACCCGTTCTTCCCCAGGAAACCGACCAGCTCGCGGTCGTTCCAGGCGACCTCCGTGCGGAGGCGTTCGATGCCGAGGGCCTCGAGGTTCTTGACGAGCTGGTCCAGGAGCGCCGTCCCGATGCCGTGCCGCCCGTGGCCCGGATCGACGAGGATCGTGTCGAGAACGGCGATCGGCTGGGGCAGGCCGAACTCGCCGTAGTGAAGCGAGCCCAGGACCGCGCCGACCAAGCAGCCGTCCACTTCCGCGCCGAGCGAGATGTTGAGGTCCGACTCCGTCAGCGCGCGCTTCAGCTTGCCCTCGTACCAGGCAGAGCGGTTGCGCCCGGTGATCGCCTGGTCCATGCGGACCAGGCGCGGCGCGTCTTCCTGCCTCAGGCTCCGGACGAGAGCGACGTCGGATTGACCGTCCATGCGGCACCTCCCATTCCGAGCTTCTCGCGGCGGAAGCCGCCCCACAGCGCCGCGCCGATCGCGCCCGCGAAGGCGGACTGCGGGTCGCGAGCGACTTCGACGGGCCGGCCCCCGACTGCCAGCGCGCGCGTGAGCGCTGCGGCGAGACCGTCGTCGGCGGCGAGGCCGCCGCTCAAGAACACGACTCCCTCGACACCGAGCGACTGGAGCAGGCGCGCGAAACGACCTGCCATGCTGTCGTGGATCCCGCGCAGGATGTTCGCGGCCAGGAGCCCCTGCGAGACCATGTTGATGACGTCGGTCTCGGCCAGGACCGCGCAGATCGAGCTGACGGTTTCCGGCTTCTCGGCCGTGAGCGACAGCGGCCCGATGTCCGACTGCGACACGCCGAGGTAGCGCGCGATGTTCTCGAGGAACTGGCCGGAGCCGGAGGCGCACTGGCTCGTCATCTTGTAGCCGAGCACCTTGCCGCGCGCGTCCATCGCCACCGCCCGCGCGTGGAGCGCGCCGACGTCCAGGACCGCCCGCGCGCGCGGTTCGAGGAAGAGCGCGCCGCGCGCGTGCGCCGTCATCCCGTAGAAGTGGCCCGTCGCGAAAGGAGCATCCTCGCCTTCCCCGGTCGTGGCAACGTAGTCGAGCTCGCGCGCCCCGGCTCCGGCGACCGCCCCGGCAAACGCCTCGTCCACGACCTCGCTGATGCTGCGCCGCCGGACGCGGGCGACCGTGTGCGAGAGAACCCGGTCGTCGCCCTCGCCCACGCGCATGACGACCGCCTTGACGGCGGCGGAGCCGACGTCCACGCCGGCCGTGAGGCTCACGCCGCGGCTCCCCGGCGGGCGAAGTGCGCGGCCCCCAGGGCTCCCGTGTAGATGCTGTCGGCGGAGATGTTGATTGTGCGCTTTCCGTAGTTCTCGGCGACGAGCCCCTCGAGGGCCCGGACGGCGGCCAGGTTGCGCGCCACGCCGCCCGTAAACGTGAACTCGTCCGAGATCCCGCCCGAGCGCGCGACCAGGCTCATCGCCCGCAGGATCACCGCGCGGTGGAGCCCCGCCAGGATGTCCTCCCGCTTCTCGCCGAGCGAGAGGCGCTCGCGCAGCTCCGCCCCCGCGAAAACGGTGCAGGTGGAGCTGATCTTGACGGGGCGGCGGCTCGTGAGCGCGAGGGGCCCCAGTTCGTGCAGCCCCATGTTCATCTCGTCGGCGATGTAGCCGAGATAGCGGCCGCAGCCGGCGGCGCACCGGTCGTTCATCTGAAAGCTGGTCACGATTCCCTGCGGGTCGACCTGGATCGCCTTGGTGTCCTGGCCGCCGATGTCGAGAACCGTCCGCGTGCCCGGGAAAAGGATGTGCGCCCCGAGGCCGTGGCACAGGATCTCGGAGCGGATCTGCTCCCTGGGAAACGGCAGGCGCGCCCGGCCATATCCCGTGCCGACGGTGGCGCCGACACCGAGATCCGCGCACACGGCCGCTTCGACAGCCGCCCGCACGGGGCTCTGCCCGCCCGCGCGCGCGAGCGCCTTGCCGATGTGCTCGCGAAAGCCGAGCTCCAGGGGCTCGTTCTCGACGCGGACGATGCACTTGTCGTAGAGGCCTATCAGCAGGTCGAACGTGACGCCGCTCATCTGCTCGAGCTCCTCGGCCAGGCGCGCGTACGCCGAGCCGGCCGCGTCGCGGAAGAAGTCGGACCGCGCGGGCGGATCCGGGTCCGCAAAGCGCAGCTCCTCCTCGGCCGCGAACCGCCGGAAGATCTCGCCGACCGCTTCCCCCGCCGCCCGGCGAAGGCCGGGGGCGACGCTCCTGCCGACTTCCTCCGCGATGCCGGCCTCGAGGCTCGCCAGCTGCACGAGCATCTGCTCGAGACGGAAGGCGGCGAGCAGCCTTTCGAGGGCCGCGCCACCGGCCGTCTTCTCCACTTCCCGCTGCAGGAGCCGGAAGCGCGCCGACACGAACGCCTCCGTGCGGGCGAGCTCGGCCGCGAGGTCGTAGTTCGAGCGCGAGTTCGTGATTCCCCGCCCCAGGACCTCTCCGCCCTCGTCCAGGACGACAGCCTTGGTGGTCGTCGAGCCGAGGTCGATGCCGACAAAGCAGTTCATACCGCCGCCGCCCCGGCGCGCCTCGCCTCCAGCATCTGGAAGTAGCTCTCCAGCCGGTTCTTCAGGTTCGCCGCTGAAAAGTACCGCGCGTCCACGAGATCCGACTCGATGAAAGCTCCCGGCACTCCCGTCCGCCGCTCGACCTCGCGCAGGATCGGCAGCTGCCCCGCCGAGAACGAGTTGCACGACTTGACGGAGTGGATGAGGAAACCGTCGGCGTTGTACTGCTTCACGTAAGCCTCGATCATCGCGACGCGCGAAGGCAGGTTCAAGTTCGTGTAGCAGCCGCTGCAGTAATCGGCGAGCGTCCCGAGCGGATCGGCGGGGTCGTGGCGGAAGCCGAAGTCGTAGGTGCCGCCGACCTTGGAGTAGGTCGAGGCGACGACGACCGCGCCCTCCTCGGCGAACATCCGCCAGAACTCGCGGAAGTGCGTCCAGTTGGGCGGTCCCTCCACGACGAGGCGGTACTTCTGCCGGTCGAGGCGCCCGGCGGGCGTGGCCGGCCCCTCGCCGCGTGCGGCGCGCTGCTCGACTTCTTGGCGCAGCGTCCGGTAGTAGGCGGCCCCTTCGGGCGTCCCGCGGAACGCGGAGAAGATCGGTCCGACGTAGTACACGGCGCCGAAGTAGGCGTCGATGGGGGAGGGCGTCTTCTTCGCAGACTGCAGCACCGCCACGAGGTCATCCTCGGCGGCCGCGGAGAGCGCGAGGCTCTCGCGCAGCTTCTCTTCGTCGTAGCGCCGCCCGGTCGCCTTCTCGAGCGCGGGGATCAGGGTCTCGCGGATCTGCCGGGCAACGTAGGCGCGCTGCGCCGGCGTCTCTGTGCCGTCCCCCTGGTAGGGGATCTGGAGGAAGACTGTCGGGCAGTGGTATTCCTCGCGCAGGAGCTCGAACCACTTCATGAAGGTGAAGCAGCCGGTGTACGAGAGCAGCAGCAGGTCGGGTTTGGGAAGCCGGGTACCGGTCGGGCCGATGTTGCCGGCCTTCGACATCCCGATGTCGCACTTGACGTACGAGCAGACGTCCTCCGAGTGCCCCGCTTTCTCCGCCGCCGCGATGTAGGCCTGGCTCTTGCCCCGCATCGCCGACTGCAGCGCGTTGATCTCGGGCAGTACCGGCAGCGCGCCGAAGGAGCGCACTAGCTCCGTCAGGTTCCCAGGCACGAACGTGTACACGACCGGCTCCCCGGTCTCCGGAGCCGCCTCCAGCCGCCGGAAATGCTCGGCGAGCATCTCCTTCTGCAGCTCCATCGAACGATCCTTCTCCTCGTCTGCCATCAGGCGCCCCCCCAGAGCTTGATTGAGTCGGCGAAGGTGCCGGCTTGCTCGCGGAACTGCTGGAACTGTCCCGTGTTCTCGGCGAACTGGAAGGCGATGCAGGGGATGCCCGCCTTCTCGGCGCCCGCCCGCAGCATCGGCCGGTCGAGCAGCGCCGGATCGCAGAAGCTGGCTGCGGCGAAGATGATCCCGTCGGCGCGCGCCACGGCGACTTTCTCGCGGAGGAGCCGGTGTTTGCCCTCGGGGTCGCCTTCATAGAGCGTCGAGGTCTTCACCGCGTGGCGGGTGAAGGCTCGGGCGAGGTTGTCGAGCGGGTCTCCGTCGAGAGGGATGTCGCCCTCGATCATCCGGTTGCCGAGGAGGAAGTCGTCGTCCACGATGAAGCAGCCAGCCCTCTCGATCGTCTTGACCAGGCCGAGCGGCGGCTGCTCGCAGAAGGCCCCCACGACGACGACCCGCGCGCGGTCGAGCACGCGGCCGGGCTCCGACTCCGTGGCCGCGAGGTAGGCGCGCATCTTTTCGATGAATTCCTCGAGCGGGACGACCTCTCCGGCCCGCATCAGGACGTAGAGCTCCTCCGTCGGCAAGCGCCACGGCGCCTCGCGGCGCGCCCGGTAGAGCTCGCGCACGAGCGCGCGCGCCTCGTTGAAGGCGGCGATCGCCTCGCGCAGGCTCTCCGTCGTAGCGGGCGTTCCGGAGACCTCGCCGAGGTCGCGCGTCAGCGTCTCGAGCTCCTCGCGCCAGAAGCTGGCGGCGATTTCCGGCTCGGGCACCTGCGGCAGGTCGAGGTAGCGAACGTAGATCTGCGGGTAGAGCAGCTGCCAGACGCCCGAGAGGTTGCGGATGACGTCGCAGGTCGCCGGAAAGAGCATCGCCGAAAGAAAGGCGAGGCGCCGCGACTCGGCCAGCTCGACGACCGAGCGCGGCAGGTGGCAGATGTACGACTGGTAGAAGGCGTCGCCCTTGATGATCTCGAGCCGCTCGCCGCCTCCGTGGATGCCGACCGGGAGCATTCCCGCCGCGCGGATGATCTCGCGCGGGGCGTAGACGGGCAGGTAACCCGCGGCCTTTCGCCCGGGTGAGGCGTCGAGCCAGGCGCGAGCCGCTCCGAAGTCGAGGTCCTGGTAGATCTCGAACGCCCAGTCGAGGACGTTCTTTCGCGTCACTGATCGGTCCACACCGGTGTCCGGTGCTCGAGGAAAGCCGAGATCCCCTCGACCGGATCGTGGTGCGACATCAGGTCCTTCAGGTAGTACTTTTCGAGTGACCAGATGTCGTCCTTCAGGGAATCGAAGAGCAGGCGCCTTGAAGCGCGCCACGCCGCGCGAAGAGAGACGGCGGACTTGGACGCCAGGCGCCCCGAGAACCACTCCTGCAGGGCCGCCTCGGCGTCGTCGCCGCAATGGTCCGCGACCCCGCAGCGGGCCGCTTCCTCGGCCGAGAGCGACTCGCCCGACAGGATCATCTGCGTGGATCTCGCTCCGCTGACCCTCCACGGCAGCGTCAGGGCCGCCATGGGCGGGAAGACGCCAAGCTTGATTTCCGGGACGCCGAAGCGGGCAGACGGCTCACAAACGACGTAGCCGCACCAGAGAGCGAGCTCGAATCCTCCTCCCAGGCACTGGCCGCGCACGATGGCGGCGGTGGGGATCGAGAGCCTCTCCAGGTCCCAGAAGAACCGGTGAAACTGGCCGAGCATGGCCTCCACCCGGCCGGGGAGATGCTCTTCGACTGAGGCCCCGAAGCTGAAATTCCCGCCGGCTCCCTCGAACACGAGCAGTTTCACGGAGCCAGGCGCCTCTGCGAGCTCGCCGATCCGCTCGCGAATCGCGGCGATCATCTCGCAGTCGAGGATGTTCGCCCTGGGGCGGTCGAGCACGATTCTTTCGAGCTGACCCGAGTGTTCGGTCGTACATCGGATGGGGGACGTCATGGAGCCTCCTTTGGCGTCAGGACGAGCCGGCGGGCCGCCTGGCGCGTTCGTACTTCTTCCATCGCGGCCTGGACTCCGGAGAGCGGCCGGAGCTCGGTGCCCGAGAGGACGTCTATCCTCCCGGCCAGGACCTTGTCGAGAATCTGCGGGTAGAGCTCCGGCGCGCATCCCCAGTTGCCGATGGCGCGGGCATCGAAGGCCATCAGGTTGGAGAGGCGGACCTCGACGGCGGCGAGCGTGAAGCCCACGACCATCAACGTGGCGCCGTGGACCAGGAGTCCGTAGGCCGCCGTTTGCCCTGCGGCGGTCCCGGAGCATTCGAAGATCGTCCATCCGGCCTCGGGAGCGCCTTGCGACCGCGCGAACTCGGTCACTCGCGCCTTGAGCTCACGGCCCGGCATGCCGCGCGGGTCCAGAGCGAGCTTGACCCCCGAGGCGGCGGCGGCCTCGAGCCGTCGCGGATCCACGTCCAAGGCGGCGACGGCCGCTCCCCGGTCAGCGGCGATCTGAGCGGCGTAACCGCCCACGCCACCGAGCCCGACGACGATCGCGAGATCGCCGCCGGAGAGACCCGAGCGCGCCACGGCCTGGTAGGCCGTCGAGACGGCATCGGCCACGACCGCGAGGTGGCGCAGTGTGAGTCCCGGCACCGATCCGAGAGAAGAGTCCACTTCCTCGCCCGCCCCCGGGACAGGGCACAGGTCGCGGCCCGGGAGGATCACGTGCGTCGCGAACCCTCCGTCGCAGTCGTTTCCGGGCATCCTCTGGTTTCGGCAGATCGTCGGCCGCCCGTCGAGGCAGAGGGCGCACGCGCGGCAAGGGAGCACGGCCGGCACGACGACAGCGTCGCCGATGCGCTGCCGGGCGCCGCCGGAGTCCTCGATATGGCCGCTGATCTCGTGGCCCAGAATCAGAGGTGGCGCCTGTCTCGTGCGCACGCCGTCGAAAAGGAAGCCGGCGTCGGTGTGGCACACGCCGCATCCGGCCACCCGGACCAGGACCTCGTCCGGCTCGAGGCGGCGTATCGGACGCAGCACCCGGCGCAAGGGCCGGCCCGGCGCCTCCATCTCATAGGCGACGAAGCCGGCCATCAGCGCATCACGCCTTTCGTTCGCACGATCTCTACGCTCCCATTCCCTGGCCCCCGTCGACGGCCAGAGATTGGCCGGTGATGTGCGAGGCGGCGGGGCTTGCGAAGAAGGCGACGGCCGCCGCGATGTCTTCGGGCCTCCCGGCGCGGCCGAGCGGAGTCTCGGCGAGGGCGCGCCGGCGGATGCGCGAGGGGAGCCCCGCTGTCATGGGGGTCGTCGTGAAGCCGGGCTCGACGACGTTGACCGTGACTCCGCTCCCGGCCAGCTCCCGCGCCGCCGACCGCGCGAGGCCGAGCAAGCCCGCCTTGGCTGCCGCGTAGTTGGATTGGCCGACTTTGCCGCGGCGGCCGTTGATCGACGAGATGAAAACCACGCGCCCGCGGCGTTGCCGCCGAAGGGCCGGCGCCGCCGCGCGCAGCACGTGCGCCGCTCCGGACAGATCCACGTCGATGACCCGGGACCAGGCCTCGTCGGTCATCTTCCAGAGCACCGCGTCGCAGCAGATGCCGGCTGCCAGAACGAGGATGTCCAGGCGCCGCCCGCGCCGCGTGAGATCCGCGACCGCGCGGCGGACCGCCGTGGGATCGGCCACGTCGATCGCATAGAGGTTCGCCGCGCCGAAACGCCGGGCGAGACGGGAGAGGCGCGCGGCGTCCGCATCCGCGACAGCGACCCGGGCCCCGCGCCGGGAAAGCTCGCGGGCGCAGGCGAGGCCGATGCCGCTCGCCCCGCCGGTGACGAGCGCGACCCTTCCTTCGAGCTCGCGGCCCGTCATGGCGAGAGGGGTGCTCCGACGGCGAGCGCGGACCCGCAGAGCCCGCAGTGCGTGAAGGACGCTGGCAGGCCTTGAGCGCCGCAGGCGGCACAGCTGCCCACGTGCGCGCCCCACGGAGTCTCGGGCGATCCGCCCGGCTCGATCGCCCGGCGGCGAACGGCTTCGAAGTCCACGGGGCGTTTGCCGGCAAACGCGTTCATTCCCTCGAAAGGCTCGTAATCCGTGTAGTGAAGGGCGAGCCAGTCCTGCGCGTGGCGAACCGTCAGCGACCAGGAAAAGTCCTTCCAGAAGTTCGCCTGCTGCTTCGTGTAGCGGAGGCACTCGGGAAACGAGCGAAGCAGCTCGCCGGCGAGGCGCCCGACCTCTTCGTCGAGGAGGGAAAGGTCGAGGCCGTAGCCGTCGAGCCCCTTCTGCGCCTTCTGGATCTCCTCGGGCGACGCCCGCTCGAGGAACTCGCCGTTGCGGCGAACCGACGGGGTGACGCGGTTGACCATTCCCCAGTCGAGCGCAAGGCGGGCGGGAATCTGCCGGTTCGTGAAGAGCATTTCCCGGGCCCGCTTGTCGCCCACGACCAGGGGGAGCCATTGCGTGGCGCCTCCGCAGGCCACCGAGCCGACCCGCACGCCCACCTGACCGAGCGTGCCGTGGTCCGCCATCACCGCGAGGTCACAAGCGAGGACGGTCTCGTTGCCGCCTCCGACGGCGATCCCGTTGATCCGGGCGATGACCGGCTTGCCCGTCGAGAGGATCGCGTCGATGTAGGCGCGGAAGAGCGCCATGTACTTCCAGTAGTCGCGCGGCGCGGCGACGTAAGTCTCCGCGTACTCTTTGACGTCGCCGCCGGTGCAGAACGCCCGGTCTCCCGCGCCGGTCAGGACGATGACCCCGACGGCGTCGTCGAAGGTCGCGTCACGAAGCGCCGAAGCCAGCTCTTCCAGGCACGCCGTCGAGTAGGCGTTGTAGCGCTGCGGGCGGTTGATCGTGATCCGCGCCAGGCCGTCCTTCTTCTCGTAGAGAACCTCGCCGAAGGAAAAGGAGGAGGCGGGCAGCGGCTGGAAGGCCGAAAAACGACTCATCGCGTCAAGTTATCCTCCTTAGCCTAGGCCGGACATGATCCGGCTCATACCTCGACCGCATCCTGACAGCTGGAGAGTCGCGGCAAAATGATGCAAATGCATTAGGAGCAGGACCCCGTCGGAAGCCATATCCTTCCGAGGGGAGTTCACGGCCTAATGCAAGTTGATCATTCGGCGACCGGCGCGATCGTGACATTGGTGTGTTTATGACCCAAATCATAGGAAGCTCCGGTGGCCGGTGCGACACTCGACGCCAAGGAGGATGCCCTCCCGGCGGCTGTCTGGCAGGAGGAATTACAATGAAACGAATCCTAATCGTGCTTTTCTTCGTGTCGGCTCCGTCTGTGACCCCTTTATCGGCGGGTGATATTAGGGGAACCATTCTCTTTGAAGGCGGCGCACCGAAGCCCATTCCTTTGTCCATGAAGGCGGACCAAGCCTGTTCCGTGCAGCACAAACAGCCTGTTAACTCTGAAGAAGTGGTCGTAAACCAGAATGGAACGTTGAAAAACGTGTTCGTGTACGTAAAGGATGGGCTTGGCGCAACAAAGTTCGATCCCCCTGCCGGCAAAGCTGTCTTGGATCAAAAAGGATGCGTTTATCTCCCGCATGTATTGGGAATGCAAGTCGGTCAGGAGTTGGAGTTCTTAAATAGCGACCCTTGCCTTCATACCGCAAAGGGCTCCCCGAAGGTCAATACTCCATTTAACCTCGCTGAGCCCTTGCAAGGAATGAAGTTGACGAAAAAGTTCAGCAATGCCGAGATTTTTCGTTTGCAGTGCGCCGCCCACAATTGGATGAATGCATACATAGGCGTGTTTAGCCATCCGTTCTTTGCGGTGACGGGCGACGACGGATCGTTCAGCATTAAGGGTCTGCCGGCCGGCGGGTACACGATAGAAGCGTGGCAGGAGAAATATGGAACGCGGACGATAACCGTTGCGATAGGAGCGGCCGACGTAAAGACGGTTGATTTCAAGTATAAAGGCACCAACTAGAAGCCTGCCGGTGAATCCCTAGATCGGCACGCGGCACGGCTGCTTCTGCGCGCACCCCTATGTCAAGGAGCTCCTGCACGTCTCCGAGAGCGAGGAGCGGCAAGTCGAGCGGCAGATCCTGGCGCGCAACCGCTCCACGATCCCCGGCACGGTCCGGGCGCGCTTCGGACTCTACAACACGAACGACGAGTTCGACACCCTCGCCGTTCGTGCCGCACGGGGTACGATAATTCCGCGTGTCAGGACGGGAATCCAGCGGATGAAGCTTACGAGTCACCCTCAGCGGGATGACATCTGGCAGGAGTTACACGCGCGTCCCTACGTCCGATTCTCGGCTCCTGCTCATGTTCTTCATCTTTCCTTTTTTCTCGGTGAGAGGGACGGCGAGCCGGATCGCGCGAACCTGATGCGCTTGAAGGAAAACCTTGGGCTTGCCCCGACCTACGAGACACCGAAGCACGGCATCTTCGCCGGGACGATCGCTGACCTCGGACGACTGGTTCTCCGCTGGGAACGCCACGCTGAGTTCGTTGCCTACACTTTGTTCTTGTACGAGCTCGAGATTCCCTTTCGCCCTTTCGGATTCGACTTCACAGAGCTCGTTCCGGCCGGTTGGCTGGAAAGCTTCGGCATATCCCCTGTTGTCGCGACCCGACTTGCGATCGGACACAGGAGAGAGATGCCGGACACTCCGGAAGGTGTTATGGCTCTCTTCGAAGGGCACACCGTCAACGGCAGTCAGGTCATGGGCGGCCGTGCCGAGGCCTGGACCTGCTACCGCGCGCACGAAGATGGTTTCGGCCGCATCGCAATCGTGGTCCACGAGATGTCGCCCCAGGATTTGGGACGAACCGTGGAAAGGCTTCTCGCGATCGAGAACTCCTATCACTTGACCCTTCTCTCGCTGCCAGCGGCCCGAGAGGTGAAACCCGAGCTCGCCTTCGCGGAACGCCGTATGGTCCTAGAGATGGATGCGTTGCGAAGCTCCGACTCGCTTGAGCAGAAACGGACCGTTCTGGACGCGCTTCTCGCACTCGCCGCTGAAGTCGAGCATCTCCGTGCTCGCGTCTCGAATCGTTTCGCAGGATCCTCCGCTTACTTTTCCCTTCTGGAGAGTCGTTTTACGGAGTTGCGCGAGGACAAGATCGAGCACGTTCTCCGCCTGAGCCGCTTCGTCATGCGACGCGTCCGGCCGGCTGCCGAGACCTACCGCGGGCTTCTCGAGCGCCTGGCCAACCTGTCCGAGCGCATCGACCGTGCTGCGGATCTGTTGCGCACAAGCATCGAGTTGCACGTGGAAGAACAGAATGCACGACTCCTCGAGGGCGCAGACCGTAGAGCCAGGCTGCAGCTACGACTTCAGGAGGCGGTCGAGGGCCTGTCGCTGGTCGTCATCACATACTATGCGCTTGGCCTGGCCGGCTATGCCCTGAAAGGGATCAAGGCCCGGGGATTCGACTTCGATCTGGACGCGACGCTTGGCCTCGCGCTGCCTTTCCTTGCGTTAGCAGTCTGGGGTGTCGTGCACATGATTCGAAAGCGATTTCGAGGCGAATCCTGACACGGGATTTGAACCGGGCGCGGGTGAGCCGGGTGCTGGATTGAGCCGGACGACTTCACGCGGGAACTGCCCCAGGACCCGCCGTGTTTCTGGATCAGGGTCAACCAGCCGCAAGATAGGGCGCTCGGTAAGCCAAACGCCGAATAGGCCGAACGTCAGGAAGCCGAAAAACTACGCTGCCGGGACGAAAAGCAGCCAATCGGGCGGCGGAGGCGGTAGGACAGTTGGTAAGAGCAAACCGAGAAACGCAAGCGGAATGCAGGCGAACCGCAAAGCGTGGTGACGGCGAAAGCGCCTTGCTTCGGAACGCGAGATCCGCGATCCGGAGCGGGAGCACGATAGGCCACGCCGTGCAGCTCACCTCGGATACCGGATATTTCTGGTTCTTCAGTCCGTCGAACGTCGAGATGGTCGTCAAGGCCTTGGACGCTTGCTCGATCAACTCCCGAAAGTGGGTATTCGCCGGAGGCCTGACGAATGTCAACGTCATCTCGACGGTTACGGGCCTGCGCACTGGAGCCGTAAGCACCTACACGAACCCGTTGAGTACGGCGTTCCAGCCGATCCAGGACACGTCGGCGTTTGCGACTTGCCCGTGACAATCGTGCGCTGCAGCGGGCTCGCTCTGCTTCGCTGCGCTCGCCGCTGAGCCGCAAACCGTTCGGCGGCACGGAGCCGCGGTTCGCCTTCTGCTTTTTCCTGACCGTAGCAAGCAGCGCCCCCTCTCAGGAGCCGGACGGCGAGGCGGGGCCACCCGGCACCGGCGCCTTCGTGTCTGCGTTGAAGGCGACCCGCGCATGGCTTCCTTCCCAGAGGGGGGCATTCTCCGGCCGCGTTGCAAACACGTCAAGCCAGCTTCGTTTTTTCGAAGCGCCCGGCGCTCGCAAAAAGCGAGACAATCCTCCCGGAGAACCACCTGTGGACCCCAAAACACACGTTCACGCCGAAATCGTCACACGTCGCGATCTGGCGCCGGATCTCTGGACGATCCGCATCCGATTGGAGTCGCCACTCGTTTTTCGTCCCGGCCAGTTCGCCACGATCGGAGTCTCGGACGGCGAGAGGATGATCGAGAGGCCCTATTCGATTGTTTCCTCTCCGCGGGAGTCCGAGCTCGAATTCTTCCTGGAGCTCGTCCCGCAGGGAGAGCTCGGTCAGCGGCTGTATGCGTTGACCCGCGGTGACCGGCTTCATGTCCGCAAAGTCGCGAAGGGGAATTTCACTCTCGACGAGAAGAGCGGCCGGAAAATGCATTTCATGGTGGCGACGGTGACAGGTGTGGTGCCCTTCGTCAGCATGGTCCGAACTCTCCTCCTCGACGAAGAGGTGGGCAAGCCGTCGACCGGTCACCGGGCATTCCTCCTGCAGGGCGCCAGTCGCTCCTGGGAGTTCGGCTACGACACGGAGCTCGCCGAGATCGGACGCGAGTCCAGATGGTTTCGCTACGTGCCGACCGTCAGCCGGCCCCGGGAGGACGCGGCCTGGGGAGGTGAGCGAGGCCGGGTCCATGAGCTCATCTCGAAGAACCTCGATCGTTTCCAGTGCAACCCCGCCGATACGGCGGCTTATCTCTGCGGCCATCCGGGCATGATCGAAAGCGGGAAAGAGATTCTCCGCGTTGCCGGATTCGAGCAGGAGTCCATCCGCGAGGAACGGTTTTGGGTCGCCAGGCCCTCACCCTGATCCCGAGTCCGACCGACGAACGGACACCTGATTCTGGATCGCGTCCGTCTCGCGGCGAGGGCCGCTACCAGAAGGCCGTATGACCGATGACTCCCAGAGCGGCGAGGCCTCGCAGGATCAAGAGGATTCCGACGGCGGCGATGAAAAGGCCCGCCCAGCGCCAAGCCCGGAGGCGCCGAAGAAGGCCGCTCGGCACAGAGGAAAGAGCAAAGACCGCCGGCACGGTTCCGAGACCGAAAACCAGCATCGTCGCGGCTCCGGCGGGCGCGGAACCGGCGACAGCAGCGCGAGAAGCTGCGCCATAGACGAGAGCGCAGGGAAACGCGCCCTGGAGGGCTCCGAGCAGCAAGACAGCGAGGTATGGCGGCGCGCGAAACGCTTTCTGAATTCCGCCTCGGATCAATACGTCCGCGCCCCATTTCCTGAGGAACCCCGAGGGGTCACGAACCCACCCTGCCAGAACACACCCGAGCAGGAGGGCCACCACCCCGGCGAACAGCGCAACAGCTCCACTGATCCCCGCACGAGCTCCCGCGGCCAGCGCGATCTGGCCGAAGGCCCCAACGAAAGCGCCGATGGCAACATACGTCACCAGACGACCGGCATTGAAGAGAAGACGCATGGACGCCCGTCGACCCGCCGTCGCTTCGCCCGGAGAGACGCGCGCCGCGCAGAGCGCCACGTATGGTCCGCACATCCCAACGCAGTGGGCGCTGCCTAAAACCGAGGCGAGGAAGAGAAGTAGGAGATCCCCCGAGGCGGGGAGGACGTTGTGATGCAATCGCTTTAGGTCGGGCCACCGCTCCCACCGAGCGCGGCCTCCGGTTGCGACGGCGGGTTGGTGGGGCTCTGCTCTTCGCTCCGCGGCTCCGGCCAAACCTGGAACTTGATGTCCTCAACTTCATTGAACTGGCCTGTGCGGATCGCCCAAAGGAAGATGCACCACGCCGCGAAGGCGACGAGCAGCGCCACGAAAAAGAGGTAGAAGGTAATGTCCATTCGCTTCAGATCCCCTGCTGCACAGCAGTCAGGCCGGGCACTTTCAAATGGTAGATGACGCCCATGACCCGGTAGAGGACGGAAAAGGCGCAGGCTGTCGCGAGCGGCTGCGCCACGATCACCGAGAGAAACCGCAGGAACAGTCTGTCTTTGAGCTGCCCGTCCGGCACCCGTCCGTACTCCGCCGTGAACCGCACCAGAATCCAGGCGAGCAGAAGATTCATGAGCCCATAGACGAGCCACGAGAGTGCACCCAACGCGCGTCCTCCCCTCTCGATCGGAAGGCCGAGGCGCAACGCCAGCCACGCCCCCAGCCAAATCGCCGCCAGGGCGCCGTAAGCGAGGACCGCGCGGTTCAGCCCTTCGGCCGAGTCACGCAGCGTACGACCCCTTGCCGCCGTGAAGATCTTCCGACCGAGCCACACAAACGGGACAATCAGCGCCGGCACGGCGTACGACGTGAAAAGAAGTTCGACCCCGCGGAAGAATCGCTCTTCCATCACACTCACTTCGAGACGCGAAAGCCCGCCGTGGTTGGCACAGGCGGCTGGCCCGTGTTCCGCGCCAGCGACAGCGCGAAGTAGACCAGCGCCCACCGCCGCCGGTCGGCAAAGAAATTCTTCTCGGCCTCACTCATCTTCCCGATGTCGGCCGCGGTGGGGAGCTTCGCGATGTAATCGCCGATCTCCCTGACCTCGGCGTCGTTGAAGACGGGTTTGCCGTTGTAGGGCTGTTGCCACGGCTTCAAGTCCGGGAAGGCCTCGCGCGGGTAGAGGATCGTGTCGTAAAAGGAGGGCATCGGTGTGCCGTTCAATCCCGTGTTGAAGGTCCGGTAAACATCCGCTGGCGAATCGCCAAACTTGAAATCCCCCGTGGTGAAGTCGAAAGGCCGAATGGGCACCTCAAGGTCATCCACGAGCGTACTGGCTGAGGGTCCGTCTCCCTTCCCCCCCATTCCATGACAGGTCCAGCATTGGAGCACCCGGTAGACGAGCTTGCCTTCCTGCAGAAGTTCCGGAGGGGCGATCCTGTTGGACGGATAGGGCGGCACGGGTATGCCGATCGGAGGCGGCACCTCCTCCTTCTGGAATTGGTCCGAGAAGGTCTTGACGTAGTCGACGAGGTCCCAGCGATCCTGCTCGGTCAGAGCGTGGCCGTTTGCCGGGTTGCCCCAGGACGGCATGATCTGTCCATTGCGAATACCGCGAGTGATCGTGCGGAAGATGTCCTCGTCGCGCGGCAAGGCGCCCGACGGCGTCGTACGACTCTTGAAGACCCCGAGCGTGAAGTTGCGGGGCTGAGGGTTCAGGAAGTGGTAGGCGTCGTTGAAGTTCGCCGAGGCCTTGCCGTCGGCGGTGAGTCTTCCATTGCCAAACTGGCCGTGGCAGCCGGAGCACTTCTTCTCGAAGAGCTCCTTGCCGCGCGAGATTCTCAGCGCGACCGGCTCGGTCGGCTTGGGCCGGCTGTCGGTGGGCCAGGGTTCCCAGGTGCGCCAATTGCCGATGGCCGTGCCGATCTTCTGGAGGTAAGCCTCGACGGCCTCCATTTCGTGCGTCGGAACGGGGCCGTAGTCGTGCATGTCGATGATCCCGTCTCCGAGAGTGCCGTCCGCGTTGACGGGCCAGACGTCGAGCTCTTTCCAGTCTGGAGGCAGCTCATCCGGCGTGACCACGCCGTCGCCGTTCTTGTCGAGCTCGCTCTTGGTGACGCGGCCGTCGTGGTTTGTGTCGTACTTGTCGAGCAAGGCGAGGACGCGGTGGTCGTGCTCGGGGTCGTCGCGGTAAAGCCAGGTGAAAGCCGGCATAATCGACTCGGGCTCGGTCGCGCGCGGGTTCCAATGGTGCGCGTAGTGCCATTCATCGGACCGGCGATTTCCCTCGCGCGAGAGCTCGGGCCCGATCCGCCGGGTCCCGAACATCTGCGGCAAGTCGTAGGTGATCTCGCCGGCCTGCGTGATTGGACCCCACTTCTCTGAGTCCCGGTTGACGGGGCGGATATACTGCGAATGGCAGTACCAGCACCCCTCACGAATGTAGATGCGCCGACCCTCCTCCTCGAGCGCGGAGCGCTTCGGCGTTGCGACCGTCTGGCCATCGATCGTCTTCACGGTCGTCGGCCGCGTTACCTCTTTCTCGAGAAGCGGCAGGATTCCCTGGCTTGTCATGGCCAAAGCGTAGAAGCCGATTGCGGCAATCAGGATGATGGGTTCGATTCTCTTCACCGTTTCACGTCCACTGCGGCTCGGGGACTGCGCCGGCCGGCACCTCGATACGCCGGCCCTGCATGACCGTAATGTAAAAGTTCCACATTCCCAGAAGGGCGCCAATGTCCATCGTCACACCGGCAATTGTCCGCATGAACCAGTAGGGCTTCATCGCCACCATAGAATTGACGAAATCCGCTCCCATCCCGAGCATCGTGCCCTGAATCAGGCCCTGAAGCGTCAGCACCGAGGCCATCAGCGAAAAGCCGGCCACGGTTAGCCAGTAGTGCCACTGGGCTAGCGCGTGCGAGTGGAGCTCTCGGCCCGAAAGCCTCGGAATCACGTAGTACATGCCGGCAGTCACCCAGAGGATGAAGGTCCCGAAGACCGTCAGATGCGAGTGGGCGATGACAAAGTCGGTAAAGTGCGTCAGCGTCTGCATCGAACGGAGCGCCTCGGTCGAGCCCTGGAAACAGCCCAGGAGATAGTAGAGCGCACCGACGATGAGGAACTTTGCGGTATATGACTCCTGGAAACGTTTCCAGTGTCCCACGAAGGTGCCGTAGAAGTTCTGGATGACGGTCCAGACCGGGATAATGAGCATCATAGAGGCGACAATCGCGATCGTCTGCGTCCAATACGGGATCGGGCTGTAGATGTAGTGATGAGTGCCGACGAACGGATAGAAGAAGGCGAGGGACCAGAACCCGACGAGAGAGAGCTTATGGCTGTAGAGGGGGCGCTTCGCAGAAAGCGGCAGGAAGTAATAGATGATCGCCAAACCCGCCGGCGTGATCCACAGACCAACGACGTAATGGATATAAAGGCCGTGCATTGCCGCGTTATTCACTCCAGGCATCGAGTAAGGGAGGATGAAGTGGCCGAAGGCGTAGTTGAACACCGTCCAGATATAGGCGGCCGTCAAGTACCAGAGCGTCACGTAGATCCGCTTCTCTCTGCGGTGGACGACCGTCATGACAACTTGAATCGTGATCATCACCAGGACGATCTCGATGAGCACGTTGGCCCAGAGCGGGAACTCGCCCGCCTCGATGCCGAGGTTTTGCCCAAGCGGAAGCGAGATCAGCGCCGCAGTCAGGCCGAGGTTCCAAAGCCAGAAGATCACCCGGCTCCAGTTCTCCTTGTACATGCGCACGCCGCACAAACGCGGCACCATGTAGTAGGTCAGCCCGAAGACCGCGGTCGTGAAGGCCCCGAAAATCACCCCCATCACGTGCACCGGGCGCAGCCTCCCCCATGTCAGCCAGCTGATGTTGCCCAAGAAGTCGAAGTAGTTGAACTTGATCGAGAGGATTACGCCGATCGTTGGCGCGAATACGATCCAGAAAGCGGCCGAAAGGAGAAAGCGGAGCACAATCTTCCGGTCGACCAGATCGTCGCGGTCGAAAGACGTGGTTACAGAGCTCAGGGCTTCATCCCTTGTCGGTCCAGAAGCGAATGAGGTAGTAGACCATCCAGATGAGAAGAATGACATAAACGGCGCCAAGCCACTTCGGGATAACGCCGTGCCGCTCGTCGATCCCAGAGAACTCGTAGTGGCTGATCTCGGGATGCTCGTCCTCTTGTTCAGCCTGCACGTTGATCCTGCCGTCTCCCTCCTTCACCGGGCTCACCTCACGGCTTCTTCGAATAGTTCTTCGAGTAGAGGGCGCTCAAGCTCTGGATGTAATGCACCAGGTCCCACGCTTCGTCGTTCGAGATCGAGTCGGTATACGACGGCATCGGCGTGCCGTTCAAGCCCGTAATGAACACGCGGTAGATGTCTGCACCGGTGTCACCGCACTTGATGTGTCCTTGGGTCAGGTCATACGGCACGATCGGGTTGCCCCAATCGTCCTTGAGCTCGTGTGCGGACGGCCCGTCGCCGAGCGCGCTCTGTCCGTGACACTGTGCGCAGTTCGAGCGCTCGTAGATCGCCCGGCCCCGTTTGACCGATTCGTCCGTGTAGGATGGCTCGGGCGGAATCGTAATCGCCGCCGGGGGCTGGTCCGTCTTCCAGCGCGGCGAGAACGTCTTGATGTAGGCGATGACGTCCGACCGATTGCCTTTCCCGATGGCATACCAGCTCGGCATGTAGGTGCCGTAGATCCCGTCCCGGATCGTCTTTTCGAGATCTGCGTCCAGCGGCAGAGCTCCCGACGGAGTCGAGCGCCACTTGAACGTCCCCTGCCGGTAGTCGCGCGGTTTGACGGCAATGTGGTCGGCGAACTCGCCGGCACCGTTGCCAAGGTCACCGTGGCAGGAGAGGCAAAAACGCTCGTAGACGACCTTGCCACGAATCGCCGGCGCGGACACGACCGGGGCGCTGCCGACAGGGGTGCGCGCCACGGGCGACGACGCCTCCTGCGCGCCACTCGGACGCGCCAACGCGAGGAGGGAAAGAGCGAGGAGGATCTGAATCGGTCTCTTCATGAAGCCCTCCTTCAATAGGCGAAGTCGATGCCGGCGAAATACGTGTTCGACCGCGTGTCGAGGCCGTTGGCGCCTGCGCCCTTCGTGCGAACGCTCGTGTACTCAACGTGCAGGGCATACTCGGAACGATTCGTGAAACTGAACGTGTGCCGGAGGCCGATCGTGTGCGCGTCCTGGTCGTTCAGATTCTGCGCGGCGTCGACGACCCCTTGCCGCGAGTTTTTGCAGATGTCGTAGCGCCCGAAGATGAGGGTCTTCAGGTTCAGCGAATAGCCAATTTCGAAGAACCCGCCGTTAAATGTGCCATTCTGCGTCGCGTCGGGGATCAAGGCTTTGCTGTCCTGGCCATGCGCAAACACGATGATCGCGTGGAATGGCGTGGCGGGTGGGCCGAACCAGAGCTGGCCCTCTACGCCGTACTTGCTCGAGGGCTCCAGGTTCCCGCCCGTGCCCGGAATCGGCTGGCCGCCGTCCGTGAAGAAGGTCGTCGGCCAGCTCGTGTAGGACCCGAAGACACCCAGTTTGGCCTCCGAAATCGGTGCGTTGTCGAAAATCCACTCGTGAGTCGCGTGCACATAGACACCCGGAGTGTCGAAGACGTGACGGCTGCCCGGCGAGTCCTCGACGTCGAAGACGGACACCGCGACGCGGTTCAGGCTTCCCCGGTCGTGCCCCATGTATTCGATCCCGCGTTGATTGGTCCCCATGTCGTAGCTCGAGATGGAGCCCGAGGCATGAAAGCCGTAAATGAGGTACCCGGTGCTCGAGAGGTTCCACGGACGGTGTGCCGAGACCGGTAGATCCACCTCGTGCTTGCCAATCTTGACGTTGGCCCAGGAGGAGCCGAACAAGTTGTCCAGGCGCACCCACGCCGATTCGAGCGTCACGACACCATCGGGAGCGAATCCGGTCGGAACGACGAGAAAAGAAACGTTGTTGACGACCGTGCCCGCTGTCAGCAGGTCCATGCCGATCCCCGCCACGCCACCCGTGCCGAGTTTCTTCACTCCCTGGTCGGTCAGCTGGTTGGTGACCTCGTTGTACTCATAGTGCGGCGTGAGCCGAACCGATACGGGCCAGTAGCCGGGAGTCGCAGTAACCGTATCGTCCTTGCCGAGAAGCATCTGATAGCCGTTGTCTCGAAATGCCCGTCCGAAGTCATTCAGCTTGGGCCAAGCCTCGTGGCAGGACGTACATCGCAGACCGTACTTGCGGGCGAAAGCCGGAATGGCCCGGGCCGGGGGCGGCGCCAGAACTATTGTCACCGTGAGGGCAGCCCAGGCGGCTAGAACGACCTTGGCTCTCCGTGTCATCGAGAACCTCCTCCTCGGCCCCAAGCGGGCCGCTCTCGGTTGCCGCTATTTCTTCGGCGTGAAGCTGAAGTCCACCGTCACCGGCTTTCCAGCGGCGACGGCCGCACTGGCATCTTTCTGCCCCATGGCTTCGTGCCAGGCAACGATCGTGTAGGTGCCCGGCGGAACATCCTTGATCTCGAAATGCCCGTCTGCGTCTGTCGTGGCGTAGTAGGGATGCTCAAATTCCCAGATCCAAGCCCTCATCCACTCATGGGCATCGCACTTGACGCGGATGAGCTCCGGCGTCAGGGGCAGAGGCTTCGTGACCGAGAATCCTTTGTACGGAAGCGCGATGTTGTAGATCGTCGCATTGGTGTCGTTGTTCTGAGGATGCGTGTTGTGGAGGATGGGATCATCGGAAGCGATCTTGATCTGCTGGCCGACGCTCGAGCCCTGAACGCGAGGATCAAACATGCAGTGGTTGTTCGTCAGAGCGATCGTCCCGCCGGGGTTCGCCTTCCCCTTGGGAATACCCTTGAGGAAGACCTCCACGTTCTTGAGGCCCCCGTCCTTGCCGACCTCGTAGATGGGATTCGGGATCGAAGTCCCGCAGTAGTCTTGATTCTTTGTGGTCTTGATCGGCGAGATCGCCGGCGCGGCTCCGGCCAGTCTTACGACACCCTGGATCGTGCCGCCGTTGGTTACAGTGACAACCTCATACGGAGCCGCAAGTGCCGGAACACAGAGAGAGATAAGGATACCGGGAAGAATTGCCCGATTCGAAACCTTGCGCACCTAGCCTCCTTTTATCCTGGTTCTTGAGTTCGTCCCGAAGCCGACGAGCGGGGGATCGGGCGGCGAGTCGAAGGCCCCATCGATGGGCAGCGGGCGGGCCATGTTTCTGCGATCTCCGCTCCTCCAAAGTTCACCGCCTCGGTGAACCAACTCGAAATCTCAAAGTCACCCCCATCCTAGGTAGGAATGAAGTGCCTCGTCTAATACCGGTTTCGTCTCTCCGTGAGACGAGACGAGTATCAGGAAAAGCCCAAAAAGCCCTGCAAATCCGCGTCTCCGCGCCTTAATGTAATCTTCAGGTCGGAACGAAGCGAAGGATCATGGACCTACGCCACTTGCGCTACTTCGTCGCGGTCGCCGAAGAGTTACATTTCGGACGCGCCGCGGAGAAGCTCCATATTTCCCAGCCTCCCCTCTCCCATCAGATTCAGGACCTTGAACGCGATCTCGGCGTGGAGCTGTTCCACCGCACACGTCACTTCGTCGTGTTAACCGAGGCCGGCCTTTTGTTCCTGGACGAAGCTCGCCATGTCCTCGCCGACGCGGAACACGCCATAGGGATCGCGCAGAAGGCGGCCCGCGGCGAGATCGGCCGTCTCTCCGTCGGCTTCGGGCCCGCGCCGGAGAACGGAATCCTAAGAGGAGTTCTTTCCATGTTTCTTTCGCGGCATCCGGGTGTTTCCCTGGATCTGCGCAACCTCTATACGACCGAACAGATCGAAGCGCTCGCCAACCGGCAAATCCAGGTCGGCTTCCCGCTACTCCCGATCTCACACCGCGACCTCGTCGTCGAATCCATCGGATCGGAGCGGCTCGTCGTCGCTTTTCCAGTTGAGCACCCGCTCGCCTCCCGGGACTGTGTTAGCCTCGGTGATCTCCGAAATGAGCCCTTCGTGCGAGTGTCCCGCGAGCTCGGGACGGCTTATTGCGATCTCGTGACCGGCGCCTGTGAAGACAGCGGCTTCAAACCGCACGTGGCGCACGAGGCCCGCCACATGATCACGGTCCTCGGGTTCGTCGAGGCAGGGTTGGGAATCTCGATCCTTCCTGGCTCCTTGCGCAATGTCCGGGCCGAAGGCATCGCCTTCCGGCCGCTCCATCACGGTCCGTCTGTCGACATCGGACTAGCGTACCGGCGGGACGAATCCTCAAAAACACTGTTTTCGTTCCTCGAAGTCGTCCGCGAAATCGCGCGCCAGAGACGCCTCCGTCCCATCCGGAAGGCCGCGAGCGCCTGAGCGGCACCCAATGGAGGTCAGGTCATGAAGGCTTCTCTTCTCGCCCGTCTGATTCTCTGGGGCTTTCTCGCGATCTTCGCGTTTGCGGGTGCTTATCTGCTCCTCGATTCCCTGGGGGTCTGGCCGCGGATCCCGGCTTCCTTGTCGCAGGGCATGGAGGTCCTCACCGGACTGATCCTTCTCGGGGCGCTCGTTGGCCATCTCGCGCTCGCGACGGGCAAGCTGCCTGTTGATTCGACCGACCGAGAACGGACCTAGAAATCGCGTTCGGAACGCTGCAGCCGCAGCGAGTTTCCTACGACGAAGAGGCTGGAGAGCACCATCGCGGCCGCGGCGACGACGGGCCGCAGGAAACCGAAGGCCGCGAGCAGAATCCCGATCGCGTTATAGCCGAACGCCCATGTGAGGTTCTGTCGAACGATCCGCATCGTCCTTCGGGCTAGCACGAAGAGCCTCGGCACTTCGCGCAGATCATCGCCAAGGACTACCGCATCGGCGGTCTGCCGGGCCAGATTGGCGGCAGATCCAAAGGCGATGCCGACGTCCGCCGCCGCCAGGGCAGGCGCATCGTTGACGCCGTCGCCGACCATGGCCACGAGTGAGCGGTCCTGTCGCCACTGCTGAAGAAGCCGCACCTTTTCGCCGGGTGCGAGCCCCCCGAAAGCCTCCTGGACCCCCACCTCACGTGCGATGCTCCTGACGACCGCTAGACGGTCGCCGGATAGAAGGCGTGGAATCATATCCATCGATCGGATCGCCGAGATGACGTCGCGAGCTTCCGGCCTCGGCGGATCCCAGAGGAAGATTTCCCCGGCCAGGCGTCTGTCGACAGCAACGGCGACGACGCTCTCCTCCTTGCTCCCTTCCGAAAGCGCGCCGGTCCCCGATACCCCCTCGCGCTCGAGCAGAGCCCGGCTGCCGAGAAGCACCGAGCATCCGTCGGCGCGCCCCTCCGCGCCACCACCCGGGACGGAACGAGTCTCACGTCCGGCGGAAACCTCGATACGCCGCGCCCGCGCCTCCGCGACGATGGCCCGCGCAAAGGGGTGATCGACGTTCACCTCCACGGCGGCCGCCAGGCCGAGAACCTCCGACTCCGTCAGCCGAGAGGTAGCCTGAACCTGGACGCTCCGCACCTCCGGATGTCCGCGCGTGATGGTTCCCGTCTTGTCGAACGCGATGGTCCCGACCCGGTGGAGTGATTCCATAGCTGCACCACTTCGGAGTAGCGTGCCGCGCTCCGCGGCGCGCGACAGCGCGATCGTGGTGGCCATCGGAGTAGCGATACCCAGCGCGCAGGGGCAGGCAACGACCAGAACCGAGAGCGCGGCAAGCCAGCCACGCTCCCACTGGTGTTTCAGGACGCCCCAGCCGAGCACGCTCGCAATGGCAACCAGGACAACCGCCGGGATGAATCGCGCAACGAATTCGTCGGCCGCAATTTCGATCCGGGCTCGCCTCGTCCGCGCCTCGGCCGTCCACCGCTCGATCCGCTCCGCAAGGGTCTCCGATTCCCCCGATGCCTCGATAGTCAACGCCCCGTCGACCGCAATCGAGTCCGCGTACACGGTGTCGCCCTGCTGGACGAGCCGGGGGACAGCCTCACCCGTGAGGGCGGGCGCATGGACATCGGAAACGCCTTCGAGCACACGCCCATCGACCGGGATCTCTTCGCCGGCGCGCACCCGCACGCGCTCTCCGCGGCGCACCTGCTCCGGCGGGACGACACGCTCCTCCCCGTCGCGGCACACCCGCGCGTGCGGGCGCTCGCGCGTGACGGCCACCTTTAGGGTCTCGGCCGCCTTTTGCCGCGCGCGCGCATCCAGATACTGTCCAAGCACCACGAAGACGAGCACCATCGTGCCGGAGTCGTAGTAGAGCTGGCGTCCACCGCGAATCGTCTCCGCCGCAGAGGCTGCGATCGCCGCAAGCGCGCCGATTGCGATGAGCGTCTCGAGCACGATCCGGCCTTGCCGCGCTGCCCCCAGGGCGACCCGAAGCATCGGGACCCCGAGGAGGAGATACACAGCGATCGAAAGGCCCAGCATGATTCCCGACGCGGTGTGAAGAACATTCTCGCCCAGGGACTCGAGCGAACCAAAGTAGAGGAGGCTTTGAAACATCATGACGTTGCCGGAAAGGACGGCCGCGAGGCCCAATTTCGCAAGAAACCAGGAGGCGCGACCCGCCTCTCCGGACGAACCGACGATGCGAAACACCGTCAAGCAGCCGAAGCAGCAAAACTCAAGCGTCTGGCCGTCGGCCTCTTCACGGTAGGACCGAGACGGCAACGGAAGCCGGCAGTGCGTGCAGAGCCCGGCAGTGAGGCTGTTCACGATGTCCATTATCCGTTGCCCGCTCCTCCAACTCGCGCCACCCTTACGGTGCAGCGTCGCACTCCGGAGCCGAACCGGCAGCGGCGCCGCCTCCTTGACCACGTCTCCGCTCGGCTCTCTGCGGCGTCGGCAGAGATGTCCCGCGGCCGTCGGATGACTCCGGCCCGCCGGAAACCAGTCCCCTGCTGGCCGATCGTCAGCCCGAGGCCGGCCTTCTTCGTCGTCGCATGGCCGACGAGCTTGCCCTTTTCATAGACCTTGTATCTTC
>Ga0209009_1000065_pt1 | contig 45750 bp, 41 predicted proteins | sample BlaSpr_A8_OM3_M2_FD_187979 | JGI IMG/M metagenome (GOLD analysis project Ga0209009, IMG submission 187979) | Forest soil microbial communities from Thunder Bay, Ontario, Canada - Black Spruce, Ontario site 2_A8_OM3_M2 (SPAdes) (version 2) | ecosystem: Environmental > Terrestrial > Soil > Boreal... | reverse complement strand
CTCATGGTCACCGGCCGGGTGGGCAGCGCCATGGCCGCGGAGATCGGAACGATGCGGGTGACGGAGCAGATCGACGCCCTGACGTCGCTCGCGACCGAGCCGGTCCAGTATCTGATCGTGCCGCGCGTGACGGCGTCGGTGCTGATGATGCCGCTGCTCGTCATCATGGGGGACGCCGTCGGCATCTACGGCGGGTATCTCGTCGCGGTGCAGCTGCTGGGCGCGAACCCCGTCGCCTACTTGGACAACTCCTTTCAGTACCTGCACGTCAGCGACGACGTCGTTTCCGGCATCATCAAGGCGGCGGTCTTTGGCCTCGTCTTTTCGCTGATCGCCTGCGTGCGCGGCTACATGACGACGGGGGGCGCGGAAGGGGTGGGACGTTCCACGACCCGTGCCGTCGTCGCCGGAAGCCTCTCGGTCCTCGTCGTGGACTTCTTTTTGACCAAGCTCCTCTACTAAATGATGGAAAGCCGGACCGGACCTCCTCCTCCTCCTCCTCCCGATGAATCGACGCCGAGGCTTCGCGCGGAGGGGCTGCGCAAGTCCTTCGGCAGCAAGGTCGTGCTGGACGGCCTCTCCTTCTCGGTCGGGGCGGGCGAATCGCTCGTGATCGTGGGCCCGTCCGGCACAGGCAAGAGCGTGCTCCTGAAGCATTTGATCGGGCTCATGCGGCCCGATTCCGGGAAGGTCTACGTGGCCGGGGAAGACCTCTGGGCGCTCTCCAACGTCGAGCGCAACCGCGTGCGCAAGAGATTCGGCATGTCTTTCCAGGAAGGGGCGCTCTTCGATTCGATGTCCGTCTTCGACAACATCGCCTTTCCGCTGCGCCGCTCCGGGCGGCCGGCGAGGGAGGTGCGGAGCCGCGTCCGCGAGTGCCTGGAGATCGTCCACCTGCCCAATGTCGAGGACAAGCGTCCCTCGGAGCTCTCCGGGGGGATGCGCCGCCGCGTCGGGTTCGCTCGGGCGATTTCGCACGAGCCGGAGATCCTGCTCTTCGACGAGCCGGACACCGGGCTCGACCCGATCATGACCGACATCATCGACGAAGTGATCCTGGAGATGCGCGAGAAGATGCATCCGACGATCGTGACGATCACGCATAACATGGAGAGCGCGAAGAAGATCGGGGACAGGGTCGCGCTGCTCTTCGGTGGCAAGATACTCTACGACGCGCCGCCGGACGAGTTCCTGCGCTCGACCGACCCCGCGGTCCGCCAGTTCGTCGAAGGGAATGCGAAGGGTCCATTAACGGTAGAGTTCGAAGTGTCGGAGGGCGCATGAGCACCGCGGCAAAAGTGGGAGGGTTTTTTCTGGTCGCCCTGGTCCTGGCGGGCATCCTGATCTGGAGGATCGAGGACCTGCGGCTGGGGCGGGGGCCCGCGAAGAAGGTCTCCGTCGAGTTCAAGGACGTGGCGGGCCTGGACGCCAAGTCCACCGTGCGCCTGGCCGGCGTGCGCGTGGGCAAGGTCAGCAAGATCCGCTTGACTCCGGACGGCAAGGCAATCGTGGACATGGATCTCGACCGGGACGTGGACCTGAGGCAAGGGGCGACCGCCTCGATCGCGAACCTGGGGCTGCTCGGCGAGAAGTACGTCGAGCTCGTGCCCGGACCGGTCGGATCGCCGACGCTGCCGGAAGGGTCGACCCTCAAGGGAGATCTGCCAGTCAGCTTCGACCAGATCACCAAGCTCGCCCGGGACATTGAGGTGGACGTCAAGGACATTACCAGGAACCTGAGCCAGTCGCTCGGGGGCACCCAGGGCGAGGAAAGGCTTCGCACGATCGTGGAGAACATCCGGATCATCTCGGAGGACCTGCGGGTGATGGTGGCCGCCAACCGCGGCAACGTTGACGTGACGCTGGGGAACCTCCGCGATTTCACGCAGGGGATGACGGAGCTCGTGGACCGTGTGGACAAGTTGATTGCCGCCAACCAGGGCAACGTCACGGCGGGGATCGCCAATATCAAGGACGTGACGCGCAAGCTCGAGACGACGGCGGACAACGTCAACCAGATCACCGGGAAGATCAAGGAGGGCGAGGGGACGGTCGGTAAGCTCGTCCAGAGCGACGAGACTCACAAGAACCTGAACGACGCGCTCGTGGCGGTCAAAGAGGGGGTCGCCGGGCTGAACAAGGCGCTCGGCTCGATCGGCAAGACAAAGATCGACCTCGGCATTCGTTCCGAGCTCCTGTCCCGCTTCTCGAAGGGGAAAGCCTACTTCACGCTCGACATCGATCCCCCCGACACCTCGCGCTTCTACCGGGTCGAGCTGTCGAGTCAGCCGTTCGGGCGCAGGATCAACGACACGATCGTCACGCGCACGACTTTTCCCGACGGCCACACGGAAGTCACGACCGCCGATACGACGGAGTTCAAAGACGATTACGCGATCACGGCGCTCTTTGGTTACCGGTGGAAAGACCTGACGCTGCGGGCGGGAGTGATGGAGTCGAAGGGAGGCGCGGGCCTCGACTACGCGCTCTTGAAGAACCGCCTGCGCTTTTCGGCGGACCTGTGGGACTTCAACCATCCCGACTTCGCCGCCCACGGAAAGCTCACAAGCCGGTACTACTTCTCGCCCTCGGTTTTCGTGACGGGAGGCTGGGACGATTTCCTGAATCGTTCACGAGGGTCGGACTCGCTCTTCTTCGGCGCGGGACTGCGGTGGAGCGACGACGACATCAAGTACCTGCTCGGCAGCCTCCCCATCAAGCCGTAAAACGTGAAACGTGAAACGTAAAGTGTGGACAGTCCGAGAGCTTTGACGGAGCTTCGTTTCGCGTTTTACGTTTAACGTTTTACGATCGAGCCATGCCTACTCGAGTCACGACGGTCTTCGCGTGTCAGTCTTGCGGCTCGGCGTCTCCCAAGTGGCTCGGCCGCTGTCCCGAGTGCGGCGAGTGGAACAGCTACGTGGAAGAGGTCCGTGGGCAGAAGCCGGCTCCCTCCGACGAGGCCCTTGCAGCTCCCATCGCGGTCGCCGCGGAAGAGAGCGAAGCCCGCGCCGGGACGGGGATGCCCGGACTCGACCGTGTGCTCGGGGGCGGTCTCGTGGCGGGCTCGGTCGTCCTGCTCGGAGGAGAGCCCGGGATCGGCAAGTCCACATTCCTCCTCCAGGCCGCTCGCAGCCTCGCGGCCCGGACGGGAGAGGTCCTCTACGCCACGGCCGAGGAGTCTGCGGCGCAGGTGCGGATGCGGGGCGAGCGGCTCGGCATTCGCGAGGAGACGCTGCTCCTGATCGCCGAGACCGACGTGACACGCATCGTCGCGGTCGCCGAGCGGCGGTCGCCGGCCCTGCTGATCGTGGACTCGATCCAGGCCGTGCGCGAGCCCGCGCTCTCGTCGGCGGCGGGGACCGTGTCGCAGGTGCGCGAGTGCGCGTCCGTGCTCCTCCGCTACGCGAAGAGTCGCGGCGTGCCGGTCATCCTCATCGGTCACGTGACGAAGGACGGGAGCCTCGCCGGCCCCAAGTCTCTCGAGCACCTGGTGGATACCGTCGTCACGCTCGAAGGGGAGCGCACGTCGCTGCGGCGCGTCCTGCGCGCGACGAAGAACCGTTTCGGCGCGGTGGACGAGCTGGCCCTCTACGACATGACCGGGGAAGGGCTGGCCGAAATCGCCAACCCGTCGGCGGCGCTGCTCGCCGAGCGGCGGCAGGGCCTTCCGGGAAGCGCCGTGACGGCCACGCGGGAGGGCTCCCGGTGCCTGCTCGTCGAGATCCAGGCTCTCGTCGGCCCGGCGACGGCGGGCTCGCCCCGGCGCGTCGCCATCGGTGTGGACGCCGGGCGGCTGGCGCTGCTGCTCGCCGTGCTCGAGGGAGCCGGGCTCTCGCTCGCCTCGCGCGAGGTCTTCGTCTCCTGCGCCGGCGGACTCGAGACGGCCGAGCCGGCCTCGGACCTGGCCGTCGTCGCAGCGCTGGTTTCCTCGGCGCGGGGCCGGCCGGTTCCGGCCGACGTCGTCTGCTTCGGAGAGATCGGGCTTCTCGGCGAGATCCGGCGCGTGCCCGCGGCCGGCTCACGGTTGAAGGAGGCGGCGGCGATGGGCTTCCGAACGGTCTATCTGCCGGCCGGGGACGCGGCGGAAGCCGCGCGTTTCCAGGACCTCATGATCCGGCCCGTCGATCGCGTCGCCGAGTTCATCAAGGGCCTCTAGTGAATGCCTGCAGCCGAAAGCCTCAGTCGGGGAGCTGCTCCAGCGCGACGGCCAGCCTCATCGGCGCGGGCCCGAAGGAGTCCGAGGGAAAGGGCGTGAGGAGCGTGACGCGGGCGCTCGAAGCCGGGCCGAGTCGGAACGCCGCCGGCTCCATCACTCGCCGTTCGGTGACGCGGTAGCTCCGGGGGCCGAGAGACGTCGTCAAGCGCACGCGGTCGCCCAGCCGCAGGCTAGCGACGGCCGCCCCTCTCTCGCCGCGAGCGATCGCGATGATGCAGGGGTTACTTTCTTCTTCCTCTCCGGGCAGGCCCGTGCCGGGCAGGTGCCCCGCTCCTCTGGCGAGCGTTCCCGCCTCGACTCCTTCGAAAACGGGGGAGTCGAGCGCGAAGCGCGGAACCGTCAGGCGCGCGACGAGCTCCCCCGATTCGAGACGCGTGGCGGCGCGCGCCCGGGCTGGCCTCGTCGCCTCGGGGCCGGCGATTCCGGAATAGACCTCCCGCGCGAACCCGGCGGTGAAGAGGAGACTGCACCCCAGCCCGACCGAGGCCAGAGCGGGGACGATCCTGTCGGAGAGCATTCTGTGCGGACAACCAAACGCCCGGCCCCCCGTCAGGCGGGAGCCGGGCGCGGGAGTCCTGTTCCGTTTAGCGACCCTTTCGTCCAACCAGAAGGCCACCAGCCACGAGAGCGAGGCCCAAGAGGGCCAGCTGCGGAGAGGCCGACGCGGTCTTCGGAAGAGTCGTTTCCATCGGGGCCGGCGGGGCCGGCGCCGACTGGTACGTGCTCGGCGCCGGGACGGGGGCCCGGCGCTCGGGGGCCGGCGCCGTCGCCACCGAGGAGGATCCGGTCGCGCTCTCCGCTACGACCGTCGGGCTCGTCGTCACGCTGACTTCCTTGCGGTCGATCACCTCGCCGCTGACGTTTAACGCGACGATAGCAATCTTGTGAGTGCCCGCGGGGACGTTCTCGATCGTGAACGTGTTGGATTCCGTTCCCTTCAGCGAAGTCTTCAGGCTGTTGTCGAGATAAACGTCAAAACGGGCCTGCGGGAAGTTCGCGTCTCCGAAACGCGTGCCCTGCCCGGCGCCGAAGGTCTTGTGGTTGTAATCTACCGTTACCCGGACGGAGTCTCCGGAAATCGTGGCGCCTTCCGCGGGCTCGATGAGTCTCAGCTGAAGCGTGTTCCTGGTGGGGCCGCCCGTGTTCTGGTCGGCGTTCTGGGCGACGACCATCCCGGCGACGGCAAACAGGGCCATTCCAACGACGAGGCTTGTGGTTTTCCTAAGCATGATCCCTCCTTATTAAAGAAAGTGGCGCCGGACGAGCGCCGCCAGGGAGTGCTAAAGCAAACCCCGGGCCAAGTCTCGGAGTGGGAAGTGCGGTATGCGGGGTGCGGTTTGCGGTGTGCGTGTGGGCTTCTACCCGCGCACCGCGAGCCTCGCACCGCACACCGGGATCTACTGGTCCAGGTGGGCCGGCATCCTCTCGGTCAGCGTCTTGAACGCCTCCAGGTACTTCTCACGGGTTGTGCGCACGACTCCCTCGGGAAGTCGGGGGGCGGGGGGCCGCCTGTCCCAACCCGTCGAGTCGAGCCAGTCCCGGACGAACTGCTTGTCCAACGAGTGAGGACTGTGCCCCGGCCTGTAGGCGGTTGCGTCCCAGTAACGGCTCGAGTCGGGCGTGAAGGCCTCATCGATCCAGACCAGGCGGCCCCCGATCGTGCCGAATTCGAGCTTGGTGTCCGCGAGGATGAGACCCCTCGACCGGGCGTATTCACTGGCCCGCGCGTACAAGTCGAGCGTCAGGTCCCGCAGGCGCTCGGCCTCCTCGCGGCCGACGTGGTTGGCCAGAAAGTCGAACGACACATTCTCGTCGTGCCCGCGGTCGTTCTTCGTGGCGGGGGTGAAGATCGGTTCGGACAGGCGATCGGCCTCCACCAGGCCGGTGGGTAGCCGGATCCCGCAGACGTGTTTCGTCTTCTTGTACTCCGCCCAGCCGGATCCGGAGAGGTAGCCGCGCGCCACGCATTCGAAGGGGATCACGTCGGCCTTCCTGACGATGACCGAGCGGCCGGCGAGCGTCGAGCGGTCGGCAAGGAGGCCTTCGGGGAACCGTTCGATGTCGGTCTCCAGCAGGTGGTTCTCGATGTCGGAGAATTTCTGGAACCAGAAAGTCGAAAGCTGCGTCAGGATCTTTCCCTTGTCGGGGATGCCGGGAGTCAGGACGCAGTCGAAGGCGGAGATGCGGTCGCTCGCCACGAGGAGGAGTGTTTCACCGAGGTCGTAGAGCTCGCGGACCTTGCCGCGCCGGGAGAGCCGGGCGCCGGAAAGGTGGGTTTCCACGACGGCAGCCATCGGGCGCAGACATTAGCACGGGACTTTCGGCTGCGGCGGTCGCGTTGCGACCGGCAGCCGAGAGGTTCTAAAGGCCCCCCTGGAGCCTGGCTCCGCGCGAAGCGAATGCCTGCGGCCGAACCGTGGTCGCGACGCCGGCACATTTTTCCGCGGGCTGCCAGGCTTCTTGCCGCAAGCCCTGACTTTCGCCTCTGTTATTGTTTCGCGCCATGCGCTTGGAAGTCCGCGAGTCCGCCCCGCCGCCTGGAAAGAGCCTCTGCATCGCCTTTCTGCACGAATCCCGGGATCCCTCCGCAGGGGCTCCGGTATCCGTTCGCGCGGAGCTCGCGAAAGCCTGCCTCGTCTCCGGCTTCGGCGGCAGGGACACGGAGATCGCTGGCGCGCTGACCGAACGGGGAGGCTGGGTACTGGTCGGCCTCGGCCCCGCGGGCAATCCGCTCGGGAAATTGCGGCGAGCGCTCCGGCGCGCCCTCCGCGAAGCGCTGCGCCAGCCCGGCCGCGGCCTCCTCCTCGCGTTCGGCGAGGGGATCGGCAGGACGGAGATGCGCGCGCTGCTGCGGGAGGTCGCTCAGGGCGACTATCGCTTCCGGCGTTACAAGTCGGACGAAGCGACGCGGAAGCTGCCGCGCGAAGTCCGCGCGGTGGTCCTCCCCCCTCCTTCGATCCCCGCCGCGGAGCTCTCGGAGGCCGCGCGCGAAGCGCAGGCCCTGTCTCCGGTGATCGCCTGGGCCCGCGACCTCGGCAACACTCCGGGAAACGACCTCGGCCCGGCCGAGCTTGCCCGCGAGACACGCTCCATGGCGCGGCGGGAAGGTCTGCGGCTGCGGGTCCTCGGCCGGAAAGAGATCGAGCGGGAAAAGATGACAGGCCTCCTCGCCGTCAACTCCGGAAGCGTTCGGCCTCCCGTCTTTCTCATCGGGGAGTATGTGCCGCCGCGCGCGAAGGGGACCGCGGTCCTCGTCGGCAAGGGGATCACGTTCGATTCCGGGGGCATCTCGATCAAGCCCGCCCCGTCGATGGGGGAGATGAAGTACGACATGATGGGCGCGGCCACCGCTTTCGCGTGCCTTCGAGCGGCGAAGCGCCTGAAGCTCCCCGTCCGGGTGGTCGCGCTCGCGCCCGTCACCGAGAACTTGCCGAGCGGCTCCGCGTGCCGCCCGGGCGACATCCTCCGTATGCGAAACGGCAAGACGGTCGAGGTGGACAACACCGACGCGGAGGGGCGACTCGTGCTGGCAGACGCGCTCTCCTACGCCGGGAAGTTCCGGCCCGACGTGCTGATCGACTACGCCACGCTGACGGGCGCCGTCCTGATCGCGCTCGGCCACGAGTGCGCGGGGCTGATGACGCCGGAAGAGGATCTCGCGCGCGAGTTTCTCGAGGCAGGCGAGGCCACGCGCGAGCGCGTGTGGCGCCTCCCGGTGTGGCAGGACTACCGGGACAACCTGAAATCCGAATGGGCCGACATGAAGAACTCGGCCGGCCGAACCGCGGGCACGGTCAACGCCGCGGTCTTCCTGAAGGAGTTCGTCCCGCCCGGGGTTCCCTGGGCTCACCTCGACATCGCCGGTGTGGCGCACCTCGAGAAGGAGCACTCGGGCTTCGACGCCGGAGCGACCGGGTTCGGCGTCGCCCTGACCATGGAATTCCTGAGAAGGCACTTTGGACTGAGTCGAGAGTCGAGAGTCTAGAGTGGAAAGTGAGGGCCCTCTTATCGGGCTTCTGTCGACTCTGGACTCTTGACTCTTGACTCAGCTTCGCGGCGTGGGCGTGGCCGTCTCTCGCGGCGGCGGAGGCTTGAGAACGGAGGCGACGGGTATCGATCGCGCGCCGTTCTTTCCGACGGACCGGACGGCGAAGAAGTGGTTATCGGTCGAGACGCCTTTCAGGACGTTCTCTCCCGGCGCGGAGACGAGGTCGTAGACAGACCACCGCGGGTCCGTCGTCTCGCGCCAGAGGATCTCGAAGCCCTCCCGCTCGCCGTCCTCCTCGGCCGACCAGGTGAGCTTCGCGTCGGGTGAGACTCCTCCGGCGATCGTTACGTCCCTCGGAGCCGCCGGGGCGAGCGCGAGACGGCGCAGGGTCTCGGCGTTGGCGCGGGCGACATTCCCCAGGAACTCGAAGTTGACGAACTTGACGAGGTCCCCGTACTCCCGGCCGTTCTCGACGCGCGGTGTCTGGTGCTCGTGGTCGTAGTTCTCCAGCGGCTCGGTGAAACGCACCGCGGGGAAGCCGGCCTCGACGAACGGGCGGTGGTCTCCTCCGCGCCCGAGGCGATCCAGGCGGAATACGAGCCGGACGGAGTCGCGGCCCGCGACCTCTTCGACCGCGCGCGCGAGATCCCGCGAGGCGGATTCCACGCCGTCGGGTCCGCCGCCGGAGAAGACGCGGACCCGGTGCGGCGCCCCGGGCGCGAAGTCGGCGCCGACGATGTCGTTGTTCAGGAACCCGCCGACCTGGTAGCCGTTCTCTTTCAGGTACTCGAGCAGGCGCTTGCCGCCGAGAAGGCCCTGCTCCTCCCCCGAGACCGCCGCGAACAGGAGAGTCGCGCGGTACGTCCCCTTCGCGAGAAGCCGCGCGCACTCGACGGACACGGCGACCCCCGAGGCATCGTCGTCGGCGCCCGGAGCGTCCGCTACCGGGTCCATCACGGAAGAGGGTATCGAGTCATAGTGTCCCGAGACGAGAAAAACAGTCTTCGCGAGCTTCGGATCACTGCCCGGCAGGAACGCCAGCACGTTCTCCATTCGCGCGGGCTTGTCGTGGGTGCGCGGCCCGGTCGCCTCGAACCGGTCCACGACGACGTTCAATCGGCCGCCCGAGCTCTTCGCGATCTCGCGCAGGCGGGCAACGATATGATCGCGTCCGCAGCCGATGCCGCGCCCGGCATCCTCCCGGGAGGAGAGCGAGTGCCGCGTGCCGCAGGCGGCGAGCTCTTCGATCGTGGCCCGCAGCGCTGTCTCTTCCACCGCCTTGCGGGCGATCGCGCCGGCCGGAGCGGGCACCATCTTCGGCGAGGGCTTGGCCTGCGGCGGTTCCACCGGGTCCTGCCCGTGGAGCACCACTGCGGTCGATAGCGCTCCGGCGGTCGACAGTGCCCCAGCTATTAACGCGGCGGCGGCCGCGTTCATGGTTTGACTGCCGGGGATCGCTTTGCTAGGTTCGCGTTCACATGCCGCTCCGTCAGTTTTCGATCGGTCCGGTCGGGGAGGAAGTCTATCCCCGCTTCGTCGAGGAACTGGCGGAGCGCCTGGACGACCCGGCCCTGGATCGGAACCTGGTCGTGCGCGAGACGCTCTCCCAGCTCTACCTGGGGAGACCCTACGACGAAGGAGCCCTGACCGACCGGCGGCTGCCGGTCGCCGCCAAAACGCTCGTGGCGTCCCTCGATCCGAGCAACGCGACGCTCGAGGCGGAGTATTACCGCGAACTCGATCCGGAGAAGTGGGCCAGGGTCAAGCCTCTCCTCTGGTTCTGGCAGATGTTCGACCACTCGCCGGTGGGCCGCAACGTGCGTCTGGGCACGCAGGTGCGCGCGATGCTCGCGCCGCGGGTTTTCAAGCGCTGCGGCAGGAACATCCGCATCTTTCACGGCGTGGAGTTCTCCTTCGGCTACAACCTTTCCGTCGGAGACGGCGTGACGATTCACCGAAACGTCCTGATCGACGACCGTGGCGAAGTGGTGATCGGCAACGAAGTCTCGATCTCCGACTATGCCAACATCTACTCTCACTCCCACGCCGTCGAAGACATCCACGACATCTCGCTCGGCCGGACCGTCATCGGGGATCGGGCCCGGATCACCTACCACGCCGTCGTCCTTTCCGGCGTCACGATCGAGGCGGACGCGATGGTGGGCTCCATGGGTGTCGCCTCGAAATCCGTCTCCGCCGGGGTCATCGCCGCCGGCATTCCGGCGAGGCCGATCGGCCAGAAGAAGGTCAGCACCTCCGGCAGCTGAGGTTTCCGGGGACGCGGCGGGCCTGACGCCCGGGGACTCTGCGGGGCCACGCTTCGACCCGGACCGCTCCTTATTTGATAGCGCAATCCCACGAGCCCGAGCCTCCGCCACACGGACGTGACGGCCAACGATATCTTCTGCCGCCACACCAATTACCTCCGGGCTCGGAGCATCAACACCGGCTTCACTGACGACACGTATCGGCCCAACCTGAGCGTGAGCCGTGCCGATATGGCGGATTCCTGGCCAACGGGTTCAACCTGCAGCTCGGCTGGAAGCCGGAGGTCTCAGGGCTCGCGCGAACGTGGCCTGAGATAATTCCCGCCGATGCTGCGGCGGCTGACGGTGAAGAACCTCGCGATCGTCGAGGACCTCGAGATAGAGCTCGAGCCGGGACTGACCGTCATCACAGGGGAGACGGGAGCCGGAAAGTCGATCCTGGTGGACGCGCTCTCGCTCCTCGCCGGGGGGCGCGGCTCGGTCGATCTCGTGCGGCAGGGGGCCTTGCGGCTCTCGGTGACCGGGGAGTTCGATGCCGACGCGACCGTGCGGCGAATCCTTGCCGACGCGGGACTGCCGGACTCGGCGACGGTTCTGTTGAGGCGCGAGTTCTCGGGGGACGGAAAGGGGCGGGTCTTCATCGAGGACGAGCCGGCTTCGGTGCGGACTCTGGCGAAGGTCGGCGAGCGGCTCGTGACGATCCACGGCCAGAACTCCGAGCGGGAGCTCGCCGAGGCGCAAGTGCCGCTCGAGATGCTGGACGCGTTCGCCCGGGCGGCAAGGGAGCGCGAGGGAACGGCCGCCGCGGCGGGCGACTGGAGGGAGGCGCGCCGGGCGCTCGAGGATCTCGAGACCTCGCGGCAGGACCGGGGATCGCGTCTGGAGATGCTCGACTACCAGGTCCGCGAGATCACGGAAGCCGCGCCCGACGAGAAGGAGGAGGAGGATCTGCTGCGGGAACGCGAGCGGCTTCTCCACGCGGACCGTATCCGGCTCGCGGGAGAGATGGCGCTCCACGCGCTGTCCGAGGCGGAGGGGTCGGCCGCAGACCGCCTGGGGGAAGCCGTGAAGGCCTTCGCGGAGCTCGCGGTGATCGATCCCCGTGAAAGAGTCCATCTCGAAGAAGCCGAAGACGTCAAGCGCCGGGTCGCCGACCTTGCGGCGGCCGCGCGGGACGCGGCCGGACAGATCGAGAGCGATCCGGAACGGCTGACGCGCATTGAATCGCGGCTGGAGAAGCTGGCGCGCCTGAAGCGAAAGTACGGCGGGACCGTGGCCGACCTGCGCACTCTCGGCGAACGGCTCAAGAGCGAACGGGCAGAGCTCTCGAATATCGAGGACGCGCTCGACCGCCGGCAGAAAGCGGAGCGGGCCGCCCGAGCCCGGTACCGGGAGGCCGCGGAAGAGCTGTCCGAACTTCGCCGGTCGGCGGCCGGAAGGTTCTCGGCGGCCGTCGAGAAGGAGCTTGGCGCGCTCGCCATGGAAAAGGCGCGGTTTCGGGTGGCGCTCGCGCCGGCCGGAGAGGACGACCCGAGGGCCACCGGGCTCGAGACGGCGTCCTTCCTCTTCACGCCGAACCCGGGGGAGCCGGAGAAGGAGCTCTCGAAAATCGCCTCGGGAGGAGAGCTGGCGCGGCTCGAGCTCGCCATCCAGTCCGTGTCGGCGGGCCGGCCCGGAAGCGGCCGCACGCTCGTCTTCGACGAGGTCGATTCCGGCATTGGCGGAAGGACGGCCGAAGTCGTCGGGCGGAAATTGCGGGCGCTCTCGGTGCGCGGGCAGGTCCTTTGCGTGACGCACGTGCCGCAGATCGCCGCGCTGGCGGACCGGCACTTCCTGGCGGAGAAAGACGAGATCGGAGGCCGGACGGTCGCGGCCGTGAGGCTTCTCGAGGGGAAGGAGCGCGTGGCGGAGATCGCGAGGATGCTGGCGGGGGAGAAGGTGCCGGAGACGGCGCTGAAGCACGCGCGGACTCTGCTCGAGGCGGGAAAGGCGTGACGGAGGTGAAAGTTCTCCCGTCATCCCGCCCTGCCGGCCGCTCGCTTCCCGAGACGCGACCCTCGGTCGCGGCCGGCGCTGAAGTGAAGCGAGGGGAGACCCCTCGCTCACCCCCGGGAGGGAGAGGGAGCCGGGACGAGAGGTATTCGCGCTCCATCCTCTTTCCCGGGATCGGGGAGGAGGGGCAGCGGCGGATTCGGGCCATCTCGGTCGTTTTCGTGGGGGTGGGGGCCGTGGGAGCGGCCGCGGCGGAGTCGGCGGCGCGGGCGGGAGTCGGACGGATCACGCTCGTGGATCGGGACGTCGTCGAGGAATCGAACCTCGCGCGGCAATTTCTCTTCGACGCGGAGGACGCGGCCCGAGTCGCGCCCAAGGCAACCGCCGCGGCGGAGCGGCTTCTGGAGATCGCGCCGGACTGCGACGCGCGCGGCGTGGTCGCGGACCTCGATCACGAGAACGCGCGCGGCATCCTCACCGGACACGATCTGCTCTTCGACGGCTCCGACAATTTCGAAACGCGCTTTCTCGTCTCCGACGCGGCCCGCGCGCTGGGCTGTGCATCGATCTACGCCGCGTGCGTGGGCGAGGAGGGGCTCGTGGCCGTGAACGTTCCGGGCGAGACCCCGTGCCTGCGGTGTTACCTCGAGGTCTTGCCTCCGGCCGGCTCGGGCCCGACCTGCGACACGGTCGGGGTCGTGCCGACGCTGCCGCCCTTGATCGCCTCTATCGGCATGACGGAGGCGCTGCGCCTCGCGGTCGGATGTCCGCCGGCGCGCGGCGTCCTCTCGATCCGGGTTTGGGACGGCGCTTTCGTCTCGACGCGGTTGTTCGAAAACGCGCGCCCGTCGGCCTCCTGTCCGGTCTGCGCCGGCCAGCGGTTCCCGGCCCTCGAGGGCGAGGGAGCCTCGGACGTGGTGAAGCTCTGCGGCCGCAACGCCGTGCAGGTGGCGCGCGCGACGAGACAGCGGCCGGACTTCGAAACCCTCGAGGCGCGTCTGTCCCGAATCGGAAGAGTCCGCCGGTCCGCGCAGCTTCTCACCGTGGACATCGAGAACGTCAGCCTGGCGGTCTTCTCCGACGGCCGCTGCGTCGTGAGAGGCACGGACGATCCGCGGCGCGCCCGAGCTCTCTACGACCGATACGTTGGGAGGTAGGACTTCTGCGGCGCGTTCCGATCGGCACCCTCGTCTCCTCGGCGGAAGAGATCTCGCAGTTGCGCCTGCTGCTGCGTCATGGGGGCGTCGCGGCGGTCCCGACCGAGACCTTCTATGCGTTCGCAGCGGACCCGTTCAACCCCGATTCCGTGGAGCGCATCTTCGAGATCAAGGGCCGCGACGGCGGCGACCCGCTGCCGGTCCTCTTCGCCAACCGGTCGGACCTCGACCTGCTGGGCGTCTCGGCCGACCCGGCCGTGCTCGACATTTACTTCTGGATATGGCCCGCTCCATTGACGGTGGTTTTTCCTATCCGGGCGCCGATTGCCGCCTCGCGCGGGCTCTCGACCCTCGGCGTCCGCCTCCCGGCATCGAGAAAGCTGCGCGACCTGCTCTCCGCGGTCGGGCCGCTGACGGGGACGAGCTTGAACCGGTCGGGATCCTCGCCGCTCTCGGACCCGGACGCGATCGAAGCCGGCTTCCGGCGAGAGATCGCCCTGCTCGTGGATGGAGGAAAGACTCCGGGGGGCCTCCCTTCGACGCTCCTCGACGCGACCCGAGACCCGCCCGTCGTGCTGCGCCAGGGCGCGCACGCGTGGCTGGGCAGGTGAGTTCAAAGTTCAAAGTCGAAAGTAGGCGTACCCCTTCTCACGAGCCAACCGCTGTTCCCGCTACTCTGGACCTTGGACCTTGGACCTTGGACGTTGGACCCTGGACCATGCCACGCATGCTAGATTCCGCGTGTTCATGGGACTGATCAGGGAATACGCCGGGAAAGCGCCGCGCATCGGCGAGCGGGTCTATCTCGCGGAGACCGCGGCGATCATCGGCGACGTGGTCCTCGGGGACGACGTGTCTGTCTGGTACAACACGGTGCTGCGCGGCGACTGCCACTCCATCCGCGTGGGCGCCCGCTCGAACATCCAGGACAACTGCGCCATCCACGTCACGCAGGAGAAGTATTCGGCGGAGCTCGAGGAAGAGGTCACGCTCGGGCATGGCGCGATCGTCCACGGCGCGGTCGTCCGGAGCGGCGCGCTCATCGGCATCCGCGCGACGGTCCTGGACGGCGCCGAGATCGGCGAGTCCGCCTTCATCGGCGCCGGAGCGCTCGTGACACCGCGCACAATCGTGCCTCCGCGCACCCTCTGGCTCGGGTCGCCGGCGCGTCAGGTGCGCGCCCTCTCGGCGGCGGAGGTCGAGGACCTGAAGCATTTCCACCGGAACTACCTGGAGTACAAGAAGGAGTACTTCCGCCTCGACGGGAAGTGGGCGTGAGCCAGAGGTATCGCGCGGTCAAGGGGACTCGCGACCTCTTTCCCCCCGAGAGCGAGAGGTTCGCGAACGCGGAGGCGGCGGCGCGGCGGGTCTTCGGGTCGTACGGCTACGGAGAGGTGCGCACCCCGTGCCTCGAATCGACAGAGCTCTTCGAGCGCTCCGTGGGAGAAACGACCGACATCGTCCACAAGGAGATGTACACGTTCAAGGACCGCAAGGGCCGCTCCCTGACGCTCCGGCCGGAGAATACCGCCGGCGTCGTCCGGGCTGTGATCGAGAACGGGCTGACGGCGGGCCCCCTGCCCCTTCGCCTCTGGTACGCGGGGCCGCAGTTCCGCTACGAGCGGCCGCAAGCGGGGCGCTACCGGGAGTTCCGCCAGATCGGCGCGGAGTTGTTCGGCGCCGCAAGCCCGGCGGGCGAGGTCGAGATCCTGACGATGCTCTTCGATTTCCTCGGTGCCCTGGGGTTCAAGTCGCTTTCGGTGGCGGTTAACTCCGTCGGCACCGCTGCCTCGCGAGAGGCGTCCGGGAAGGCTCTGCGGGCGTATCTCGAGTCGAGGTCCTCCTCTTTCGGCGAGGATGACCGCCGCAAGCTCTCCGAGAATCCGCTGCGTCTCTTCGACTCCAGGGACCCGGCGGTCCGAGGAGCCCTGGAGGGATCGCCCCGAACGCTCGATTTCCTCGACGACGATTCGCGGCAGCATCACGAAGAGGTGCGGCGACTGCTCACGCGGGCGTCCATCCCGTTCCGGGACGAACCGTCCCTGGTGCGCGGGCTCGACTACTACACGCGCACCGTTTTCGAGGTCGTGTCGGCGGACCTCGGCGCCCAGGACGCGATCCTGGGAGGCGGCCGATACGACAACCTGGTCGAGTCGCTCGGGGGCCCGCCCCTGCCCGCGATCGGCTTCGCGATCGGGGAGGACCGGCTCGTCCAGGCCGCGCCGCGCCCCTCTCCCGCGGCGAGTCTCCTCCTGATCCTGCCGCAGGGCCCCGAAGACCTGGAGGAAGCGCTCGGTCTCGCCCGGGAGCTTCGTGTCGCGTTCCCCGGCGCCGTCGAGGTGGACCTGCTCGCGCGCGGTTTCAAGAAGGGGATGGCGCGGGGCAACACGCTCTTCGAAGAAGCTTCCGCGCGAGGCCTGGACCGCGAGAAAATCTTCGCAGTGCTGCTCGGAGCGCGCGAGAGGGGCGCGGAGACGGTGTCGGTGAAACGGCTGGCGTCGGGCGAGCAGGAGATGGTCCCGCGCGGAGAGGTGGTCCGATGGTTCGAGGGGAGAGCATGAGTCTTAAACGCAGGCCGGCGGGGACGCTCTCCGCCTCGGACGCCTCGCAACGGGTGCGCCTCCAGGGCTGGGTGGGGCGGCGCCGCGACCTGGGGGAGTTGATCTTCCTGACCGTACGCGACCGAAGCGGCATGGTCCAGGTCGTCTTCGACAAGGCCCGCTGCCCGGCGGAGGCCGTCGCAGCCGCCTCGGAAGCCCGCGGGGAGGACGTCGTCGAGATCGAGGGCGAGGTCCTCCCGCGCGCTCCGGCGCAGCGAAGGAAAGACATGGCGACGGGAGACATCGAGGTCCTCGCGTCGCGTCTCGAGTTCCTGTCGCGCTCGGACACCCCGCCCTTCGTCGTCGAGGACCGCACCAACGCGACGGAGGAGCTGCGCCTGGAGTACCGCTATCTCGATCTGCGGCGGCCCGCGATGCAGAAGAACCTGATCCTGCGCGACGAGATCGCCTTTCGCGTGCGCCGCGTCCTCCACGAGAGAGGCTTCCTGGAGATCGAGACCCCGATGCTGACCCGTTCGACGCCCGAAGGCGCGCGGGACTTCCTCGTCCCGTCCCGTGCCCACCCGGGCCAGTGGTACGCGCTCCCGCAGTCGCCGCAGCTCTTCAAACAGCTCCTCATGATCGCGGGCTTCGAGAAGTACTTTCAGCTCGCGCACTGTTTCCGCGACGAGGACCTGCGCGCCGACCGGCAGTTCGAGTTCACGCAGATCGATCTCGAGATGTCCTTCCCGACGGAAGACGACATCTTCGACGCCGTCGAGGCTTTCCTGTCGGAAGGGTTTGCCGCGGCGGGGATCGCCTGCGAGCGGCCCTTCCGGCGGCTTACCTACCGGGAAGCGATGGAGCTCTACGGGACGGACCGGCCCGACCTGCGGTACGACCTCCTCCTGACCGACCTCTCGACGGTCTGCGCCGGCAGCGGGTTCACGCCGTTTGAAAACGCGCTGTCGGCCGGCGGGGCCGTGCGAGGAGTCCGTGTCCCGGGCGGAACGGCTTTTTCCCGCAAGAAGCTCGACGAGCTGACGGCGCTCGCGCGCGAGCAGGGAGCCGGGGGACTGCTCTGGGTCAAGAGGGAGGCGACCCTCGCGTCTCCGGCAGCCAGGCATCTTCCCGAGGGCATGCTCGAGCGGATAGCGGAAAAGGCCGAGCTCGCTCAAGGAGACCTGCTCCTGATCGTGGCGGACAGGGCGAAGGCGGTCTTTGCCGCTCTCGCGGCCCTGCGAGCCGCGGCCGCGCGGGAGCTCAAGCTCGTCGAGGAGGGCCGCCACGTTTTCTGCTGGGTCACCGAATTCCCGCTCTTCGGGTACGACGAGGAAGCGCGCGCCTGGTTTCCGATGAACCATCCCTTCACCGCCCCCCGCGACGAGGACCTCGAACGTCTCGAGAGCGACCCCGGCAGCGTCCGCGCGCAGGCCTACGACGTGGTCGTCAACGGGTGGGAGCTCGGCTCCGGCTCGATCCGGATCCACCGCGCGCAGATCCAGGAGCGCGTCTTTCGCCTGCTCGGAATCTCGCCCGAGGAAGGCAGGACCCGGTTCGGCTTCCTCCTGGACGCGCTGCGGTACGGGGCGCCGCCGCACGGAGGAATTGCGCTGGGGCTCGACCGTATCTGCGCGATTGCCGCGGGCACGGGCTCGATCCGGGACGTCATCGCGTTCCCGAAGACCACGTCGGGTCTCGACCTCATGATGAGAGCGCCTTCCGACGTGGGCCCCGACCAGCTCCGGGACCTCGGGATCGAGATCTCGCGAACGCAAGGCTCGTGAGCGAGCCCCGCCGGATCGCTGTCGGTTCCGGCGATGACGCGGGCGTCCTGTGGATCGGGACGGGGCTGCTTTCCGACGCGGCGCGCTACCTCGTCTCTCCCTCCGGCCGGTTCCTCCTGGTGTCCTCGGCCGGCGCGCGCGGGCCCGCGGACAGGATCCGGCGGGTCCTGGCGGGACGCGTGCTGGCGGATATTGAGATCGACGACCGGGAAGAAGCGAAAAACCTCGACACCGTCTCCCGGATCGCCGACGCGGCGATCGAGGCCGGCGTTCGCCGCGATGATGCTCTCGTCGCCGTCGGCGGCGGCGTCGTGTCCGACGTGGCCGGCTTCGCGGCCGCGATCCTGCTGCGGGGAATTGCCTGGAATGCCATTCCCACCACGACGGGAGCGATGGCCGACGCGGCGATCGGAGGGAAAACCGGAGTGGACCACGCATCCGGTAAGAACCTGCTCGGCGCTTTTCACCCCCCGCGCGCGATCGTCGTGGATCCCGAGGCCGCCGCGACCCTGCCCGACCGCGACTTCCGGGCCGGTCTGGTCGAGGCGTTCAAGACCGCATGGATCGGGGACGCGGACCTGGCAGGACGGGCGGAAGGGGCTCTCGAGCGTATCCTGCGGCGGGAAGAGGCCGCTCTGCTCGATCTGCTGGCTGGCTCGGCGCGCGTGAAGGCGGAGATCGTTTCCGAAGACCCGGAGGAAGGGGATCGCCGGAGGCTTCTCAATCTTGGCCACACTCTGGGCCACGCGTTCGAGGCGGCCGGCGGATACCGGCGGCTCCGGCACGGGGAGGCGGTGGCCTGGGGGATCGCCGCGGCGCTGGAGGTCTCGCGGGAGCGCGCCGGCCTGCCCGACGCGGACGCCGCGCGAGTGCGCGGGGTTCTCCGGCTCCTCGGTCCCTTTCCCGAGCCGGAGCGCGACGCCGCGGCGCTCGGTCCCTCTCTTTCGCGGGACAAGAAGGGAACCTCGCGGGGGACCGCGGGCATCCTTCTCGCGGCGATCGGCCGGGGCCTTATCGTCGATGCGATCCCCCTCGAAGAATGGCTGGCCGCTGCCGCCCGCGTGACCTTGTGATTGCGCTTTCCCGAGGTTAGCGGCCCCGGCGCCTTCCGGCGGTATAATCATCGGGCCGTGGCCGGGCATACCGCGAGGCGACGGATTCGCCTCTTTGTCCTGCTCTCGAGCGCGCTGATTCTGGCCTCCCTCGTTCCGCTGCTCGTCTCCGGAAGCGTGCTCATCCGCCGCAACCGGCGGACCCTGGAGACCCTGGAAGAGAAATACCTCACGCGTTCCTCCTCCGCGCTGGCCGACCATGTCAATGCTTTCTACGCGTCCGCGCGGGAGCGGTTGAAGAGCGCGGCGTCTTCGCTCTGGCTCGCCGGACAGCTCACGGGCAAGGACCCCTTCACCTCGGAGGAAGGCCCCCGCATCCTGGGCTCCTTTCTCTCCGGGCGGACGCCGCTCGTGGCGCTCCGGGGTTTCAACGCCAGCGGTTCCGGGCGGTTCGTCGGGCCCGACGTCCGCTCGACGGAGATCGACTACGAGTTTCGCAAGGGATTCGAGTCAGCGCGCGACGGGGTGCTCTATCAGGGCAAGCCCTTCTGGTTGCCGGAGCTCGGACCCGTCGCCGTTCTCGCCCTGCCGGTCCTGGACGAGGGCAACATCCGGTCCGGAGTGGTCGAGGCTCTCGTCTCCTGGCAGGCGATCAGCAACGAATTCCGCGACGAGGCGCACCGGGAAGTGAGGGTCTCCCTGGTGGACCGCGAAGGAGACGTGATCTTCCCGCTCTTCGCGCGAGCCCAGCAGCGCCGCGGATCTCTCCTCGTCTCCGACTTCATGCGCTTCCCGGCGCGGCTGACGCGTTCGGAGCTGACGCCGCGCGGCGCCGTTCTCGCCTCGATCGCGCCGGTCGGACAGCCCGACTGGGGCGTGCTTGTCGAGCGCGACCGGGACCTTGCTTTCGCCACAGTGGACCTGATGGTTCGAGACACCGTGATCTGGAGCGCGGTCGCGCTCGCGGGCGCGCTTCTCCTCGGTATCGTCTTCGCGCGGAGGCTCTCCGCGCCGATCGCCCGGCTGGCGGAATCCACGCACGCGATCAGCGAGGGAGAGTACGGCGCTACGGTGCCGGTCGGGGGAACCGCGGAGATCGCGGATCTGTCGGAGAGCTTCAACCGGATGAGCGGTTCGATCCGAACGGCTTTCGACCAGCTCCAGCGCGCGGCGCGCGAGAACCGAGAGTTGTTCCTGGCCTCGATCCGCGCTCTCGCCGAGGCGATCGACGCGAAAGACCCGTACACCCGGGGCCACTCCGAGCGCGTGGCCGCCTACGCCGCCTCCATCGCCTCCGAGATGGCTCTCCCGGCGGCGGAAGTGGAGCAGATTCGCCTCTCCGCGCTGCTCCACGACGTCGGCAAGATCGGCGTGGACGACCGGATCATCCGCAAGCCCACTGCCCTGACCGAGGAGGAATTCCGGATCATGAAGACGCACCCGATCAAGGGGGCGGCGATCATGTCGGCGATCCCGCAGCTGGCCGACGTCATTCCGGGCATGAAGTACCATCACGAGAAGTGGAGCGGCGGAGGGTATCCGGAAGGCATCAAGGGGGAAGAGATCCCGAAGCAGGCCCGGATCGTGACGGTCGCGGACACATTCGATGCGATGACGACCACGCGCCCTTACCAGCAAGCGATGGAAACACGCTACGTCGTCGAAAGGATCAAGCAATTTGCGGGCGCGCGGTACGATCCCGTCGTGGTGGAAGCCTTTGTGCGGGCATACGAGAAGGGAAACCTGACGCCGATCCCCGTGCGCCCGGCGCTCGAGGAACAGGAAGCTCCTTCGCTGGCCGAGGCCCTGTGATCCGGGCACGCTGCGCCGCCTCTCTCCTGTCCGTCCTGCTCCTCTCCTCGTTCTGCTCCTCGGGAGCTGCCAAGACGCACACCTCGGCGGAGGTGCTTTTGAACGAGCGGATGGCCGCGGTCCTCCTTCGCGAGGGGCGCGCGCGCGACGCGGAAGTCGCCTATCGCGACGTCATCCGGTCGGACCCGAAGAACGCCGACCTTCGCGACGGGCTCGGCGTGGCGCTGATGGTCCAGGGCCACATCCGCGAATCGCTCGAGGAGTTCGACCGGGCCGTCAAGCTCGATGCGGAGAAGACTCTGTACCGAATTCATCGGGGCATGGCGCGAACGCAGGCCGGCCGCTACGGCGAAGCGGAGGAAGACTTCAGCGTTGCCGACAGCTCTCCCTCCTCCGAGGACAAGCTCGACGTCGCGATCAACCGGGGCCGGATGCGCCAGCGGATGGGAGAGTATTCCGCGGCCGAGGCGCAGTTCACATGGGCGATCGCCCGGGAGCCCCGGTCATTCGATGCCCTCCTCGGCCGCGGCGTCGCCCGCGAGTCCCGCGGCGACTTCGCGGCGGCGGCCGAAGACTACCTGGAGGCGGTGCGCCTGCAGCCGAAGAGTCCCGACGCGAACCTCCGTCTGGGTCTGACGCTCGTGACGATGAAGAAGACGGCTCTCGGACGCCGCTATCTCGAGCGCACCGTCGAGCTCGACCCGTCCGGCGACGCCGGCGCGAAGGCCCGGTTGCTGCTCGAGAGCACTCCGTCGAGTTAAGCAGGCACGGGAAGCGGCCGGGTGTTCGAGCGGCCGGGTATCTGAGCGGCCGCTCGACGCGGCCAAGAGAGAGCGAACCGGCTTTCTGGGTGGGACGTCGCGCGATCAGGAATAATGCGGCTGCAATGAGCGAACCTACGCCCAAGCCCGACGACGAGAGATCCCCGCGTTCCGGGTTCTTTTCGAAGGTCAAGCGCGGGTTGTTCATGACCCACACCGAGATCCTGGAGAAGCTGGGATCGGCGGTGAAGAAGGGGCTGGAGATCGACGAATCGGTCCTGGCGTCGCTCGAGGAAGCGTTGGTCGAGTCGGACGTCGGCGTGGAGACCGCAGAAGCGCTGACGGCCGCGGTCCGAGCCCGGACCGACATTGGGGAGCGCACGGACCTCGCGGGCTTACGCCGTCTCTTGATCGAGGAGATCGAGAAGCTGATCGCCGGCGCGCCGGCGGCCGCCCCCGCGCCGCTGGCTTCGCTCGAGGTCGTATTCCTGGTCGGCGTCAACGGCTCGGGCAAGACCACCACGACGGCAAAGATCGCCGCGCGGCGCCTGGAAGAGGGCCGGACCGTCGTCCTGGCGGCGGCCGATACGTTCCGCGCCGGGGCGATCGAACAGCTCGCGATCTGGGCCGGGCGTTTGAAGGTGCCGGTGGTTCGCCACAGGGAAGGCGCGGACCCTTCGGCCGTCCTCTTCGACGCCATCGCGTCGGCGAAGGCCCGGGGCGCGAGCACGCTCCTCGTGGATACCGCCGGCCGCATGCACACGAAGCAGAACCTGATGGAGGAGCTTTCCAAGATGCGCCGCATCGCCGCGCGGGAGGTGCCGGGAGCGCCGCACCAGACGCTGCTGGTGCTCGACGCGACGACGGGCTCCAATGGCCTCGCCCAGGCCCGGCGCTTTGTCGAGGCCGCCGGCGCCACCGGTGTCGTCCTGACCAAGCTCGACGGCAGCGCGAAAGGGGGCATCGTGCTGGCCATCTATCGGGAGCTGAAGCTGCCCGTTCTCTTCGTCGGCGTTGGCGAAGCGATGGACGACCTCGTGCCCTTCGATCCGTCCGAGTACGCCCGTGCCCTCCTCGGAGACGATTGAATGAATGGGTCCAAAGGACTTCTCGCATGACTCGCCGCTATCCTCCTATCGACCTGGCCTGGATGGACCTGGCCTTCGACCTCGCCGAGCGCGGCCGGTACACCGTTTCGCCCAATCCGATGGTCGGAGCCGTGCTGGTCAAGGGTGGCCGGGTCATCGGAAAGGGCTTTCACGGACGCGCCGGCGACGCCCACGCCGAGGTGGTGGCGATCACGAAGTCGCGAGGTGACGCTCGTGGCGCGGATCTCTACGTGACGCTCGAGCCCTGCGCGCATTTCGGCCGCACTCCTCCCTGCGCGGCGGCGATTCTCTCTTCCGGCATACGGCGCGTGGTGGCCGCGGCGAAGGATCCGAACCCCCTGGTCGGTGGGCGTGGCCTCGCGGCCCTTCGGCGCGGCGGGATCGATGTGCGTGATGCCGGTCCGGCCCGGCGTCTCCGCGCGGAACGCCAGAACGAGAAATTCCGGGTCTGGATCGAGCGCCGCAGGCCGTTCGTGACCGCCAAGTGGGCCTCGACGCTCGACGGCAAGACGGCGGCGGCCGGAGGGATGAGCCGCTGGATCACTGGCCGGGAAGCCCGGGAGCGCGCCCTGCTCCTGCGCGAGGAGCACGACGCCATCCTCGTCGGTGCCCGCACGGTGATTCTGGACGATCCCCGGTTGACGCGGCGGCTCGGGATAAATCTCGTGACTCCGCACTGGCGGATCGTCCTCGACGGCCTGCTCAATGTCCCGGAAAGCGCGCGGCTCTTTCGCCGGCCCGAAGGAGTGATTGTCATCACCGCGCGGGCGCCCTCACACGCGGCGGTGCGCCGCCTCGTCTCCCGTGGCGTGCGCGTCTGGAGCCTGCCCGGCCGGCATTCGGGACGTGTCAGCATCCCGCGCCTGCTCGGGAGACTCGCGCGCCACGGCATCGCGAGCCTACTCGTCGAAGGGGGTGCGGCCACCCACTGGGAGTTCTTCGAGGCCCGCCGCGTGGACCGCGTGGTCCTGTTCCTCGCTCCCCGGATTCTGGGGGGAGCGGACGCGCCGGGAGGAGTCGGGGGCGCCGGCTTCCCGCTCGCTTCGACCCCGCGCCTCGCCGATGTCGAGGTGGAGCGCCTCGGGGAGGATCTCCTGATCACCGGCTCCCTGGCGCGCAGAGAGCGATCCCCGTCTCGCCGTCCCTCGCCGAGAGGCTAGACTCCCTCTGATGTTCACGGGAATCGTCACAGGCCTCGGAAGGGTCATCGCGCTCGAGCGCAAGCGCGGGGGCGCGAGGCTGACGGTCGAGCCTCCCGCGCGCTATGGGCGCTTTACAGAGGGGGAGAGCGTCTGCGTCTCCGGGGTCTGCCTGACGGCGATTCGCGGCGCGAAGGCGTTCGTGGCCGACCTTTCCAGGGAAACCTTGAGCCGCTCGACGCTCGGCCGGCTCTCGCCGGGAGACGCCGTCAACCTGGAGAAGGCCCTCGCCTGGGGCGATCGCCTTTCCGGCCACTTCGTTCTCGGCCACGTGGACGAAGTCTTGAGACTCGTCTCGGCAAGAGGAGCGGGGAATTCCTGGACCTACCGCTTCTCGGTACCGCGGTCTCTTTCCCGTTTCATCGTCGAGAAAGGTTCCGTCGCACTGGACGGTGTGAGCCTGACCGTCGCCTCCCGGCGGACAGCGGACTTCGATGTCGCCGTCATTCCCCAGACGCGGCGCCGGACGACGCTCGGCGTCTGTGCGGACGGGACGCTCTTCAACTTCGAGGTGGACGTTTTTGCACGGTACGGGGCGTCGGGATGGCGCCGACGCGTGGCGCGAGCGAGCAGAGCTTGATGATCGTCTTCGAGGGAACGGCGGCGGCGACCGTTCGCGCCGGAGAGTTCGAAGTGGCCTCCCGGCGCATCGCGGCGAGAGCCTTCCCGTACGCCGGCGAGGCCGGGACATCCCGCTTTCGCTTCGATCCGGTGGAGCGCCGCTTCCTTTCCCGGGCCGCCGAGGGAACGGTGGTCGCCGGACCGCACGAGCCCGACGCCTGGAGGACCGCGCTCCTCCGGGGGCCCGCCGGGCCGGTCCTCGTCGGTCCGTGCTCGAAGGGGGAGAAGATCCGCGGGTCCTATCTCGCCGCCGCAGAGGGCGCCCGCATGTCCGGCAGGGCGGTCTATCTGCTCGATCCCGAGCCGGCGGCTCTCCCGGAGGAACCGGGAGCCGCCTTCACCGCGCTCTTCGTATGGTTTCCAGGCCAGGAGAAGCCGGACGCGACCCTCGCGGCGGCCCTGGAACGGGGGATCCCGTCGGGCTGGATTCTGCCTCTCGTTGCGGGATGGACGGCAGCGCCCGAGGCGATTGAAGAGGCGGTCGCGGCGGCCGCGGCCGGTGGCGCGCGCTTCCTCGCGCCGGTGCCGCTCGCCGACGACGGGCAGGTCCGGCGGGTCGCCGTCGAAGCCGCGTGCGCGGCCTCCCCGGAGGCGGCCGACGGGATTTTCGAACGGGTCCACCACGGCGGCTCCGCCGACCAGATGCGGGAAGCTCAGGAGCGTTTGCGGGAGGCGTGCGAGCGCGCGCGCATGAGGCCGGTCCCGATTCGACCCGTGGGCCTGCGGGAGCCGGCGAACAACGCGGCAGCAGCCAGCCGGCTCGAAGAGAAGGCGCTGGCGTCATCCGCGGACGAGCATCGCGCGGCGCTTCTCCACGCCGCGGCGCGCTGGATCGACGAGTCGGGCCGAGACCTCGCCCCGATCGCGCGGGAGGGGAACTTCGGCAAGGTGTTCCCCTTCGGCGCCGACATCGCGCGAGAGGCCGAGGAAGCCCTGGTGGCAGGCATGGAATGAGCGCGTCCAACGTCCCGATCGGCCGGTTCCCCGATTGCCCGATTCCTCAGATTCTTCCCGGCATCTACGTTCACCTCCCGTACTGTCGCGTCCGGTGCGCCTACTGCTCGTTCGTCGTCTCGACGGATGCCTCGTCGGCGAAGGCGTACCAGGACGCGCTCGCCCGGGAGATCGCTCTTCTCTCGCCGAAAGCGAAGGGGGTGGCGTTTGACTCGGTGTACCTGGGGGGTGGAACGCCGTCGGTGACCCCCGCTCCAGAGCTCGCCCGGCTGCTCGAGGATCTTCGGGGCCGCTTCCACGTGAGACCCGGAGCCGAGGTCACGCTGGAGGCCAATCCCGAGGATGTGTCACCGGCGACGGCGCGAGACTGGGCGGCGGCGGGCGTGACGCGCGTTTCCGTCGGTGTCCAGTCCTTCGACGACCGGGAGCTCGCGGCCGTCGGACGCCGCCACGACGCGGCGGCCGCGCGACGCGCGCTCCAGACGCTCGGCCGCGACGGGCTCTCGATCTCGGGAGACCTGATCCTGGGCCTTCCCGAACAGACCCCGGGGAGTTTCCGAGCGAGCCTCCGACAACTTTGCCGGTCGGGCGCCGGCCACGTTTCCGTCTACCTGCTGGAAGGCGAGAGAGCCAGGACGATGCCGCGCGAACGGCGTCTCTCCGACGACGCACAGGCCGACCTCTGGCTTGAGATGGGGGAGACGCTCGCGCGTGAAGGTTTCTCCCACTACGAGATCTCCAACTGGGCCCGTCCGGGGCAGGAGTCCCGCCACAACGTCAAGTACTGGAAGAGGGCGCCGACGCTCGGGCTCGGCGTGTCCGCGCACGAGCTCTGGGAAGGGCGGCGTCGCGCCAACGTGTCGACCCTGGTCCGCTACATCGCGGACCTTGCGGCGGGCCGCCGCCCGGTCGCGGTGGATTCTCCCGTGTCGCAGGAAGAGGGCGCGAGAGAGCGGCTCGTTCTCGGCCTGCGCCTCTCCGAAGGCGTCCCGGCCGGAGAAGTCGAAGACTTCGTCCGCGGCTCCGGCGACCCGACGCTGGCCGGAGACTATGCCTCCTGGAAGGAAGGCGGGCTCCTCGGGGAGGCCTCGGGGCGCCTCCGTTTCACGGAACGGGGATGCCTCGTTTCGAATGAAATTCTCTGCCGGTTTGTTTGACCCGGTACGCGGAGAATGGATTTTCTCGGCTGAAAACCGAAAGGAGAGAAACGTGAAATCGCATCTGTCGAAAACGGCCGGCCTCGCCGCCGCGGCGCTCGTCTGTGGAGGAATGCTCGCGGCCCAGCCGATCGGGTCGGCTCATTGGAAGTCGAAGACGGAAATCGTGGGCGGCCCCCAGGGGGACATGACGACCGAATCCGAGATGTGGACGAAAGACAAGAAGCTCCGGATGAAGACGACCGCCATGGGTATGAATATGAACATCGTCAAGTCGGGTGACGTGATGTACCAGTGGCAGGAAGGGCAGACGAGCGGAATGAAGGTGTCGGCCAGCATGCGCCGGCGCGGCGGACCGTCCGCGGACTACGTCGGAAAAATCGACGAGATCCGCGCCAAAGGGAAGAAGATCGGCACCGAAACCGTCGCCGGCCACGAGTGCGACATCTACGAGTACAGCGATGCCGCGGGCGAGCGGTCGGGGAAGCAAACGTACTGGCTGGCCAGGGACATGAAGAACTTCCCGATCAAGGTCGTGAACGAGTCCGGCGGCATGAAGATCACGATCTTGAACAGCGACATCGACCTCAAGGCTTCCGTTCCCGATTCGATGCTGGCGCCGCCGGCCGGCGTCAAGTTCCAGGACATGTCCGAAATGATGAAGGGCGGCAAGTAGGAATCGCGGCCGCTACCGCGATTCCTAGATAAACAGGGGAGCGAGGACGAGGGTGATCGTCGCGAGCAGCTTGATGAGCACGTGGAGCGAGGGGCCCGCCGTGTCCTTGAAGGGGTCGCCGACCGTGTCGCCCACGACCGCGGCCTTGTGCGTCGGGGAACCCTTGCCCCCGTAGTTCCCCATCTCGATGAACTTCTTCGCGTTGTCCCAGGCGCCCCCGGAGTTGTTCAGGAACGTCGCGAGGACGATGCCCGCGATCGTTCCGACCATGAGCATCGCCGCCACGGCTTCCGCGCCCACGTTGAAGAGCTTGAAGAAGAGGCCGACGGCGATGGGCGTGCCGACCGCCACGAGACCCGGCGCGATCATCTGGCGGAGCGCTCCCCGCGTCACGATGTCCACCGTGCGGCCGTAGTCGGGCTTTTCCGTCCCCTGCATGATGCCCGGATGTTCCTTGAACTGCGCCCGCACGTCCTGGATCACGACGCCGGCCGCCTTTCCCACGGCCTTGATGGCGAGACCGGAGAAGAAGAAAACCAGCATGGCGCCGAGCAGCCCCCCGAGGAAGACCTCGGGCTTGGCGAGGTTGACGGAATCGAGCCCCGCGTTGTAGTTCTTCAACTCGTCCAGGTACGCGGAGAAGAGGAGGAACGCCGCCAGGGCCGCCGAGCCGATGGCGTACCCCTTCGTCAGCGCCTTGGTCGTGTTTCCGACGGCATCCAGCCGGTCGGTCTTCTTTCGGATCTCCTCGGGCTGGCGCGACATCTCGACGATGCCGCCGGCGTTGTCCGTGATCGGCCCGAACGTGTCCATGGCCAGGATGTAGGCGGCCGTCCCGAGCATGCCCATGGTCGCGACTGCCGTCCCGAAGAGGCCGCCGCCGGGGAGCGCCCAGACGCCGATCTTGTAGGAGGCGAGGATGGCGATCGAGATCGCCACGACGGGCATCAGCGTGCATTCGAAGCCCACGGCGACGCCGGTGATGATGTTGGTCGCGGGCCCCGTCTGCGAGGCCTCGGCGATCTCCCTCACGGGACGGTACCGGTACTCGGTGTAGTACTGCGTGATGTAAACGAAGGCGACCGAGGTCAGGATGCCGATCACCCCGCAGAGGAAGTACTTCCACCACGCGTCGGGATGAGCGTCGTTCCCGAGGAGCCAGCGCGTGGCGAGGAAGAACCCGCCGATGGCGAGGGAAGCGGCGATGTAATAGCCCCGGTTCAGGGCCTGCATCGGATCCTGGTCCTCGCGGGTCTTGACCATCAGGATGCCGACGATCGCGGCGAGCAGGCCGAAGGCGCGGGCGACGAGGGGGAAGAGCATCACGCCCACGACGCCGGCCGAAAAGCCCATCCCCTTCTCTCCGAGTGACGCCGCGAGCGTCGCCCCGAGGATCATCGCGCCGATGTTCTCGGCGGCCGTGGACTCGAAGAGGTCGGCCCCGCGCCCCGCGCAGTCGCCGACGTTGTCCCCGACAAGGTCCGCGATGACGGCCGGGTTGCGCGGGTCGTCCTCGGGGATGCCCGCCTCGACCTTGCCCACGAGGTCCGCGCCGACGTCGGCCGCCTTCGTATAGATTCCACCCCCGAGCTGGGCGAAGAGCGCCACGAAAGAGGCGCCGAAGCCGTACCCCACGATGAGCAGGGGGATCCGTTCCGGCGGGACGTCGGTGAAATGCCGGACGAGCCAGTAGAGGCCCCCGACACCGAGAAGAGACATGGAGACGACGAGAAGCCCCGACACGGCTCCCCCTCGCAACGCGATCCGGAGGGCGTCGTTCAGAGACGTCCGGGCCGCGGACGCCGTGCGGATGTTCGAGCGGATCGAGATCCACATCCCGACGTAGCCGGCGAAGACGGAGCAGCCCGCCCCGAGGACGAAGGCGAGGGTCGTCCAGAAGGCGAGCCGGAGGGCTGTCGGCACCGGGTCGAAGCTCTGGTGGGACCGCACGAACCCGTAGAGCAGAAAAATCAGGGCCGCCAGCAGCATCGCCAGCATCGCGATCGTGCGGTTCTGGCGCCGGAGGAACGCCTCGGCCCCCTCCTTGATGGCGTTGGAGATCTCCTGCATGGCCGCGGTTCCCGTGTCCTTCTTCAGGACCCACCGCGCCAGCCACCAGGCCATGAAGAGCGAGCCGACGGAAAAAATCAGGACGAGGGGCAGGGCATTGGCGTATGACATTGAGACTCCTCTCCCTCGGATGAATTCGGCGGGGAAGATATCAGGAATTTGGGATTTGTGACCGGGGATTTGTGATCAGGGCAGAAAGCGGTTCTTCGCCGGGATCACAGATCGTAAATCACCAGGTCCTACTGGATCGGGACGGTCTCCAGCACGATTCCCAGGTTCTTGGCGCCGGCGTTGCGGACGATGTCCATGGTCTTGATGACCTCGCCGTAATTGGACGCGTCGTCCCCGGAGAAGAAGACCGTCTTGTCGCGGCGGTTTTTCAGGATGTCGCCCAGCTGCTGGGAGAGCTGCTGCGCGGTCACCTGCTGCTTGTTCAGGAAGATCTGGTTCTGCGGCGTCAGCGAGACGATCACCTGGTCCACGAGGGACTGCGGCTGGTCGACGGTGGCCTTGGGCGGGACCTTGACGTCGTAGCCCATCTGCAGGAGGGGGGTGATGACCATGAAAATAATCAACAAAACGAGGACGATATCCACGAGCGGCGTGATGTTGATGTCGCTCTTGTAATCGCCCGATCCGCCGCCAGGAACCATGCCTCTTGTCTCCTTATGCCTTGATCCGAAGTCGCGTCAGCTCTTCGCCGCGACGCCCTTCTGTTTCTTGTCCGCGATCAGGCCGACGTTCTGGAAGCCGGCCTCCTTGGCAAGCTTCATGACTTCCTTGACGGCGCCGTACTTCAGGCGCTGGTCGGCCTTGATGATGATCTCGGCGTTGGGAGACCGCTGGTACAGCTCTTCCAGGCGTTTCTGGAGGTTGTCCTTGGAGAGCTGGTCGGCCTCGAGGTAGTACGCCGGAGGCGTGGCCCAACCGACCGTGATGAGCTTCTGGCTCGCGTTCTCGGGTTTCTTGTCGGGGTTGTCGGTCGTCGGGAGCTGGACCGCGATCCCCTTCTGGAGGAGGGGCGTGACGACCATGAAGATGATCAAAAGGACGAGGCAGACGTCCACCAGCGGGGTGACGTTGATGTCGCTCTGGAGCTTGTCCCGGCTGCTCGCGCCTCCCATCGACATGCTGGATCTCCTCGCCCCGGCCTACGAAGCCCGCATGCCGATCTTGATGCCCGCGCCGCGCCGCTTGATGAAGTAGTCGAGCAGCGTCGACGCCGAGTTGGACATCTCGACCTGAAAGCGCTCGATCTTGTTCATGAAGATGTTGAAGAGCCAGACCGCCGGGATGGCGACGAAGAGTCCGAGCGCCGTCGTGATCAGGGCCTCCGCGATGCCAGTCGAGACCGCCGCGATCCCGCCCGAGCCGGTCAGAGCCATCCCTCGGAAGGCGTTGATGATGCCGATGACGGTTCCGAAGAGGCCGATGAAGGGGGCGGTCGTGCCGATCGTGGCGAGCCCCGAGAGCCCCTTCTTCATGTCCGCCGTCGTGATGAGCGCCTCCCGCTCGATCGCCCGCTCGGCCGCTTCGATGGGATCGTGGCCGGGGACGTCCGCGGTGCCTGTCGTCAGGTCGTGCGTGAACTCGTAGAGCCCGGCCGATACGACGCGGGCCAGATGGCTGTTCTTGAACTTCTTCGACGAATCGATCGCCTCCTGCAGCTGGTCCTTCTTCAGGTAGCCCGTCACCAGCGTCGCGAACTGGAGCGATTGCTTCTTCGCCTTGCTGTAGTAGATGAAACGCTCGACCGCCACCGTCAGGGAGTAGATGGACATCAAGATAAGCAGGACGCACACACCCTTGGCGAGAGGCGTCATCGTGTTCCAGAGATCCACAGGGTTAAAACTCATTGAAGCGCTCCTTCTCGGTTATCTCAAGCCGGGCAGCCGTGGGCTCCCGACGCCCCCCAATCCTAGTGCAAGTTGAACGTCACGGTCACGGTCAGGTACACGCGAACGGCCCGCCCGTTCAGGGTGGCGGGCCTATATCTCCACTGCTGCACGGCCCGGACACCCGAGGCGTCCAGAAGCGGGTTGACCGACTTCAGGACCTTGACGTCCTCGACGCTGCCCGACGCGGTGATGATCGCTTCCAGGATGACCACGCCTTCCATTCGCGCCTTGCGAGCCGCCTCGGGGTAGCTCGGCTCGACCCGGTTCGTGAGCACCGGCGCCTTGACCTCGCCTCCGACCCGCAACGGCACGCCTTCGCCGGTTCCCGGACCCGTGCCGCCCGGAACACCACCCAGGACGCCGCCCGGAACGCCGCCTTCGACCCCGCCCTCCACGCCCCCTTCAACCCCGCCGGCCGGAGCTTCCGGCTCGGGCGCGGCCAGGGGCCTGGGGACATTCTCGGGGATGATGGTCGGGGCGACCATCTCCGAGGGCCTGACCGGTACCGTCTTCTGGGCCTCGACCTTGGCCGGCGCGGCCTTGGGGGCCGCCGCGGGGGGCGGCGGGGGAGGCGGCGGAGCGGCCGCATAGAAGGTCACAGGGATCGGAGGCTCGGGCACGTCCTCCACGAACCAGACCGAGGCTCCGAGCGCGATCCCGATGACGAGGGCGTGGATCGCGATGGAAACCGGCAGAGTGACCCCCGTCCGGGAGTCTCCCTTGCGACGGGACGATTCGATCAGCACATCTTCGAACATGCTCTGTCCTCCCGACCCCTTATGACACCACTTCTACTTGCCCGGTTCCGGCGTCGGGGTCGTGGCGAGACTCTTCTTACGCAATTCGAGTGCCTGCTCGCGGTATTTGTCGGCCGCGGCGACGTCTTCCTGTTTCTTCAAGTCGTCGGTCTCGATCTTCGCCTTCTCGCGGTAGAGCAGGTTCATGTAGGTCAGCGCGTCGAAATTGTCCGGCTTGAGCTTCAACGCCGTCTGGAGGGCGTCCATGCCATCGGCGATGATCTTCCCGCGGACATCCGGAGGGATATCCGGATAGTGGTAGGAGCGGTCCCAGGCCTGCACGCCGACCATGACGTAGGGCTCGGGGTTCTTCGGCTCGAGGGCCGCCCGTTTCTGCTCCCACTCGAGTCCCTTCTGGAAGTCTCCCTTCTTGAAATACATGGCGGCGACCGACGTCATGGCCTTGACGTCGTTGGGGTTGTTCTTCAGGAGTTCCTGGTAGAACCCGATCGCATCGTCGTACCGGTCCTGCGCGAGATACATCGAGACCAGGAACTCGCGGACCTTCTTGTCGTTGGGATAATCGGCGAGGTAGGTCTGCAGGTGTTTGATGGCGTTGTTGGCGAAGTCCAGGTCCTTCTGGTGCTTCGAGCCCGGCTGGTAGAGCGCCATGTAGGTCTCGCCGACGAACTTCTCGAGCCTCTTCTCGCCCGGGTCGAGACGCTGGGCTTCCTGGTAACTGGCGAGGGCCTGCTGGTACTGCGTGGCCTTGAAGAACTCGTTGCCCTTCTTGATCTCCTGCCGGGACTTGATCTTGTTGCAGCCGGATGCGCCAGCCACAGCCAGCAGGACCAAAGCCGCCACGACCGCGCGTGGACTCCGCATTTCTTCTGGTGCTCCTTCTTTCGTTTTCCGACTTGGGGCTCGCCCCGGAGTGCGGAATTCTGTTCAATTCTCTCCGGTAAAGCAACTGTGTTTTTTCGCGGGGTCGCCCGCGGGCTTCTCCCTCCGCGGGAGCGCGGCGGCCGGAGTGGTTAGCTGAAAGTCCGGGCCGCCGCTCCGCTCCGACGGCGCAGAGAATGTTTCGCTTCTTCGCGGGCGCGGGTGGTGCGCCGTCGGAGAGGCCCCGCTCCGGGAGAAGCCCGCGGCTCACGAGGTTGGCTCCGATGACGAAGCCTGAATAGGGTGTTCTCCAGGTAGGCGGACCGGGGGGGTGAGGGAATATTCTTGGGGGTTGGAGGCTTGGGTCTGCGAGGAGGATTCCATTGAAGAGACTCGGTTTCGCTGTCGCGATGATGCTGGCGACCGCCGGGCTGTGGGGCCAGAAGACGCCGGCTCAGCCGGCACAGAAGCCGATTCCTCCCGTCTCCGAGAGGGTGGAAGTCTCGGTGACGAACGTCGAAGTCATCGTCACGGATTCCAAAGGGAACCGCGTCTCGGGACTGACACGCGACGACTTCGAGGTATACCAGGACGGCCTCCCGCAGAAGATCACGAACTTCTACGCGGTCTCCGGCGGCAAAGTGCTGCTGGACGACGGCAAAGTTGTCGCGCTCGAGTCGCCCGAGGCGCAGGCGGAGATTCCCGCGGACTTGAAGGCGCGGTACATCGTCTTCATCGACAACCTGAACATTCAGCCGCAGAACCGCAACCGGATGTTCAAGCGTCTGCAGGAGTTCGTCCAGCAGACGATCGGAACGCGCGCGGAAGCGATGGTCGTCACCTACAACCGTTCTCTCAAAGTCCGGCGCAAGTTCACGTCGGAAGCGAGCGAAATCATCCAGATCCTCGACGAGATCGAGCACGAGACAGGGGGCGGGACGAGCCTTGCGGGCGAGCGCCGTGATGCGCTGCACCAGATCGACGAGTCGCAGTCGGTGGACCAAGCGCTCAGTGTCGCCCGCACGTACAGCCGTTCCCTGCGCAACGATCTCGAGTTCACAGTGGACGCCCTGAAGGCCACGTTGAACGGCTTGGCGGGAGTGGATGGGAGGAAGACCCTGGTGTACGTCTCCGAGGGTCTTCCATCGACGGCCGGCGCGGAGATGTTCGACCAGATTCAGCGCAAATACTCTAACCAGGCGTCCGTCGCCACGCTCGAGCAGTTCGAGTTCGACATGAACAACCGCTACAGCGGCATCATCCAGGCGGCCAACGCACAGGGCGTGATGATCTGGGCGCTCGACGCGTCGGGGTTGACGACGGAGACGCTCATCTCGGCGGAGAACCGTTCCTTCGACACGCGCCCGAGCGACTTCTTCATGCGCCAGAACATGCAGTCGCCGCTCGTCCTCATGGCCGAGCAGACGGGAGGCATGGCGGCCGTCAACACCAACGACTGGAAGAAGAGCCTGGACGAGCTGGCCAGGGACTTCTCGAACTTCTATTCGATTGGCTATCGCGCGAACCGCTCGGCTGTGGACCGCCCGCACTCCCTGGAGGTGCGCGTCAAGCGCAAGGGCGTGACGGTCCGCACTCGCAAGGGTTTCCTCGAGAAGACGATCGAGACGAGGACGTCCGACTCGGTCCTGGCCAACCTCTTCTATCCGCGGGACGACAACCCGCTCGGGGTCCACGTTTCGATCGGGGCGCAGAAGCCCTACGACGAGGAGAACTTCGCCGTGCCGGTGCGCATCTCGGTCCCGATCGGCAAGCTCGGCCTCGTTCCGGTCGGAGACCATTACGAGGCGACGTTTTTCGTCTACGTCGTGGCCCGGGACTCGGCGGAGAAGCAGTCGGACCTCGCGATCCAGCGTCAGGTCGTGACGGTTCCCACGAAGGAGCTCGAGGTCGCCCAGCGCAGGGACTGGTATTACGACTTTACGATGACCGTCTCTCCGGGCGCGCAGCGTCTCTCCTTCGCGGTCCGGGACGGCATTTCCAATCAGGTGTCGTTCTACCAGAAGAACCTCTTCGTGTCGTTGCTGCCGAAGGAGACGAAGAAGAATTGACGATTGACGATTGACGATTGACGATTGAGGGCCCTCGTCAATCATTCATTCAATCTTCAATCTTCAATCTTCAATTCCTCGGGGGATAATCCCCCTCGTGGCGCAGATTCCCAGCCTTCTTCTCTTTGCGCGCACGCCGGAGCGCGGGAAGGTGAAGACGCGGCTGGTGCCCCCGCTGTCCGAGCCTGAGGCCCTCGACCTGTACCGGGCGTTCCTGGAGGACGCGGCGGCGAACTACACGTCGCCCGGGCGATGGCGATCGGTCCTCGACGCGGAGCCGGATCCGGACGAGGCGACTCTGGCCGCGCTCTTCCCCCATCCCTGGAGCCGGCGCAAGCAGGCCGCGGGCGACCTCGGGGAACGCCTGACCGCCGCTTTTGAATGCGAGTTCGCCCTCGGCGCGCCGGCCGCGGTTGCCGTCGGATCGGATCATCCGGCGCTGGAGCGTCGGCAGATCGAGGAGGCGTTCGGCTGCCTGTCCGGGGGAAGCGACGCGGTCATCATCCCCGCGGACGACGGCGGGTACTGCGCGGTCGGGCTCGCGGCCCGGGTTTGCGCGCGGGACGTGTTTTCCGAGATTCCATGGTCTTCCTCCCGCGTGCTCTCCGCTACACGGGAGCGCTTTGCCACGCGGGGGATCGATGCGGCGTTCCTCGAGGCCGCCTATGACGTGGACCGCCCGGAAGACCTCGAACGCCTCCGGCGCGATCTCGCCGGGCGGGACCCGGCGGGGCGGGACTACCCCCGCGCGACTGCCCGGGTGCTTCGGGAGCTGGGAAATGTGTCGGAATGATTCCAGCGGGGGACCTTGTGGTCCCCCCAAGGAGGCCGTCCGAGTAATGTCCGTCGCGAGCGCGGGGAGGCCGACGCGAGAGCGGGAGCGCAGGGCAATTCCCAGCGCGGGACCTTGCGGTCCCCCAACCCCGGCGGCGCGGAGGCGTAGCAGAGCTACGCCACACAAGCTGTTTTTCGAGCATTCCGCTCGCAGCGAGAGCATCTCCGCGCGCAGTAGGAGATTACTCGGACGGACTCCAGGTCCCCCGGGGGCCTCTTGATCCCGGTTCTCGACGCGCGGCGAATGCGCGCGGCCGACAGGGCGGCGATCCGGGGCGGCGTCGCGTCGGCCCGACTGATGGAGAACGCGGCGGAAAGCCTCGTGGAAGAGCTTCTTCGTTTCTCTCCGGGGGCGCGAAGCGCCGTCGCCGTATGCGGCCCCGGCAACAATGGGGGCGACGGTCTCGCGGCGGCGCGCCTGCTAGCGGAGCGCGGCGTTTCCGTCGCGGTCTTTACGCTCGGTGATCCCGACTTGTACCGGGGAGACGCCGCCGAGAACGCCGCGGGCGCGCGGGCGGCGGGGCTGGAGCTCCTGCCGCTCTCGCGGCGGGGCGCAGCTTCCGGCTTCCGGCGGGCCCTCGGCAACGCCGGTGTTGTCGTGGACGCTCTCTTCGGAACGGGGTTGACGCGCGCTCTGTCCGGCCCGGCCGCGGTTGCCGTCCACGCGATCAACGCGGCCGGACGGCCGGTCGTCTCCGCGGATCTTCCCTCGGGACTCTCCGCCGACACGGGAAGGCTCCTCGGACCGGCGGTCCGGGCTTCCCTGACGGTGGCGTTCGCCGCCGCCAAGCCCGCGCACGTCTTCTTCCCCGCGCGCGGCTTTTGTGGCCGGGTCGTCGTGCGCGACATCGGGATCCCGAAAAAGACGCTTCGCGCGCACGCGGGTGCCCTGGCGCTGACCGAGGCTCGGGACATTCGCGCCTGGCTTCTCGACCGGCCCGCCGACTCGCACAAGGGCGACTTCGGCCGGCTGGCGGTCATCGCGGGCTCCCGGGGCAAGGCGGGAGCGGCAGTGTTGACGGCGCGGGGCGCGCTGCGCGCGGGGGCGGGTCTCGTGACGGTCTTTTGTCCGGCTTCTCTCGAATCTCTCGTCGTCTCCGGGCTACCGGAAGCCATGACTCGAGGCCTCCCGGAGAAGGCCGGCGCTCTCGCCGCGGAGGCGGCGGAACCGCTCCTCGAGGCGCTCGAAGGATTCGACGCGGCCGTGGCGGGCCCCGGTCTCGGCACGACGAGCGGCACCGTCCGAGTAGTCGAGACGTTGATCGGTGCCGCGTGTCCTCTCGTTCTGGACGCGGACGCCTTGAACGTTCTTGCCGGGCGGCCCCGCGCCCTCCGGCGCCGGCGGATCGGGACAGTCCTGACCCCTCACCCCGGTGAGGCGGGCCGCCTGCTCGGAACCACCAGCGCGGCGGTACAGGACGACCGTCTGGCGGCCGCAACGACGTTGACGCGGAAGAGCCGGGGGATCGTCCTGCTGAAAGGCGCCGCCAGCCTGATCTCTGCTCCGTCGGGTCGCGTGACTGTCAATCCCACCGGCACTCCGCTGATGTCCACGGCCGGGTCCGGCGATGTGCTCGCCGGCGCGGTCGGCGCTCTGCTCGCCGGGGGGTTGAACGCGGAGCGCGCCGCGATTGCCGCGGCCTACCTGCACGGATCGGCCGGCGAGCTGCTCTCGTCGATTCTCGGAGACGCGGGTCTGCTCGCTCGGGAGCTCGCGGACGCGCTGCCGCGCGCGCGCAAGGCGCTTCGCGGGGAAACGGAAGACGGACGGGAGCCGCAAGAGGGGTGAATCGCGAAGTCTTCTCGCGGAGCGAGCAGGAGACGGAGCGATTCGGCGAGACCCTGGCCGCGGAGCTTTCTCCGCGCGACGTCGTGTATCTCATCGGAGACATGGGCTCCGGCAAGACCTGTCTGGCGCGCGGCCTGGCGCGAGGCCTCGGCGCTGTGGTCCGGGAGGTGGCCTCGCCCACGTTCGCGATCCTGCACGAGTACGGGGGCGCGGAAGGGGAGATCCGCCTGCGCCACCTCGACCTGTATCGCCTGGAAGATCGCGTCCGGGAGCTCGAGATTTTGGGCCTGCCGGAATCGATCGCCGGCGCTCCCGTCGTGGTCGAGTGGCCGGGAGAGGCGATCGCGAAACTCCTGCCCCCGACAATCGAGGCCCGCCTCGACACGCTGCCGGATGGAACCAGGAGATTGACGATTGAAGGATTGGAGGATTGACGGATTGACGGATTGACGGATTGACGATTGAAGGATTGAGGATTGATCTGCCCATCCTCCGGTCCGCTAATTTTTCAATCCTTCAATCTTTCAATCTTTCAATCCTTCAGTTCTTTAGAAGGCGAAGATCAGTCCGCCGGTGACGTCCCCGTTATTCAACCACTCGGTGCGGTTGTCGCAGCCCCTGTCGCACCGGCTGCGTCTCGAGTCGTCGCGCAGGAATGTCCCGTAGTAGCGGCCGTCGAAGCGTAGTCCGACGTGGGGCGTCAGGAAGGCCTTCACACCGAGCCCTGCGCTCGCCGTGAAACGCGTGTCGCGATCCGGGTTGACGCAGGGCTTCCCCGGGACCGTCACGATCCCGCGGCAGACGTCCGCGTCGAGGCGAGCCGCTCCCATCCCGAGCGTGACGTAGGGAACCGCGCGCCCGTGCCCGAAGTTGAACGTCCCGTAGCCGAGGAGGTAGTCGATCGTGAGGTCGCCCAGGCGCCGGCCGGAGTTACCGAATACCTCGCGGCTGCCCGGCGTCAGGAACGCGGTCTCCGTCCGGGAGACCTGCGCTTCGAGCTCCACCTTGCTCGTGATGTTCCACCCCAGGCGCGCGCCGTACGTGGCGTGGTTGTCCACGTCCACCCGAGTGTCGAAGATCGCCAGGGTCCCCTGCGGAAACCGGCCCCCGAAGAGATAACCTGCAAACGGGTTGATCTCGACGGTCCCGCCGCGCACCTGGGCCGAGCAGATCGGGGCCAGGAGATATGCGGCAAGAAGAAGGAGCGGGATGCGGAATCGGGTCATGGGATCCTCGCCAAGGTCAGTTGACTGGACTCTCGATACGGCAGGGGTTCGGCGGACAGGTCCCCCGCTATTATTCGGACACTCCTAACGGGCTTTCCTGGACGGCTTCAGCCGTTTCTCGATGATCTGCTTCCAGCGGTCTTCCGCATTGGCGTTGTAGCCGACGACGTGGTCGAGCACCGAGCGGTCCGGGCCGATGATGAACGTCGAAGGAATGCCCATCGCCGTCATCTGTCCCGCGTCCTCGGGCGACGCGTAGTAGATGGGAAGCGAGATGTTGTACCGCTTCATGAAGGGCTGGATCCGGTTTCGGTCGGCGTCCACGTTGACGGCGAGCACGACGAAGTTGCGGTCGCTATACTTGTCGTACATCCGCTGGACGATCGGCAGCTCCATCCGGCACGGGCCGCACCAGGTCGCCCACACGTTCACGAGGATGACGTTCCCCTTCAACTGCGAGAGGCGGATCGACCCTCCGTCGGCACCGGCCATCTCCAGGTCCGGGAAGATGGGCACTGGCTCTTCCGCCACCAACGGAACGCCCGCGGCCCCGAGCAGAACGAGACTCAGGAAGTAGGAACGCATCACCCGGCGCAAACGGCCTCGCGGAATCGAATATTCCGCCATTTGCCGCTTCCGATCAAGACCCGCGCCCCCGGCGGGGAACCGGGAGCCGGAGCTTCCTCCCCTGCCGTGATAGAAGCACGCCCGATGAGCCCGCCGCCGATCCTCGCCCGTGTCTGGCGGGGGAGCAGGATCGAATCGGTCCATCGCGGCAGCGTGGCCATCGTGGACGCGGAGGGAAGGCTCGTCGCCGCGGCGGGCGTCCCCCGGGGCGGGATCTACTTGCGTTCCGCGGCCAAGCCTTTCCAGGCCATGCCGCTGCTGGAGGCGGGGGGAGAGAAGGCCTTCCGGCTCGGCAACGATGAGATCGTCCCTACTCTGCGCTTCCCACGGCGGGGAGCCGCGCCACGTCCGCGTGGCACGGAGGCTGCTCCATCACGGCGGGTTTTCGGTGGAGGACCTGGCCTGCGGTGCGCAACTTCCAATGCACGAGCCTTCCGCTCGCGCGCTCCTTGCTTCGGGACAACGGCCGACGGCCCTCCACAACAACTGTTCGGGCAAGCATGCGGGCCTCCTTCTCGCGTGCCGGCTCTACGGCTTGGCGCCGGCCGGCTACTGGAAGCCCGACCATCCGCTCCAGCGCATCATTACGAGACGGGTCGGGGATTTCTGCAGTGTGCCGGTATCCCGCATCGGGATCGCGGTGGACGGATGCAGTCTTCCTGTCTTTCATCTACCGCTCGCGGGCCTGGCGTTTGGCTACGCCCGGCTGATGGCGCGGGCTCGACCGGCTGACTTTCCGGACGGAGCTGTGTGCGAGCGGATCCGCCGCGCGATGTGGGAGAGCCCGGCCATGGTGGCCGGCCGCGGCCGGTTCACGACCGAGTTTCTGGAGGCGGGGCCCGGCCGGTGGATCGGAAAAGAAGGAGCCGAAGGGGTCTATGCCGTCGGGCTGGCGGCGGCGAGGACAGGGGAGAAGGCGCTCGGCATCGCCTTCAAGCTGGAGGACGGCTCCTCGCGGGCGCGCGACGCCGTGACCCTCGACATCCTGGCGCGCCTCCGGCGCCTGCCGGGAGCCGCGCGCCGGCTCCTGTCGCAACATCTCGCCCCGGTCGTCGAGAACGTCCGCGGCCTTGAGGTCGGGCGCATCGAGGCGGAAGTGCCTTTGGAGAGTTATCCGTCGTCAGTTATCAGTGATCGGTTCTCGAAACTGAAAACTGAAAACTGAAAACTCCTCTAGACTCACTATTGCAATGGCTTACAAACACCTGACGGACTTTATCGAGACGCTGGAGGCGCAGGGGGAGCTCGTCCGTGTCGGCCGCGAGGTTTCGCCGATCCTGGAGATCGCCGAGATCGCGGATCGCGCGGTCAAGAGGGGCGGACCGGCCCTCCTCTTCGAGAACGTGTCGGGCTCGACGATGCCGGTGGCGATCAACCTCTTCGCCTCGCGGCGGCGCATGCTCACCGCCCTGCAGATCTCCTCCTACGACGAATGGGACCAGAGGCTCGAGTTCTTTCTCGACCCCGCGCCTCCGGAAGGGCTGATCGAGAAGTTGAAGGCGATTCCCAAGCTCACGGAGCTCGCCGCCATCTTCCCGAAGACCGTGCGGTCGGCACCGTGCCAGGAGGTGGTCGAGACGGGCGATGCCGTGGACCTGGCCAGGCTTCCGATCCTCAAGTGCTGGCCGCAGGACGCGGGGCCCTTCATCACCCTGCCGCTCGTCGTCACACGCGACCCGTCCTCGGGCAAGACGAACGTCGGCGTCTATCGCATGCAGGTTCACGACCGCCGGACGACCGGCATGCACTGGCAGAAGCACAAGGACGGGGCGGGGCAGGCCCGGGGTTACGAGAAACAGGGGCGCCGCATGGAGGTCGCCGTGGCGATCGGTTGCGATCCCGCGACCGTCTTCTCCGGCATCGCTCCTCTCCCGCCGGGGGTTTCGGAGTTCCTCTTCGCCGGGTTCCTGCGCGGAGAGGCTGTGCCGCTCGTGGCCGGCAAGACCGTGGACCTCCTCGTGCCCGCGGAGGCGGAGATCGTGCTCGAGGGATACGTCGAGCCGGGCGAGAGGCGGCAGGAGGGCCCGTTCGGAGACCACACCGGGTTCTACTCCCTGGAGGATGATTTCCCGGTCCTCCACGTAACGGCGGTGACGAGCCGCCGCAAGCCGGTCTACCTGACAACGATCGTCGGAAAGCCGCCGATGGAAGACGGCTTCCTCGGCGAGGCGGTCGAGCGCCTCTTCCTCCCGCTCGTGAAGAAGACGATCCCGGAAATCGTGGACATGTACCTGCCGATCGAGGGGATCTTCCACAACCTGATGATCGTCTCGATCGACAAGCGGTTCCCCGGCCACGCGCGAAAGACGATGCACGCGATCTGGGGCACCGGCCAGATGATGTTCTCCAAGACGATCGTCGTCGTGGACGCGGGCGTCGAACTGCGCAACGGGCCCGAGCTTCTCTGGCGCGTCCTGACCGCGATCGACCCGGAGCGAGACATCGAGCTGGTGCGCGGGCCCGTCGACGAGCTCGACTTCGCCGCCCGCCTTCCCTGCTACGGAAGCAAGATCGGCATCGACGCCACGCGCAAGTGGAAGGAAGAGGGCTTCGGCCGGCGCTGGCCCGACGAGATAGTGATGTCTGCCGAGGTGAAGAAGAGAGTCGACGAATTGTGGGCGTCTCTCGGGATCGAGCTTCGGGGCAGCTCGTAGCTTCTGGTCGAAGGTCGACCGTTCAACCGATCTATAGGTAGCCGAACCGGGCCTTTTTCGCCGCGGTGGTAAAATCGCCTCGGTGAGAATCCTTCTCGTCGATCCGGATCCGGCGTCGCGGGACGCGCTGCGGCAGGCGTTCGCGGGCGCGGGGGACCAGGTCCGCGGCGTGACCACGCCGGCGGACGGGTCGCGGCAACTCGCCGAGTTTCACCCGGACGCCGTCGTCGCGGCGCTCGATTTCCCGGAAGAGGAGCTGACCCGGCTCTTCGACGAGATCCTGCGGCTCGACCCGCGGCGCGCCCTGTACGCGCTGACGGAGGCCGGGAGACTGGAAGACGGAGTCCGCGCCATGGCCCGGGGAGCGCACGACTTTCTCTGGAGGCCGGTGTCGCCGGGCCGGGTCTTCCTCCTGCGCGCGAGGCTCGAGGCCCGCCGCGTGAGGGAGGGCGGGCTCGAGGAGATGCGGCTGCGCCTGGCGCGGGCGGAGATCGCTTCCTCCCTCGCTGGCCAGTCGCCTCGCTGGATGGCCACGCTCGCTTCCATCGAGCGCGAGGCCGGGGCGGAGACGCCCGTGCTGCTGACGGGTGAGGCCGGGACCGAGAAGGAAGCGGCGGCGCGGGCCCTGCACCGGCTTTCCCGCCGCGGATCCGAGCCCTTCCTGACCGTACCGGCCGGGTCCGGGATTCCCGCGGACGGCGGCGGCGGCGGGACCCTCTTCCTGACGGACCTCGAGCGGACCTCTCCGCGCGACCAGAGAGATCTCGTCGCCGAGCTCGAGCGCCCGCGAGGGCGCCGCCTCGTCCTCTCGACCGATCAGGACCCGCGCGAGGCGCTGGAAACCGGCCGCCTCCTTCCCGAACTCTCGCAGACGCTCTCGGGCCACGCCGTCCACCTGCCGCCGCTGCGGGAGCGCGGGGGAGACGTCGAGCTGCTCGCCCGGCGCTTCCTGCACGACATCGACGGCGCCCTGACCTTCGACGCCGAGGCGATGGACGCTCTCCTCGCGTACGCCTGGCCGCGCAACGTCGAGGAATTGAACCACGTTGTGCGCCGGGCCGCGGCGCTCGCCGACGGCCCCGCTATCGGGGCCACGGTTGTGACCTCGGTGCTCGGCCCGCCCGCGGCCGCCCGGAGGCTGCGCCGCCGCAAGGCCCCTGTCGTGCGGATCGCCGTCGGGGACTCCCTCGCGGACGTCGAGCGGCGGCTGATCCTGAAGACCCTGAGGTTCGCGCGCGGAAACAAGAAGAAGACCGCCGAGCTCCTGAAGCTCTCTCTGAAGACCATCTACAACAAGATCAAGGAATACGGCCTGGAGCACTGACTTACGCGGGGGACCCTGCGGTCCCCCGACCCCCCGGCCGCCGATCCTGGCCCCCTCCCTGTCCTTCCGGACAGGTTCCTGGGACAGTCCGCTCCTGTCCTCTCTCTGAACACCGGACCAGTAGATACGGGCGTCCCGCCCCGCTAGTCTGAGCGTGATCCCAAGAGGTGTGCGGGGGAAGAGACATCCGGCGGCGGTCCGGGCAAGGGCGTGATCCGAAACCGGGCCACAAACGGAAGACCAAGAGGCCACAACGGAGAAGGGCCAAGCGTGATGGCCAGATTTCAGTCCTGCCGCGGTTTCGGACTCGTTGAGAACCTGGTGGTGATCGGCGTCATGGCGATGGGGATTCTCATGGCGATGCCGTTTGCCGGGACCATGATCCGACGGGCCGAGGGCGTGGGCGCCATCAACACGATTCGGGCGACGCTTGCCTCGGCGCGGCTTCAAGCAATCAAGACGGGCGCCAATGTCGTCGTGGTCATCAGCAAGAGCTCGAACAACGGGATTCACCTGGAGCCCTTTCGGGACAAGGCGGACCTGACGGCCACGTCCTCGGGTGACGCGAACTGCCTCCAGGAAGGCGGAGAGCCCAGCCTGAACCCCGTGGACATCGATACGCACGTGCACCTCTGGCAGTACGGCGGCTCGAAAGACGATCTCGCGACCGGCGCCCCCTTCGACGGCTACGTGGTCAACGGCGCCGTCAACGCGGACCTGACCAACCGGATCGTGTTCCTGCCCACCGGAGGCATCGCCGCGCCGCAGGAAGCCAACTCGGGGCTGCCTCAGCCGACCGCTCCCTTCGGCCGCGGAATCTACTTCGCGGACGTGACGGGCAAGAATTTTTTCCGCGTCACGATCTCCAACACGATCGCCAGCGGGGCCCGCGTGGACAAGTACGTTCCCGGGAAGGGCTACGTCTCGGACGCCTGGGGCTGGCAGTGAAGGCCGCTCCGAGGCGCGGCGAGCGCGGGCTCACGCTGATCGAGGTGATGTTCGCGCTCCTCCTTCTCTCCTTCGGGCTGCTCGCGATCGCCCCGCTCTTTGCCGGCTCGGTGAAGACGGGCGCCTCCTCCAACCAGCTCGCGGGCTCCAACGCGCTCGCCCGGGAGAAGCTCGAAGAGCTGATCGGCTATCCGGCCACCGACCCGAGGCTCTCGGTCCCGGCCGGAACGAACGCGGCCGCGCCGACCGGAGTGACGACGACGGGCAGTGGAAGCCTGGTCGGTGTCAACACGAACTGCAATAACGACCTTCCGAGTTGGCACAATCCGGCGACAGGCGGCACGTCCACGGCGAGCGCATCGCCGGGGACGGGCTGGTATCGCTACCCCTTCCAGCGGACGTACACGGTCGAGCAATACGGCGCCGACCTCGCGACGCGGGTCGTCAGCCCCGCGGATTACGCCATCAAGAAGATCACCGTGACGGTCAAGGCGACGACGGGCCCGTTTCCGGGACTGCGTCAGACCCGGCAGACCGTCTTCGTGAGGTTCCGCGATGCCGGCTAGGACGCGGCCCGGACGCGAACGTGGCTTCACGATCATCGAAGCTGTCGTGACGCTGACGGTCATGGTTCCTGTCGTTCTCGGCCTGTACTCGCTGCTGGATTCTTCCAGCCGGCTGTCGAAGCAAGAGTCCAGCGTTGCCCAGGCCCAGCAGTCCTCCCGGGGCGGCATTTACGAGGTGGCGCGTCACCTCCGCCAGGCCCGGGCGGGTCAGATCTACTACGGCAACGCGGTCCTGCCCATCTACGACAACGCTCCCCCGGGAAAGACGATCAAGGACCTGGCGGGCCAGGGACACATCGTCCGCCCGGGAACCGACGTCGTGGAAGCCCGCGGCGTCATCCTCGGCGATAAGTTCTCGTTGACGGTCGGGGACATCACCTGCGTCGGAAGCTGCGACAGCACCGCGCAGATGACGATCATCCTCCGGTCCACTTCGAGCAACGGGTCCGTCAACTACCCCGCGAGCCAGAAGCCTTCCCTCGCGGCCAAGACGCGCCCCTTCTATCTGGTCGTCGGGGACTCATCGTCTCAACCCGTGACCGTTTCCGGCAAGCCTTATCTCGCTCAGCGCTATTACGTAGGCCGCGTCAACGCCGATGCGGGTGGGTCCTGGTACACGTACTCTTCCGACGGGGTTTCGGCCACGTTCACGTTCTCGATGAATCCCTCCGACGCGGGAGCCAGGGTATTGAACGCCACGACCGCGGGCGTTCCGGCGCTTCCGAACCCCTTCCTCTGCGGAGCGGTGGATGACATCGTCTTCTTCGTGGATGAAGGCACGGCCGCGGTGTCCGGCGACACGCATCCGAGTCTCGCCATGGCGACGTACGATCCC
>Ga0209009_1000064_pt1 | contig 46042 bp, 54 predicted proteins | sample BlaSpr_A8_OM3_M2_FD_187979 | JGI IMG/M metagenome (GOLD analysis project Ga0209009, IMG submission 187979) | Forest soil microbial communities from Thunder Bay, Ontario, Canada - Black Spruce, Ontario site 2_A8_OM3_M2 (SPAdes) (version 2) | ecosystem: Environmental > Terrestrial > Soil > Boreal... | reverse complement strand
GCACCGCTTCGTGCACGGCAGCCCGCGCAAGCCGTACCTGTGGGAGTACATCCTCGAGGAGCTCCAGGCCCTCGAGCTCCTCATGTGGCTGGGGTCGCGGTGGTGCTTCTTTGGCCACACTCATCTACCGCGCATTTTCACGGAGGAGGGTGAACAGGTGCCGCATCCAGGCGAGTGGATCCCCCTGCCGCCCTCCGCGTTGGTCAACCCGGGGAGCGTTGGACAGCCCCGTGATGGAAACCCGGCGGCCGCCTTCGCGCTGGTCGACCTGGGCGCGTCGGCCGTTCGTTTCCAGCGCGTGCCGTATGACGTCGCGACCACCCAGGCCAAGATCCGGGATGCCGGTCTCCCGGAGGTGGAGGCGGCTCGCCTGAGTGACGGCCGGTAGTGTCTAGAATGGGTCTTCCATTCATGAAGCTGGTGATCGTCGGTTGCGGGCGGGTCGGCGCCATGGCCGCCCTGGCGCTTTCCAAGGCCGGCCATCAGGTCACCGTCATCGACAGCAATCGGCGAGCCTTCGACCGGCTGGGCAGCGACTTCAAGGGTGAGATGGTGCTCGGCAACGGGATCGACGAAGACGTGCTGCGCCAGGCGGGGATCGAGTCGGCGGACGGCTTCGCCTCCCTGACCAATGGCGACAACCGCAACATCATGGCGGCCCAGATCGCGCTCGAGATCTTCAAGGTCCCGCGGGTCATCACCCGGATCTATGATCCGATGCGCGAGGCGGTTTATCGCGAGCTCGGCCTCAATACCGTCTGCCCGACGCTCTCGGGGGCGCGGCAGATTCATGCGTTGCTGAAAGGATGACCAGCCCATGTACGTGATCGTCATCGGCGGCGGCAAGGTCGGCTACTACCTGAGCAAGCACCTGCTGGACCGGGGCTACGAGGTCACGCTGATCGAGAAGGATCCGCGCCGGGCGGAGGTCCTCAATTCCGCTCTGGGTGAGATCGTGATGGTGGGCGATGGCGACGAGATGGCGTTCCTGTCGACGACAGGCATGGAGCGCGCCGATGTCGTGGTAGCGGTCACCGGCGACGATGAGGACAACCTGGTCGCCTGCCAGCTGGCCAAGCGCAAGTTCAACGTGCCAAAGACGGTCGCCCGGGTCAACAACCCCGCCAACGTCCGGATCTTCAAGACCCTGGGCGTCGATGTGGCGCTGAGCGCGACCGAGGTCCTACTCGACCTGATCGAATCCGAGCTGGCGACCAAGGAACCGGCGAAACGCTCCGCCGCCCAGCCCTAGAAAAGAAAAAAGCCGGTACTGGACCGGCTGTTCAATTCCGACTACGCAGCGTTAAGCTTTGCCGATCTTATAGATCTTCGTCCCGCATGTTGGGCAGGTTCCGGTGGTGGCCGGCTTCCCGTTCTTCATCGTGATGTGCTGCGGGTCTTTGATGTCGACCTTTTTCTTGCACTTTAGGCAATATCCGCTAACGGCCATAACACTCTCCTTTTGCTGGCTACTGGAAGGCCCCGGCGCCCCCAAAATCGGCCTGACTATACCACAACCTCTCCAATTCGCTTTGTATTCAGAAAAGTCGTCGAAAAGCGGAACAGCTCAGGGCTACGATCCGAAGCGCGACATGATCACGCTGGCGTTGTGGCCACCGAGTCCGAAGGAGTTCGAAAGCGCGACGCCGACGTTGGCCCGCCGAGCCTGGCCGGGCACATAGTCGAGGTCGCACTCGGGGTCGGGCGTCTGCAGGTTGATGGTGGGCGCGATCACCTGGTCGCGGATCGTCAGTGCGATGACGACCGCTTCGACGGCGCCGGAGGCGCCCATCATGTGGCCGGTCATCGACTTGGTGCTGCTGACCGCCAGCCGATTGGCGTGCTCGCCGAATACGCGGCGAATAGCGTCGGTTTCGAACTTGTCGTTCATCGGTGTGCCAGTCCCGTGCGCATTGATGTAGTCGACCCGCTCGGGTTCGATCGCGGCCTTGCGCAACGCCCGCTGCATCGTCAGTACCGCCCCATCGCCCTCGGCCGGCGCGGCCATGTCGAAGGCATCGTTGCTCGAGCCATAGCCGATCACTTCGGCGTAGATCCGCGCGCCGCGCTGCTGGGCATGCTCCAGCTCCTCCAGCAGAAGGGCCCCGGCCCCTTCCGAGATCACGAAGCCGGTGCGATCCCGATCGAAGGGGCGAGACGCCTGGGTTGGGTCCTCGTGCTGGGCGAGCGCCCGCATGGCGCAGAACCCGGCGTAGACGACCGGGACCAACACGGCTTCCGATCCACCGGTCACGATGGCCGCTGCATCGCCCCGACGGATCGTCTCAAAAGCCTCTCCCACCGCGCCACTTCCGGTCGCGCAGGCCGAGACCACCGCCATGTTCGGGCCACGCAGGCCGAGCGCGATCGCGATATGCCCTGAAGCGGTGTCGACCAGCATGTTCTGAATGAAGGTGGGGCTGACCCGTTTCAGCCCGCGCTCCTGGAGGATGCGTTGCTGCTCCAGGAAGACCCCAAGTCCACCTGCCGCGCTTCCGAAGATCACCCCGATGTCATCGATGAGGCCATTCTTGACGAGCCCGGCATCGGAGAATGCCTCCTGGGCCGCGACTAGCCCGAGCTGGGCATAGCGGTCCATGCGGCGCAGTTCCTTCGGTTCGATCCGGCCTGTGGCGTCGAAGCCCTTCACCTCGCCGGCGATCTGCACGGGATATTCGCTGGCGTCGAAGAGCGTCACCTTGCCCACCCCCGATTGCCCCTCGAGCATGGAGGCCCAGGTGCTGGGCGCATCGAGACCAACTGGCGTCACCGCCCCGACGCCCGTCACGACGACGCGCTTCATCCCAATGGGGACGGGGTGAGGACGCGGGCGACCTCGCGGTCGCTCAAGGTCACGACGTGGGCTTCCTGGCTGATGCGCCGGATGAGGCCGGAGAGCACTTGACCGGGCCCGATCTCGAGAAATTCCGCACTGCCGCGGGTAACCATCTCGACCACCGACGCGGTCCACTGCACGGGCTTGAGGATGTGGTCGGCGAGCTCCTTCCGGATGTCGTCGGCGCTGGTGAGGATCTGGCCGGTGATATTGGCGACCACCGGGATCCGTGGCTGGCGAAGCGGGAGCCGCGCGACGATCTCGCCGAACTGCGCGGCGGCCCGCGCCATCAACGGCGAGTGGGAGGCGATGCTGATCGGCAAGCGGACCACCCGGGCGGCACCGCGGGCGCGCGCGAGTTCCGCCGCGCGGTCCAGCGCCGCGGACTCGCCGGACAGCACGATCTGTCCTGGCGAGTTGGCATTGGCCAGGGTGATGACGCCCATCGCGGAGGCGTCGGCGACCACCCCCTCGACCACCTCACGATCGAGCCCAAGCACGGCCAGCATCCCGCCGGGGCGCTCGGTCCCATTCTCTTTCATCAAGCGGCCACGCTCGCGGACCAGCACCAGGGCGGTTTCGAAGTCGATGACATCGGCCGCCACCAGCGCGGTGAACTCGCCCAGGCTGTGGCCGGCGACATACCGCGGGGCGACCACTTGGCCCAGGGCATGCCAGCGCTCTCGCATGGCGGTCAGGCAGGCAACACTCACGGTGAGAATCGCAGGCTGCGCATTGATGGTGTCGTTCAGATCCTGCTCCGGACCCTCGAAGCACATGCGGGTGAGTCCGAATCCGAGGATCTCATCGGCGCGCCGAAAAACGCGGCGCGCCGTTTCCGATGCGTCGTATAGGGCCTTGCCCATGCCCACGTACTGCGAGCCCTGCCCTGGGAACACGAACGCCAGGGGGCCCTCGCCATAGGGGGCGCTCATCGAGACGTCCGAATCAGGCGACGGACACCTTCCCCTTGACGTAATTCCAGGCCTCGCCCACGGTACGAAGCTTCTGGGCATCGTCGTCGGAAATCTCCATCCCGTACTCCTCTTCGAAGGCCATGATCAACTCGACCAGGTCGAGCGAATCAGCCTGCAAGTCCTCCGTGAAGGAGGCCTCCGCGGTCACTTTGTCGACGTCGACGCCAAGCTGCTCCGCGATGATGCCGCGGAACTTGTCAAAACTTGCTTCGGCCATCGGTCCCTCCTGCTAGTTTTTGGAGTACGAGGCACCGCGTGGTGCCTGAATTCGGTCTATACAATAGCGAACCGGCAGGCGTGGCTGCGCGAATACCTAGGCAAGCTCGCAGGGAATGTATCCCCTCAGGTGGCGCTTGGTTACGGCCCGAACGTAACCACACGCAAAACCCGGACTTAAAATGAGGCGTGACCTCCGCCTCGATGCCCTCGCTCGCCAAGGCGGGCCGAGGATTGGCCCTAGCGGCGATCGCCGGCCTGGGTGTTTACCGTCCATCGGCTGATGCGCCATCGGCGCGGCGCGTGACCGGCAGCGATCTGACCGGCGTGTCCTACCGCGTGCAGGCCGAGCAGGGCGTGAACACGGCGTCGCTGGCCGCCGGCGCAGCGCGCGCCGCGCTAGAGGCTGGGGGCGTGAACCCAGCCGACATCGAGATGATCATCGTCGGGACCACCACACCGGACGTGCTCTGGCCCACCACCGCCTGCCTGGTGCAGAACGAGCTCAAGCTGCCGATGGTGGCGAGCTTCGACCTCTACGCGGCCGAGACCAGTCTGCTGGCCGCCCTCAATGTCGGGATCCGTTACATGATGGGCGGTGCCCGAAGCGTCCTGCTGATCGGCGCGGACTCGGACAACCAGCTGGTCGATCTGCCCGGTCAGAGCGGGAGCGTTCACAGCCGTGCCGCCGCCGCCGCGGTGCTCACCCGCGCCGGCGGGGACGGGGGCGTGTTATCGACCATGGCTGGCGGCGCGGCCCGACCGGAAGGCAATGGCGATGCCAACGATCGAACCGTACTGCGGGGCCTGAGTGACGGGGCGACCGAATGCCTGCGGAAGGCGAGCCTGTCCATGTCGGACATCGACCTGGTGATCGGGGAACAGTCGGCGCCCGAGATCATGCAGGCCTGGAGCAAGACCGCCGGCATCTCGCCGTCCCGGCTGCTGATCGACCCGGCGCGATACGGGAACCTGCTGGCGGCGGCGCCCCTGACAGTGCTGCACGATGCGATCAAGGAGGGACGGTTGCAAAACGGAATGACGGCGCTCGTGCTCGCGTGTGGGAGCGGCCCGACCTGGGCGGCGGCCTGCCTTCGTTGGGGCGGCGGAGGGCTGGCAGAAGCGAGCCCCGGTGTGGAAAGGCGAGCGTGACATGCTAAACGGGACACGCGTCGTCGTCACCGGCACCGGCACCATTACCTCGCTCGGTCATACGACCCGCGAGACCTGGGAGGCGGTCAAGGCCGGCCGCTCCGGCATTCGCCGTGTCCAGGCCTTCGATCCTTCCGCCACCCCGAGCAAAGTGGCCAGCGAAGTGATCGACTTCAAGCCGGAAACTCGCCTCGACCGCAAGGAGGCGCGCCGGATGTCTCGATTCGTGCAGTTCGCGATGGTCGCCGCGAAGGAAGCCCTGGCGGAGTCGGGCTTGCAGATCACGGAGGCAAACCGCGACCAGGTCGGCGTGCTAGTCGGCAGCGCGATCGGCGGCCTGGAAGAGATCGAGGAGGCGCATACCGTGCTCAAGGAGCGCGGTCCCTCGCGCATCAGCCCCTTCACGGTGCCGATGATGATCGCGGACATGGGCGCTGGACAGATCTCGATTTCAATCGGCGCGCGCGGCCCCAACTATTGCACCGTGTCAGCGTGTGCCTCAGGGGCGCATGCGATCGGCGAAGCCTTCGAGATCATCAAGCGTGGCGATGCGACGGCCATGGTTGCGGGAGGCAGCGAGGCCTGCGTCACGCCCCTCGCTCTTGCCGCTTTTTGCGCCGTCCGCGCCGTCTCGACCCGCGACGTTGAGCCAAGCCGGGCGAGCCGCCCCTTTGATGTGGAGCGCGACGGCTTCGTTATGGGAGAGGGCGCCGGCATCCTGATCCTCGAGGAGCTCTCGTCGGCTCTCAAGCGTGGCGCGCCTATCCTCGCCGAGATCGTGGGTTACGCAGCCACGGCCGATGCCAGCCATATCACCGCCCCGGACCCGGTGGGTGCGGGTGCCGCCCAGGCGATGAAGCGCACGCTGATCAAGGCTCGGGTTGCACCTGAGGACGTCAGCTACATCAATGCGCACGGCACCGCGACTCAGCTCGGCGACGTCGCCGAAACGCTTGCGGTCAAGGACATCTTTGGGGAGGCGGCCTATCGGATTCCGATCAGCTCCACCAAGTCGATGATGGGCCACCTGCTGGGAGCCGCCGGATCCGTCGAGGCGGTGATCTCGGTCAAAGCGATCGAGGAGGGGGTTGCGCCACCCACCATCAACCTCGAGCACCCCGACCCGCAGTGTGACCTCGATTACATCCCGGAGGGCGCGCGCGAGCTCGACATCAAGCTGGCGCTTTCGAACTCGTTCGGCTTCGGCGGGCACAACGCCTCGCTACTGTTCAAGCAATTCCGGAGCTAGCGTATTGATCTTCCTCAGCGATTTCCTCAACGCTGAGGTCGTCGACGTTCGACAGCATCGGATCGGTCGAGTCCGCGACCTCGTGGTCGTCATGACCGAACCGTTCCCGCGGGTGACCGGCGTGATCCTCAAGGGGAACCGCAGGGTGCGCTCCATCGACTGGCCGGTGGTGCGCAGCTGGGACAACAAGGAGCTGAGCCTGAAGGTCGATGAAACCAGCCTGCAGCCACACGCCCACGTCGAGAACGAGCTCTGGCTCTCCCGTCAGATCCTCGACAAGCAGATCGTCGACATGGACGGGCGCCGGGTGGTGCGGGTCAACGACCTTCAGCTCTCGCAGGTCGAGGGATCGCTGTTGCTGGTGGGGGTCGACGTTGGCAGTCGCGGACTCGCCCGGCGGGTTGGGCTCGAAGGCCTCGGCCGCAGGGTCGCCTCCACCATCCATCTGGACTGGCCGCAAAGGCTAATCTCCTGGGAAGCGGTCGACCCGGTACGCAGTGACGTCAGCTCGGTCAAGCTGCGGATCGCTCACACCAAGCTGGCCAAGTTGCACCCGGCCGACATCGCCGACATCGTCAACGAGCTCAGCCCGGATGACCGGAGCGCGGTCTTTGCCGCCTTGAGCGACGAGAAGGCCGCCGATACCCTGGAGGAGATCGATGAACCGCACATGCAGGCCTCGATCTTGGAACGCCTCGACGTCGAACGGGCCTCGGACATCTTGGAGGCGATGGCGCCGGATGAGGTGGCCGACCTGCTCGCCGACATGCCGCGGGAACGGGCGCAGCAGTTGCTGCAGAAGATGGAGGAAGACGAAGCCGAAGACGTTGAAGAGCTGCTTGCCTACCGCGAGGACACCGCCGGAGGATTGATGACGACCGAGTACGTCGCCGTGCTCCACACCCTCACCGCCGCTGAGGCCATCAACCGATTGCGCGAACTCGAGCCCGATGCCGAGAGCGTCTATTACGTCTACGTCGTCGATGAGGAGGAGCACCTGCTCGGTGTCCTCTCCCTGCGCGACCTGATCGTCGCCAAGCCGGAGACCAAGATCCGTGACTTCATGATCAAGAGCGTCATCTCAGTTGGCGTCGATGCCGGGCCGCGCGAGGTCGCCGAGGTGACGTCGAAATACAATCTGCTCGCCGTGCCCGTTGTCGATCAACACAATCGGATCCAGGGCATCGTGACCGTCGACGACATCATGGCGCGGGTCATGCCGGCGCGGGCCGGTGGACGCCGCCGGCGGATCTTCTAAGCATCTTGGCGCAGCCGAAGGGCCTGGCCGTGCCCCTAGGACTTCTCCGAAGCCGGCGAACGCGCTTGCTGATGCTGCTCTCCGTCATCGGTCCCGGCGTCATCACCGGCAACACGGACAACGACGCCACCGGCGTCACCGGCTACACGCTGGCCGGCTCGCAGTTCGGCTACGACCTCCTCTGGGTGCTGCTGGTAACTGCCATTTGCCTGTGGCCGATCATGGAAATGGTCGCTCGCATGGGCGTCGTCACCGGCAAAGGGTTATCCGACCTCATCCGCGAGCGGTTCGGGGTCACGCCGACGGTGTGGGCGATGATCCTGCTCTTCATCGCCAACGCCACCACGACAGTCGCGGAGTTCACCGGGATCGCGGCCGCAGCCGCGCTTCTGTTCCCGTTTGCCGGCGACCTGGCGCGCTACATCGCCGTGCCGATCGCGGCCTTCCTGGTCTGGTTCCTCGTGTTGCGCGGCTCCTTCCGGGTGGTTGAGCGTGTCCTGCTTGTGCTGACGCTGGTCTACGTTTCATACGCCATCTCCGCCTTCATGGCGCACCCGTCCTGGGGCCAGGTCATCCGCCAGACCTTTGTCCCTACCGTGCGGCCCACGACCGCCTTCATCCTGATCTTTATTTCGGTGGTCGGCACTACGATCACGCCCTGGATGGCCTTCTTCCAGCAATCCAACGTCGCGGACAAGGGTCTCCATCCGGCCGACCTGACTTACGAACGTGTCGACACGGGGATCGGCATCTTCATGACGCAGATCGTCGCGTTCTTCATCATCGTGGCCTGCGGGGCGACGATTTTTGTTCACCACGTCAGGGTCGATCCGAGCGACCCGTCCGCATTCAACAAGATCGCGCTGTCGCTGGCGCCCTTTGCCGGTCACTACGCCACGCTCCTGTTCGCCCTTGGGCTGATGAACGCGTCGCTGATGGCCGCCTCGGTGCTGCCACTGACGACGACCTACGCCATCACGGAGGCCTTCGGCTTCGAGCGCGGTATCGACAAGTCCTTCCGCGAAGCCCCAGCCTTCCAGACGATCTACACGACCTTGATCGTGCTCGGCGCCGGGGTGGCGATGTTTCCGGGCGCGCCGCTGGCGTTGATCACCAACCTGCCGAACATCGTCAACGGGGTCATGCTCCCCTTGCTCCTTCCGCTGCTGCTGATCCTTGCCAACGACAAGCGAGTGCTGGGCCGCTACCGCAACGGCCTGTTCACCAACGCCCTGTCCGGGGTCGTCTTCGTGTTCTTGACTGGCGTGACGGTGGTCTTCCTCGCCTCGATCTTTCTTCCCGGTCTATTTCACGGGTAGCTGCCGCTCCGCTTCCGCCCGAAACTTAGCCTCCGCCTCATCGCCAAAGAGGACGAAGCGCACCTCCTTCAGCGAGGTGTCGTGTGCGCCGTGACGCGCGACTTCCTCGAGCATGATCCGTGCGCAGTCATCCACCGGGAAGTGGGCGATGCCCGTGCCAACCGCGGGGAAGGCGATCGACCGCAGCCCCCGCTCGCTCGCAATCTCGAGGCTGCGTCGGGTCGAACTCCGCAGGCTTTCCGCAGACGTACGTCCGCCCAGCCGCATGCTCGCTGCGTGGACGACAAAGCGGGCCTTGAGCTGGCCCCCTGCCGTGATGGCGGCGCCACCGACCTCGATCGGGCCGATCGTGCGGCACTCAACCTGGATCGTCGGTCCGCCGCGCCGGGCAATGGCGCCGGCCACGCCCCCGCCGAGGATCAGGTCATTGTTCGCTGCGTTGACAATGGCGTCGACATCCTGCTCGGTCAGATCGCCCTGGAGGACGTCGACCGTCAGGCTGCCGGTTCGCCAGGTCAACCGGTTGGCTGGACCTGCCAGGCCATCGACGCCATCCGAGCCTCGACATCGTCCCGGGTGATCGGCTGCAGCCCTCGCACACTGAAGTGCTGGATGGCGAAGGACGCCATCACCATCGCGTACCCAAGGGCAAGGCGCACCGATTCATCGGTTTCGGCCTGTTGCTCGGCGAGGCACCCGAGGAACCCGGCCGCGACCGCATCGCCGGCGCCGGTCGGATCGGTTGGGGGATCAACGGGCAGCGCCGGAAGGTGAATGTCCTCGCCATGGCGGTACAGCGTCGCGCCTTTCGGCCCCTCCTTGATGACCAGCCCGCGGAGCGTGAACCGATGCCGTAGCTGCTCCGACGCCTCCTCGATGGTGTTGACCTTCGCCAGGGCCATCGCCTCTGAGGCATTGAGAAAGAGGTAATCGAGGCGTTGGAGGACGGGCTCGAGCGCTTCCGGCTGCTCGCGGATGTAGAGCTTCATGGTGTCGCCCGCAACGAGCCAGGGCGCCTCGAGCTGTTCGAGCACGCGCATCTGATGGCGAGGCTCCATGCTCCCGAGGAAGACGATCTTCGCCTTGCGTTGGTCTGCCGTGAGCACCGGGGTGAAGCCTCGATAGGCACCCTGGTCCGATCGTTCGTTGCGTGTGGTCCCGGTTTCGTAGTCGTGCTCGGCATGCCAGCGATAGGTAGGGAGTTGGGACTGCACGACGCTGCGCAGGTCAGCGCCGGTGCCGCGCATGGCCTCCTCGAACGCCGGCATGAAGTCTGGACCCGCTGTGCCGACAACCGACACCGGCGCGAAGAGCCGCGCCGCGAGCGTGAAGTAGGTCGCGGACCCACCGAGGCCATCAGTATTCGCGCCCATCGGCGTACGGACGTCATCACGGGTAATGGTGCCGGCGACGAGCAACGGCCACGGTTGATTGGGGAGCTTCACGCGGCCCCAATTGTACGGAGGCCTAGACCGCGAGCAGCTGAGGGTCGGGTCGAGCCAGCTCGCCCTCGACCGCGGCGACGAAACGTCGAACCGCGGTGGGATCGGTGAGCAACCACGCTTCCTGGGGACGGATCGGATCGGGCTGGCAGAGGACCGCCATCGCCGTATCGTCGCCCATAACCGCACTGAACCAGACGTGAGCCAGCCAGCCGAGACCGGGATCGCGTCGATCGGCCTCCTGCGGCAGCGGGGTTGTGTCAGGTGTCGTCACGACAGCCCGTCGCGCACAGCGCAGCAGGGCGACCTCCTGATCCCACTCGGCCCGAACCGCGGCTGGATCGGGTCGGCCGAGGTACACCGTGTACCGGCCCGGCCGCATCGTCGCCAGGCTCTCGACCACTCGTCGGAGCAGCGGGACCGTCGTCAGATCGCTGACCTGGCGGCTTCCCGGGGTGCCTTCGACCAACATTGCCATCTCGCCCATGGGTGCAGGCTAGCAGAAATCGAGCGAAAAAGCAAACATATGTTCGTAGGTGCTTAGGGGCGGCGGAAGAGCGGGACGATGTTGCCGGCCCGGCCGCGCCAGCGGCCTCGAGCGGCCAGCATGAGGTCTTCCTGGGCCTCGAAGAGGACCTCGGCGGAGCGCTCCACCGACCGGTCGATGCCCAGCTTCTCGGTGTACTTGCCGTCCAGCTGTCCGAGGAGCTGAACGATTCGTCGCCAGATGTGAGTCGGAACCAACGTGATCTCTCGCAGCCGGCACTCTTCGACGGCACCCAGCAGTTGATCGGTCTCACGGAGCTGGCTGCGTGGTGTCGGGGCCGTGCGACGTTGCCAGGCCCAGAAGCGATGCTGTGCGATTTCGAGAACGGTGCGCTCGATCATGACCTAAGCAGCCATGATAATCCCGGTATGGAGGAAAGGGTCGACGGCGAGGAAGTCTATCGCGGCAAACTCTTCACGGTGTACCGCGATCAGGTTCGATTGCCAAACGGACGTATCACGACGCGGGAGATCGTCCGGCACCCAGGGTCGGTTGGGATCATCCCGCGGCATGCGGACGGTCGCATCGTGCTGGTTCGCCAGTTTCGTTATGTCACGGGTCGCGAGTTATGGGAAATCCCAGCGGGCACCCTCGACAAACCGGGCGAGGAGATCCCGGCGGCCGCGAAGCGGGAGCTCGCCGAGGAAGCGGGCCTAAAGGCGCAGCGATGGACGATGCTCGGCAGCGCCTACCTGATGCCGGGGTACTGCGATGAGCGCATGACGTTCTTCCTCGCTGAGGATCTGTCGCCGACCGAGGCCCACGCCGAGCTCGACGAATCGTTCAAGGTCAATCCATTCGACGCACACGATCTACAGGTGCTCCGCTCGAGCGGCGAGCTGCAGGATGCAAAAACGCTCCTGGGGCTCGCCTGGGCCGGGGTGCCACTGTGGGTGGAGCCGCGCGCCCGCTGACTTACTCTTCTTCTTCCCCGCCCCGCGACTTCTGATACGCGGCGATCACCGGTTGGGCCGCGTGCGCCGGCACCTCTTCGTAGTGCGAGAACTTCATCGTGTACCTTCCTCGTCCCTGGGTGATCGACCGCAGGTCGATCGGGAACCGGTACATCGAGGAGAGCGGGACTTGCGCGCGCACCTTTTCCGTGTGGTCACCCGAGGGTTCCATCCCCGCGATCTTGCCGCGCTTCCCGTTCAGGTCGCTGATGACGTCGCCCATGTTGCGCTCCGGGACGAACACCTCAACGTCCATGATCGGTTCCAGCAGGACCGGCCTGGCATCCATCACCGCCTGGCGCATCGCCATCGCGCCCGCCAACTTGAAGGCGATGTCCTTGCCGTCGACCTGGTGGGTTGAACCATCCAGCAGCCGGACCTTGATGTCGACCAGCGGGTTGCCGCTCAGTACCCCTTGCTCCATCGTTTCGCGCACGCCCCTCTCGACCGACGGTCGGAAGTTCTGCGGGATGCTTCCGCCGAAGATCTTGTCTTCCCAGACGAAGCCCGTCCCGCGCGGGACCGGGGCAATGTCGATGACACAGTGGCCGTAGAGCCCCGCGCCGCCGGATTGCTTTTTGTACTTCTTCTCGGCCTTGGCGCTGCTGGTGATCGTCTCCTGGTAGGGCACGCGAGGCACGGCGAGCACACCTTCGACCCCGTACTTGCGTTTCATCTTCTCGAGCACGACCTCGAGATGGACGTCGCCCATGCCGTGCACGATCGACTCCTTCGTGATCGGCTCGTGTTCCAGCGTCAGTGTCGGGTCTTCGTCGACGAGCTTGACGAGCGCCGCGTTGACCTTTTCCTCGTCGGCCTTGTTCTTGGCGCTGACAGCAGCACTGTACGTCTGTTCCGGGTACTGGATCGCTGGCAGCCGCAGGGGATGGTCGCGGCTGGCCAGGGTGTCACCCGTCGCCGCCATCTGTAGCTTGCTGATTCCCGCGATGTCTCCCGCTACGACTTCGGTCGCCGGCTCGAGCGTCTTCCCCTTCGGATATCCGATGGTGCCAGGACGCTCCGGCTGATCCTTGGAGGCGTTCAGCAGCGGCGTTCCGGGTGTCAGCGTCCCCGACACAACCTTGACGTAGCTGATCCGGCCGACGAAGGGGTCGGCGGTGGTCTTGAAGACGAGCGCCGCGAGCGGCCGAGCTGGGTCGGCGGTCACGGTTTCAGACTGGTCCGTACGCGGATTGACCGCCTCGACCGATGGGGCGTGCGTGGGCGACGGCAGCAGGGTGACGATCCCATCGAGCAGGCTCCCGATACCGATCGACTTGCCGGCCGCGGCGCACAGCACCGGGACGATTGTGCCGGCCGCCACCCCTTTGGCGAGTGCGCCCGTGACTTCCGCATCACTCAGCTCACCGCTTTCCAGGTACTTCTCGAGCAACGCATCGTCGGTCTCCGCGGCGGCCTCGACGAGCGGTGAGCGGCGGGACTCGACCTCGGCGGCCAGCTCGCCGGGAAGCGGAACCTCTTTCGCATGCCCCTGCTGATCGAATTCGTAGGCCTTGCGCGTCAACAGATCGACGATGCCCTTGAAGCCGGCTTCGTGGCCGATGGGCGCCTGGATCGAGACCGGGCGAGGATTGAACTCCTTGAAGCTATCGACCGCCCGCCAGTAGTCGGCATTCTCCTTGTCCATCTTGTTGACCACGATCAGGGTCGGCAGATTGCGTTCCCGCAGTTGGTGCCACCCGAGCTCGGTCCCGACCACGACGCCGGTGGTCGCCCCCACCACAAGGAGGGCGCCCTCGGCTGCACGCAAGGCACCCACGACTTCGCCGGCGAAGTCCTGAAAGCCTGGCGCGTCGAGCAGGTTGATCTTGTGGTCGTGCCAGGTCAGATGCGCCACGGCGGTGCCGATCGAGATCTTCCGCTTGACCTCTTCCGGCTCGAAGTCGAAGGTGGTGTTGCCCGCGTCCGGACGGCCCAACCGATCGACCGCGCCGCCGGCATAGAGCATCGCTTCGGCCAGGCTCGTTTTGCCGTCGTGGCTATGGCCGAGTAAGGCGACGTTACGGATCCGTTCCGGGTCGATTCGCCCCATCGATTCTCCCTCGAAAGAGAGTGTAAATCTAAAGGTCCCCTTAGTCGATCGGCCCGAGCGGGATGATGTCAACCGCCGATCCGGCGGACACCTCGCTGGTCCCGAGGGGCACGACGAGCAGGCAATTGGCATCCGCCATCGAACGAAGAACGTGCGAGCCCTGGTCGCCCGTCAGGCGAACGACGATCCGCGCCCCATCGTGCCGCGCGATACCCCGAAAGTACTGTTCGAGGTGCGGGGGGTTCTGCAACGGCTCCTCGGTGATCGCCGTCAGCCGTGGTCGGTGGACGTCGGTTCGTCCCTGCAGTTTGAGCAAGGCGGGTCGCACGAAGAGCTCGAACGCCACCAGGGTCGACACCGGGTTGCCCGGCAACCCGATCAGCGGCACGCCGCCGACGCTCGCGAACATCAGCGGCTTGCCCGGGCGTAACGCGACCTGCCAGAACGTGACCGCGTCACGCTCTTCGAGCAGGCCCCGGACCAGGTCGTAGCCCCCCATCGACACGCCGCCGCTCGTCACCACGAGGTCGCTCTTGCCAGCCGCGGCTAATCGCTCGGTCAGATCGCCACGCTCGTCGCGCGCCACGCCGGCATCGACCACGATGCCCCCCGCGTCCTGGACTGCGGCAAGCAACGTGTAGCGGTTGGTGTTGGTGATCTGACCGGGGCCCAGCGTCTCTCCGGGCTCGCGCAGCTCGTCGCCGGTGGTCAAAACCAGCACTCGTGGCTGGCGGATGCATGGCATCGCAACCCGACCCGCCGACGCCAGCACGCCGATCAGGCCCGGCGTCACCACGCGTCCCGCGCTCGCGAGCAGGTCGCCGCGATGCAGATCACTGCCAACGGCTCGCAGGCTCGTGCCGAATGGAACGGGAACCCGCACCTCGACCGTGCCATCGTGCTCGGTCGTGTCCTCGACTCGCACGACGGCGTCCGAGCCCTCGGGAATCATGGCGCCCGTCATGATGCGCAGCGCGGTCTGCGGCTGCACGGCGCCCGTTGGGGCGGCGCCGGCTCGGATTTCACCCAGCACTCGCAGCCGCACCGGCTGATCCGCCGACGCCTGCGCGACATCGCGCGCCCGGACGGCATAGCCGTCCATCGCCGAGTTGGCAAAGGGCGGAACGTCCCGCTCGGAGCGAACCTCTTCGGCCAGTACGCGACCGCGGGCCTCGGTCAGGGCAACGGTTTCAGCATTGAGCGCAGCAACCCGATCGAGGATTTGGTCACGCGCCTGGGCGACCGTCAGTAACGGTCGCGGTTCACTCTTACCGATCGTTCCAGTGGCTGTTTTCGAACTCGGGTCCGCCACCTTCGCCGTCGGTCACGACGTTCTGGTGGAATCGAGCGGCGACCATCTGGTACGCCATCGCACGCGGAATGCCGAGCTTGGTGAGGGCCTTGACCTCATCGGCCATGACCTTGTCGCGCGCGCCTTCAATGGCGGCGATCACGTCGTCGATCGCCGTGCGAGCCTTGGCGGAGCCGCCGGCGCCGTTCTCTGCGGCGACCTCCGAAGGCACCTCTACGACTGGTTCCTTGGGGGCCTTCGCCTTCCCGTCCTTTGTTTCTTTGGGCATGGAATCCTTCACCTTACCAACTGGAATCGCGATCAGGCGGACACGCTCAGACTGGCCGTCCCGCGTCTAGCTTTTACCCGTTCCATCGCGAACAGAAACGTCTCCTTGGCGAGGGCCGTGATCGGCGCGGCCAGGAACATCCCGATCAGCCCAAAGAGCGAGGCGCCGAGCAGTGTGCTGAAGATCAAGAGCAGGGGATGCACCCGCGTGAACCGCCCCAGGATCCAGGGAGCGAACACGTGGCTATCGACTTGCTGCGCGACCAGCGCAAAGACAGCGACGAAGATCGGGAGCGGGCTGCCCGGGCCTGCCTGGGCCAGTGCCAGCACGACCGCCAGAGCCCCCCAGATCAGCGGGCCGAAAAACGGCACCGCCTCGAGGAAAAAGGCGATGACACCCACCAGCAGGGCCATCTTCAGCCCGATGACGAAGAGACCGAGGGTCGCCACCACGCCGATGAACACACTGGTCAGGAGCTGGCCGCGCACGTATTCCTGCAGCGTCCGATTCAGCCGCTTCATGAGTTCCTTGGCGTCGTCTTGACGAGCGGGCGGGAGAAACCCCCGCGCTTCCCGTACGAGCCGGGGTCCATCGAGCAGCATGTAAAAGGTGAGTAAGGGGACCGCGATCAGCTCGAGGAGCTTGGGAAAGAGCGCGAAGGAACCCTGCACCATGTTGCCGATGGTTTCCCCGATTCCGGCGACGACGTCGCGCACCTCCTGGTCGAGCTGTCGCTCAACGTCGGGCGGGAAGACGCCGGTGCCATAGATCGTGTCCCGCCATGCCTGGAAGGTGGCGGCCAGCCGGCGGGCCAGCGTGGGCTCGTTCCCTCCGGTGCTGAACATCGCCCTGCCCAGGCGACTGGCTTCGCCGGCAACCAGGGGCGCGAGGAGCAGAATCGCGACCACCAGGACGCCGATGAAGGCCGCGAGGGCCAGGAAAGTAGCGATCAGGCGCGGGGTGCCCCGGCGCCCGTGGGCCGGCGCGCTCATGGCGTTGACCAGTGGGAGCAGGAGGTAGGTCAGGAAAAGCGCCAGCACGAAGGGGAGGATGATCTGGCGAGCCAGGTAGATGATCGCCAGAGCCAGGAGGATGGCGACTGCCAGCCAGACCGCACCCGGAATCCGGCCTCGGAAACGGCGTGGCTCGCCTACCACGGCGCTCGTCGGCCGATTGAAGGCAGCGTCGTCGAATTGCAGACCCATCTAGGCAGTGCTACGTTCAGCAACGTGAATCGAGCGGGTCGCTTGCATCGGCTCCTGGTCATCCTGTCGATGGCAACTGCCCGCCCGGGCATCCGGGCGCTCGACCTGGCCGAGATTTTAAAGGTCAGCGAGCGAACCGTCTTCCGCGACCTGGCCGAGCTGCAGCGGCTCGGATTTCCGGTCACCTTTGGCAATGGCTACCCGGCCCAGCAGGAGCTCTTCAAGCGACGCCGGCGGCAGGAGATGGCGCAGATCCTGGCCGACCTGGTCGATCAGCAGCTGGAGGTCGTTCGGCGCAAACTGCCGCCCGAGGAAGCGGACCGCGTCGTCACAGAAGCGATCCAGTACCTGCCGATGGAGGCCGCCGAGGCGGTGACTCGCGCCCTCGCCAAAGCCGCAAAACACTAACCCTCCCCCGCGTGCGGGGGAGGGCAGGGTGGGGGCTAAAATCACCGCACCGGTCGGCTAGCTCAGCTGGTTAGAGCGCTTGGTTCACATCCAAGAGGTCGAGGGTTCGAGTCCCCCGCCGACCACCAACTTCGCGATATTGCTATAGCTCAGAGAATGCGCCGGCCCGCAACCACGACCGCGACCGGCTGCGAGAGCACCCCAGGAGCATCGCGTGGGTCGGCGTCAAAGGTGACAACCGAAGGTGGGGCCGTGGCCGCGTCGGCGCCAAAGTACCGGACCGCGGCAGTGGTTGCCGCGCGAAGCGCGGCCGTGGGTTGGACGCCACATTCGACCAGGAGGGCAATTTCTCGCGGGATGGACCCGACCACGTCGCTTCCGGTGAGCAATGTGACACCGAGCTCGGTCGCCAGCGGGAGCAGTTCGCTGAAACGCTCGCGGCGTTCTGCGACGCGCCGGCGCCGTTCGTCCGTGTCTGGCGTGCTGGACAGCACCGCGCAAAGTGTTGGCGTCCAGGCGGTGCCACGCCGTGCCATCTCGGCGATGGTGTCGCGGTCGAGGTTCGTGCCATGTTCGACGGAATCGATGCCGAGCCGGACCAGCTCGCTGACCAGCGACGTGGTAACGTGCGCGGCGACCCGAGCGCCCGCGGCATGCGTCGCCGTGATCAGCTCGCCGACCACACCGAGGTCGTAGGTCTGCACCGGCACGGCAGTCGGAAGGCTGCGCGCGTCCGCCGGGATGAAATCGGCGACCAGCTTCACCCAGCGGGCGCCGGCAGCGACTTCAACGAGGGCGACCGCGACGACGTTGGAGGCCTCGACCGGGTCATGGACCGCCTCGAAGTACATCCCGGCCGGGGCGAGGTGCCGTCCGGCCGCCATAATGAACGGCCGCCCGGGGGTGATGGAGAGTGTCAGGACGACGTTTGGGGCCCCGCCAGCGTCACGGATCAGCGCGACGCCCTCGCGAGCATACCGGTCAAGGTTGGCTTCGGCCTGGCCTCTGTCCAGGGGCACCGGGCCATCCTCGAGGATCCCGAAACTGACGTGGCTGTGGCTGTCGACGAATCCGGGAAGCGCAAATCGTCCAGGAATCGTCTCAGCCTCATCAACAACCGCATCTCGCCAGCCCCGAGGGGATAGCCACAAATCCTCGGCCTCGACCCCGTCGGGCAGTAGCACGGCTTTCAGGTGCCAGGCGGCCACCCCGTTAGCCTGCCAGATCGGAATTCTCCCTCCGCGGAGCGGTCGCCTTCGGGCGCTTTTTTTCTTTCGGGTTCAAATGCTGCGATTTGCTAGACTTACGAACGCTTTCCTGCTCCGCTGCCGCCTTAAGGCCATAGTCGGAGCAAATCCATAGGAAAGGAGGTAGCGTTTGTCAGCGTACGAGCTCATGTACCTCGTCAAGCCCGAGCTTGACGACCAGCAGGTCCAGCAGGAGATCGAGAAGGTCGGCCAGCTGATCCAGACGAATGGAGGCCAGGTCAAGAAGGTCACCCCGTGGGGTAAGCGTCGGCTCGCGTACACGGTCAACGATCAGCGGGAAGGGCACTACGTCGTCGAAGAGTTCGACCTCGACCGCGCCAAAGTTCAGGAGGTCGAGCGCGTCCTGAAGATCTCGGACAGCGTCTTCCGTCATTTGTTGGTCCGTCAAGACGAGGGGAAATCATGAACCTGAACAAAGCCATGCTGATCGGCCGTCTGACCCGCGATCCGGAAATGCGCTACACACCGAGCGGCGCGCCGGTGACGACCTTCTCGCTCGCCACCAACCGATATGGCCAGGGGCCCGACGGCGAGAAGAAGGAGTACACCGACTACCACAACATCGTGGTGTGGAACATCGGCAAGCGCAACCTCGCGGAAATCTGCGGGCAGTACCTGCACAAGGGCAGCCTCGTGTATCTCGAGGGGCGGCTCCAGACGCGTTCCTGGGAAGGGCAGGATGGCCAGAAGCGCAAGACCACCGAAATCAACGCCACCGAAGTCCAGTTCCTCGAGCCCCGCGGCCAATCGCAGCCGTCTGCGGCCGAGCCGGTTGAGGCGGCGGTTGCCGCGCCCGCCGCTCATGGCGAGGAACCCTCGCGCGACGTCGACCCTGAAGACATTCCGTTTTAAGGAGCACCTGACAGCGCCACATGCCACCACCGACTGAAAAGCGCGACCGCAAGCCGCATAAGAAGGTCTGCAACTTCTGTGTGGAGAAGGTCCACTTCATCGACTACAAAGAGGTCTCGCGTCTGCGCCGCTTCGTCAGCGAGCGGGGCAAGATTTTGCCCCGCCGCGTGACCGGCACCTGCGCCCGCCACCAGCGACGTCTCGCGGTTGCGCTCAAACGCGCGCGGCACGTCGCCCTCCTGCCCTACACCGCGGATCAGCGCTAGCGTTGATAAATTCCCTTCCTCTGAGGGGAGGGCAAGTTGAGGGCTCAGGACTTCTTAACGTCGGGCCGTATACTGCGATCAGTTGCGATCCCCGCGGTTCCCGGCCGTGCTCGCGGCCGGGGTCGTCTTGCTCACGTCCCTGTTACCGGCTCGGGCAGCAGCTTTAGAGCCCTCCTTCGTCATGCCGTCTCCCTACGTGATCGCGATCGATCCCGGTCATGGGGGAAGCCCGACCAGCGATCCGACGCACCTCTGGGACCCCGGCGTCGTGGTCGGCGCCGTGATGGAGAAGGAAATTACCCTCGACCTGGCCTTTCGGCTGCGCACGCTCCTCCAAAAAGAGAGCGTAAAGGTCGTCATGACGCGCACTAGCGACGAGTATGTCGAGATCTCGGAGCGCTGGAATCGGGTCCATGCGTCGGGCGCCCGCATGTTCGTCAGTCTGCACGTCAATGCCTTCGATGGCGACCCGTCGATCAACGGCGCCGCCGTCTTCTACCCCAAGCCGGATAGCCTGCCGTTCGCGCAGGCGATCGATACCGGCCTGGCGCAAACGCTCGGCCGCTTTCAGATCCAGGACGACGGAGTGGTTTCCAAGCCGGAGCTATGGGTGCATTCCGACATTCCGACGGCGACAATCGAGCCCGCCTATCTGACGAATCCACGCGAGCGCAGCCTGCTGCTGCAGAACGACTTTCGCGATGCGATCGCGATGGGCATCTTCCAGGGGATGCTGTCCGCCGACCCGCAGATCGACCTGACCAGGATCCAGATCGCGCATGCCGAAGCCGCGGCGGCCGCCCAGCACCAGGCCGAAGCGACCTCAGCCGCCGATGCAGCCCGGACAGCGACCGCGACGCGGTGGGGTCTCATCATCGGTGGCATCCTGGTCCTGTGGGTCGTCATGCGTACCGCGATCCGGCGAGCGGTTCGAACACCACGGCCGCCGGCGTATCGCCGCCGAACCTATCGCCGGCGTCGGTCGCACAGTAAGCTATAGCACTCATGGGACAGACTCCACAGCTCCGTATCCCCGGCCCGACGCCTGTTCCGGAGCGTGTGAACCGCGCGATGGCCGCCCCCATGATCAATCACCGCGGTCCCGAGTTCAAGGCGCTCTTGCCGGAGCTCGAGTCGGGCCTCAAGTGGGCTTTCCAGACCGAGAACGACATGCTGATCTTTCCGGCCAGCGGAACCGGCGGCCTCGAAAGCGCGGTGGCCAACCTCGTCTCGCCCGGTGAGCGGGTGCTCGCGGTCACGATTGGCGCCTTTGGCGATCGGTTCGCCGATCTGGCGGAAGCCTTTGGCGCCCAGGTGATCCGATATGCGCTTCCCTGGGGTGAAGCCGCCGATCCGCAGGACCTCGATGACCTTCTGGGCAAAGAGCCTGACGTCGCGACTGTCCTGATCACTCATAACGAGACCTCGACGGGTGTCACCAATCGTCTGCAGGCGCTCGCCGAGGTCGTCAAGCGGCGTCAGCGTCTCCTCGTGGTCGACGGGGTCAGCTCGATCGGGTCCATCGATCTGCCGGTTGATCGCTGGGGCGTGGATGTCGCGATCACGGCATCGCAAAAGGGATGGATGCTCCCGCCAGGCGTCACCATGCTGAGCGTCGGTAAGGCCGCCTGGCAGCGCCAGGCGAAGGCGCGCGCCCCCCGCTTCTATTTCGACTGGGAGCGGGCGCAAAAGCTGCAAGCCAAGGGCATGACGTTCACCACGCCCGCGATGAGCATCCTCTTCGGGTTACGCGAGTCGCTCGCGATGATGCGCGAGGAAGGTCTGTCCAGGATTTTCCAGCGGCATCAACGCATCGCCGCCGGGTTCCGCGCCGCGGGGCGCGCGCTCGGACTGCGTTTGCTGGCCGCCGATCCTGAGACGGCGTCGCCCACCGTCACCGCACTCTATTTACCGGATGCATTGAGCGGCGAAAAATCCGAGTCGGTTTTCAAGAGCTGGCGCGATCTTGGGCTCGTCGTCGGCGAGGGCCAGGGAAAGCTAGCCGGCAAGATCTTCCGCATCGGTCATCTCGGCGCTGTGCACGAGGACGACGTCGTGGCGACCGTCGAGGTGCTGGAACGCGGCCTCGAGGCCAATGGTCACCCGGTGACGCGCGGTGCGGCATTGACCGCGGCGCAGCGTGCGTTGGAGTCGTCCGAGCCCAGCCTCGTCGCCTGAGCCGGTGCTTCGTGTCCTTGTCGCCGACCCGATCGCCGAGGCGGGTCTCGCCCGGTTGCGCCAGCACGCCGATGTCGACGTCGAGCTGAGGCAAAGCTCGGCCGCGCTCGCTGGACGCATCCCCGACTACGACGCCCTGATCGTCCGCAGCGAGACGCGCGTGGATGCAGCGGTGATCCGGGCCGGCAATCGTCTCAAGGTGATCGGGCGCGCGGGCGCCGGCGTCGACAACATCGACGTCCCCGCCGCCACCCGGGCCGGCATCCTCGTCGTCAACGCACCCTCCGGCAATACGATCGCGGCGGCCGAGCACACCATGGCGATGATGCTCGCGCTGGCGCGACACCTCCCCCAGGCCGACCAGGCGGTCAAGGCGGGCCGCTGGGAGCGGTCACGCTTCCTCGGCAACGAACTCAAAGACAAGGTTCTCGGTGTGGTCGGCCTGGGCAGCATCGGGCGCGAGGTCGCGCACCGCGCGCAGGCCTTTGGCATGCGGGTGATCGCCAGCGATCCGATGCTCTCGGAGGAACGCGCCTCCCAGCTCAATGTGAAGCTGATGCCGTTCGAACGGTTGATGGCGGAGGCGGACCTGGTCACCCTGCATGTGCCGTTGACCAAAGAGACCCATCACCTGGTCGACGCGCGGGCACTGGCCGCGGCCAAGCCTGGTGTCCGCATCATCAATGTCGCCCGCGGCGGAATCGTCGACGAGTCGGCGCTCTGGAATGCGTTGCGTGATGGTCACGTCGCCGGCGCGGCCCTCGACGTCTTCGAGCAGGAACCTCCGGGCGAGAACCCGTTGCTGTCGTTGCCGCAGGTGGTCGTGACGCCGCACCTGGGCGCCTCGACGGAGGAAGCGCAGATCAGCGTGGCGCTCGAGATCGCCGACCAGGTGGTCGCCGTGCTCGAGGGTGGCCACCCGCGTTTTGCCCTCAACGCGCCCGTTGCGCTGCCCGAAGCGATGGCGTTCCTGCGACCCTTCATCCCGGTCGCCGAAGGTATCGGCCACTTCTACGCCCAGGTCGGCCGGCAACCGACGACGCGCCTGCAGGTCGACTACGCCGGCGAAATCGCCGACTACGATTGCTCGGTTCTCACCGCCGCCCTGCTGACGGCATTCCTCAGCCGGTTCAGCGCCGAGCGCGTCAATCCGGTCAACGCCCGCGCGGTTGCGGTCGCCCACGGCATCACGGTCGTGGAGCAGCGCGGGGCCAGGGCTAGCGAGTTTGCCAACCTGATCAGTCTGCAGGCCGTTGGCGACCACGGCACCAGCCGGGTCGGCGGCACGCTGCTGCTCAACGAGCCGCACATCGTGACCTTCAACGATTTCCGCATCGATCTGGTGCCACAGGGGACGTTCTTGATGAGCTGGCATGCCGATCGTCCCGGCATCATCGGCACCATCGGCACCCTGCTCGGTCAGAAGAACATCAATATTGCGAGCATGCAGGTGGGCCGCGATCGTCCCCGCGGCGACGCGGTCATGATCGTCTCGGTCGATGATCCGGTCCCGGAGTCGATCATGGCCGATATTCGCCGGATCCCCGGGATGGCCGACGTGCTGTCCGTCACCCTCTAGACGTCGTTGGCCACGCTGCGGCCGTTTCAAGGGGTTCTTTATGACCCGCAACGGGTCGACCTCTCGCGGGTCGTCGCGCCGCCCTACGACGTCATCAGCCCCGCCGACCAGAAGCGCTTTTACCAGCAGGATCCTCACAATGTCGTGCGGCTGATCGCCGGGGAGGTGCGTCCGTCCGACACGCCGCAGGACAACAAGTACACGCGCGCCTCGGCCTTCTTCCGCGAGTGGCTGGCCGAGGGGATCTTGCGGCGCGAGACAAGTCCTCGTCTCTATATCTACCGCCACCAATTCGTCGATCCGGCCAACGGCGCGTCGCGCTCGCGGCTGGGCATCATGGGCGTTGTCGAGCTCGAACCCTTTGGCCGCGGGGTGCTTCCCCACGAGCAAACGCATGCGCGCGCCAAGGCAGACCGACTGTCGCTAACCCGCGCCGTGATCGCCAACCTCAGCCCGGTCTTTGCCCTCTACAAAGATCCCCAGTCGGCGGTCGGGCCCATCATCGCGCCGGCCATGGCGGATCCGCCAAGGATGTCGATCACGGGTGAGGATGGGGATCACCACACGATCTGGTCACTCGAGGGAGGCCAGCGTTGCGCGCAGCTGGCCGAGATATTCGATACGTCGACCCTCTACATTGCCGACGGCCATCATCGCTACGAGACGGCGCTGAATTTCCGCAACTTCCAGCGGCAACAACATCCGGAGGCCACGCCGGACGCCGCCTTCAACTACGTGCTGATGCTGCTCGTCGACGTTAGCGACCCGGGGTTGACCATTCTGCCCACCCACCGGGTCCTACACGACCTGGAGGGGTTCGATGCCGCCAACCTCGTGCGTCGGCTCTCCGAGCGCCACCGTGTGCTTTCTCGCGATAGCCGGTCCGCTCTTCTCGTGGCGATGCGCCACGAGGGTGGGGCCCACCGCATCGGCGTGGCCCTCCCATTAATTCCCTCCCCGTCTGGGGGAGGCGCTATGAACCCGTCTGGGGGAGGGCACGGTGGGGCCTCCTACTACACCGTCGACTTCGATCAGGCGGCGCTTGACGATCCAGTCGCTCGGCTCGACGTCTCGGTGCTGCATCGCGAGATCCTCGGTCGTCTCCTGGGGCTCCAGCAGGCGGAGGTCGAAGAGGAGCGCTACCTGAGCTACTCCCGCGACGTCGAGGCCGTCCTCACGCGGGTCGAAACCGGAACCGCCCAGGCCGCTTTCCTGCTACGGCCACCGGCGGTCCAGGATGTGGTCGAGGTCGCTCAGGCGGGCCAGGTAATGCCGCAGAAATCGACCTACTTCTTCCCCAAGCCGGCGTCCGGGATCGTCTTCAACCCCCTCGACGCCGCTATACGGGTGGGGGCCTAATGCATTTGGTCGGTTGCTTTGTTTCATTTTCGTGAGTCGATTCGGCTTGCCGGGCTCCCAGCCGTTGGCTACTATGCTGGGGCTGATGAGCGCGAAGCGCGTCGTAATCTACATGCCCGATGCCCTTGTCGACGCGCTCAACCGCGTCACGGCCGTCTCGCCGCGGAGCCGAAGCGAGATCATCAGCGCGGCGGTCGAGCGGTACCTCGCGGAGGGAACCCACCCGGCGGCCGAGCCCGCCAACCCGGACGAGGCCTTTTTCGACCGCGTCGCCGAGATGATGCAAAGCGGCTTGCTGCAGCCGGGCGACTTCAGCGACCCGGCGACCGAGGAGCCAAGGCCGAAAAGCAAGCTCTGGATCAACTGAGGGCCGGCTCCCGCCCGGCGTTTTCTGGCCCCCGGAATCCGGGTATAGGTTAATTCGAAATGCCCGTCTATGGATATCGCTGCACCCGCGGCCACCACTTCGAGATCCAGCAGCGAATCACCGAACCGCCGCTAACCCAGTGCCCCGAATGCGGGGCGCCGGTCACTCGCGTCTTCTACCCGGTCGGCATCATCTTCAAGGGTGGCGGCTTCTATAAGACCGACTCCAGGGGGTCATCCAGCGACGGGAGCATTACTCCGGCGGAGATCCCCAAGGTCGACGCCAAGCCCGACGGGAAAGCGGACACCAAGGCGAAGGCCGCCCCCGACAGCGGCGACTCGAAACCGTCTGTGACGCCACCTGCTAAAACTGACAACAAGACCAGCCCGAAGGAAGGAGCGGCATGACGACGAAGAACATCGTCCAAGTCACCGATCAGAATTTCGAGGCGACTGTCGGAGCGGCCCAGCAGCTCGTTCTCGTCGACTTCTGGGCCACCTGGTGTGCCCCGTGCAAGATGCTCAGGCCCGTTGTCGAAGAGCTGGCCGCCGAGTACGCTGGCCGTGTCACGGTGGCCGAACTCGACGTCGACGCCAATCCCCAGACCGCTTCGAAGTTCAGCGTGCTGAGTATTCCCAGCCTCATCCTGTTCCGCGGCGGCAAACCTGCCGATCGGATCGTCGGCTACAAGCCCAAGGCCTACCTCAAACAGAAGATCGACGCCGTCCTGTAGCCTCATTCGCGGGACGGGGGTGCATGGGCTCAGGTGGGCTCCACGGTCTTCAAAACCAGTGGTCGGCATCCTTGGCGATGTCGACGGACGGATCGTTCCCGTCGCGCCCCCGCCAATCTTTGAATACGATCCCCACACGCTAGCTCTCAAAGTAGCCTGTTGGTGAGTGTACGCTCGCTCCCATGACGGACGGCAAGTCGCGGCGTCCCATCTTTTTCCGCAACCTCAATGGGGGCCAGCTGGTTGAGAACTTCCTCATATCGGCGGTCGTTGCTCTACTAGCCGTCCGCTTCTACCTGCGGCTGACCGGCTTTCCGCAGCTGGGAGGACGTGGTCTGCACATCGCCCACATGCTCTGGGGCGGCCTCCTCATGCTTGTGGCTATCTTCATGCTGCTCGCGTACCTCGGCCATCGGGTGCGGCAGGCCGCAGCCGTAGTCGGCGGCATCGGCTTCGGCCTCTTTATCGACGAGCTCGGTAAGTTCATCACCAGCGACAACAACTACTTCTACCGGCCGGCGATTGCCCTCATCTACGCGGTCTTCGTCCTCCTGTTCATCTGGTGGCGGGCCTTCGAGCGGCGGGGGACGGCGACTGAAGAGACTTACCTGGCGAACTCGCTGATGCTGATGCAGGACGCAGCACTCCACGAGCTGGATCCGCGGGAGAAGTATCGCTTGCTCAACTGGCTGCGGCAGAGTGGTGAAACAGGGCGAAGTTTGCTCGGTGATCCGGAACGCTCGATCCTCTCACGTCCGGCAGACGTGGTTAAGCCCAATCCTGTCGCCCGTCGCCTTCGTCCAGTGTTCAAGCGCATCCGGGCAGCGGTCCGCTCGCCCTGGGCGGCTCGTATCGCGATTACGGTCATCGTCCTTCGAACTGCTGCGGCAGGCATCGTCAGCGTTGCGCTTCTGGTCGCCCCCGAAACCACGGGACCGGGAGAGTCGATTGATCTACCACTCCTGATCTCCGGTGGAGTCAGTGGCATTCTGGCCCTGATCGGGCTCGTCTACCTGCTCCGTAACAAACCAGGCGCACTTCGCTGGTTCCGCCGATCCGTGCTCGCCTCGATCCTTCTCACGGACCTCTTCACGTTCTACTACCAACAGCTCGAGGCGCTCGGCTATCTCGCCCTCGACCTGGTCTTGCTGGCTGTGCTCGACGCGCTGCTCCTGGCCGAAGAGCGCAACCCGAGGCCGACGCTTCCTCGCGAGGCTCAGGCCGCCTGATCTCAGAGCTCGCTTGCCGTGCCGTAAGGAATCAGTCTCTTACTCCATTGCTGTCATTTGGCGGTAGTGATGGGGCTCATGCCGACGAACACCACGTCAACCGGCTCCAGGTGCTTCATCGCCTTGAGGTCTGCCCCAGAGACGGCGAGATGCACCGATGCGAACTGCCGGTCGATGCGGCTCACGACAGTCACCGGAACGACGAGGTCATACTTCGTCAAAGCGGTTTTTCCGAGCAGGATCCAGCCGGTTACCGGGTCGTACCGCTTGATCGTGCCCAGACTGACATCGTCCGAGGTAAGAACTGCATAGCCCTCACCGATGCCGTTGCGCAGCTTGCCGACGTTCACCTCGTCAACGATGATGGGCGTGCCGTCGTACCCGCTCGCCTGCCGCGTCGTGGCGATCTCCTGGCCGTCGACGCTCTGGACTTGCGTCGCCCGGGGCGGTGGCTCGCTGAACTCACGATGGATGGCTTCCTTCGTGGCACCTAAATAGACCTCCTTTGGATCGATGTTGGTGACCACCTTGAAGGGGATGTACAGGTCTTTGTCAGACAAGGGATTGACCTGGAGCGTGAACCAGCCGGTGTCCCGGTCGATATCGTCGACTGTGCCCACCTTTTCCCCCGTGACGTCGTACACCGTCTGTTCGGGGATCAGGTTGTCGGCCACGTTTTGCGTGATGGTCAGCTTCTCGGTTTCCATTTGACATCTCCTTGCTTTTCCGTTTGGCGCGCGCCTCCCTCCGAAGCGAGGCGCCTCGCGGGAAGCGAGCGCGCCTCATTCCGGAGAAGGGAAGGGTTTATCGGGTACCCGTCGGAACGGGCTCCTGGAAAGACTTGATGGCGGTCTTGACCGCATCCTTGCCCCGCTGGATCTGGTACGCGTAGAACATGCGGGTCACCCCGAGGGCGATCGCATAGATCCCGATCAGCCAAACGATGGTCAGCAGGCCGCTGGCGGGCTGCAGCGCGATGATGAACCCGAACGCCACCGAGGCGAGGCCGCCCAGCCAGAGCGCCCATGCGCCCTTGACCTGCCCCGTGAACCCAACACCGGCCGCGATTTCGAGCACGCCGGTGAGGATCGCCCAGGCGGCAATCGTGTAAAGCAGCGCCAGGGCAGTGATCCCCGGTCGGAAGAAGGTAAAGGCGCCGATCGCGATACCGAAGACTCCGCTGACCGCCATCGGCACCCAGTGACCGACGTGCTGGCTGGCCATTTCCAGCGCATACACGAGCGTGAGGCCGCCGACAACCAGCACAAAAGCGCCGAACAAGGCCACGAGAACCGCCAGGGTGATCCCCGGCCAAACGAGTGCTCCGACCCCGAAGAGAACCGATGCGACGCCGCCGATTGCTAGCAGTCGAGACCCTCGAGTTAATGCCTGATCCATTTCTTGGACCTCCTTGCGGCCGCTGAGTTGATTTGCTTTTTCAGCGCCGCAAGGCCAGCGTGACGGCGAACCGCTAAAGGATCGCGAGACGAGCTTCAGGTCAACGCGGCCCGCCGACAACCTTGGGAGCCTGGGCCAGCTGTGTCCTGGAGCTGACATCAAGCTTTCGAAAGACCTTGCCCAGGTGGTATTCGACGGTGCGTTCGCTGATGAAAAGCTCGCTGGCGATCTGCTGGTTTCGAACGCCACGGGCGGCCAGACGCGCCACCTGCAGTTCCTGGGGCGAGAGTTGATCTTGGGTTTCGATCGTCCGGCGTCGCACGTGCTCGCCGGTTGCCATGAGCTCTCCCCGAGCACGCGCGGCAAAGCCGTTGATGCCCATAGTGATGAACGTCTCGTAGGCAGTTCGCAGGTGATCGCGCGCCTCCCGCCTTCGGTTCTGGCGGCGGAGCCACTCGCCGTACAGGAGATGCGTCCGAGCCAACTCCGGCCGGGTGGGCGACTGACCGAGTCGGCCGATGGCTTCCTGGTAGAACGCCTCAGCGCCGGAGTCATCCGCGAGTATCGCGCGACACCGCGCCAAAAGGCCGAGGCCGAGCGGTGTGCCGCCCGCTTCGGCACGCTCGGTCAATCGTTGGAGGCCGTCCTGCGCGGTGCTGGGATTGCCCACCCTCGCCGCTGCCTCGATCAGGGTGGGGACAACCCATGAGCCGGTCCACGGCGGATCATCCTTATATGTCGGGAGCGCTGCATCCAACGCGGCCCGGTAGCGGCCCAAGGCGAGCTCGACGATGCTGAGGGCATAGCCGGAAAAATTGGCCCAGAAGGGCTCATCGTGTGCTCGCGCCTCGGCGACGTGCTTGGCGGCTAGCTGGCGAGCCTCTGCCTCGTCGCCCCGCCATGCTGTGAACAGGACCGTCCCTCGGGAGGAGCCGAGGAATCCAAGATTACCCGTGGCCTCAGCGGTTTCGAGCGACTGTTTTGTCAGGACCTCGGCCTCTTCGAGCTGGCCCGAGTGCAGCTCCGCAGCCGCGAGCAATTGCAGCGCGACTGGAAGGGCGGTCAGCGCCGCCCGCTCCCGGCAGACGCGGACCCACCCAGCGGCCAGCGCATGAGCCGATGTGTCGTCGAAGAGGCTGTACGCCGCCAGCGTCGGGAGACTGTGCAAAGCCTCCGGAGCTGGCCCCTCGCGCAGCGTCGCCGCGATGGCCTCTTTGACGATGGGGGCTCCGGCACGATAGCCCGATGTGATGACCGTGGCGTAACCACGGAGGATCAGCTCGCTGGCTGTTTCCAGCGAGACTGCAGCCGGCACCGGAACAAGCGCCGCTTCGGCGATGCCCTGCATCACCGGGCCCGCCATGCTTGGCCGGCTGAATACCGCGGCCTCGAGGGCGCGAATCAGGATTCGCCGGGAAGCTGGCGCATCGAGTGGCGCCATGGCTCTTGCCGCTTGCAGCAAGATCCCCGGCGCATCGCCCGGCTGTCCAGACGCGAAGCGGGCGCCGCCCTCCAGGGCTTGAGATAGCGCACGCTGATATGGATCGCTCAGGGCCGGCCTGGCCTCGTTCAATGCTTTCTGGGCGTTGTCCGGACTACCGGCCGCGATCCATGCCCGGGCCGCAACGAGCAGCCGCGATGCCTTCAGCGCCGGATCCGGAGTGAGCTCGGCCGCCCTGGAGGCGAACAACGCCCAGGCGGCGTGAGCTCCGCGCTGCTGCGCTCGCTTGGCCTGTTCCGCCAGTTCGGCGGCAACGTCCTCATCCGGCTGCACGGCGGCGAGGGCCCGGTGTCCGGCATGACGCTCAGGCTCGAAGCGGCGATCAGTGGCATTGGCGAGAACAGTGTGCATCCGCCGCCGCTCTGCTGGGGGCATCGCGTAATAGATCGCCGATCGGATCAGCGGGTGCCGGAACGACAGCGGCGGTCCCATCACGATGAGCTGCTGCGCCTCGGCTTCCGCAACGGCTTCCTTGTCCAAACCAAGCTCGCCGGCCGCGCGCCACAAGACGACGGCGTCGCCCGAGGGCTCGGCCGAGGCCAGTCGCACAAACGTCTGAGACGGCGGCGAAAGATCATTCACCCGGCGCAAGAAGTGCCGCTGAAGCCGCTCACCGATGGGGAGCGGCTCGCTCATCGCCAGCGGGCGCCCAAGCCAGCCTCGGACAGTGGTCAGCTCGAGAATGGCGAGTGGGTTTCCCCCCGTCTCCTCCAGCAGCCGCTGAGCCTCCGCATCATCGAGCCCATCCGGATGGACGACGGCGAGCAACTCCCTCGCATGTCCGGCGTCCAATGGTCCGAGATGGATTTCACGTATGCCGCCAAAGTCGACCGGGCGCTCCAGTGGCTCCCGTACGGCGAAAAGCAGGGCGATGCCCTCGGCCTGCAGTCGCCGGGCCACGAAGCCGAGAACCTGGGCGGATTCGACGTCCAGCCATTGCGCGTCGTCGACGATGCACAGGAGCGGTTGTCCGTCGGTTGCGACGGCCAGGAGGGTGAGGGTGGCCACTCCCACCTGAAATCGCTCGGGGGTCGGTCCCATGGCGAGCCCGAAGGCAACTCCGAGCGCGTTGCGCTGTGGCGGCGGAAGTCGATCGAGCCGAGGCAAGAAGGGGACCAGCAGTTGGTGCAGGCCGGCGAAACCGACATTCGTCTCGGATTCGATCCCAATCGCCTTGACGACGCGGAACTCACTCGCTCTGCTCACCGCATAGACAAGGAGCGCGGTCTTGCCGAGCCCTGCCTCGCCCCGAATCACAAGGGTGGCGCTCAGGCCACGTCGCACGGCCTCCAACAGCGCGTCAACCGTTGCCAGCTCGCGGGTACGGCCGACAAGCCTCGCGGCGGATCCGCCTGGCGGCGCCTCCATGGAACCCCTCCTCATCGGAGCCTATCGCTGGACCGCACGATTTGCAACAGGGCAGGGATCCTGTCTTCGCGGGCCGAACTATAGTTCGCTGCTAGCTGCCAAGGAGGCTACGGCCCAAAGACTGTGGATTCCGCAGATGCGATGACGGCCCTGTGAGCTGATCCTGTGCGCATGGAAGAGGGACACGTCGAAACCGCCGGGTCGGGCAGATTGCAGCTCCGGTGCCTGGGACCGGGCACGGCATCCGTCGATGGCCGCCCGGTTTCGTTTCGGACCAAGAAGACGCTGACGCTGCTGGCCTACCTGGCCATGGATCGCGGTCCCCACCCGCGTGAGCGGATCGCCGATGTCTTCTGGCCTGGGGCCGACAGCTCGGCAGCCCGGGATAACCTGCGCACGGCGCTGGTCTACCTTCGTCAGACGCTTGGCCAGGCGGCCTCGGCCGTTCTGATCACGACCAAAGACACGGTGGGAGTGGCGCACGGGGCCGTCGAGAGCGACGTTGATGCCCTGCGGCGGGCCTGCCAGGTCGCCCGCCAGAGACGCGACGGCAGCGTTCGCCATCAGATCCAGGCCGCCGTCAATCAGTATCACGGTCCCCTTCTCGCTGAACTTTCCCTTCCAGACGCGCCCGAGTTCGAGACATGGCTCGAATCCCAGCGGGCCTACTGGCGAGGCGTCACGGCTGAGCTGTTGAGCCTGCTGGCAACCCTGCAAGAGGAGGCCGGTGACCACTCTGGGTCCGTCGCGAGCCTGGAGCAGTGGACGGCGATCGACCCCGACGATGAGCTCGCCTGGAGACGGCTGATCGAGCTCCAGCTTGACGAGGGCAACCTGGCCGGGGCGCATGCTGCCTGGGAACGCTACCGCCAGACGCTGGAGGATATGGAGGCAACACCGGGAAAAATGATGGCCGAGCTGCACCACCGAATCATGGATGCCTCATTTGTCGGGGGGCGCAGCACGTCAGGGCGGTCTTGTTTCGATGGGCGGCAAAGGTCATTGGCGGGTCGGCCCCGTGAGTGGGCGCAGATCGATGCCGCGTATCGGCGAGTTGGACGCGGGGGCTGCGAGGTCCTCGTGATCAGCGGCCAGCCTGGACCTGTGACGCGTCGGCTCGCATCGGAAATTGCCTCATCCATGGGGGCGGAAGGGGCCGACCTCATTGTGGGCCGCTGCCTCCGCAGTACTGGTGCCCTGCCTTACATCCCGTGGATCACTGGTCTGCGCCGCCGGCTCGAGACTGAGAATGCCCCTGAGGATTTGCTTGACGATCAGTGGCTTACTGAGCTCGCTCGCCTTCTGCCCGAGCTCCTTGATCGCTATCCGGACCTGGCGGTCCAACAGGCCGACCCTCTGACGCGTGGCAAGATCTTCGAGGCGGTTAGCCGGCTCGGGATCGCCCTCGGGCGCCGGCAGCCCCTTGCCATCGTGATCGACGATGCGCAGTGGGCGGATCCAGACACGCGAGATCTCGTCCAGTACGCCGTGCGCCGCTGGGCAGAGACCGCGACGCCGGTCTTGCTTGTCCTTGTGGCCGCGGTGCCCATGACCGGCGATCTGCAGGCGTGGATTACCGCGCTCGAAGGCGAGACCAGGATTACGCAGCTGCGACTCACGCCGCTAGCTGCCGAGGGCGTGGGGACGTTCGACGGTATCCTGGCGCCCTTCGACGGGAGTCAGCGTAGTCGACTGGCATATACGGGGGTGAGCTGAGATGCAGGCGGGCAACCTATTTCAGCTTCGAGCGGAGCCATACGCCGGCGGCCAGGGCTGTCCATCCGCGGAGAAGCCGCAGAAGAAACTTCCGGTTCCGGTCAGGTTTTTTGTCAAGGCTGACAGCTTGGAGGAGGCGAGAAACAAGGTCCGGCAGGTGATCGAGCACGGCAAGGAAACCCACGACCCGGAGATCGAGTGGGAATGGAGCGCGGGGTGATGACATCGACCTTGCTGAGGCCGCCTGACGAGACGATGGCGAAGGCGCTCGTGCGTGAGTATTTCGACAACGGACTCGACGTGTATGACGCCTGCCGAAAGCCGCTCGGCACCGTGCTGGACGTCGACCGAAGAGGGGACGGCTTCGTGGCCAAAGTGGCTCAAGCAGAGGTTTGCCTCTTCATCCCCATGCGGATGGTCGCAAAGCTGAAGCGCGGCCGCGTCCACCTCTGCGAAATGACGCGAAACCTGAGGAGGAATTCGAAGTGAGCCGCGAGCAGCGTGACTATGATGGGGACCTCTCCGTGGTCGTCCCTGGTCTGAACGCCTACGACGCCAGTGGGTCTCTGCTGGGGAGCGTCGAGGCGATCGACCGGACAGCCGGTACGATGCGGGTTGCAACCAACCCGTTTTTCGAGGAGCCAATCGTGGTTCCTCTGCGCCTGATCACGGCCGTCAATGCGCGTGAACTGTTCCTTTCGTTCACGCGCCCTCCGCTTGGGACCACCGCTGCGGCGTGCGAATACCCGGCAGGCGCGGCAGAGCGTGGTCGATGATGGCGAGCGCCCAACGCACGGCTCAGACGGTGGTCGTCATCCTGCTCACGGCAATGGCCGTTCTTGTCGCCGCGTACCTGATTTATCGGCTGTCGACCGTCATCGAGTGGCTCATCCTCAGCATCTTCCTCGCGGTCGCGCTGGAACCGGCGGTTAGCGTCCTTTGCAAGCGTGGCGTCAGGCGTAGACCGGCCATCCTGATCGTATTCCTGCTTGTTTTCATCATCATCGCCCTCGTCGTTGCGCTGGCGCTTCCGTCATTGGTCCAGCAGTTCAGAAGCATCATCAGCGTCTTACATAAGCCAGGAGGACTGACGGAGCAAGTCCAGAGGCTCGCCACACCGATTGGGCTCTCGGGACTAGTCCAAACGTTCCGCGGGCAAATCGATTCGCTTCCCGGGCAGCTGGCGAGTGCCATCGGTCCTTTAACCAGGGTGACGGCGAACACGGTAAGTGCAGTAGCGGCGACGGGAACCGTGATCGTTCTGACCTTCTTCCTGCTGAATGACGGAGAACGCTTGGTGACCGGATTCGTCGGTCTCCTTCCACAAAGGATCCAGCCACGAATGCGGCGAGTATTGGACCAATCAGCGCGGGCCGTCAGCGGTTACATCACGGGCAACCTTGCGATCAGTGCCATCGCTGGAGCCGGCGCCTTCGTCGGGATGACACTGCTCGGCGTTCCGTACGCCCTGGCCCTGGCCGTCCTGTTAGCGATTTGTGACCTGATCCCACTCGTCGGAGGCACCCTTGGGGCGATTCCACCGATTCTTGCCGCGTTCGGCATCTCGCCTCTCAAAGCGTTGGTGCTGCTCGTGTACATCATCGTTTACCAGCAATTCGAGAATCATGTGCTCAACCCACTGGTTTACGGGCGCAGTGTCCACCTTCCGGGTCTCGTCGTGTTTCTTGCGGTACTAGTCGGTGGCGTTCTCATGGGCATCCTCGGCGCGTTGATCGCCATTCCGGTGGCGGAGATCATTCGCCTTGTGGCCATCGAGCTGCGCGGCGGTCATCCAGAACGAACCTTCCAAGCCGCGGTACCACGCACCACCGTGAACGTCAAGGCTGTCTAAAGAGGCTCGCCGGTTCTGACGCTTGTTTGCGGTACCGCCGAGCATCTCGGATGACGGTTCCCGACAGCGTGTCGACAAAGGAGGTACGAAGATGGCGCTCTCTGATCACCTGAAGGATCTCGCCGGGCGGACGAAGCGCTTGGAAGAGGCCGCGGCGACGGTTCACGCAAAGAATGCCGCCAGGCTCGAAGAGCAGCGGCCGGAGATGAAGTCAGCGATGGAGGCGCACGCAGATCGCCTGCGCACGAGCGCAGCGAAGACAAGGGCGAGGCTCACCGTGGCAGGCTGAGGCCGCGGAAGATCACGCCTCGATGATCGCGACGATTGCCGGGTATGCCGTCGATGAGGCCGCGTATTCCGCGCTCGACGCGACGATCCTCCGGGTTGAGGTTAGGTGCTCAAGCAGTGCTTCACGGGTGTGGCCGATAAGCTGCGGTCTAACGGCGGCAGATCCGCAAGCCACCGGCGGAGTCATGACCAAGCCCCTCCTGGGAAACGACCATAACTCCTCTTCAGGCCTGCCGCCAGTCCCACGCCTCGTGTGTGGACCACACCCTCGATGCACTGTGGATCAGGGACTATGGATTCCGCGGATTCGATCAAACCGCGCCGGGCCCATTGTTACCTCATGAAAGAGCCAGGAGGGGAAAGACGGCCGAAGCGGGCCGTCTTCCTTGCTGTCATGATCGGCGGGGCGTTGATGGGCGCCCTAGGCGCACTGATTGCGATCCCCGTCGCCGAGACCCTTCGACTTCTTTTCGAGGAGCTGCGCGGGCACCAAGTGGAGGCCGGGGCGTCGCCCCCCACAGTCTCAGCGCGCGGCTGGATGGAATCCCCGTGATCCTTGACGTACTCTGTGAAATTCGACAGGCCTGGCGAGCGACAGGCAAGCACCCCGACAATGCGCGGCTGAGCTGGATCCAGCTTCCCATTGCGCAGGTCGAGCAGCTGAGCCCGCGGGTGGAGATGCCGAGGTATTGTGAAACGGTTCGTCACCGTGGCAAGCGACGGTCTGCCACCACCTTCCATGCCGTGGTCGATGTGCCAGGGCAACCGGACCGTGCCTGGGTGGCCTGTGCGGAGTGCACCAGCATGATGATGAATGAGTGGATGCCGCTGCACAGAAGGGCGCAAGGGCCAGCACAGCCAGGTGCAGGCTAGAGGGCGAGCTTTTCAGTCAACTCTGACGGCGTTATTTGGAGGCTTTTTCGTCCGCGCTCCGCCGGTGATGTCGATGCCGCGGCGGCTGGTTTGATGACTGGTGGCCGCCTCGACCAACCATCCGGCGACGTCCGCGCGCGAGATTCTCTCCGAAATCCGGCGCTTCGTCCCCTCGGGTAGCACCCCCACAAAACCGGTGGCGGGGGCGTCGGTGAGCGGGCCCGGGTAGCTGATGGTCCAATCGAGGTCGCTCTGCCGGAGCAGCTGCTCGCCGGCCTTCTTGTCTTCGATTTCCGAACTACTCGCGAATCCCGTGATCAGCCGAGACAGCGCACCCATCCGATCGCGCTCAACGAGAAACGACGACAGAACGACGACGCGCTTGACTCCCGTTTTGTGCGCAGCTTCGACTATCGCCCGAGTTGAGTCGACGATCACCGATCCACCGCCGCCGAGAGTGCTGATTACGGCGTCGGCACCCACCATCGCTCGCGCAACGTCGCCCGCGTCGGTCGCCTTGCCGGTGACCACGCGAAGGTTGGAGTTGCGAATCGCCAGCTTCTCTGGCGAGCGAACGAGTGCCGTTACGATGTGGTCGGCGGCGAGTGCCTGCTCGACGACGAGCCGTCCGGTGCGGCCGGTGGCTCCCAGGACGACAAGATTCATCGATATGCTCCTGCGCTCAAAATTTCGAACCATGCCTCTGAAGCTCGGAGGCCAGTGAGCACGTGCGCGTGCCCACTGACCCCGATACCGTTAGCCAGGTCAGCCGCGGGCGGCGGTCAGGCTATCGGCCTTATCTCGGGCGATGTACGCGTCAATCACGGCGTACTGTGCCGAGTCGACGGCATAGATGGCCCAGTCGACCATGTCGGCCGCGTAATTCTCCGCATCCTCGGCGTCGAGCTCGGCACGGTCGCTCTTGAAGTTGGCCTTTTGCTGGTCCATCTTCGCCCGCGTCTTGGCCCGTTGCTGCTCGAACTGCGCCGTCGTATCCGTCCACCACGAGCGAGCCTCCCCCTTGGCCTTGGTGGCCGAGGACTGGATGCTCTGCGCTTGCGTCTTCATCTTGGAGTTGAGCTGCTCACGCTGCTGCTCGAGCTTGGCATGGTTCTTTGCCTTGGTTGCAGCGGCGGCGTCCTCGAGCTCCTTGATACGGCTGGCGAGATCCGTTAGCTTGTCAGACAGTGCCATGGGATACCTCCTACTGCGGTCGCTGGCTGGAATGGTTGTTACTCCAGCGCCGCGAGGTCAGCGTACGATCCCTCCGCGAGACAACCGCGAGATGAATCGCCTCTAACTGGCCGCGGCGTAGCGCAACCAGGTCGTAGGTTTGTCTAGAGTCTGTTAGTCGCCAATGGCTGAAGGGCCGCGGTACTTGCAATAGAGGCGCCAGCTGCAGACATCAAAGCCCCTTTGGGCGTGTCTTTTGATAGCAACCGGAGACTGTTGCCCAAGACCTCGACTTTCAGCGAATTGGCGCTGGCAGTAAGGCATCCGGCGTGGTCACCATCGCCGCTGGTGACACGCCAGAGGAGATCGACAAGCTCAGGCGAGGCGGCGACGGCCACATCGTCGTCTGGGGCGGCGTCAGCTTCTGGCGGTCACTCATGCGGCTCGACCTGATCGACGAGTTCCACCTGGACTTGTTTCTCTACGTGGCGGGCGAGGGCACCCGGCTGTTCGACGACGATCCCAAGTCCTACCAGCTCGACCTGGTCTCCAGCACCGCGTGGAGCAACGGGACCGTCGGGCTGCACTACCGGCGGCACCGCTAAAACCAGCGACCGGCAAGCCCGTCCACTGGCAACCATCAGGGTTAGGTAGCAGTTACGAGATCGGAAGACAGATCCGCCGTTCGCGACACGCCGAGGAGCTTGAGGGTGCGAACGTAGTCGTCGGCGAACAGCTTCAGGAGGTGGTCAACGGCTGACTCGCCTCCGGCCATCAGCGCGTAGAGATACGGACGACCGATGAATGCCGCCCGGGCACCGAGGGCGACTGCCGCAGCTACGTCCGCGCCCGAACGAATGCCGCCATCCAGAAACACTTCCGCCTTGCCGCCGATTGCGTCGACCACCTCCGGCAAGAGCACCAAAGGCGTGGCAGCACGGTCCAACTGACGGCCGCCATGGTTCGAAACAGCGATCGCATCGACACCCGCTGCGGTGGCCGCTTTCGCGTCATCGAGCCGCTGAATCCCCTTCACCACCAACGAACCGCGCCATTGAGCGCGCAGCCACTCGAGATCGGCGAATGTGACGCCAGGGTCGAACGCGTTCTTGAACAAGCTCACAAGGTCTTTGCCCGCGCCGAGGGCCTCGAATGCGAGCGGTTCGGTCGTCAGGGTGTCAAACAACCAGCGCGGCTTCGCCGCCATCGCGACGAGGGTGCGCAGGGTAAGCGTGGGCGGCAACGTCAACCCGTTGTAGGAGTCGCGAAGGCGCGCTCCGGCCACCGGCACGTCGACGGTGACAACAAGCGTCGTATAACTGCTTGCTTTCGCGCGATCCAGCAGTTCACGGCTGCGGCCGTGATCACGCGAAAGATAGAGCTGGAACCAAAGCTCGGTATCAGGGGCTTCTGAGCGCAGCCGATCAACCGAGGTTGTGCCGAGCGTCGAAAGTGCGTACGGAATACCTGCGCGAGCCGCCGAGCGCGCCACCGCGGGTTCGCCTTCGGTTCGCATCATTCGCGTGAAGCCGGTGGGCGCCAATACCATCGGCAGTGCCGCCCGGCGACCCAGAATAGTCGTCGAGGGTTCGACAGAGCCGACATTGCGTAGCACATGCGGGTGGAAGACCACACGCTGAAAAGCCTGCACCGACCGGTCCACGCTGAGTTCCTGTTCGGCGGCGCCCTCCACATAGTCGAAAACCGGCCGGGGCGTTCGACCTTTGGCCAGCCGCCGGAAGTCCGCCACCGTGAGCACCCGCTCCCAGCGCGCCGCTCTTTTCGTGAATGCGGGCCCCACAAACCGTGCGACTTCCGCGACGCTGGGAAGCCGGCGCTTAATCCCGCGCCGCCGACCTTGCTCAACAGCAGGGCGGATCTCGTTACTGCTAGGCTTCGCCTTCCGTCGCTCTTGCATCGCCTAACGTTACCCGAGGGCTCGCAATCTCACGCTTGCCGGAATAGACTGCCCACGATCAGTTCATTGCGTGAGCCCGCCTATGAGATTCCACCAGACGGAGTGCGGCGACCCGTGCCCCATCTGACTTGCACTTGCCCTGCTATCGATCGAGCCCGCGGTCGGACGCCCGGTTCCAGGGCGCGGCTGAGCGCCGGGCGCCCAAGCAGCCTGGACGAGCTGAAATCGTCACGATTTTGAAAGCAACCGTGAAAGCAACGCCGGTGGACGCCTATGGACGCGACAGCACGATCCAGCATGTCGGCCTCGCCGGTCATGTTCAGAACAACCCCGGATGGACGTCTACGGACGCACTGAAGCGTAAGTTCCTCGAACTTCAAAACCGCTAGTCGGCATCCTTGGCGATGTCGACGGACGGATCGTTCCCGTCGCGCACCCGCCAATTCCGCCAAAGATTCCGGAACTGGCCACTCCGTCCCCGAGGTCAGGGAATGCCAGCCGTGCAAAACTTAGCGTCGTCACAGCGAGCAAGCCAAGGGAGGGACCCAGGTGCAGACACAGACTCGCAGCTACCTCGACTACACCGGACGCGACGACCTGCTGAGCGGTGGTGTCAAGCTGATTCCAATCGAGACGCCGAAGGGTAGCTTCCACGTCTGGACGAAGCGCATCGGCAACAATCCGACCCAGAGGCTCCTGCTGCTTCACGGCGGACCGGGCGGAACGCACGAGTACTTCGAAGCCTTCGACAGCTACTTGCCGAACGCGGGTATCGAGTATTACTACTACGACCAGCTCGGCTCGGCCTATAGCGATCAGCCCGACGACACGGATCTCTGGGAACTACCCCGGTTCGTCGAAGAAGTGGAGCAGGTTCGCCGAGCCCTCGGCCTCGGTCGGGACAACTTTTACCTGCTGGGGCACTCCTGGGGCGGCATCCTCGCGATCGAGTACGCGCTCAAGTACCAGGAGCACCTCAAGGGGCTGATCGTCTCGAACATGATGGCGAGCTGCCCCGCGTACAACGCCTACGCACACGAAGTGCTAATGCCGGCGATGGATCAGGAGGCACTCGCCGAAGTCAAGCGGATGGAAGCCGAGAGCGACACCAACAATCCGCGCTACATGGAAATTCTGATCCCGATGCACTACGAGGAACACGCCCTGCGCATGCCGGCTGAGCAATGGCCGGATCCAGTGAACCGCCTGTTCAAGCATCTGAACCAGACGATTTACACGCTCATGCAGGGACCGAGTGAGTTGGGCTTAAGCGGCCGCCTTCTCGAATGGGATCGAACTGCGGATCTCAAAAAGATTGAGGTGCCGACGCTCACCATCGGCTCGACCTACGACACCATGGACCCGAAACACATGGAGTGGATGGCGGGTCAGGTGCAGCGCGGGCGTTTCCTGTTGTGCCGCAAGGGCAGCCATTTGGCAATGTACGACGACCAGGAAACCTACGTCGGCGGGCTGATCCGATTCATCCACGAGACTGACGCCGGCGGGTGATGGTGGGCGCTGAGGAAGCATTCTGGCTGGCTCCTCGCCCTGACCTGATCGCATAGCCCGGGGCACCGGAAGGATGGGATGATTCGCTGGCTGATCAGGGAGCCAGTCGGCTTCTGGCGGAACTGATCGCCGCCCTGGACGTCGGATAGCTAACAGACGACAACGGGACCGGCCCGCTGCGCCGTTGTGCCAGAAGTGGTGTCTCCAGTTCGGCGGGCCAAGTATGGTGTCACGGCGGTGGCGGGCGTCCTGGCGCTGGGCGTGCTCTTCGCCACGATGGGCCTCTATGGGTATCAACAGGTCGACCCCTGGAGGTCCCAGCTCGGACGGTGGCCGATCCCGATCAGCCCAACCGTCCCACCGGCGCCGATTATCAGCTCCCTACCGGACCCACCTCGGCTGGGCGAGCCGATCGCCCTCCCCGGCGCCCTGACAGCGATCAACGCGAGCGGACCCGTCATAACTCCCGACCAGGCGGGTGGCATCGTCCGTGCCTGGTGGCCTGTGCATGAGCAGGCCCTGGCTGGCAACAACATGGTCGCCACGGACCAGCTCGAGAGCGGGGGCTTCCAGGAATTTACCGACGGCCAGACCCTCGACCTGGTTGGCCGGCAACTGAAATGGCGAACCGACCGGCAGCTGGTCGACCTGCGACTCTTCGTTCCACGCCAGGATAGGTACCCGGCCGATTTCCTCGCGATTGTCGAGACGACCCCCTACGCGACTGATCAGAGTCATCCGCCGGGAACCATGGTGGTCGAGTTCCTGGTCTTCCAGCGCACCGGACCTTCTGACTCGTGGAAAGCTGCCCTGGAATCGGATGCATACCTGGCCAAGTGGCCTCTTTCAGTGTTCCCGACCGCGACGGGCGGAAGTCCGTACGAGACGGCCCCGAAGGGTCCCTTCGCCGTCGCGCCCCTAGATCTCCCGAATGCCCTCGCTTCGTACTGGACGGCCGCGTACCAATCCGGTACCCCTCCGCTCGGATCCCCTTTCGCCTCTGCAACATTCGTGAATCTCAGCGGCCAGGCGATCTATGAGGATCGGCTCGCCTGGGAAAAGCGCACGGGGTTGGTCGGCGGCGTGACCTACTCCGCTGATACCGCCGATCCTCTCTTCCAGTTTTCGGTCAATGGCTCGTACGACGCCGTCTGCTTCACGGTCCGGATGCTCTCCACCACCAAAAAAGCCGGAGGCGGAACGCTGCATCAGGACACCGCGCGGCAGAACTACGGAGGCCGCCTGCCTCCGGGTCGGTATCAGGGTCTCATCTCCTACGGGGAGCGCCAGACGTGCGTCTACGTCCCGCCCGCAGGCGATGGCAGCCCACTCGTCGTGGAGCACGTCAGCGGCGGTAACTACCGCGAGCTCCCGGGATGACCGCGCTGAGAGCGTCGCAGGTTCCGGAAGTCGGGGAACCAAGCGCGCCTCACCCTAACTTGCGATCTCGTTTGACGGTAGCCGCCGGCCTCCTGCTCTTCAGCGCTGGCGCCGCGCTCGCCGGAGCTGCGATCGGGGCGCAGGCCGAGGCGACGGCCTATCAGTCGGCAAGGCAATGCCCACCAGATGCGCGCGTTGCCGGACCGAACTGCTTCGCCCTCGAGCCCGCGACCCTGCGAGCGATAAACATTCGGCACGGGAAGAGTTCCAACAGCGCCGTTGTCGACCTCGCCATCACCGGCGGCCAGTCGCGCCAAGCGACGATCAACCCTGTGGATGGCGTCGAGGGCCAGTTGGATCCGGGCAACTCCGTGATCGCTCGCGAGTATCGCGGGCATATCACCGCCGTTGAGGTCGGTGGCTACGCAATTGGAACTGAAGCCGATAACCCGATCGTCCAGGCACGGCTGATCGTTCTCGCGGCCGTCGTTCTGGCGGGATTGGGCCTTGTCTTGCTGACTGGGCTCGTCGCCAAGTTATCGATGCTGAGTCCCACTTCGCCCTCAGGGTCAATCCAGCCAATGCGCCAACCGGCGGAGCAGACGCCGACGCTGCCGCTCGTGTTGCGACCGGATTCGAAAAACGCGAAAGGCCACGCAGTTGGGCTCGGGACGCTCGCCTTTGCCGGTCTGCTGGTGGTCATGCGCCTGGGGAATTGGGCGCCACTGGGCCTTGTCGTGCTCGGGGTGGGTCTGTTCGCGTACGTGACCTTCCTCTGGCTTTACCTGCGCAACGCCGACATCTTCGTCGACGAGCTCAATGTCGGTAAGCGCGGCCTGTTTGGCCAGACCCGGACGTTTGACCGGACCGCGATTCGAAAAGTCGTCTTGACAATGCAACAGTCGACGACCCGCTATGGCACCACACAGATCCGACGTCTGTTTCTGGTCGGCCAGGACGACCGCGCCTGGCTGCGGATCAACGGCGCCTACTGGTCAGCGGTTGACATTGAGCTGCTTGCCAGGGCGTTACGCGTGCCGGTTGAAGGATCGTGGAACGAGCCGGCCGACCTTGCCGCGGTGCGTCGCGAGATCCCCGGATCATTCAGCTGGATGGAGGCTCATCCAACTGCTGCAGGCCTCATCCTTGCCCCGCTCATCCTCGCCGTGATGGCGGCCGCCTTTTTGGCGGCCGGCGCCCTGCAAGGGCAATCCTCCTAAATAGGACGGTTGCTGGCGTTCTAGGCCAACGGCGCCAGGTTCTCGAGGTGTGCCTTGTAATGACGCGAGGTGTCCCATAGCAGCGTCTCCGCCAGCGCCTCTTCGCCCAACCACGGCCACCGGTCCGCGCCGAACAGGTCGTCATCGGTCAAGGGCTTGACTGAGGCCAGCAGCCGCTCGAACGATTGACTGAACGCAACCCGCGTCACGTCCGGGCGATCGTCGAGGTGCTCGCGGTGCACGCGCTCGTTGAAGGCGTCGGTCGTGTTCGCGGGATCGGTCCCGTCGTACGGTCCGGCGCGCAGGCTCTCGATCACGAGCACCGAGTGGTCGTGCCACCAGGCTAGGTGCGCGAGCACGTCCTTGCCCTTCCAGTCGCCCATTGCCGGATCTCGCAGCCGGTCGTCGCTGATGCGCTCCGCGAGCTGCGCCAGCTCGCGGTGGGCTGTAGTGATCGTGCGCAGTAGCTCATCCCTATCCACGCTCCGAGCATAGTCCGGCGGCTTAAGCCGGCGGCCGGGCCGCGTCCGGCACCTCGAGGAGGAGGGTCTCGCTAAATGTCGAGCCGTCGACCTGGATGACGTAGCAACCAGCAACGTCGAAATGCGTGTCGGCGAAGTAGGCGCGCCAGTAAGTTGGCGTTCCCTCAGCCGGGAAATCGAGCTCGCTGTAGAAAGGGGCGGACTCGCCGTAGCCCGACACCGTCGATACCGGCGCTCCCGGCGTTGGACCCGTCGGCATGGCCCTCCCGTCCAGCTGCTGCGAGAAGCGTGCGTGGGCGGTGCCGTTGACTTGTTGCCCGCGAATCACAAGCGGCCCGGCATAGGGTGCCTTAACAAACCAGAGGGCCAGATCCTAGGCGCCTGGATAGAACGTGGGCTGGCCGGTTAGATAAACGGGACCGACGCCGTAGCCGTCGAACGGTCCGCTTGGTCCCGGCTTTCCAGGAATCAGATCGGTGGCAAGAACAACGTGGAGGTCCTGATGGGCGGGCATCGATGGACAGGTCGTGCTGCTGCCAGCACTGGGCGGCCGCAGCGGGCGCTGTCGGAGTTCCTCTATCGAGGTAGGGTAGGGCGGAGTTGCAGAAACGACCGTGCCCTGGGGCGCGCTGCCCGAATTGCCGCCGGTCAGCGCGGCGCAGCCTGCCAGCGAGACCGAGCTCAATACGATCAGAATTCCAGTTACCCGCTGGCCGAGGGTCAAGCGAGGACCCCACCGCATTACACCCGCCAAACCGCTCGCATGGCCAAAAGGTTACGTCTGGCGATCTCGCGATCTTCGGCGCGCGCCTGGCTACCTGGGCAATGGCGCCTTAGCTACGAACGCTAGCTAAGCTGCTTGGCATGGCGTTCTTCGAGCCGCCTACACCCCAGCCCCCCTCGGCACCGCGTCAGCCGGTCCTCCATGAGTGGGATGAACCCGATGACTCCCTCGGCCGAGAAGTGCCGCTACAGTTCGTGATCGGTCGCTCGCAGGCGGCAACTATCGCCGTGCGAAGGATTACCGCTTACCAGAATGGGTTCGCTTTTGAAGTGAGTGTGCGATTGCTTCCCGGACGCGAGCTCACCGACCCTTCGGGCTTCTTCGGACCGCGGGCACAGCGCCGGACTCACAATGGTCTCCCTGACGAACTCTTTCGGTTCGGTCTGGAGTTCGCCGACGGCTCGACGGTGACCAGCCTTCAGGTGACAGGAATCGGCGGACCCAACCGACCGAGAGGACCGATCCTGGCCGGAGGCGGCGGGGGTGGAGGGGATGGGCGATTTGACATGCGCTACTGGGTTTGGCCGTTGCCACCGCCGGACAGGCTCACATTTCTCTCTGAATGGCCGGCGCAGGACCTGCCGCTCACTCGTCGTGAGATCGACACCGAACCAATCCGCACTGCCGCAAAGGCTCCGGTGTGATGGCTTTTTTCAAGCCGCCACCGCCACCGCCCGCACCGCCGGAACGCTGGCGCCGGCCCGAATGGATGCTGCCCGACAACTACCTTGGCCAGCCAGTTCCGACCGACATCGAGTTGGCGCGCTCCGCGAAGGTCAGGATCGTCCTTCGTCACTTGATTGCGTACCCCACCGGAATTGAATTCCAGCTCGTGGGGCTCGTGCATCCCGTTGCGCGCAACGACGAGGCAGTCGGCGGATTCGTGGGCCGACCATATTACTCGGAAAGGAACGAGGACCCGTCCCGTCTGCCTGATGGATTGTTTCGCTTTGGTATCGAATTCGCCGATGGATCGAAGGCGACGACGCTCCAGGATCAGCACATCGCCTACCACGGTCCGAATCACCCCCCTTCACCCTGGCTTCAACCGAGCGGTGGAGGCGGCTCAAGCCCTGGGCACTTGAACGCAGGTTATTGGGTCTGGCCGCTCCCACCCCCTGGCCTCCTCGCCTTCGTGTGCGAGTGGCCAGCCTTGGGAATTCCCCTTACGAGGCGCGAAATCGATAGTGGCCCGATCCGAGCAGCCGCCGTGCAGACGACCCCGCTCTGGGACGAAGAATGAAGCTACTCTCCTTCGAGCGGGCGCTCGTCAACCAACGTTGTCGCGTGGGGGACGGCCTCTAAGCGTTCGATTGGGATGGGCTTGCCGGAAACTTCGCTAAGCCCATAGGTTCCTTGTTCGATACGGTCGAGCGCTCTCTTGACCTGCGCTAGTTCCTTCTGATCCCGGTCATTTTCATCGAGGTCTGCTTCTCGCTCGTAAAGGAGGTTTGATTCATCGCCTGAATCGCCCACTCCGGACTCGTCCTGCACCGTTTCCTGAATACCGTGTCTGTTGGTTGCGATACGCGACTCAATCGCATCGCGCTC
>Ga0209009_1000063_pt1 | contig 46293 bp, 46 predicted proteins | sample BlaSpr_A8_OM3_M2_FD_187979 | JGI IMG/M metagenome (GOLD analysis project Ga0209009, IMG submission 187979) | Forest soil microbial communities from Thunder Bay, Ontario, Canada - Black Spruce, Ontario site 2_A8_OM3_M2 (SPAdes) (version 2) | ecosystem: Environmental > Terrestrial > Soil > Boreal... | reverse complement strand
GCGCAGCGAGGGATCTGCTTTCGCCGCTTCGAGCCGCCCAACCGCTCGGGACAGGCTCCGCGAAGGATCTGCTCTCGCGCTTTCAACATTTCCGGAGCAAATCCCTCGTCGCTCCGCTCCTCTGGATGACAAGCCAACTATATCAATACTGATATAGCAAGAACTGACAACTGACAACTGACAACTGACAACTGACAACTGACAACTACCGTCCCGGCACGATCGAGCCGGCGGACACGATCATCCGCATCGCCTGCTCGGGGGTCATCTCGAGGTACCGAACCTTCTCTTCCGGCACGATGAGAAGGAAGCCGGTCGTCGGATTGACGGCGCTCGGCACGAACACGTGGCAGACCCTCGCGCCGAGCTTTTCCCCGGCTTCGCTGGCCGCCGTGGACGTCACAAAGCCGACCATGTGGGTTCCCGGCGACCCGTACTCGACGAGCGCCACGCGGCGGAAGGAGGCGTCTTCGCTCGAGCCCAGGAAAATTTCCGCGATCTGGCGCAGCGTCGAGTAGACCTTGTTGATGAGCGGCACCCGGTGCATCAAGCGGTCCCAGACGAGAAACAGGCGCTTGCCGAGAAAGTTCGTCGTCAGCGCTCCGAGCAGGAGCACGAGCAGATTCAGCAGGACGAAGCCGAGACCAAAGACCGAGATTCCTCGCGCCCGCAGCTGTCCTCCGAGGATGCCGTCGAAAAACGTGAAGAAATTCCAGGCCACCCACAGTGTCAGCGCCGTCGGCGCCAGCACCAGCAGCCCCGCCAGGTAATACCGCCGCACCCGAGCCCAAAACCCCGTAGTCATCAAGGAGATGATCGCACGGAGAAATGACCTCAATACCCCGGTCTGGCTGGACGGCCGCCACTCTTCTCCCTCTCCCGGCGCAGCGGAGCGCGAGGGGCCTCTCCTCGCCTCACTTCAGCGCCGGCCGCAACCGCAGGTCGCGTCTCGCGAAGCGAGCGGCCGGCAGGTTGGGGTGAGGGGACTCGCGAAGCGAATGCCTGCGACCGAAAGTCTGGCGGAGAGGCCGGGATTTGAACCCGGGGTAGGGTTATTAGCCCTACGGCGGTTTAGCAAACCGCTGGTTTAAGCCACTCACCCACCTCTCCGCGAATGGTCAGAATCTCGCATGTTAGTCGATGGTTGATGAGTTGCAACCAGCGGCTGCGGCCTTCGGCCGCCCGCCGGGGTAGCGCCGCCGAGCCGGCGCTGTCTCCGGCCGGCATCGCCGGCCTCCGACTCAAGCCACTCACCCACCTCTCCGCGAATGGCCGTCGTCTCAGATGTTAGTTGATGGCTGTCGAGTTGCCAACCAGCGGTTGCGGGTTTGCGCCTGTAACATCGGAAGATCGTGAAGCGCCGGAGTCCCCTGAAGGCCGCCCTGGTGACCGGGGCGTCGAGCGGCATCGGCCTGGAGTTCGCGAAGCTCCTCGCCGGGGAGGGACACGATCTCATTTTGGTTGCCCGGCGCCGCGAGGCCCTCGAGGACCTTGCGCGGGAGCTCGCCGTCAAACATGGAATCGGGGTCCGTGTGATCGCGAAGGACCTGACCGCGCCGGACTCGACGGCGGAGGTCTTCGACGAGCTCGAGAGGGAGCGCCTCAGCGTGGACATCCTCGTCAACAACGCGGGCCTTGGCCTTCACGGCCAATTCTGGGAAACCGATCTCGGCCGGCAGATCGAGATCATCCAGGTCAACGTCGTGGCCCTGACCACGCTGACCGGCCGGTTTCTGCCGGGCATGGTCGCGCGCGGACGAGGACGAATCGTCAACGTCGCCTCGACCGCGGCCTTCCAGCCCGGCCCATACATGGCGGTCTACTACGCGACGAAAGCCTATGTGCTCTCGTTTTCGGAGGCGCTCGCGCAAGAGCTCTCGGACACCGGCGTCACCGTCACGGCGCTCTGTCCCGGGCCGACGGTGACGGAGTTCCAGGCCGCCGCCGGTCTCGAAGACACACTGCTCTTCCGCGGTCCCCTTGTGATGGACGCGGCAAAGGTCGCCCGCCTCGGATGGACGGGCGCGAAGCGGGGAAAGCGCGTCGTGATCCCCGGCCTCGCCAATAGGCTCCTGAAAGAAACAGTCCGGTTCTCGCCCCGCCGTCTCGTCACCGCCGCCGCCGGAAGGATGCAGAAGAAACGTAGCCGGCCACCGTAGCCGGCCACCGTAGCCGACCACCGTAGGTAGACCCACGGCAGTAGGCAGCGCCGGGTCCGCTGGCGCTAACTCGAATGCTGCCCGCACCGAGGTCTTGCAAGAACGCCCGCTCAAAAGCTCCTCATCCGCTACACTGAAGTCACGGAGGAGTGGCCGAGTGGCTTAAGGCGGCGGTCTTGAAAACCGCTGTACCCGGAAGGGTACCGGGGGTTCAAATCCCTCCTCCTCCGCCAGCAAAGCGGCGTTGCCAGCGCCGCGGCGTCCGGAGTACAGGGCTCTGGGGTTAAATCTCTCGGCCGCCACTCTTCTCCCTCTCCCGGCGGGAGAGGGTCGGGGTGAGGGGACTCGCGAAGCCGCATGCCTGCGGCCAAGAGTGGGTTGTCCGCCTTCAGCGGTGGCCGTGGCCGCCAGAGCCGCTGTGGCCGCTGTGGCCGCTGTGGCCGCCGGAGCCGCGGTGGCCGCTGGAGCCGTGGTGGACGCCGGAGCCGTGCCCGGAGCCCCGGTGGTCGAAGCCCCTGCCGCGGAAGAACCGACCGCCATCGCCACCAACGAAGATCCCGGTCGAGAAGTACGGGCCATAGCCGTACCAGTAGGGATCGCCAAGCCAGCCGTACCAGTAGGGGTAGCCGTACGCATAGGAGTAGGGATAGGCCTCGTCCCCTGCGTAGGACGGCTCGACGGGATAAGCCGTTCCGCCGCTCGAGTCGTAGGTCATCTCCCTCGACGGGCCGCTCGGGCTGCCCTCGATGTCCGCGGCTCCCGCGATGTAGCGAACAACATTCTCGCTGACGCCCGACTGCCGGAGCCGGATCAGGTCACCGGCGCTCACGTCCGCGTCGAGCCGTGTGCGCCGAGCATGGACGAATGCGATGATCGTCTCGTCGGAAAGGCCGGCCCGGGTCATCTCGACGACGTCGTTCAGCACCCGGTTCGAGAAGGGGCGCGATTGGCCCGGCTCCGCAAACGCGGCGACTGCACCCAGGAGCAGGATCACGGAGAGGACGGCTATACGTTTCATGACGACTATGAGAACTCCTTGTCCCTCCCATTTTATTCTCACAGCCACGGGAAGCGCAGCGGATTCCCAATCTGGCGCTCGATATCTCTCCGGGTCGCCGAGCGTTTGACACCGCCGGACGATGAGCAATAGAGTGAACTCAGATTTCTCGCTTCAAGACGAGTGAAGGCTATTCGGGCGGGCGTGTGCCCTGCCTGGCTGACAGCTCTCTTGTGGCGACGGCGGGTGCCGTGCACCCAAGGAGGACATCATGAACCGCTCGTTTCACATCACCCGGCTCCTGCTCCTTGCCCTGGTCTTCCTCGCCGCTCCCGTTGCACGCGCGCAGACCGCCAGGTCGGAAGTGAAACAACCGCCCCGCGCGCTCGTCCAGCTCTATCGCATCGCTCCCGGCAAGCACCTGGAGTTCCTGAAGTGGATGGCCGCAACGGAGGCGATCAACAAGGAGGCCGGGGTGCCGGCCGCCCAGATCTATGCCCACACCGACGGCGACAGCTGGGACTATCTCGGAGTGTCTCCCGACCTGAGCAAGGAGCAGCAGGCGAAAGTGGACGAGGTCGCCAGGAAGCACGGCCGTAAGACAGGCTTCCCGGCAAGCCTCGAGTTCCGCACCTTCGCCGCCTGGCATACCGACACCTTCGTAATCGGGCCGGTGTCCGCCGCCGACCTGGTGGCCGCGGCCGGCAAGTAGGAAGACCCGCGCCTCAAGCGGTCGCCGTCCATTCGACGAACTGGAACAATCGCCCCACTGGAGGCAGCGCCGGGGTCGCCGGCGCTCCTCCCTCCTTTTCCGCCGATGCAAAGTATTCGAACCGGCGTCGCCCCCGTCCGGAGCCGGGCCCAACTCGAATAGCGCCAATCAAGCAGACGCCAGCCGCTCGAGCTCGGTGACGACGCGGTCCAGCTCCTCCACGAGAGGATTCGAGCCGCCGGCCTCTTTCAGGGCCGGCGTCACAGCCCGGTGACACCAGAGCAGCTCCTGCCTCGGAACCCTCAGGCGATGAGAGCCGCCGGCTGGAAAACGTCGGAACGGTACCGGGCGCGTCCGACGGCACCCTTAAGAATCCCTAAAGCGGGACCGGCGCTGGCAAAGCAATTGCTCCAACGATCATCGAAATGGAGAGCGGTCGCAGAGCGTTACGCGTCTTCTGCTGGTCTCCGTCGATCATGGGAGTGTCTCTAACGACCTGTTTGAATCGTCCATCGAAAAGGAGGAAAGCTGTGAGCAATGTTCATCGACTCGTGGCGCTCGTTGTGATGATAGGGGCTTCGCTTCTCGGCACGACGGCGTCTGGCGCTGACACGGGCTACGTCGAGACGGATCTCGTCGTCAACAGGCAGGTCAACAGCGTCCCGACCCTGACCGACAAGAACGGCGTCGTGCACGTAGCGAAGTTCTTCGATCCAAACCTGGTCAATCCGTGGGGTGTCGGCGAATCGGCAGGTTCCCCCTTCTGGGTGTCGGACAACGGCAGCGGAGTCGCGTCGCTGTACAACACGCCGGGACAACCCCAGTCGCTCGTCGTCGCCATCCCGGCGCCGGGCGACCCGCTGGGGGCGACGGGGGCGCCGACGGGCCTCGTCTTCAACGTGGCCCAAGCGCAGAAAGCCTTCGAGATCTCGGGCGTGACGGCCGCCGGTGCTGCGATTACCGCCCCGGCCGTCTTTCTCTTCGCGGCCGAGGACGGGACGATCCTGGGCTGGAACCCCAACGTCAATCCCCCGGGCGTTGACCCCGCGACAGCGGGCAAGCACGCGATCATAGCCAGGGACAACTCTGCCAGCAGCGCCGTGTACAAAGGGCTCGCCATAGCCACGGACACCGGCAGCGGCGACGTATTCCTGTACGCGACCAATTTCCGCGCCGGCACGGTCGAGGTCTATGACAGCTCGTTTCAGCCGGCGGGCAGCTTGCCTTCCACTGCGTTCACGGATCCGCGTCTGCCGCGCGGCTACGCTCCGTTCAACATCGTCCCCATCACGATCAACAATGTCACCGAGCTGTTCGTGACGTTCGCGGTCCAGAATGCGGAGAAGAAGGACGACGTGGCCGGCCAGGGCCACGGCATCGTCGACACATTTGATCTCAGCGGCCACCTGCTCGCGCGATTCGCTCAGCACGGACAGCTGAATTCGCCCTGGGGCGTCGCGCTCGCCCCGGCCAGCTTTGGTGAATTCGGCGGTGATTTATTGATCGGCAACTTCGGCAATGGCCACATCAACGCGTTCAATCCCACGACCGGCGAATTCCTCGACAAGGTGAGGAATCCCCATGGGAAGGCGATCGTCATCGACGGGTTGTGGACCGTCAAGTTCGGAAACGGGGGCAATGGCGGCGATCGCGACACTCTCTACTTCACCGCCGGCCCGAACGACGAGAGCGACGGCCTGTTCGGCAGCCTGGCGCCGGACAAGTGACGATGTTTGCAAGCTGTGTGGTTGATATGTTGATATGAAGCCTCAGGCGTCCCGCATCACTCGGAGGTATTCGGCTCAGGTGCGGGGGCCGCGGTAAGTGCGTATCCCGGTCCGGGCTTTGGCGGCGTCGGGGAGTGAGAGGACGGGAGTCAGCCCGGAATCACTCCCCCTGTTCCGTTTCGCCGGAGCCGTCGCAGAAGCGGCGAATGTCGGCGAGAAGGACGTCCAGATCGATAGGTTTGGGAATCAGAGCGGATGGATCGAGCCACGCGACTTCCTCGCGCGAGTAGCCGCCAGCGGTGATGAGGATGACGGGGATGCTCGCGAGCTCGGGATCGCGCTTCTGGAACATGCGGAATTCCCAACCGTTGACGACCGGCATCGACAGATCGAGGAGGATCACGTCCGGGCGGTTTCCCATCTTCAGGCAGTTGACCGCCTCGAGTCCGTCCCGCGCGGTCAGGAGCTCGTAGCCTTCGTCCGAAAGGACCTGCGTGAGGGCCTCCCGGAGAGCCGAATCGTCTTCAACGATGAGGATTTCGTGACTCATACCGGTTGTCTCCAGCGTCCTGACTCGCAGGTCAGCAAACAAAATATTCTGTCATCCTGAGCTCCTCGCCCCCCTTTGTCATCCCGAGGGCAGCGAGGGATCTGCTCTCGCGCTTCCAACAATTCCGGAGCAGATCCCTCGTCGCTTCGTTCCTCGGGATGACAGGGCAAGGCGCTGCCACCGACCGGGTAATCGCCGGATTTTCGACTCGGCACACCAGGCTTTCGTTTCAATTCCTGATGAAGAGGACCCGCGGCTCGGTCATCTCCTCGATGGCGTATCGTACGCCCTCGCGCCCGAAGCCGGAGGCTTTCACGCCGCCGTAGGGAAAGTTGTCGATGCGAAGGGTCGGAGCGTCGTTGACGATCACCGCGCCGACCTCGAGCGCTTCGAACGCCTGGAGGGTCCGCCGGATGTCGCGAGTGAAAACGGAGGCCTGCAGGCCGTAGTCGGAGTCGTTCGCCCTGGTGATCGCCTCTTCCAGCGTGTCGAAGGGCTCGACGGTCGCGACGGGGCCGAAGACCTCCCGGTCGCGGATTCGGGACCCGCGCGGCGTCTCCGCGGCGACGACGGGCCAGAGGCGGGCCCCGTCGCGGCGGGCTTCCAGGAGAATCGTCGCGCCGTTTCGCCTCGCCTCCTCGACCCATTCTTCGACCCGGCGGGCGCTCTCCTCGTCGATCATCGGCCCCAGCACGGTCTTCGGGTCCGACGGATCGCCGGGCTCGATCTGCCGGGCCGCCGCGAGGAAAGCGTCGAGGAAAGGACGCCAGACTTCGCGGGCGACGAAGAGCCGCTGCGCCTTGATGCAGACCTGCCCCGCGTACGCGAAGGCCGCGACGGCGAGCTTCTTCGCCGACGCTTCCGGGTCTGCGTCGGCGCAGACGATGGCCGCGGCGTTGCCCCCGAGCTCGAGAGTCACCTTCTTGCGCGACGCTTCCTGCTTGATCCTCCAGCCGACGGTGTCCGAGCCCGTGAAGCTGACGCACCGGATCCTGTTATCGGTCCAGAGCGGACGCGCCACGTCAGGGTCGGCGTGAACGAGCGAGAAGGCCTTCCGGGGCCATCCCGACTTCTCGACGGACCGCGCCAGGAGATCGGCGGTCATCGGGGTCCGCGGCGAAGGCTTGAGTATTACCGGGTTCCCTGCGGCGATCGCGGGAGCCACCTTGTGGAGCGCGAGGTTCAGGGGGAAGTTGAACGGTGTGATGGCCGTGACGGGGCCCACGGGAAAACGGCGAACGGCGCAGAATGCGCCTTCGCCCCGCGGCTCGATGTCCACCGGCAGGACCTCGCCCCGGATCCGGGTGGCCTCCTCCGCGGCCAGCGTCAGCGTCGTCAGGCCGCGGGTGATTTCCGCCTCGGCGTACTGGCGCGGTTTTCCCGCCTCGCCGACGATCGTTTCGACATAGCGTGAGCTCTGCGCCCGCAGGTCCGAGGCGATCGCGCGCAGGACCTCCGCCCGCCGGTGCGCCGGCATCTCACGGGTCTCCCGGAAACTCTCCGCCGCCCCGGCGATCGCGCGCTCGACCTCTTCGGGCCCGGCCTTCGCCGCCCGCCCCAGCAGCTCCCCCGTCTGCGGTGACCGCACCTCGATCCACTGACCGGTGGCGACCTCTTCCCCGCAGATCCGGAGCGGCAAATCCACGACCGCGACGCGCTCAACCGCCATATCCCCGGCCAATCATCAATCGTCAATCACAATTCACAATTCACAATTCACAATTCACTTGAGTCTCTCCCGGATGACGTGCGTCAGCGGAATCAGGCTCTTGTCCGCCTGGCAGGCCTTCTCGTAGGCCTGGAAGAACGCCTTCGGGCCTTGTTGCAGGGCCGCGCGCAGGGCGTCTAACCCGGATGTCTGGATGATGGCGTCCGCGAGGAACGCGCCCGCGGGCCCCGCGAGCTGGCGCACGAAGTCCGGCCTCTTCAACTCGGTCGTGAGGCTCACGCGCGCCTCCAGGTTGTCCTGGGCCTGCGCGAACCGCTCGGCGCGCCGGTTCAATTCGTCGATCGATCTCTTCATTGGTACCTTCAGCCAGACCGAGAGCGGGAAGAAGTTCTCGTCCACCGAAAAGACCGCCGCGGGCCCCGCTTCGGCCACGGTCTGGAGAAGAAGATCAACCGGCACTGTCTGAGGTTGCGGGCGCGCCCAGGCCGGATTGTCCCGGCGGTAGATCGCCCAGGCCTGCCGGAAGGCCTCTCCCCCGACCAGCCGCGCGAGGCGCAACACCTGGCTTTCCAGCGGCTCGCCCTGCGCTTCTCCAAGAGCGCGCGCGAGATCGATGACCATCGTGTCCTGTCCCCCGACGCTCGGAAGGACGAGATGGTCGGCAAGCCCCGAGAGGCCGAAGGAGAAATAGACCCGAACCTTCGCGTTGACGGCCCGGTCTCCGGGCAGGAGCGCGGCGGCCCGCTGCGAAGCGGCCCGGACCAGGTCCTTCTCGCGCGCAGCCACCGCGTTGAGCAGGACCTTCCAGCGGTCCCGCTCCTGGCGGATCGTCCGGAAATCGAAGACGGACGCGCGGCTGTTCTCCTCGAACGCCGCGGCAAAATCCCGTTCGAAGACCTCTGGGGGGCGCGTCGAGTCCTGGATCGCCAGGTGCACGGCCGGGAGGTCTTCGAGGAGCCTCGCGTCCGACGAATCGAGCTTCGGGCGCGACAGAGATTCCAGGATTTCCCGGGCGGCGCGCGTGTCGATCTGAATATCGATCCCGTGCGGGGCCGCCGGGGGCGCGTCGTAGGGAGCACGAGGAGCCCCGGCCGGCGAGACCTTTTGCGGCGGGGCGGAAGCGCAGGCGCCGGCAAGGGCGGCCATCAGGAGAAGTGCCGTGCGCTTCATCCGAGGATGGCCTCCGCCGCGGCGTCCACGTCCGCGAAACTTTCGAGGAGCGCGTCCGGTTCCTGCGCCGCGAGCCGGGCGGCCGGTGTCGGTCCGGTCGCGACCGCCACGGTCCGCACGCCGAGCGACCGGCCGCACAGGACGTCATGCACCGAGTCGCCGACGATCACGATCGATTTGCCGGAGAAGCTGCGGCCCGACCACTCTCGAGCGCGGCCGAGGGCGATCGCCGGGAGGCTGTAGCGGTCCTCCGAGTCGCTCCCGAAGGCCCCGAAGGGGAAGTAGGGGTTGAAGCCCGGAGGCTCGAGCTTCATCCGTGCGCCGCGCTCGAGGTTGCCCGTCAGGAGACCGAGCGTCACACGCGGCTCCGCGGACAGAAGCGCCAGCAGCTCCGCGGCGCCGGGCTTGGGCACCACCGCCTCGGGCGTGAGACGTCGGCCGAACTCTTCGAGGTACCTTTCGAGCGCCTCCGCGAGCAGCGCTTCGCACAGTTGCGTGCCCACGTCCCCTTCGACCAGCTCCCGGATGATCTGGGGATCCGTCTTGCCGGAGAAATCGTGGGTGTGACCGTTGCCGGCCTTCCACCCGTACACCCCGGCGAGCGCGGTCAGCACAGACTCCCGCGCGGCACGTCCGGCCGACAGCAGCGTCCCGTCAATGTCGAAGAGAACGAGAGCAGGAGTCATCGGTTCACAGTTCTCAGTTCACAGTTTTCAGTTGTCAGTTTTCAGTTGTCAGTTTTCGGCGATCGTTTTTTAAACTGAAAACTGATCACTGAGAACTGACAACTGCTCGTCAATCATACGCAAACATTCGTCCGTGCCAGGCAACGAGCGGCAACACGGCGCGGCGCCAGTAGGTCCAGTCGTGGCCGCCGGGCTCCAAAACGACGCTCGCGGGGACGCCGTGCTCCGTCAGGAACAACCCGAACTGCGCGGCGACACCGTTCAAACCGTAAACGTCCTCGGTGCCGGCGCGCAGGTGAGCCGCGAACGGAGGCGCCTGAAAATGCACGCCCCCGAGGATCACCCAGATGTCATTGGCGGCGAGCGCATTGTCGTCGCGGCGGGAACCGAAGACGCGTTTGAGGGTCCAGCGCGCAAAGCCGTTGTAGCGAGCGAGATCGTCCCACTCGATCGGGATGAGAGCGCCCGAGAGGGAGGAAACGGCGCCGTAGAGATCCGGGTGCTTCAGGGCCAGCTTGAACGCCCCATATCCGCCCATCGAGATCCCCGTGATTCCCCGGGACTTTTTTTCCGCGAGCACGCGGTAACGCTTCTCGATCTCCGCGATGAGATCGCCCGTCAGGAATTCCTCGTACCGGTGGAGGCCGTCGTAAGAGTCGGAAAACCACGAGCCGGGCGCTCCGGGCGCGACGAGGAGGAACTCCGGGAGGCTGCCCCCGGCCATGGCGGCGTGAATCTTCGCGGCCACGCCGGAGGACTCGAGCGTGCGCACGTTGCCGAACCCATCATGCAGGAAATAGAGGACCGGATACCGCCGCGAAGCCTCCTGCCCGTAGGATGGAGGCAGAAGCACGAGAACCCTCGCAGGCTCCGGGAGACTGCGGGTCGCCACCTGCTCCAGCGACAGCCCGGGCACCCGCGGGGTGGCGCAGTGCACCGCGACAAGCGCGAGAAGCAGGAAACCGGCGTTCCACCGGACGGGCCGGCTGTCTCCCGTCTTCCGTCTCCAGTCTTCCGGCAGCAGGCCGTTCAGGGCGCCGGCGGCGTGAAGTCCGCGTCGTTGCGGGCAGGAGAAACCGAGACGTTCTCGAAGCGAATGACCGTCGGTTTCCCGGTCATCGGTTTCGCCATCGAGAGAGCCATGCCGTTGACGGTCTTCCAGTCGATCCACTCGACAGTCGTCGGCGGCTCGGCCGCGCCATTCAACACGTACTGCCACTGGACCATCTTGCGCCCGTCCCGCGTGACCCAGAGCCAGTAGACGTCCTTCGGGGTCATGCCCACGTTCTCGCCGAAGGAGAGCTTCAAAACGTCGCAGGTCCCGCCCTTCGGGCAGGGCTTCTCCCCCTCGTAGGTCAGATTGACGCCAGGGTCAAAGACCTTCCAGGGAGCCAGCAGCCAGTAGGTGTCGTTGATGTAGCGCGCGTAGGCGCCTTTGAGGAGCTTGTCCGCCTCCTCGCCTTCGGCAGGTCTGCCGTTGACGAACACCTTGCCCTGCTTCGTACTCACATTGAAGTACACCGTGTAGGGCGCGCCCGACGGGTCCGTTCCGGTCAGCCGGTAGTCGCCGGTATAACGGTCCCAGGCATGCGAGCGGCGACCGGCGACTTTTCCCTCGTTCTCGACAACGAAATCGAAGCGGAGCTCCCGCGACTTGTCCCACGCGGAGGTGCCGCCGAGGGAGTCGATCAGTTCCTTGCCGATCTTGTCGGCCTTCGCGTCGCGTTCCGCCCCAAGCGCGGACACGCAGGAGAGGAGCAACAACGCCGGGAAAGAGAGCGCGGTTTTCCATCGCGTCTGTCTCATGCCCGAATCATATGCCCGCCCGCCCGCGCGGGGCGGCTAGACTAGGCCGGATGCCTGAATTCGAACGGATGCCGGTGAAGCTCCACGAGATGCTCTCGGGAAGGGGGTTCCGCTCGCGAAAGTGCCTGGCGCTCCCCTTTCTGACCGTTGATCCCGAGGGGTTCCCCCGGGCGGCGCTGCTGACGCTCTCGGAGGTTCGAGCCACTTCCCGCGATGGGTTGAGCGTCGCGGTACAGGCGGGCAGCCGAACCGCCGCCAACCTGATCCGCCGCCAGAAGGCCGCGCTCTGCTACCTGGCCCGGAACTGGGCGGCCTGGATCCAGACGACGGCGGGACACGGCCGGATCTGCGACACGGATCCCGAACGCCAGATCTTTCCCCTCACGGTCTTTCGCGTCAAGATCGACCGCGCGAGGCCGAGCGAGGCGGGAATCGAGCTGCTCTCCGGCCCGACCTTCGCCGCGGCGGGTAGCCGCGAGCTCTTCTCCGAAGAGCTCTTCGAGGAGCTGGCAGGCCGCTGAAAATGGATGCAGCCGAAAGTCGCATGAAGTTCAAGGACCAGACCGTGGTCGTGACGGGGGCCGGCCGCGGCATCGGGCGCTCGGTCGCGACGCGCTTCGCCGAGGAAGGCGCGCGCGTGGCCCTCGTGGCCCGGACCGAAAAGGAGCTGCACGAAACCGCCGAGCTGCTGCGAAAACGGAACGCGCCGTGTCTGCCGCTCCCCGCCGACATCACCGAGCGAGGCGCGGCCGAGAACTGCGTCGCGCGCGCCGAGAAGGAGCTCGGACCGGTGGACATCCTCGTCAACAACGCGGGGGTCTTTCTCTGGCGGCCCTTCCTCGAACTGACGCCGGAGGATTGGGACCTCGTCCTCTCGACGAACCTGACGGGCGCGGCCAACTTCTGCCGGGCCGTGCTCCCGGGAATGGTCGAGCGGCGCCGGGGACGGATCGTGAACGTCTCCTCGATCCACGGCGTGCGCGGCGACGCCAACCTCTCCGCGCACAGCGCCGCGAAGTTCGGACTGATCGGCCTGACTCAGAGCCTGGCCCGGGAGTTCCGCGAGCACAATATCGCCGTCAACGCGGTCTGCCCCGGGACGGTCGAGAACAAGATCGACGAGACGGACGCCGAAGACCGCCGCTCGCCGCTGGTCGAGAAGCTCTGGCCGAGAGACGTCGCGCGCACGATCCTCTTCCTCGCCTCCGACGACGCCGCCGGGATCACCGGCGCCGCCCTCGAGGTATTGGGAGGAACGCACCTCACGATCCACCCCTAGGATTTGTCGGCCGACAAATCCTAGTAGGCGGAGGTCGCCGATCCGCCCTTCGGGCGATTCCTGTACTCCAGGCGGATGGCTACCGGCGTTATCGCGTGGCCGTCGCCCTGCGCGTACGGGTAGATGAAGTAGTTGAGCGTCTCGGCGCAGGGAGGCGGATCGAGCCGGATGTCGCGACCCATGGTGAATTGGACCCGGTCCGGATCGAGGTTGCCGAACAGGTAGTTGCGCCGCCGGGCGTCCGTCGCCTTCGAGGCGTCCGAAGCGTCCACCGGGATCCAGCCGCGGTCCGGCAGGTAGAACTCGGCCCAGCAGTGGTAGCCGGGAACCGTTCCCTCCGCCTCGGGCTTCAGCGGGAAACCGATGATGAAACGGGCGGGGATGCCTTCCGCGCGAGCGAGCGACATGAAGAGCGAGTGGAAGTCGGTGCAGTTGCCCTTGGCCACGTCGCAGGCTCGCTCGGTGTCGCCGTTGCCCCAGCCCGGAACCGTCTTGTCGTAGATCATCGTGTTGACGACGTAGTCGTAGATCGCGTGGGCCTTGGCGTCCGGGGTCCTGTTCCCGTTCGTGATGCGGTGGGCGAGCTCGCGGATGCGCGGAGAGAGCGTGACGAGCTTCTCTTCCTTAAGATACCGCTGCAGGTTCTCAGGGGTCTCGTGCCGGCTCGCCCGGACGAGGTGTGACGCGAGGACTTCCTGCCGGTCCGCCTCGAAGCTCACGCGGATCTCGAGCTTGCCGGCCCGTGGCTGGTCCGTCGAGAAGTAGAAGTACGAGTTTCCGAACTCTTTTTCGTTGCGGATGCTGCCCGGATAGGGGCTGTCCACTTTGAGATTCCGGATCGTTTGAGAGGGAGAGTCCTGCGGCACCGGCACCCAGACCTCCAGCCGGTTGAGACCGGCGGGGACGTCTTCGACGGTCGCGATGTAGGTCGCCTCGAAGCTTCGGGACGAGGGAGCGGCCGGGGCCGTGGAGGCCGGGGCCAGGAAAGCGGCAACGGCGAGGAACGCTCTGGCAAGAATCATGACCTCATCCTTTCGCTGCGCGGAAGGGGCTCCGCTCGAACACAACATACTCCCGATACGGGGCCCGGGGTTCCGCTGATCGCGCTTTTCTCAACCCTTCTCCGCGACACGGACCCACACACCGTCTTTCTCCTGATATCCGTAGCGGGCCTTGCCGTTGATCTTGTGAACCGTGGTGTCCGTCACCGCCAGCCCGTCCCCTTCCTTTTTCAGGAAGAAGTCCACGTCCACCATGGTCCCGTCCGAGGCCTTGAAGTCCACGCAGGCGAAATACCGGCCATCGGCCAGCGCCTGAAGCTTGTCGTTGTGGACGCGCTCGAGCTTCAAGTCCCACGTCTTCTTCAGGACGTCGTCCATGACCGGGAAGCTGCCGTTGGACGCCGCGGAGGTCTTCTCGATGTGCGACCGGATGGCCTTGTCGATGTCGGCCGTCGAGAGCTTGTTCTCGGATTTCGGGTGCTCCGAAGGATGCTCCTTGGGGTGTTCCTTTTTTTCCTGAGACGCCGCGAGCGGCGAGACGGCCAGGGAAAGACAGACGGCGACCGCCAGGGCGAGCGGAAGAGACGACGGCTTGTTCATGATCCTCCTAAACTGAGGCTCGCGCCTCGAAAAAGGACTCCCACACACGTCAAGCAATTTCCCCGGCCGGCCGTGCGGCGGGCTCTTCCCCTCCGCGCGACAACGCGTCGCGGACCGACAGGCCGAGATCGGGCAGATTGGTGATCACCGAAGCGACGCGGGCGCCGATCAAACGTCGGAGCTCCGGCTCCTCGTCGACCGTCCAAGGGTGAACGGTCAGCCCCGCTGCCGCCGCCTGCTCGAGCAGGGCAGCGTTGACGAGATCCCGGCGCGGACAGATCGCGTCCACGGGCGGGAAGATCGGCGTCGGCTTGCCGGGCGCGGGGAGCGAGACCGCGTGGTCGAAGATGAAGCTCGTCGCGATCTCCGGGTCGGCTTCGCGCATCCTGCGCAGGAACTCGGCGTCGAAGGAAGCGACGAGGCAGCGGGGGCCGACGCCGAAGGACCTTGCGAGCATGGCGACGCGACGCGCCATCAGGGCGAGCTGCGTCGAGGCCGACGTCTTGACCTCGATGACGTAGCGCAGGGCGTGGCCGTAGCGGTGAAAGACCTCCTCGAGACGCGAGATCCGGTACTCCCCGAGCTCGGAAGGGAGGGTCAGCTTCTCGACTTCCCGGGCCGTGAAGCTCTTGACCGGAACGCGCTGGCCGCCGAGCACGATGTCCTCGTCGTGGAAGAGCACCGCCTCGCCGTCCCGGGTCTGCCGCAGGTCGAACTCAACCGCGTCGGCGCCGAGGCTCTCGGCCCAGTCCAGGCTGTCCAGGGTGTTCTCCCGCGCGCGGCGCGGCGCCCCGCGGTGCCCCACGATCCAGACGAGGTGAGGAGTCTTCCAGTGGCTCACGGAAGGGATTCTATTTCGGCGAGCAGCTCGTCGAGGGCCCGATCGGGGTCCGGCGCCGCGGTGACCGGACGTCCCACGACCAGCAGGTCCGCGCTGGCCGCCAGCGCTTGCGCGGGGGTGGCGACCCGTTTCTGGTCGGACACGGGACTTCCCGCCGGGCGGATTCCGGGAACGACGGTCAGGAACCCGGCGCCGCAGGCTCCTCGAACGACGGGCAGATCCGGCGCGGCGCAGACGACGCCGTCCAGGCCGCAATCCCGCGCGAGCTGTGCCAGGCGCCGGACGATTCCCTCGGGGTGTCCCGCGATCGGCAGGTCCGACAGCGCCGGCGGGTCGAGCGACGTCAGGAGCGTCACGGCGATGAGCTTGACCGCGGGCGTCGCGGCCGCCCCGCGGCGGGCCGCCTCGAGCATTGCCCGGCCCCCGAAGGCGTGAACGTTGATCATCGCGGCTCCGGAGCGGGCGGCCGCGGCGACGGCGCGCTCGACCGTCGCCGGGATGTCATGGAACTTCAGGTCCAGGAAGACGCGGGCCCCCTCCGCCGCGACCTCGCCGACGAGCCTCGGACCTTCCGAAGTGAACGCCTCGAGGCCGATCTTGAACCAACCCACGCGTCCCGAGAACAGCCGTGCCGCCGCGAGAACTTCGGCGCTGCTCGGGAAATCGAGCGCGAGACAGACCCTCTCTCCCGCCTTCATCCCTCCGCTCCCGCTTCGAGCCGCGAAGCTCCGTGCCGGTGCGCGCGCCCGACGAGGTTCGCCACGGACGTCTTGCGCTCCTCGCAATAGGCCGCGAGCTCGTCCACGAGCCTTCCGGAGACGCCCGGATCCTTGAAGTTCGTCGTCCCGATCTGGACGGCCGAGGCTCCCGCGGCCAGGAACTCGAGAACGTCGGAGAGCTCCGAAATGCCGCCGATCCCCATGAGGGGGACCCCCGGCAGCGCCCGCGCGACCTGGTAGACCATCCGGACGGCCAGCGGCTTGATGGCCGGCCCGGAGAGTCCTCCCGTCCCGAAAGAGAGGCGGGGCTTCGCGGTTTCGGGATCGATCGCCATGCCGACGAACGTGTTGACGAGGGAGAGGACATCGGCGCCCGACTCGTGCGCGGCGCGGGCGGAGAGAACGATGTCCGGAGCGTTGGGAGAGAGCTTGACGAGGAGCGGCCGCCGCGTTGCCGCGCGCACGCGCGCGACGAGCGAAGCCGTGGCCTGCGGCGAGTTGCCGAAGAGCATCCCTCCCTTCTCGACGTTCGGGCAGGAGATGTTCAGCTCGATCCCCGCCAGCTCCTCGGCTTCCTCGAGCGCGCGCACGACCGCCACATAGTCTTCCTCGACGTCCCCCCAGACGTTGGCGATGACCGTGGCGCGGAGGTCCCTGAGCCTCGGCATCTTCTCGCGCAGAAAGACCGCGATGCCGACGTTCTGCAGCCCGATCGCGTTCAACATTCCCGCCGGCGTCTCGCAGATTCGTGGCGGAGCGTTGCCCGCGTGCGGTTGGAGCGAAAGCCCCTTCGTGCAGATCCCCCCCAGCCGTGAGAGGTCCACGAAGTCCGTGAACTCGAGCCCGTAGCCGAAGGTGCCGCTTGCCGTGCAAATGGGGTTCTTGAGCCGCAGCGGTCCCAATTGGATCTCAAGCGCCTGGGAAGATTCAGACGGGGAGACAGGGGGACGGGGGGACGGGGAGATTCCTCGTCCACCATCTCTGCGTTCATCACTCATCCCATCACCCCGTCTCCCCGTCTCCCCGTCTCCCCGTCACCCGCTCCCACGCGATTCTCTCGGGCGAGAAAATCGGCCCCTCGGTACAAGAAATGAGGAACGGCTGGTCGACTCCCGGGATGACGCAGCCGAGGCATGCTCCGAAACCGCAACCCATCGCGGCTTCGGTCGAAAACCGGGAGGGCAGAGCGAGCGTCGCGACGATCCGGGCGAGCGCGGCGAACATGGGCATCGGGCCGCAGGCGAAGAGGCGCGCGTAGCGCGTCCGCCCGGCGCTCTCCCGGAAGATTTCCGTGACGAATCCCTTCTCTCCCGCGGACCCATCGTCGGTCGCAAGGACGATCTCGCCGGGAACGATCCCATCGAAGCGGGCAGAAATCGAGAGATCTCGCGCATTTCGCCCGCCGAGGAAGAAGTCCGCCGCGACTCCCGCGCGCGCGAGGGCCTTGAAAAGGAGGGGAAAAGGCGCAGCGCCGATACCGCCCGCGACGACAGCCACTCGCTCTCCCGGAGAGAGGCCCTCGATTTCGAACCGGTTGCCGAGGGGGCCGAGGAGCCGGGCCTCCGAACCTGCCGCGAGGCTTTCGAGGCCGGCCGTCCCCGGGCCGATCGTGCGGACGAGAAACTCGACTTCCCCGCTTCCCGGGTCGGCGTCCGCGACCGAATACGCCCGCCGCAGATAAGGACGCACGCGTCCGGGCAAGTCGAGCATGACGAACTGGCCGGGCGCGATCGCGCTCGCCAGCATCGGTGCATCAAAAGTGACGGAAAAAAGAGCCGGAGAGTAGTGCCTGCGGCGAAGGAGGGAAGCGGTTTGATCAGACCTCAACGAGCGGGATTGTATCCCCTGGGAATCGAGTCGAGAGTCCGGAGTCGAGAGTTTGCGGCTCGGTGACGGAACTCAACTCACAACTCACAACCTCAACCCCCTAAACGACGAACTTCGTGTTCAGGTCTCCGCTGTCGCGCTCTTCCCGTTCGCGCTGCGCTTTCTTCGCACACCGCTCGCAACGGACGCCCCCGTTGAACGCGTCGTAGGGACGCTCGTAGGACCCGCAACTCCGGCAGCGGCGCAGCGCGCGATGGTTCGCTTCCATCTCCTCGAGGCTGATCTGCATCTGAGTCTGCGTCGTTCTTCTGATCATTGTGTTGTTCAACGGCTTTCCGTTGTCCCTTCCTCGACGGCTGATGATTGCATTCTCCGTACCCAATTGCTGGCTGCTGAAAACAAAGGAGTTGTCGTCCTGATTCCCGGCGGGGTTGTCGCTTCCCGAGGGAACTCGTCCTGACCCGAGGACAGACTCTAGCAGGTCAGAAGGCGGTGACCTTGGCGAGCGCCTTCACGATGTGCGTCGATTGCGGAAGGATGAAGGCCTCGACGCGCGGCTGGTAGGCCACGAACGTGTCGGCCGCCGCGACGCGCTCGACGGGAGCGTCGAGATACGGGAAAAGGTCCGAGGCCATGCGCGCGGCAATCTCCGCTCCGTAACCCCAGGAGATCGGGTCCTCATAGACGATGACGGCGCGGCTCGTCTTTCGGACCGACTTTTCGATCGCCTCCCAGTCGTATGGGGAGAGACTGCGCAGGTCGAGGATCTCGACGGACTTGCCCGTCTCCTCGGCGAATCTCCTGGCTGCCTGCCGCGAGCGATAGACCGTGGCGCCGTAGGTGACGATCGTCACGTCCGAGCCTTCCTGCACGACCGACGCCCTGCCAAAGGGGACCATGTAGTCGGGGCCGGGATAGACGCCCTTGTTATGCGTCTGGCGATACAGGTGCTTGTGCTCCAGGAAAAGCACCGGATCGTCGCAACGGATCGCCGTGCGCAGGAGGCCATTGGCGTCGAGCGCGTTGGAGGGCAGCACGACGCGAAGGCCCGGGATGTGCGTCATGAGCACCGCGCCGGACTGCGAGTGATAGACCGCGCCTCCGCCGATGTAGCCTCCGATCGCCACGCGTACGACGAGCGGGCAGGAAAAAGAATTGCCCGAGCGCCATCGCATGTTCGACAGCTCGTTGTGGATCTGCATGTAGGCCGGCCAGATGTAATCGTAGAACTGGATCTCGACGACGGGCTTCAATCCGCGCACGGCCATCCCGATGGCGCGGCCGATGATGTTCGCCTCGGCGAGCGGCGAATTGAAAACGCGCGCGCTTCCGTAAAGCCGCTGCAGGTTGGAGGTCAGCTTGAAGACGCCCCCCTTCCCCTTGCACTCGGCGAGCACTCCCTCGCGCGACGCGTCGGCCACATCCTCGCCGAAAACGACGATCGCGGGATCGCGCTTCATCTCGTCGCGAAGACAGGCGTTGATCAGGTCCACCATCGTTGTGGCCGTGACGCCTTCCACAAACTGCGGCGTGCTCTCGAGGGCCGCCGAAGTCGGATCCATGCCGGGCGAATAGACGAACTCGTAGGCGGATTCCGGGGCCGGCAGCGGCGCCGCCATCGCCCGATCGGCGGCGTCGTTGACCTCCGCGTCCACTTCCTCCTTGAGTTTCTGGAGCCCTTCCTCGGAGAGGAGCCCTTCGCCGACGAGGAGGCCGGCCATGGTCCGGACCGGGTCGCGCTCCGCGTCCCGCTCGCGCTCCTCCTTCGGCCGGTAGAGCCTCTCGTCGTCGGAAAGGGAGTGACTGTAGGGACGGATGACGCGCGCGTGGACGAGCGCCGGGCCCTTTCTCCCGCGGCAGTAATCGGCGGCGTAGCGCAAGGCGTCGTAGGACTGGAGGAAGTCGCAGCCGTCCACCTCGGCGATGAAGAGGCCGGGAAAGCTCCGCACGAGCCGCGAGATCGAGCCTCCGGGCGTGTTGACCTCCACCGGTACCGAGATCGCGTAGCCGTTGTCTTCGATCAGGAAGAGGACCGGGAGCTTCATCGTGCAGGCCGAAGACAGCGCCTCCCAGAACTCCCCCTCCGAAGTCTGCCCTTCTCCGCCCGAAACAACGACCATCTCGTCCGAGTGGAAGTCTTTCTTCCCGGCGAGCTCTCGGATCGAGCCCTTGCGCCAGCCGGCCTCGGCAGCTCCGACGGCGTGGAGGAACTGGGTCCCCGTGCACGAGGACTTGGAGATCAGGTTCAGGCGCCGGGACCCCCAGTGCGACGGCATCTGCCGCCCGGCGGACGCCGGATCATCCCTGGCCCCGACCGACTGGAGGAACATCTCGTAGGGCGTGACCCCGAGCTGAAGACACAGGGCCCGGTCGCGGTAGTAGAGGGCGAACCAGTCGTACCCGGGGCGGGAAACCAGGCCCGCCGCCGTCGAGACGGCCTCGTGGCCGGCGCTGCTGATCTGGAAGTAGATCTTGTTCTGCCGCTTGAGCTGGATCTCCTTGTCGTCGATCCGCCGGGAGAGGTAGATGTTGCGGTAGGCCGCGACGAGCGTGGCGGAATCCAGCCCGAAATACTTGCCTGATTCGACCTCGGTCGCCACGCGCGGAATATATAAGGTCTAAGGTCGAAGGTCGAAGGTCTGAGGCTCTACCTTGGACCTTGGACCTTGGACGCGCGGCGAAGCCGCGCTACTTGATCAGGCTTCCGAGCGACGCGCCGATTCCCCACATCTCCAGGCCCGCGACGATCAGCGTCAGGAGCAGGAAGAGATACCCCATTCGGGTCGGCCGGGCCGGCGCATGCACGGAGCTCATGAGCTATTTTCATAGCAGTTGGCGTGCCAGACGCCCGCCGGAGACGAGAAGGGAATGCCGGCCGTTCCTGTTGTTATGCTTTGAGGCGCCCATGAGCAGCGAAGTGCCTGTCGATTCAGCGGGTTTCCCGGGGCTGGCGAGGACTCCGGCGCCGCCGGACCTCGCTTCGATCCCTCCCGGCCTGGACCTGGAGCGAGAGATCCGCGAGCTCAAGCGACAAAAAAGAGCGGTCCTCCTGGCCCATTACTACCAGGAAGAGGAAATCCAGGATCTCGCCGATTTCGTCGGCGACTCGCTCGACTTGTCCCGCAACGCCCAGAAGAGCGATGCCGACATCATCGCGTTCGCCGGCGTCCGGTTCATGGCGGAAACCGCCAAGATCCTGAATCCCTCCCGCAAGGTCGTCCTGCCGGACTACGAGGCGGGGTGCTCGCTCGAGAACTCCTGCCCGCCGGAGGCCTTCCGCGCCTGGCGAGAAGCGCACCCGGGCGCCGTCAGCCTGACCTACATCAACTGCTCCGCCACGGTCAAAGCCCTCTCCGACATCATCGTGACCTCTTCGAACGCCGAGAAGATCGTCGCCTCCGTGCCCCCGGAAAAGGAGATCCTGTTCGCGCCGGACCGGCACCTGGGCGCGTTTCTGGCGAAAAAAACCGGGCGCCCGATGACGCTCTGGCCGGGCGCCTGCATCGTGCACGAGCAGTTCTCCGAGCGCGAGATCGTGAGGTTGAAGGCGCAGAACCCCGGCGCTCATCTCGCCGCGCACCCGGAGTGCCCCGAACCGATCCTCCGCCACGCCGATCACGTCGGCTCGACGCGCTCGATCCTGAACTACGTGACGACGGCCCCCGGCAAGACGTTCTTGATCGCCACAGAGGAAGGGATCATTCACCAGATGAAGAAGCTCGCGCCCGACCGCACTTACATCCCCGTGCCGCCCGACAACGGCTGCCGCTGCAACGAATGTCCCTTCATGAAGCTGAACACCCTGGAAAAGCTCTACCTCTGCCTCCGCGACGAACGCCCCGAGATCCTCCTGCCCGAGGAGATCCGGAAGGCCGCCGAGAAGCCTCTCCTGCGGATGCTGGAACTGTCGTAAGAGCGCGCCTGCGGCGCGCGTCCAAGGTCCAAGGTCCAAGGTCCAAAGTAGCGCGAAGGAAACCCGGCCCCCTTGGACTTTGGACTATTCTCATCTCCGATGAATTCGCTTACAGGTCTGGCTCTCGACGCGAAGCTGCGCGAGTTCCTGGCGGAAGACGTGGGCTCCGGCGATGTCACGACGGAGTGGACCGTTCCCCCGGAGGCGGGGGCGCATGGGCAGCTCATCGCGAGGAGCGCCTGCGTCGTCTCGGGCCTGCCCATGGCGCGGAGGACTTTCGAGCTGCTCGATCCCGGCCTCGTCTGGGAGGACGAGGCGCCGGCCGGCTCCGCCCTGCCGCCGGTTTCGACGCTCGCGAGGCTTTCGGGGCGGGCGCGCGCGATCCTGACCGCCGAGCGCGCGGCGTTGAACCTGCTCCAGCGGATGTGCGGCATCGCGACGGCTACGCGGCGCTATGTCGAGGCGGTCGCGGGGACCGGCTGCAGGATCCTCGACACGCGCAAGACGGCGCCCGGGCTGCGGGCGTTCGACCGGATGGCCGTCACCGACGGCGGCGGTTCAAATCACCGGGACGGCCTCTTCGACATGGTGCTGATCAAGGACAACCATCGAAGGCTCTCCGGCGGGGTTGCCCGCGCCGTCGAAGCGGCGCGCCGGCGCGCGCCCCCCGGGATGAAGGTCGAGGTAGAGGTCGAGAGCGAAGAGGACCTGCGGGAAGCGCTCGGAGCTGGCGCGCAGATGATCCTGATCGACAACCAGACTCCGGAGACCGTCGCGCGGTGGACGCGCATCGCCCGGGAGCTCTCGACTCCTCCTGGAATCGAGGCCTCGGGCAACATGACGCTCGACCGCGTGCGCGCCTACGCTCTCGCGGGAGCGGACGCGGTGTCCGTTGGCGCCCTGACCCATTCCGCCGCCGCCGCCGACATCGCCCTGGACCTCCAGCCCGATGAGTGACACGGTCGAAGTCCTCGTGCTCGGCACCGGCGTCGCCGGGTGCGCCGCGGCTCTTGCGGCGGCGCGCGAGGGCAGCGAGGTCGCGATCGTCACCCGCGCGGCCGAAGCCGAAGCCTCCAACACTCTCTGGGCGCAGGGGGGGATCGTCGGGCGGCCCCCCGGTGACCTGCCGGAGAAGCTCGCGGCCGACATCGAAAAGGCGGGCGACGGGCTCTGTTCTCCCGAGGCGGTGGACCTTCTCGCGCGCGAGGGACCGGACCTGGTCCAGAGGCTCCTCGTCGAAGAGCTGCAGGTGCCGTTTGACCGGCAGGGCTCCGGATTCGATTGGACTCGCGAAGGAGGCCACTCGATTCCGCGAATCCTGCACGTCAAGGACGAGACGGGAATGCCGATCGAGCGGGCCCTCCTCGAGGCCTGCCGCCGCGAGAGCCGGATCCGCTGGCTCCTTCAAACGACAGCCGTCGACCTCCTGACGCTCTCGCACGACTCGACCAACCCGACCGACCGCTATCGCCCACCCGCGGTCGTGGGCGCGCATCTGCTCGAGCGTTCGACCGGCCAGGTCCGCCCGCTTCTCGCCCGCGAGACGATCCTCGCGACGGGGGGCCTCGGGCGCGTGTATCTGCACACGACCAACCCGCAGGGAGCCCGCGGCGACGGAATCGCAATGGCGCGCCGGGCGGGGGCCCGCCTCTTGAACCTCGAGTACATCCAATTCCATCCGACCGCGCTCTTTCATGCAAGGAGCCGTCTCCTCCTGACCGAGGCGCTGCGCGGCGAGGGGGCACGAATCACGGACACCGCCGGACGCCCCTTTCTGCGGGAGGCCCATCCGGACGGCGAGCTCGCGCCGCGCGACGTAGTGGCCCGCGCCATCCACCAGCGCATGCTCGAGCGGGACGAGCAGTATGTGCTCCTGGATATTTCGCACAAGCCCGCCGCGTGGATCCGCGAGCGCTTCCCGACGCTGACGCGCCGCTGCCTCGAGTTCGGGTTCGACCTGACCGCCGGTCCCGTGCCCGTCGTCCCCGCCGCGCACTACTCCTGCGGCGGAGTGGCCGTTGACGGCAATGGCCGCTCGACCCTCGGGCACCTGCGTGCCGCGGGCGAGGTGTCCTGCACCGGCGTTCACGGAGCCAATCGCCTCGCCTCGACGTCGCTTCTCGAAGGCCTTCTGTGGGGATGGCGCGCCGGCAAGGCCTCCGCGGTCGAGGCCCGGAAGATGACCGGGCGGCCGGACCCCCAGGTACGTCCCTGGCAGCCGGAGAATGAGCCCGTGGACTCCGCCCTGATAGCCCAGGACTGGATGGTGATCCGCCACACCATGTGGAACTACGTGGGACTGCTGCGCTCGGAGAAGCGGCTCGACCGCGCCGGCCGCATTCTGTCGGAGCTCCAGGTCGAGATCGAAGACTTCTACCGGCGCGGGACAATGTCCGACGAGCTCCTCGGCCTGCGCAACGGCGTTCAGACCGCCCTGGCGATCCACCACGCCGCCTCGGAAAACCGGGTCTCGCGCGGCACGCATTACCGCGACGATTAGGGTGGTAGGTGTCAGGTTGGAAGGTGTCAGGGAAAAGGCAGGTGTCAGGTTTCAGGTGTCAGGTTTCAGGGACGAGAGCCGGTGGGGCCGTTCCGGAACCTGGCACCTGGCACCTGACACCTCCATTTCACCTCTCCCCTGACACCTGCTAAAGTCGGACCTTCTCATGAGCGTGCTTTTTCTCGATTTTGAGAGCTCGGAGCGCACGGCGCGCGTGCAGAAGCTCTCCCGGACGGGGGCCCACATCGTGGCGTCCGAGCCGCGCTGGCCGGCCTTCTTCGAGCTGGCGAAAAGGGAAAAGCCCTACGCCATCGCAATCGATTTCGCCCAGGCTCCTTCGCACTCACTGGAGACGGCGGACTACCTCACCAAGGCCAAGGAGACGCGCGAGGCGGCGATCTACCTCCTTCGGGTTCCCGAGGACCGTCTGGACATCGTGGCGAAGAGACTTCCCCAGGCGACCCGGGTGACGGACCAGGAGCTCGCCGCGCGCGTCGCCGAGGCCGAGAAGCAGGCGCAGGAGCGGGCGCGGCAGAAGAAGGAAGCGGCAGCTCAGGCGCGAAAGAGCGCGCGAGCCAGGGTCATCGCAGCCGACAAGACGACGGGTCCCGCCCGCCCGCCCGCCCCCGCACGGGAGGGCAAGGCAGCCGCGGCCAGGAAGCCTGCGGGCAAGGTCGAAAAGAAACCCGCAAGTCCAAAGAGCTCGAAGAAGAAAGCCGCCCCCTCGAAGGCGGCGTCCCGCCCCGCCCGAAAGAGGTAGGGCTTTCGGCTGCGGCGGGCCTCCGGCCGAAAGTCAGACACGACGCCGGCATCCCGTTTTCAGCAGCCCGCCAGGATCGCGGGAATCCTCGTCGCCTGGACCGTGCTCGTCCTCGGATGGTCCTATGCCGCCCGCACGCTCCTGCCCCTCCCCCGGCGCGAGCCCTGGCCAGCCGAGATCCAGAAGCGCGCGCCGCCGCTGGCGCGCTACGACTCCGGCTGGTATCTCGCGATCCTGGAGCGGGGCTACGGCCCTCCGCCGGCGCCCGGCCAGGTTTCCCCGCACGCTTTCTTCCCTCTCTTCCCGCTGCTCTCCCGCGGCGTCGCCTCGCTCCTCGGGATGGACGGGTTCGCGGCAGGCCAGGCCCTTTCCATCGCGTGCTTCCTTGCCGCGGGGCTCCTCTTCGCCGTGGAAGGAAGGCGCCGGCTCGGAGCGCGAAGGAGCCGCGACGCGCTCCTCTTCCTTCTCCTTTACCCGACGGCGTTCTTTTTCGTCGCGATGTACTCCGAGTCGCTCTTTCTGCTGCTCGCGCTGGCAGCGCTCGGGTCTGCCCGGCGCGATCGCCCGGCCGCAGCGGCAGTCTTCGGCCTGCTCGCGGGCACGACTCGCCTGACCGCCCTCGCCCTCGCGGCGCCGCTGGCGATCGAGGCCTTCCAGGCCGCGCGGACGGCCGAACGGCCGCCACTCTCCGACAGCCATGCGCTGCGGCGCGCTCTTCTCGCCGGTCTTGCGCCCGCGGCGGGCGTCGGTCTCTGGGTCTTTGGCTCGGGCCTCGCGGCGGGGGAGCCGGGACTCTTCTTCCGTGTCCAGGAAGCCTGGAACCGGGGGATATCGCCGTTGCTCGGCGCCTGGCACTTCGTCAGGCCTTTCGCCCGCGTCGTCCCTGGGCAGGCGATCGATCATCCCGCCCTGTTTCTGGACTACGGGCTTTTCCTACTCTTCGCGGCGATCGGCGTTTACCAGGCCCGAAGGCGCCGTTTCTCCGACGCAGCCTGGATGGCCGGGGCGCTGTTGATCCCGATAACGAGCGGCATCTCCGCGAGCCTTTCGCGCTATGTCCTCGTGGTCTATCCCGCCTTCTACGCGCTGGCGGAGATCTTCCAGGACCGGCCGCGTCTGCGCCTCGCGTGGTGGATCGGCTCGGCCACACTCCTGCTCGCTGCGGAGGCGGCGTTTGTTCAATGGCGCTGGGTGGCGTAAACGTCGCTACACGACTGCGCGAGACCTGGGCCTGCGGCGCACCGGCGTGCGGCTCGGCCGGATGCGGCCTCGACCGCTCGCCTGATCTTGCGCAGTCGCTTCGCTCCCGCGGCGCGAGCCTCCTCCCCTCTGGGAGACTTCGCGCGCCGCGACCGGGGCCCGGAATCACGAATACCCGCTCGCCTCCGGAAAGTAGGCGGGGAAAGCGGACGGAGATAGAATCGGCGGCCCCCGCAAAAACAAGCGAAAAGGAGCTGGCATGGACAACGGTTTCTCCAAAGAGAGTCTCAAGAAATACGCGGCGGGGAGCCGCGCGGAGTTCGAGAAAATCCTGGGCGATCTCGTCGAGATCCCTTCGGTCTCCGGCCAGCCGGAACGAAAAGCGGACGTGCGGCGCGGCGCCGAGTACGCGGTCGGTCTCCTGGAATCCTTCGGGGCGAAGGCGAAGCTCTACGAAACAGGTGGGCACCCGATGGTGTACGGGCGTTTCGACCGCTCCCCGGATCTGCCGACGGTGACGGTCTACAACCATCTCGACGTCCAGCCCGCGTCGAAGAAGAAGGAGCCCTGGAAGACCGAGCCTTTCGAGTTCGTCAAGGAGGGAAACCGATACTTCGGGCGCGGAACGACCGACGACAAGGGGCCGGCGTTGACCGCTCTCTTCGGCGCGCGCTACGCCTTCCAGAACGGCGCGGGATCCAACATTCATTTCCTCTGGGAGTTCGAGGAGGAGATCGGCAGTCCCCACTTCGAGACCACAATCCGCGAGCATGCCGGCGATTTCAAGACCGACTCGATCCTCGTGGTCGACACGGTCTGGGTATCGCGCTCCCGGCCAGCCCAACCCTCAGGCCTGCGGGGCTTGCAGGGCCTCTTCTTCGATCTCCAGACCGGGGAGACGGACCAGCACTCCGGCACCGCGGGCGGCGCCGCCAGGAATCCGCTGACCGAGATGTGCCAGTTGATTTCCGAGTGCGTGGACGGCAAGACCGGGCGCGTCAAGATTCCCGGCTTCTACGCCGACGTCCTTCCCCCGACGAAAAAGGAGCTCGCGGATCTCTCGAGTTGCGGCTTCACGGTCCGCGGTTTCAAGAAGGACCACATGTACAAGAAGTTGCGCGTCGAGGATCCCCTCGAGGTCATGAAGCGCATCTGGATGATGCCGACCTTCGAGGTTCACGGAATTCTCGGCGGCTACCAGGAGGGGCGGACGGTCAAGACGATTATCCCGCCCAGCGCCACGGCGATCGTCTCCTGCCGCCTGGTGCCGAACATGAGCCCGAAGAAGATCGTCAAGCTCGTCAGAGACTTCGTCAAATCGAAAAACCCGGACGTCAAGGTTTCCGCCGAGCACGCGCTTCCGGCGTATTCGGGAAAGACGACGGGACCGTACGCGGACGCGATCCGCGGGGCCATGAAGTTCGCCTTCGGCAAGGACCCGGTCTTCGTGCGCGAGGGAGGCTCGATCGGCGCCGTCCTCTCGATGGAAAAAGTCCTGAAGACGCCCATCTTCTTCCTCGGCCTGTCGCTTCCGGAGCACGGGTACCACGCGCCCAACGAGAACTACGACTGGGACCAGGCCGCCGGAGGAATGACCGCCTTCGCGAAATACTTCACCGAAGTCGGCGCCCTGAAGTCCTAGCTTTCACCAGGCGGCGCGGAACGCGCCGCCTAGCGCAGGAGGTCTTCCAGCGCCGCCGACGCGTCCGTCTTCGCGTCGCGGTACTTGACGATGACGGGGGTCTGCAGGGAGATTCCCCACTCTCTCCCCTTCCCCTCGCGCACCGTGCGCGCGCCCGGGACCACCACCGCTCCGGCGGGGATCTCCAGAGGCCGGCCCGGCGCCTTGCGGTACTCCAGTCCCCGGGGGAGGTCGTAAACAGGCGTCCCGCCGGTCAGGATGACGCCGGACGCCAGGACCGCGCGCTCCCGCACGATCGCGCCTTCGTAGATGCCGCAGTTGCCCCCGATCAGGACGTCGTCCTCGACGATCACGGGCAGTTCCCCCACCGGTTCCAGCACGCCGCCGATCTGCGCCGCGGCGGAGAGATGCACGCGCTTGCCGACTTGCGCGCAGGAGCCCACGAGCGCGTGCGAGTCCACCAGAGTCCCCGTATCCACATACGCGCCAACGTTGATGTAGGCGGGCGGCATGACGGTCACGCCCGAGGCGACGTAACAGCCGTCGCGGATCGCGGTGCCGCCGGGGACGACGCGCACCTTCGATCCGAGGTCGAGGTCCTTCAACGGAAACGTGTCCTTGTCGAAGAAGCGGAACCCGGTTTCCGCGAGGACCCGCGACAGCGCGCCGATCCGGAACCCGAGGAGGATGCCCCGCTTGACCCACGGCCGGACGACCCACCGGTCTCCCTCTTTTTCCGCCGCCCGGATGGATCCGTCGTTTAATCCGGCCCGGAGCTCCTCGAAGGCGGATCGCGCCTCCGCGGAAGAGAAGCTGTCCGGCGCCGCGGCGATCGACTCGATGCGACGGGCCAGGTCCGGGGTCACCGGCCTCCCGACTTCCTGGGGAGGAGCTTCAAGCCGCCGAGCAGTCTCTCGATCCGCTTGCGCGTCTCGTCGCGCACCGGCGCAAGCGGCAGCCGCACGGTCTCGCCGCATTTCTTCATGAGCGTGAGCGCGCACTTGGCTGGAGCGGGGCTCGACTCCCAGAAGTTCATTTCCATGAGCCCCAGGAACCTGCGTTGCAGCTTGCGCGCTTCGTCCCATTTTCCCTCGAGCGCCGCGCGGACGAGGGCGCTCATGTCTCTCGGTATCTCGTTCGAGGCGACCGAGATCAGGCCCCGCGCCCCGAGCGCGATGAGCGCGAGGGCCGTCGAGTCGTCCCCGGAGAAGACGAGGAATTCCTCCGGCAGCAGGGTCATGAGCCGCGCGATCTTGCCGAAGTTCCCCGAGGCCTCCTTCAGGCCCACGATGCGCGGGATCTCCGCCAGGCGCAGGATTGTCTCGACGTCCAGGTCCGACCCCGTGCGTCCGGGCACGTTGTAGACGAGGATCGGAAGGTCGGTCGCCTCCGACAGCGCGGAGTAGTGGCGGAAGAGGCCCTCGGGCCCCGGCTTGTTGTACATCGGCGAGACCGAGAGAAGGCCGTCCGCGCCGACCTCGGCCGCGTCGCGCGCCCAGAAGACGGCCTTGGCGGTGTGATTGCCTCCCGCCCCCGCGACGACTGGCACGCGCCCGCTGGCAACCTGGACGACCGAGGCGGTGACCGCCTTGCGCTCGTCTCCCGAGAGCGTCGCCGACTCTCCCGTCGTTCCGCACGGCACCAGGAAATCGATCCCGCGCTCGATCTGCCAGTTGACGAAACGCTCGAGCGCGCCGAAATCGATGCGTCCCTTTTCGTCGAATGGCGTGATGAGCGCCGTGCCGCACCCTTTCCAGTCCACCCGGCCCGCACTTGCCTTCACTGAACCTCCTTCATCAAATCCCCGAATTCAAACACACCCGTCCGGCCGGCGACGCGCTCGGCGGCCCAGACCGCGCCCGTCGCGAAGCCCGCGCGGCTGCGAGCGCGGTGAATGATCTCGACCTCGTCTTCCGGCGACTCGAAAACGAGGCGGTGCGTGCCGGGGATCGTGCCGGCCCGCACGCTGGTCACGGGAAGCGCCTGCCCCGTCTCCATTTCGTAAATGGCCGCGACCGTGCGCGCGGTTCCCGAAGGAGCGTCGCGCTTGCCGGCGTGGTGCTCCTCAACCAGGTACGCCGCATAGCCGGCCGGCGCGTAGAGGCGCGCCGCGCGCGTCGCGAGGTCGAAGAAGTGCCGCACGCCCACGGAAAAATTGGCCGCGTGGACGAGCGCGCCGCCCCCCCGAGCGAAGGCCTCCGTGACGCGCGGCAGGTCCCTGCTCCAGCCGGTCGTGCCGCAGACAGCCCGCGCTCCCCCGGCCGCGAGCGCCAGGAGGTTCCCCACCGCCGCGGCCGGAGTCGTGAACTCGAAGACGACGTCCACCGCCGACAGCCGCTCGCCCGTGATTCCGGATGCCCGAGGGTTTTCCTTCGAAGAGAGACGCCAGACGACATCGTGCTCCCGGGCCGCGGCCGCAGCCTCGATCTCATGGCCCATCCTGCCGGTGCCGACGATGCCGAATCGCACGGGGAGAAGTTATCAGTTATCCGTTCAAGGTTATCAGCCTGGAATCCGAAAAACTGAAAACTGAAAACTGAAAACTGATCACTATCCAAAGAACTCCCGGTGCAGGAGCCGGACGGCTTCTTCGACGTCCTTTTCCTCGACGACGAAGGAGACGTTTCGCCGGGAAGCGCCCTGCGAGATCATCAGGATGTTGATCTGCTCGACGGCGCGGAAGATGCGCGCCGCGATTCCGGGCTTGAATTTGAGGTCCTGCCCGACGAGGCAAATGAGCGCCCGGCCGGGGACGACCTCGACCCGGGCAAGCTCTTCGAGGTCCTTGCGTATATCGTCCAGCCGCGAGAGCTCGTCCACCGTCACCGAGACCGAGACTTCCGAGGTCGTGACCATGTCCACGGGGGTCTCGTGGCGGGCGAAGACCTCGAAGAGTGTGCGGAGGAAGCCGGAGGCCATGAGCATGCGGCTCGTGACGATGTCGACCGTCGCGATCCCCTTCTTGTAGGCGATCGAGCGGGCGCCCGAAGGGCCCGAGGGCGCGATCGCGCGGACCTCCGTGCCGGGCATGCCGGGCTCCCGGGAGTTACGGATCCGAACAGGGATCCCCTTCTCGATCGCCGGAGCGAGCGTCAGGGGGTGGAGGACGCGCGCGCCGAAGTACGCGAGCTCCGAGGCCTCGTCGAACGAGATCGTCTCGATGATCCGCGCCTCCGGCACGACGCGCGGGTCCGCCGTCATCATTCCGCCGACGTCCGTCCAGATCTCGACGACCGACGCGTCCAGGGCCGCGCCGAGGAGCGCCGCGCTCCAGTCGGAGCCGCCGCGGCCGAGAGTGGTCGTTTCTCCCTGCAGCGTCGCGCCGAAGAAGCCTCCGGCGACCGGGATCTCGCCCCGCGCGCACGCGGGCACCAGATGCTCCCGCACCCTCCTCTCGATCTCCGCCTCGTCGGGGCGCGCGCGGCCGAAGTGGTTATCCGTGATGATGACCTGCCGGGAATCAACGGCGAGCGCCGGCAGCCCCCGCGCCTTCAGCGCCGCGGCCACGACGGCCGCGGAAATCCTCTCGCCGTGCGCCAGGAAGTGGTCTCGGCTGGCGGCAGGGACCGACCGCAGGACGGCGACGGCGCGGGCCATCCTGTCGAGCTCCGCGAAGTTCTCACGAATCCGGCTTTCTATCTCGCCCGCTCCGGGGCCGAAGAACCCGCGCACGACCGCCGCGGTGCCGCGTTCGAGGGCGCGGAGCGATTGGACCGCGGTTTCTTCTTCCCCCCGCGCGGCGCGCTCGAGCGTGTGCACGAGGCGGTCGGTCGTCTCGCCCATCGCGGAAACCACGACGACGGGCCGCTCGTCGCGGGCGCGTCGGACGATCGCCGCCAGGCGTTCGAGCGCGGCGGCGTCCTCGACAGAAGTGCCGCCGAACTTCTGGACAATCAGTCGAGCAGCCCCCTGACTGCCGCGTACTCCGCGTTCAAAACCGACGCCCCCGCCGCGCCGCGGATCGTGTTGTGCCCCAGGACGGTGAACTTCCAGTCGAGAAGCGGACAGGGTTTGAGCCCTCCGACCGACGTCGCCATCCCGCGCTCGGCGTCCGCATCACGCCGGGGCTGCGGGCGCTGAGGCTCCGACAGATAGTGGATCGGGCGCTTCGGGGCGGAAGGGAGTGAGGCGACGTCGGCGGGCCCGCGAAACTCCCGCCACGCGCTCTCGACATCGGAGGCGCAAGCGCGGCGGGAAAGACCGGCCGAAACCGACTCGGTATGGCCGTCCTCGACGGCGACCCGGTTGGTCATCGCGGAGATCGTGAGCTTCGCGGCCGTGACGGCTCCGTCCCGCGTCCGGCCGAGGATCTTCACAACCTCCCGCTCGATCTTCGCGCCCTCCTCCGGGATGTCGGGAATCACGTTGCCGAGGATGTCGAGCGAAGGCACTCCCGGGTACCCGGCTCCCGAGACGGCCTGCATCGTCGCGACGAAGACCTTTTCGACGCCGAACGCGCGGTCGAGGGGCGCGAGCGCGATCGCCAGGAAGATGGTCGAGCAGTTCGCGTTGGTGACGATCGCGCCCTTCCAGCCGCGTTCTTTCTGCTGGCGCGCGACCAGGTCGAGCGAATCCGCGTTGATCTCGGGGATGAGGAGTGGGACATCCGCGTCCATGCGGTGCGCGGACGCGTTGGAGAAAACGAGCATTCCCCGGCGGGCGCAGAGCGGCTCGACCTCGCGCGCGGTCGCGGCGTCGAGGGCCGAGAAGACGATCGCACAGGGCAGCTCCTCGGTGACCCCGGCGACGATCATCGCGGCCACGCGCTCGGGAAGGGCCGAGGAGAGGCGCCACCGCGCCGCCTCCGCGTAGCTCTTTCCGCGCGACCGGTCCGAGGCCGCGACCGCCACGAGTTCGAACCACGGATGCGCGGCGAGCTGCTCGACGAAGCGCTGGCCAACGGCGCCGGTGGCCCCGAGAAGACCGACCGGGATCTTCTGTCCCGTTTGTGGTGTGCTCATCTGAGGCCTCGACCTTGACAGCATACAGAAAAAGGGTTCATCGTCCCATGGACCGATGAGCTCACAGCCCCCGTTGCCGATGTGCCCGCAGTGCGGGCGGCGGATCGCCGCCTGGAACAAGGAGCACTGTGTCTACTGTGGCGCCGCTTTTCCTCCCGACTTCAAGGACGGGTTCGAGAAACCGGAGGGATTGAAATGGGTCGAGCGGCCGGCCATTCCTCCCGAGGCCGCCCGGAAACTCGAGATGATGAAGGTCGTTCCACTCGAAGGAAAGGCCACGGCGCGCTCGCTGCCCATCTGGATCGGTTTGGTGTCGCTCCCGATCTTCGCGATCGTCTTCTACCTGCTGTACTCGCTGGTCCGCCAGTACATGCCGGGGGCCTCCGGGCTCGTGCTGGTGGTCGAAGCCGGGATCCTCGCCTACCTCGCGTGGATCTTCTACCGGGCCCGCCGCCCCTAGAGGAAGCAGTCGAGAGTTGAGCGTTGAGAGTTGAGCGTTCAGGCACCGGCTCAAGCACTGAACATGCAGCGTTCAAAGTTCAAATTCGAAAATTCACGAAACCAGGCGCCCTCACACCGTCAACGCCTGCCGCCTACCGACGAATTTCCCAGCCCCTCGGTAGCCATCGAGAGCTGAGATTTTCGGCGCAGCAACTCTCAACTCTCAACCCTCAACTTTTTCTTAGACCGGACGGCCTTGAATCAGCCGGATGATGAGCACGATCACCGCCGCCACGAGAAGGAGGTGGACCAGGGCGCCCAGGTGCCAGACCGAGAAACCGAGCAGCCAGAGGATGAGTAGGATTACGAAAACCGTCAACAGCATGACCTTCCCCCTTTCTTCGATTCCCAATCACAAACGCACGGCCCCTGCCAGCGAGCGCTCCCATCGTGAATAATGCGTTGTGACATGAGCGGCACCGCCTTGAAGAATCCCTCGGAACTTCCTGCGAGACTCGGACTCGAGCGGCCCGAGCGGGTTCTCCTGGTGGACGCGCCGTCGGCTCTCGCCGATCTGCTCCGCGCCTCGCGTCCGAAGAAATCCGAAACACTGCAGGTCGAAGCGCTCGCGCTCGCGACAGTGAAAGAGTCCTTCGACGCGATCCTGCTCTGGCGCGAGGATCGCGTCGGATCGCGCTCCGTCATGGAACAAACGGTCAAGCGGTTGGCGCCCGGCGGCGCCCTCTGGATTGTCACGGCGATGCGGAAAGTCATCGGCCCGAGGACTCCGGCGGTGCACCGCCTCGAGCTGTCGGATCTGGCAAAGGGACTGGGCCACCACGGCCTGGCGAACGATCGCGAAGCGCGGATCACCGCCTGGCACGTGGCCTACCGTTTCACGTCGCTCGCAGTCCGCTCGCTCCCGCGGCGTGAGCCTCCTCCCTAGCTTCGCTCGGGAGACTACTCACGCCGCGAGCTACTGGGAGATGGTAGGCGCCAAGTTTTGTCTCCGCGTTCGATCGCGGGCACCTGGAGTTTTCCGAGGCGTCCGGGCTTACGCACGTCGCTCGCAGTCCGCTCGCTCCCGCGGCGTGAGCCTCCTCCCTCGCTCCGCTCGGGAGACTACTCACGCCGCGAGTTACTGGGAGATCGTGGGCGGACAGGTTCTTGTCTTAGCGTTCGGTCGCGGGCACCAGGAGTTTCCCGAGGCGTCCGAGCTTACGCACGTCGCTCGCAGTCCGCTCGCTCCCGCGAGCTACTGGGAGATCGTGGGCGGACAGGTTCTTGTCTCAGCGTTCGATCGCGGGCACCTGGAGTTTTCCGAGGCGTCCGGGCTTACGCTCGCGGCGCGCGTAGTCTCCCAGAGGGGAGGAGGCGCGCGCCGCGGGAGCGTAGCGGCTGAACGGGATCAGGCGTGCGGCGAGGCCGCATCCGGCCGAAGCCGGACGCCGGTGCGCCGAAGGCGCAGATCCCGGGCAGCCGCGGAGCGACGGTTATTCGAGGTAGGGGAAGAAGCGTCCGTCGATCCGGAAGGAACGTCCCACGCCGGGCCGGACCGTGACCTGGCAGCGGGTAACCTCGAGCGTCGAAGAAAAGGAGACCCCGGGAGCGCTCAAGGTAACCGGGTACTTGGTTCCCACATTCAGCGCGGTGTCGAAATCGAACTTCACTCCCGTGGGCGAAACCTGAAGGACCCCGCGCGCCTTCTCCCAGCGGACTTTCAGCTCGTATTGCTCGGGCTTTAACTTCGAGCGGCCCGAGTCCGTGCCTCTTTTGGGCCGTTCTCCCGGAGAGCCCGGCGGATCCGTCTTCCTGTCAGCCACGCCTGGTTCGCTCACAGACTCTTCGCATTCGAGGCCCCGGCCTGCTTCCTCTGCCAGAATCGCGCCAGCAGTTTCCCGGCGCGGCGGGACCGCGTGCGGCTCGGCGGGCGGGCCGTGCCCGGTGGAAGGCCCCGGCGGGCTGCTGAAAAATGGACGCGGGCGTCGTGTCTAACTTTCGGCCGCAGGCATTCGCTTCGCGAGTCCCCTCACCCCGGCCTGCCGGCCGCTCGCTTCGCGAGACGCGACCTGCGGTCGCGGCCGGCGCTGAAGTGAGGCGAGGGGAGACCCCTCGCGCTCCCCCCCGCGCCGGGAGAGGGAGAAGAGTGGCGGCCGAGAGAGCCAAAACCAGAGCCGGGCTCCCGAGGCTCATTAAGATCTCTCGGCTGCCGGTCGCAACGCGACCGCCGCAGCCGAGAGCCGCGTGGGGCCGTCTGCGGCGTCGCCGCTCCTCTCCGATGGACGAACTCCGACGGAGGACCTTCTGGTCCCCCGAACCTCCGGTGACGGTCGCCCTCGTCGCGCCTCCTTGCATCCGGCCCCGCGGCGCTCGCAACGCCGCCTCACACCCTTTTTCAGCAGCCTGCTAAGGCTTCGCGGCAAGGGACTTCGCCAGCCGGATCGCTTCCTCAATGCCCTGTTTTTCGCGCACGGATCGGACACGCGCCTTTTCCGCTGGCTTCAACCGTCGGACATATCCCATGTATTTCCCTTGAAGCTGCCGCAACGCGTGCACGCGCGGGGACATCTTGATGCGACGGACGCGGGGCTTGCGTGCGGCTCGGGCGGGGCGGCCCGGCTTGCGGCCGGCGCGGGCCGGGGCGGCCGGCGCAAAGTGCTCGAGCGCGGCCAGCCGCTCGCGCAGGCTGCGGATCTCCCTTTCGCGGTTCTTCAATGCCTTCCGGATGTGCGCGATACGCAGCTTGCCCTGCGAAATCAGGACGTTCAGAGCATAGTGGGCCTGACTGGGACTGAATTTCATTGTTCCTCTCCTCAAATCTGTTTATCGGCTTATCGCGGCGAGTCTATAACAACGAGAATCACGGAAAACAGGAAATGATTGCGGGACGCAGTATGCCTCACTTCTTCGAAGCCGCGGCCTTCCGGCGGGCGGCCTTCGGGCTCGATACTCTCACAGTCTTTCCGGAGGCCTGCCGCCGCGGCGGAGCCGAGGAACCCGACGCGGGCACGAGCCCCCGGACAACGTCGGCTCTTATGATCTTGCCTTCGGTCATCACATACGCGCGGTGAACCATGTTACGGAGCTCGCGCACGTTGCCGGGCCAGTCATGAGAGTTCAAGAGCTCCAGGGCTCCGGGATCCCATCCGGTTACTCCCGCCTTCTCCTGCTCTTCGATCAGCTTTCGAAAGTGTTCCGCGAGAAGGGGGATGTCATCGCGCCGGTCGGTCAATGCGGGCAGCGCGATCGGGAAGACGTTCAAGCGATAGTAGAGATCTTCGCGGAGCTTCTTTTCCTTTATGGCCTCGCTCGGATCGCGATTCGTGGCGGAGATGAGCCTCACGTCCACCTTAAGCTCCACGGAGCCGCCCACGCGGCGCAGCGTGCCGTCTTCCAGGACGCGCAGGAGCTTGACCTGGAGCTCCGGGCCCATCTCGGTGATCTCGTCCAGGAAGAGCGTCCCGCCCATCGCCTCCTCGAAGTAGCCGACGCGCCGCTTGTCGGCTCCGGTGAAAGAGCCTCGCTCGTGGCCGAAGAGCTCGCTCTCGATCAGCGTGGGAGAAATCGCGCCGCAATTGAACGCCACGAACGGTTTCCCCGCCCGGCGCGACAGCCGGTGGATCGTGCGCGCCGCGACTTCCTTGCCGCTGCCGGACGCCCCGGTCACGAGAACGGGCGCATTCGAGCGAGCCACCCGCCGGATGATCTCGAAGATCTCGATCATCGGCCGGGAACGGCCGACGAGATCTCCCAGGCGGCCGGTCTCCTGCAGCTCGGCGCGCAGGGTCTCCACTTCCGTCTCCAGCCGCCGGCGGTCCGCCAGGCGGTTGAATACCACCTCGAGCTGCGCCGGTCGCAGGGGCTTCAGCAGGTAATCGAAGGCGCCGGCGCGCAGCGCTTCGATGGCGTTGTCGATCGAGCCCTGGCCGGTGATCACGACGCCCTCGCGGTCCGGGTCCCTCTCGCGCGCCAAACGGAGGATCTCGATGCCGTCTCCGTCGGGCAGATGGATGTCCACGATCAGGATGCGCGGATCGAATTCCTCCAGGACCTTCGCCGCCTCCTTGCTCGTCCCGACGGCGCGCGGTTCGAAGCCGAGGTCTTTGATCGACTCCTCGAGCCCCTTGCGCGTCGCGAGGTCGTCTTCGACAATCAGGACTTTCAACGCTTTTCCTCCGGCAGTTCCAGGGTCGCCACGACCCGGTCGCCGCTCTGCTCGAGACGGACTGCTCCTCCGGCGGCCGCGGAGAACACCCGAGCCCGCGCGAGCCCCATGCCCCAGGTCTTCCCCGGGGCGGCGGCGCGCGGAGAAAAGAGGCCGTCCGGATCGTCCGGGAGGCGGCCGCGATTCCCGACACGCAGCCGGAGACCTCCGCCGTTCCTTCCGAGCTCCACGGTCACCGGGTTCCCGGCGGACGCCTCCAGCGCGTTGCACAGCAGCGCCTCGACGGCTTCCGCGAGCGCCCCGCGGTCGCACCTCACGAAGCCTCCCGTCGAGCCCTCGAGAGTGACGCCGCCGGCGCCGCAGCGCGACACCGCCGCGGAGACGAGATCGTCGAAAGGGACGGATTCCTGCGCCAAGGGCTCAAACAGGAGCAGTTCGCGGCCGCGATCGAAGAGATCGAACGCCCGCGAGATCTCGGCCTTTGCGACCGCCAGGGAGTCCGAAGGGTCGGCTCCCCGCCGCACGCGCCGGTCCGCGGCCTCGAGATGAAGAGAGACCGCCGAAAGCGGCGTCGCCACATCGTGTAAGAATCGCCTCAAGAAGTCGCGATGAGCGGACACGGCGGACGGCGTTTCTTTCTCGACCAAATCGGCATCCTTTTGCTCGAGGGTTCTACTAGTGCATCGTATGTCAAATGACACCACGAAAGCCGGGCGAGCCCCGGGAACAACAGTGACCCCGGCTCCGGGATTCCGCAATTCTTTGAGAACGCGACTGCGGATCTCCGCGTTCATCGGCATCGCCATCCTGGGGGCCTGGCTCGCGTACACGGTCAACGCCGTCCTCTCGCTTTACGACGTCACCCTGACCATTCAGCGCACGACGGACTTGCGGGAGCGCGTCCAGGACGCGCAGGGGGGCCTGTCGGATGCGGAGGAAGCCCTCGACCGGTACACCTCCAGCGGCCAGGGATTCGACCTCTCGCGCCACAATGCCGGACGCACCGCGCTCCACATGGCGCTCGGCGCGATCAGCCGCCGGGCCCTGACCGAGAGCGTGCGCGGCTTGGTCCAGAGGGCGGAGGCGGCGGAGCAAATCTACGACCGCGCGGCCGACGCCGCGATCGCGGCGTACCGGCCGGAGCAGCCCGCGGCGGCGAAGGCGCAGCGCGACAACGTCGTTGCTCCGACGGCCGAGAAGCTGCGCGACGTGCTCGTCGAGCTCCAGGGACGCTTCCTCCGGACCGAAGCGCTGGCCGACGAGCGATTGAAAGAGAGCCGCGACGCGGCGGCGACGGCGATCATCGCGCTCGCCGCCCTGATTCTCGCGGGACTGCTCTGGCTGTTGACCGACGTCAACCGGCGCATCCTCGTTCCGTGCGCGGCCGCCTCGAAGGCCCTCGAGGACCTCGCCGAGGACCGCACGCCTCCCCGGCTCTTCGATCAGACGAAAGACGAGATCGGCGAGCTCGGCCGGAACTTCAACCGCGCGGCCGCGCTGCACGCCGAGAGGTCCCGCGCGCTCGCGGAGCGGGACATCCAGGCGTCGGTCAACGCGGTGCTCGCCGCCGCCGCGACGGTCAACGACCTCGCGGGCTTCGGGACGAGGGTCCTGCAGGAGATCATCCAGGTCTCCGGCGCCGCCTGCGCCGTCCTCTATCTTCCCGAGTCCGACGGCCAGTTTACGCCGGCGATCGCGCTCGGCGGAGCCGAGGCCGACAGCCCGATCGGTCGCGAGGAGGCCCGGCGCGCGGGGCGGGAGCGGCGGCCGATCTTCCTCTCGGTGGACCCGCAGACGCCCACGGTCAACCTCTACGACGGCAGGATCCTCCCGCGGGAGAGCGTCAACATTCCGCTCGTGTATTTCGACCACGTCGTCGGCGTCCTCTCCCTCGGCGCCACGCAGGCTTTCACCGCGCCCGCCCGGAACGCGCTCTCGGCGATCGCACCCTCGCTCGCCGTCGCCCTGGCCAACGCGTCGGCCAACGAGCGCGTGGCCGAGCAGTCGCGCCGGCTGGCGGAGCAGAACGAGCTGCTGGAGGAACAGAGGAGCCGCATCGCCCGCACGGCCCAGGAGCTCCAGCGCGCCTCCGCCCTGAAGGACCGCTTCCTCGCGTCGGTCTCGCACGAGCTGCGCACGCCGATGACAGTCATCCTCGGTTTCACGGGGGCGCTCCTGCGCGGCGGGCAGGGCGAGTTGAACGCGCAGCAGAAGGAGAGCCTCGAACGCGTGCAGCGCAACGCCCGGATGCTGCTCGGACTGATCAACGACGTGCTCGACATCTCCAAGATCGAGGCCGGAAAGATGGAAATCACGCGCCAGCGCATCGACGTCGCCGTCCTCCTGACCCAGGTCAGGAACGATTTCTCCGAGACCGCTAACCGCAAGGGGTTGAAGCTCACGACCGAAGTCGCGCCGGGCCTCGAGCCGGTCACGAGCGACCCGGACCGGCTGACGCAGATCTTCGCCAACCTCGTCGGCAACGCGATGAAATTCACCGACAAAGGCTTCATCCTCGTCCGGGCCGAGCCGCGGGCGGAGGACCGCTGGGCCCTGATCGTGGCGGACACCGGGATCGGGATCCCGGAGGAGGAGCAGGAGACGATCTTCGAGGAGTTCCGGCAGGGCGAGCCGGAGGAGCACCGGGGCCGGGGAGGCACGGGTCTCGGACTCGCCATTGTGCGAAAGCTCGTCCTCGCGCTCGGCGGCACGATCTCCGTGGAAAGCGCCCGCGGAGAGGGGACGCGGTTCACCGTGCTCCTTCCGCGCGACCTGCCATCGGACCGGCCGCTCGAGCTTCCCCTCGAGCCGCCCGCGCTTGCCTCCGCGCGCGACAGCCAAAGGCAGAAGACAGTGCTCATCGTGGACGACGACGAGGGAGTGCGCGAGCTCCTCGCGTTCGAGTTGAAGCCGCACGGTCTGAAGATCCTCCAGGCGTCCGACGGGAAGAAGGGGCTCGAGGTGGCACGGGCCGAGAAGCCGGACGCCATCCTGCTCGACGTTCTGATGCCGAACCTCGACGGCTGGCAGACGCTGCGCGCCCTGAAGGAGAGCCCGGACACGCGCTCGATCCCGGTCGTCATCGTCTCGGTCGTCGAGAACCGCGCGCTTGGCATATCGCTCGGCGCCGTCGAGCACCTCGTCAAGCCGGTGGACCGGCCGGCGCTTCTCCTGGCGCTCTCCAGGGCGGGAGTGCTGGCGACGAAGGGACACATCCTCGTCGTTGACGACGACGCGGACGTGCGTTCCCTTCTCGAGCAGGAGCTCGTCGCGGCCGGGTACCGGGTGCGCACGGCGGCGGGAGGCGTGCAGGCGCTGGAGCTCCTGCGGCGAGAACGTCCGAGCGCGGTGCTGCTCGACCTGATGATGCCGCCCCCCGACGGCTTCGAAGTCCTCTACCGCCTGCGCCAGGATCCGGAACTGCGCGAGCTTCCGGTCATCATCATCACCGCCAGAGAGCTGACCGCTTCCGACGAAACGATCCTCGCCCGGTCCGCGCTGCGCGTCATCCGGAAGGGGCCCGACAGCGCGCAGTTGATCGAAGAGGTCCTGCGGACAATCGCGCAGGACGGGACAGGCCGGGAGGCGAGGTCGGCCTGATGGCGAAGATCCTGGTCGTCGAGGATTCTCCCGACATCCGCGTCCTGATCCGGTTGCTGCTCGAATCCGCGGGGCACGAGGTGATCACGGCGAACGACGGCCGGGAGGGGGTCGAGAGCGCCCGGCGGGAGCGGCCGGACCTCGTGCTCATGGACCTGTCGCTGCCGATCCTTTCCGGGTGGGAGGCGACCCGGCAGATCAAGAGCGAGCCGGCGACCTCCGACATCACGGTGCTCGCCGTAACCGCGCACGCGATGCAGGGAGACCGGGAAAGGGCGCTCGCGGCGGGCTGCGACGGTTTCCTCTCCAAGCCCATCGATGAAGAGAACTTCGAGAGGGAAGTGGCGGCCTGGCTCAACCGGAAGATGACCGCGGGCCGGAGATCCCTCTCCCCGCCGGCGGCGCCCGCGCCCGACGACGACGGCCCCGCTCACCACGGAAGAATCCTCGTCGTGGACGACCAGCCGGATGTGGCGGACCTCCTGCGCTATGACCTCGAGGTGGACGGTCACGAGGTCGTCACGGCCGGGAATCTCGCCGAGGTCTCGACCGTCCTTGCGCAGGACAGCCAGTTCGACCTCGCGGTCGTGGACGTCATGCTCGGATCGGGCTCGGGGTATGAGCTGACGGGAGAGCTGATCGCGCGGTCCGCCGAATACCTCCCGGTTCTGCTCGTGACGGCCGGCACGATCGATCGGGAACGGGGCTACGCGGCCGGAGCCGACGACTTCATCGGCAAACCGATCGAGAGCCCGGAGCTGCGAGCCCGCGTCCGGTCGCTCATCCGCATCGGGAGGGCGATCCGCGAGCAGGGACGCGCGATCAAGGAGCGCGCGGAGGCGTACGAGAAGCTCGCGGAGCTCGACCGCTTGAAGTCGGACTTTCTTTCGACGGTCTCGCACGAGCTGCGCACGCCGTTGAACACCATCATCCTGCTCTCCCACGTCATCGAGCGCCAGGGGAGCACGCCGGCCGACGAGGAGCGGCGCCGGCACGACATCGCCGTCATCCGCGAGAGCGCGGAAACGCTCCTGCGCATGATCAACAACATCCTCGACCTCGCTAAGATCGAGGCGGGCCAGCGCGACCTCTACCCGGAGAAGGTCGAGCTGCGCCCCTTTCTGCGCGAGATGACGGACATGCTCGAGCCCCAGGCGCGACTCCGGGGGATCCCGCTCACTTTCGAGATCGCCGGGGACCTGCCCGAGACCGCGGTGCTCGACAGGGAGAAGCTGTCGCGGGTCCTGATCAACCTCCTTTCCAACGCGGTCAAGAACACGCGAAAGGGCCGGGTCGTCCTGCGCGCCTCGCCGTGGCAGGAATCAATCGCGTTCGAGGTGGAGGACACCGGCAGCGGGATCCCGTCTCATCTCATCGCCACGGCGTTCGAGCCTTTTCGCCAGATCCGCACCGGCTCGGGCGACTCGGGAAGGGGCTCCGGGCTCGGGCTTCCCATCTCCAAGCAGCTCGTCGAGGTCATGGGAGGAGACCTGCTTCTCGACAGCCGGGAGGGAGAGGGGACACGCGTCTCCTTCACGCTCCCGAACCTGGAGGAGCCGGCCGAGCTCGCCGCCGCCCCCGCCCGGGACGCGCGCCCGGAGACGGGGCCGGTCGGCCTCGACTCCTCGGGCCAGGCCCGCCGGATCCTCGTCGTCGAGGACGACAGCGCCTCGCGCTACGGGTTGAGGAGCCTTCTCGAATCGGAGGGGTACGTTGTCGTGGAGGCGGGCTCTCTGGCCCAGGCGGACGAGACAATCCGCAACGAAACCCCGGACATCGCCATCGTCGACATCACGTTGCCCGACGGCGACGGCGCGGAATGGGTCAAGCTGCAGCGCCGGAGAGGCCTCGTCGCCTTTCCCGTCATCGCCCTGACTGGCATGACGGCCGACCAGGACCGGCGGCGGATCGAGCACTCCGGAGTCTGCGCCTTGCTGCAGAAACCCGTGGACATTCCGCTCCTCTGGAAGGCGCTCCGAGATTGCCAGGATCCCGACTGGTTGCGCGAGCACCTCGCGCAGCTCGAGTAGTTCTCGGTTTTTAGTTATCAGTGATCAGTGATCAGTTCTCTGTTGCCTGTTTCCGGCTGCGCAAACCGACAACTAATTACTGTCAACTGAGAACTCTTCTCTCACGCCAGCACATCGCGCCGCACGAACACGGCGAAGGCGGCGACAATGCCCGCGACCGCCCAGACCGACAGGACGACCACCGAGAAACCGACCGTGATGCCCGGGATGGGCGGCGGCGACCCCGAGTAGTAGTCGGGAAGAGGCAGGTTCGTCACGAACAGGTACTTCTGCGCCTCCCACGACGGAGCGACCCGCGGCAGGATCGTTCCGGCGATCAGTGCGGCGAACATGGTCCCCATGGCGGCCGCGGTCGAGCGCAGCACGACCGAAGTCAGGAGCGCGAGAGCTCCGACCGTCAGGGAGGCAAACCACGCGAGGCCGAAGACGAGAACCGTCTCCTTCCAGAGGTCGAGCGATCGGACGGTCGTGGGGTCGAAGGCCTCGCCCGAAAGACGGAATCCGGTCAGGACCGGCGCGCCCCATCCCCGGAAACCGAAGGCCGCCCCGCCGAAGGCGTACGCCACCACGCCGCCGGTGAACACCATCAGCGTGATCGCGAGAATCAGCGCGACGAGCTTGGAGCCGAGCACGGCGGCCCGGGAGACCGGCCTCGTCAGCAGCAGTTTGATCGTTCCCTGCGAGAACTCCGAGGAGACAATGTCGGAGCCGAAGACCAGCGCGAGCAGAGGGAGCAACAGGTAGCTCGAAGCGTTGGCGAAGAGACGGACGAAGAGAGGCCCCGTGATGGCGTCCGGGTTCACGTTGCGGTCAACGTGATACTGCAGTCTCGCCATCTCGAAGCGCGTCCACCGCTCCGCCGTCTTCGGCATCCTGCCCGAGCGCAGGGCGTTCTGCATTCCGGCGATGCGCTCCTGGACGCGCACCCGCCAGTCCTTCCCTCCCAGGAAACGCTCCCGCCCCTTGACCTGAGCAAACACAATCAGGCCGACAAGCGCCACGAGAATCAGGAGGACAACGCGGAAGCGCCGGCGCTTGAGGAGCTTGAGTACCTCATTTTCGACAAGGGGCAGGAATCTCACTTGTCAGTCCCTCACTTGGAGCCGCAATTGATGATTGAAAGATTGACGATTGAAAGATTGACCGGAGCCTAGTCCTTGTTCGTATTCGTCAATCATCTCAATCTCTCAATCTTTCATTCTTCCAATCTTTCAATCTTCAATTCCTAAACGGTTTCCCCGCCGGTCACGTCGAGAAAGACTTCTTCGAGAGAGCTGGCGCGCGGCTCGACGGCGAAGATCTCGATTCCCTCGCGGACGAGAGCGGCGACGGCCTCGGGCAGCTTCTCGCGTGCCACGCGGGCAATCACGGTTTCCTCGTCTTCGACCTTCGGCGGGTCCGCGGCGAACGGGATCAGAAGCTCCGCGGCGCGGGCAGCGGGCTTGACGCGCCAGCGCGTCGCCCCCGAGGAAGAGCGGTCGAGCAGCTCCTGGACGGGCCCGGTCGCGAGGGCCCTTCCCCGGTGGATGATCGTGACGCGATCGCACATCTGCTCGACTTCCGAGAGCAGGTGGCTCGAGACGAACACCGCGATCCCCCTTTCCGCGGCGAGCAGGCGGACGAGTCGGCGGATCTCGCGGATGCCCGCCGGGTCGAGGCCGTTGGCCGGCTCGTCCAGAACGAGCAGGTCGGGAGCGCCGAGCAGCGCCTGCGCGATTCCGAGCCGCTGGCGCATCCCGAGGGAATAGGTCTCGACCCTGTCGTCCAATCGCTCCTCCAGCGCCACGAGGCGAGCGAGTTCCGCGATCCGCTTCTCTGCCCCATCCGGAAGCATCCTCGCGAAATGCAGGAGGTTCTCGCGCCCCGTCAGATAGCCGTAGAGGTCGGGCGACTCGACGATCGAGCCGACGTGCGCCATCGCCCGCGCGAAATCGCGCGCAAGGTCGAACCCGCCGATGCGCACGCGGCCCCGGTCCGGGCGCGCGAGCCCGACGAGCATGCGGATCGTCGTCGTCTTGCCGGCGCCGTTGGGGCCGAGGAACCCGAAGACCTCTCCCGCGTAGAGCTCGAATGAGACGTCCGCGACGGCCTGACGCTTCCCGAAACTCTTGGTCAGCCCTTCCGCAGACAGAATGGTGCGGACGGGGAGAGTGGGTGACGGGGTGACGGGGGGAGACGTACCGACAGGGGGACCGGGCGACTGGGCGACAGGGGGTGAGGTCATGTCTTATTCTCCCCGTCTCCCCGTCCCCCCGTCCCCCCGTCCGTCGCTGACCGCCACGCTCGTCTCCACGCCGATTGCATATTATCCGGGCGAATGACGCTCCCCCGCTTCTGGGTCTGGCGAGCCCCCGCGGCGCTCGCGAGCCTGGCCGGCCTGGTTTTTCTGGCAGGCTTCGTCCTGGCTCTGCGCGGCACGCTCGGCGAGCCCGTCGGCGGTCCGCCTCCCCCCCCGGCTTCCGCGGGAACCCCCGTCAAGCCCTCCGGCCGGAGTTTCCTTCTCGTTCTCGGCGACTCGCTCGCCCGCGGGACGGGAGACGAAACCGGGAAGGGATTCGCGGCCGACGTCCAGGAGGCGCTCAGGAAACGCGGTCCACTCGACGCCGCGAATGTCGCCGTCAACGGGGCGGAGTCGGGCGACGTTCTTCGGGAGCTCGACAGCGAGAACGTCCGCAGGCTCGCCGCCTCCGCGGACTGGATCCTCCTCTCGGTGGGAGGCAACGACCTCTCGCACGCCCTCCCCCGGGAGGCCGCGATGATGTCTTCACCTCTGGAGGAGATCGGCTCGGCGCGGGCGCGCTACGCGAGCAATCTCCGGCAAATCCTGTCGCGGTTGCGCGAAGCCAACCCGCGAGCGCCTGTTTACGTCGTGGGTCTCTACGATCCGTTCGGCGACGAGGGCCCGCGGGCGCGCATGGGAGCGTCGGTCATCCTCTCGTGGAACATGCTCATCGAAGAGACGGCGCTCTCCTTTCCGAGAGCCTTCGTCGTTCCCACCTTCGACCTCTTCCAGGGGCGTCCCGACCGCCTGGCCGTCGACCGGTTCCATCCCAACAGAAAGGGACACCAGGCGATCGCCGACCGCATCCTCCAGTTGTTTCCGAACACATAAAAAACCGCCCCGCTTTCGCAGGGCGGTCCGGGAGTTCCTGGAGTTACGAGTTACTGGCGGCCATCCGAGCCGCGACGGGTGTCCCGATTCGATTGCCTGTTTCCGTTGCTGCGGGAACCGCGGTCCTGCCGGCCCTGGCCCTGGAATTCACGCCGGCCCTGGCCCTGGAATTCACGCCGGCCCTGGCCCTGGAATTCACGCCGGCCCTGGCCCTGGAATTCACGCC
>Ga0209009_1000062_pt1 | contig 47021 bp, 36 predicted proteins | sample BlaSpr_A8_OM3_M2_FD_187979 | JGI IMG/M metagenome (GOLD analysis project Ga0209009, IMG submission 187979) | Forest soil microbial communities from Thunder Bay, Ontario, Canada - Black Spruce, Ontario site 2_A8_OM3_M2 (SPAdes) (version 2) | ecosystem: Environmental > Terrestrial > Soil > Boreal... | reverse complement strand
AGATCTGAATGACGCCGTTCGCGTCGGTTGCGATACTCGAGAAATTGGCGCTGTTGAAAATCGCGCTCTGCAGGGCCCCCGCCTTGAGCAGCGCCGCTTTTGCCTTCTTGCGCAAGGTCAGGTCGCCGGCACCATTGGAAGACGCCGGTCCTGTCCTCGTCGCGTGCTTTCCGTTAGCCACGGTGTTGGCTCCGGTAACTGATGCTCACTTCCGGACTTCGGATATTCCTATCCACTAATGCTCACCCTGGAACGGCAAGAACCGCTTCAAATTGAGTCGAAAGGTGCAGACGAGCGTCGAGCCCCGAAGAGCGCTGATCATCATACCGTATGCGAAGCAGGTAACGGAGAAGATGAACGTCGCACCGCCCGTGGCAGAACCGTCACGAACAGCCGAGCACCGAGGGCGCAAAGAGCACAACCGCAAGCGTCCCCAGAATCCACCAGTCTAGGGAGCCGGCGGAAATGCCGGTTGCGGGGGAGAGAGCGGGGGAGCCGTCGCGGCGGGCCGGGGTGCTCCAGGGAGGCGGGATCACGGGGAAGAGAAGGTAGGAGTGGGGTCCGTAGCCTACGAGTGAGACGAAAGTCAGGTCGGCGGGGCCGGCTCGGTTGGCTTCGAGGAGCCAGTCCGGTAGAGGGAGCAAAAGCGGGTCAGGTCTCTGAAAATGTGAGTTGGCCGTTCTTGGCGGCAGCTCGCCTTGTCGGCTTCCTGGGAGAGCATTCTCACCTGGGAGGGACGGCGCCGGCGGCGGGCCAGGTCGTGTCGCCGACCCGCTTGAGATTCATCTCGAAGTAGCGAACTGGTTCCTTGCCGGGCGCGATCCGGTCGCCGACTTCCTTCCACGCGCCATCCTTGATGACCGCCGAGTAGCGCATCAAGGTGGGTCCCATGGGAATTTCCCATGTGTAGCCATCCACCGCAGGCGTGAGGACGAAATCGCCGACATTCCCCATCGCATGGGAGTGCAGGGTGTAAGCCTTCCTGGCCGGGTCGTAGGAAATGGTGCCGAAGGCGTTGAAGGTGACCTTGCCATCGGGGTCGTACCCCCGGCCTTCGATAACCTTCACCGACCCGTCCAGGAAAGGGCCGATCCGTTCCGTCTGCGTGATGTTGTGTTTTTCGCCGGACGGCAGGATGGTCCACGCCGGGCCTCTCCACACTCCGTCCATGAACGCGAGCCTGGCCAGGGCATCTTTCTGGGCTGCGATGAGTGTTGCGGGGTCGGGGCGCGTCTGCGCGGCCGCCGTCGGCGAGAGTGTCGCGATCATCGTGAGAAGCGAAAGCGCCGCGAGTGGATGTCTGACCATGTCTGTCCTCCTCGAGTGTGCCAACAGCATAGTACCGGGGAAGGCGGCGGAGCCGGACGTGCTCTCCTTCGGGAATCTCGGGTCGCTCGACCGGCTAGAAAACTCCGTCCGCGGAAGCTATATCAGAGTTGATATAGCGTGTTGCTACCCTTGGCGTCGCCCGGGGCGTTTACGTCGAGCCGGCCGAGGAGGCGCAGGAGACCATCGAGGATGGTCAGGGGGTGTGGCGGGCAACCCGGGATGTAGAGGTCCACGGGGATGTCTGCGGGCATTCCGTTGTGGGAGGCGTCGGCGCCGGCGAAGGGGCCGCCGCTGATCGCGCAGGCGCCGGCGGCGATCACGATCCGGGGCGTTGGCACGGCGGCGTAGGTTGTCCGCAGGGCGAGATCCATGTTGGTGGTGACGGGACCGGTGACGACGATGCCGTCCGCATGGCGTGGAGACGCGACGAACTGGATTCCGAAACGGCCGAGGTCGAAGACGACGTTTCCCGTGGCAGCCAGCTCCGCCTCACAGCCGCTGCAGCCGCCGGCGGAGACCTGCCGGAGCTTCAAGGAGCGGCCGAAGAGCTTCCGCATCCGGGCGTCGAGTTGTGCCGCCAGTTTCGACTCCTGGCTCGACACGACCAAGTCTGCCCGCGCGGTCGCCGCCAGGCGGTAGTCCTGCGTGTACGCGATGGCTCCTTCGGGGCAGGCCTCCTCGCAGAGAGGGCAGAAGAGGCAGGCTCCGAGATCGATCCGGAGCGGATTTGTCGCTATCGCGCCGGTGGGACAGGCGTCCGCGCAGGCGCGGCAAGCGTCTCGACACCGGGATTCGTCCAGAAGCGGGCGGCCGCGGTAGCGCTGTGGCAGTTGTATCGGCTCCCGCGGGAACCCCGATGTCTGGTGCCCCTGGCGCAGGCGAGCCTTCAACAGGTCGAAGGTCATAGGTCGTGGCCCGCGTAGGAGAGGTTGAAGCTCTTGTTGCAGAGCGGGAAGTCCGAGATCCTGTTTCCGCGCACCGCCATCGCGAGACCGAGCCAGTTGTGGAAAGACGGGTCCACGATCTTGTAGCCCGCGAGCCGGCCGCCGGCCCCGGTGACGGCCACGTGCGCGATCTCGCCGCGCCATCCTTCGACGAGCGACACGGCGAGGCAGTCAGGCTGAAGGGCGGGCATGTTCGCGATCGAGAGATCCTTCGCCTCCGGGAGTTCCGCGATCTGTTCCTTCAGGAACGTGATCGACCGCTGGATCTCGAGCCATCGCACGAGCGCGCGCGCCATGACATCCCCGGATTCCACGAGCGCCACCGGGATGTGCGCGAAGCGGAAGACGCCGAAGGGATGATCGCGGCGCGCGTCGCGGTCGCAGCCGCTCGCCCTGGCGGTTGGCCCGACGAGGCCGAGATCCTGTGCCATATCGCGCGTAACGACTCCCGTCTCTTCGAACCGCGAACCGACCGAGGGCGCGTTGAAAGTCAATTCCGCGGTGTCTTTCAAGTCCCGCTCGGCCCCGACCAGGCGGGCAAGGAAATCCTGGTGCTGTTCAGCGGTGATCCCGAAACGGACGCCGCCCAATCGTAGGAGACCCCTGCCAAAGCGGTTGCCGGAAATCTCGAGGAGAAGGTTCAGGAACTCGCCGCGCAGGCGGCCGAACCACGAGGCGCCGGGGAGATAGCCGATGTCGTTGCAGAGGCCTCCCAGGTCGCCGGCATGGTTGGAAACGCGCTCGAGCTCCAGAGCGATTCCTCTCACGGCCTGCGCGGAGAGCGGCGTTTCCACCTTCGCGAGCGCCTCCAGGGCCATGCAGTAAGCGAACGCATGCCCGATCGCGGTGTCTCCGGCGACCGATTCCGCGACCACGAGCCCCCGGGCAGGCGCCGAGCGCAGCAGGAGCGCCTCCGCGCCGCGGTGCTGGTAGCCCAACTGGATCTCCAGGTGAAGAACGGTTTCGCCGTGACACTGGAAGCGGAAGTGGCCAGGCTCGATGATCCCCGCGTGGACGGGACCCACGGCGACTTCGTGGACCCCTGGCCCTTCGACACGGAAGAAGGGATAAGGGCTGCCGTCCGGCTTTTCGAGGTCGGAGTGTCTTCGCAGGGGTTTCAACCACGGGTGGCCTTCGGGGTAGATTCCGTGCTCTTCGTAGAGCTCACGCTCGAACGCCTGGGCCTCCGGCAGCTCGGCCGAGAGAGCCGGGTACCGTGAGCCCTTCGTGAGCCGGGCGCGCAGCAAGCCCAGGCTTCCCCTGGAGTCGTCCGCGAGAACGACGAGAATCTCCTGACCGCCCTCCTGATGATTGCGAGGCAGGGCCAACATCGCGGCGATCCGGGCCCCGCCGGAGCAGGCCTCGACGCAGGTTTTCTTGAGGTCATCGGGAGAAACCGCGGGTACGTCCTCCCGCCGGACCGCCACGTTGTTCCGGGTCAACAGCATCGGGTTAGCCGCCCAGGGCACTCGCGGCCCGGGCAAGCGCCTCCGAAAGGAAGGGCGGAATGAAGATGCCGAGGACCAGGGCGCCGCACGCCATCGCCAGCGGCGTCAGGACGGAGAGCGCCGGCTCCCGGCTCCGCGTTTCCTGTCCAGCGGGCGTTCCCTGCAGCATGGGGAAGAGCACGCCGGCCATCCCGAGGAACGCCACGGCCAGAAGCGCGATGAAGAGAAGACCCAGCCACGGATGGGATCCGTTGATGGCCGCCTGGAAGATCAGGAACTCGCTCCAGAAGGGCCCGAAAGGCGGGACCCCTCCGATGGCGAGGAAGAGAGCGGTCAGCAGGACGCCGGTCACCGGCAGCCGCTGGAGGACTCCGCGGACTTCGCGCGTGGATGTCGTCCCGAAGGCGCGTAGCACGTTTCCGGCCAGGAAGAACAGGCCTGCCTTGCACAGGGAGTGATTCACGGCGTGGAGCAAAGCGCCATAGCTCGCGGCGCCGCCGAGTCCCACGCCGATCGCCATGATCCCCATGTTCTCGATGCTCGAGTAGGCGAAGAGACGTTTGTAATCGCCCTGGCCGATCAGGAACGCGCACGCGACTCCCATCGAGACGAAGCCGAGGAGGACGAGCAGTGTCTGAGCGAACGCGAAGTCACCGGAGGCCACGCAGACCTGGTAGAAGCGCAGGATCGCGAGAAAGGCGCAGTTCAAGAGCGCTCCCGAGAGGAGCGCCGATACGGGCGACGGCGCCTGGCTGTGCGTGTCCGGAAGCCAGGTGTGGAGGGGAGCCAGGCCCATCTTCGTCCCGTAGCCCACGAGCGCCAGCACGAAGGCGGCCTTGAGCCATGGCCTCGACATCGAGGGAGCCGCGTGCATCATCGTGGAGAGCGTCAGGCCCGCGCCGTTCCCCGCGTTGCCGGACGCGGCGATGCCGAGGAAGAAAGTCCCCAGGAGGGCCAGCGCGATGCCCACCGAGCAGAGGAGCAGATACTTCCAGGTCGCCTCGAGCGCTCCGCGGCGCTTGTAGAAATAGACGAGCGGCGCGCTCGCGAGCGTCGTACCCTCGACGGCGGCCCACATCAGCGCGAGGTTCTGGGTCGCCGTCACGAGTGTCATCGCCGAGAGAAACCAGAGGAGGCAGGGGACGAAGCGGCGCGGCGCCGCCTGCGTGTCGTGCGTGCCCTGCAGGAGGTAAGGGACCGTGTAGAGGGAGGCCGCGAGAAAGAGAAGGCTCGTGACCGACAGGAAAATCAGGCCGGTGACATCGATTCGCAGGAGCGCGTCCGGATCCGAAGTCGCGGCGCCGGTCCACAGCGAGGCGACCGTCAGGAGGTGCGCGGCGGCAGCTCCCAGAAGTATGGCCAGGCCGATGCGCACGTTCCTGAAAGCGAGGGCCACGAGCCCGAGGACCGCGGGAGCGACGACGAGAAAAGCTAGCGCCACGATCAGTCTTTCAAGGCGGAGAGCTGCTCGGTGTCGATGTGGTCGAACTCGCGGCTGATGTGGTAGATCGCGATGCCCATCACGAAGACGCCGACGAGGAGGTCGAGGAGAATCCCAAGCTCGACCGCGAACGGGATCTCATCGACGAGTGTCTGGCCGAAGATGAAGACGCCGTTCTCGAGCATCAGGTAACCCACGACCTGCGTGACGGCCTGCCGGCGACTGACGAGGACGAGGAACCCCACGAGCAGCGTCGCGAACGCGACGGGGACGAGGAGCGTGGACGGCGCGGGGCGGGGCAGGACGAGCACCGTCGCGAGCCAGAAAGAGAATCCCACGAGCGCTGCCGCGACGAGGACGGAGAAATGCAGGCTGATGAATGGCTCGACCTCGCGCCGGACGTTGGCCTCTCGGATCGCGCGGGAGAGGAGAATCGGGATGACGACGGCCTTGACGGAGAGGGCGCCGAGGCTCATGAGCACGACGGGGACGAGATGCCGGTCGAGCGCCCCGCCCCAGAGCGCGAGCGGCAGGAGCGAAAGCGCGACGCCCTGCATGGCGGAGGCCCGCACGCAGCTCGCGAGCCGGCTCGTCGCGACGATCGCGAGGGAGAGGGCCGCGACGAGGAGAAGCAGGAAATCGGCGTAACCGGTCACGGCGCCCCCCGGTAGTAGAGGGCGGCAAGGCCGATCGCGGCGAGCACGGCTGCCCCGACGAGAAACTGGGGCACGCGGCGGAGCCGGAGGCGCGCCGTCACGGATTCGACAACGCCGACGGCGACGGCGAGCGCGATCTCGCCGCCGCAGAGGAGAACGGCGCCGCGCCACCCGCCGTCCGCGGGGATCGGCACGAGAAGGTGGACGAGGAGAGCGCCGATCACGAAGAGCTTGACGGCGCTTCCGTAGAGGACGAACGCGAAGTCCGGGCCGCCGTGGTCGAGCACCATGACCTCGTGGACCATCGTCAGCTCGAGATGCGTGTTCGGGTCGTCCACGGGGATCCGCGAGTTTTCGGCGAGCAGAACCGCGAACAAGGAAAGCGCCGCGGCCAGGAAGGTGGGATGCGAGACCCCCCATGTCGCCCAGGGGAGCGTGCCGAACGCCATGCTGAACGTCGCGCTCCCGGCCGGGACACAGACTATCGCGAGGGAAAGGAAGAGCGCGGGTTCGGCGAAGGCGGAGAAGGCGGCCTCGCGGCTGGCTCCCATGCCTTCGAAGCTCGACCCCGTGTCGAGGGCCGCGGCCATCGTGAAGAACCGGCCGAGTCCGAAGAGATAGGCGAACGCGACCACGTCCCCGGCGAAGCCGAGCGGCGATGTGTTGGACGCGAGCGGCAGGAGGAGTCCGGCAGAGAGAACGGCCGCGAGCGAGACGATCGGGCCGGCGCGGAAGATCCAGGTCGTCGTCCTGCTGTAAACGGCCCCTTTCCCGAGCAGCTTCCAGACGTCGAGATATGTCTGAAGGAGCGGCGGCCCGTTTCTCCCGGCGAGCAAGGCCTTGGTCTTGTTGATCACACCCAGCAGGAGAGGCGGCAGGCCGAGGAGAAGCGCGACGTTAACGGCTATGTTCCTCATTCGATTCCCCGGGTCAGCGGCCTGCCAGCTGCCAGACGAGCAGCACGACGAGCGTCACGGCGATGTACACGAGATAGAGCTGGAGCCGGCCCTGCTGGATCACCTTGAGCCGGGACAAGGCCTCGACCGCCCGGCGGGTCGCCGGGAGGAGGAAGCGCTCGCCGGCCATGTCCCCGAGGTGCTGTTCGTAATGTGCCTTTGCGGGAAAGTAACCCTCCGGCCCCTCCTGGTGGATGCGACGGGGGATCGCGGCGGCGAAGGGTTCGAGCACGGGCTCCGCAAAAGAAGCCGCGGTGTACTGCATCCGGGCAGTCGCGCCCGGGTAGCCGCAGCCCCAGGTCGTCGCTGTCCCGACGGAGCGCCCGCGAAGGAGCGCCCGGCGCAGAAGTGTCAGGAGCGTGACGAGCGCCAGCAGGAGGACGGCCAGGCGCGTGATCGCGGAGAGAGGCCCCACGGCTGCCATCGGGACCGACGGGAGGCGTCCGATTACCGTTGCCGCGGGCGCCACGAGCCGGATGGCCGCGGCTGGCCAGATGCCGATCGAGATGCAGAGGAGAGACCCCAGGATCATCGACGTCCGCATCGCGGGGCCGGCCTCGTGGGCCATGGAGGCGGCCTCGGATCGCGGCTCGCCCAGGAAGACGACTCCGAACGCCTTCACGAAGCAGGCGGCGGCGAGGCCTCCGATGAGCGCGAGGGCCGGGACGGCGGCCAGCGCCGCGACGGCCCACGCGTGCGGAAGGCTCGCGCTCGCCCGGAAGGCGCCGACATAGATCAGCCACTCGCTGACGAAGCCGTTCAACGGCGGCAGGCCGCAGATCGCGACCGAACCGAGGAGAAACGCCGCCGCCGTCACCGGCATGCGGCGGGAGAGCCCGCCCAGCGACTCGATGTCTCGCGTCCCGGTGGCGTGGAGCACGCTGCCGGCGGCCTCGAAGAGGATGCCCTTGAAGAGCCCGTGGTTCAAGACGTGCAGCAGGGCACCGGCGTATCCCAGGAACGCGATCGAGGGATTGTGGTGGCTGGACCCGAGCAGCCCCACGCCGATCCCAAGAGCGATGATGCCGATGTTCTCGACGCTGTGATAGGCGAGAAGGCGCTTCAAATCGTGCTGAGCCAGGGCGTGAAGGACGCCGGCCACTCCCGAAACCGCGCCGATGGCGATGACGACGGCTCCCCACCATGCCGGGGGCGGGCCGAGAAACGTCAGAGCGCGGAGCAGCCCGTAGATTCCCATCTTGATCATCACGCCCGACATCAAAGCCGAGACGTGGCTCGGCGCGGCCGGGTGCGCGTCGGGGAGCCAGATGTGCACGGGCCAGAACCCGGCCTTCGTGCCGAACCCCGCGAGCGCGAGCCAGAAGCACGTGTTCGCGAGCCCGGCCGCGGGCGCCGCCGCGGCGAAGGCGTCGAAGTCGTAGGTCGAGGCGCCGCGGGAGAGCACCGCGAACAGGACGAAGAGGAAAGCGACGCCGAGCTGCGAGGCGACAAGGTAGGTCATCCCCGCGCGGCGGACCTCCTCGCGCTCGTTTTCGAACGTGACGAGGAAATACGAGGCTAGCGACATCACCTCCCACGCGGCAAGGAACAGGATTCCGTCCCGCGCGATGACGAGCGCCGCCATTGCCGCTACCAGGAGGTTGAAGAAGAAGAGCGCTGGCGCGAGCCGCCGCTTCCCGATGTAGGCCTGGAGATAACCGGCGCCGTAGACCGCGGAGAGCCCCGACACGACGAAGACGCAGACGAGGAAGAAGGAGGATAGGGCGTCGAGAGCGACGTGAAGCTGACCGACCGGCAACGGCCACGCCGCTTTCAGGGAAGCCAGTTCGCCGCCGATTAAAGCGGCCAGGGCGGCAATCGCGCCGGCCGAGCAGGCGAGCACGCTTCCGGCGGTCGCAAGATGCAACGCGGTCCGATCCGAGCGGCCGGCAATGACTGCCGCCAGACCGGTCCCGGAAAGCAATACGATCGAGACGAGAACTACCGAAAGCGCCAGCACTATCCGGCGTCCTTCTCGATCGCGGCGATGCGGCCGAGGATCGCGTCCCTCGGGGCGGCGGCGGCCAGGAGTTTCTTGACCGCCTCGTCGTGGAGCGCGGAGGCGAGCCTGGCGAGGATACGCAGGTGCTCCCGCACCGAGGGAGACAGCAGGAGGAACAGGACCTTGACCGGCTGTCCGTCCATCGCGCGGAAATCGACGGGCTGGCGGAGAAAACAGAGAAAGACCAGAGGTTGATCCACGTGGGCGACGACCGGATCACGCGGATGCGGGATGGCGATCCCCCCGCCGACGCTGGTCGAGGCGAGAGCCTCCCGCGCGAGAAGAAGCTGGTACAGCAGCTCCCGGTCGACGCTCGCGGGGATCCCGGGGAGTTTCGCGACGGCCGCCAGGACCTCCTCGCGGCGCTTGCCGGGCAGGTCGTACACGACGCCGCCGTGCTCGAGTGCGGCGAGGAGGCCGGCAGGCTGCTCAACCGAGCCATCGGAGGCGAACAGCTCCAGCGACACCCGGTGCTTGTTCAGCGCCGCCCATTCCTGCAGCTCGACGCGGTTGAAGAGGTACTGGTCGTGGATGCGATGCGCGGGCAGCGAGCCCTTGCGAGCCCACCGGTAGACGGTTTGCTCGGAGACGTTCAGCAGGCGAGCGACATCCCGCACTTTGAGGTCCACGGGGTGTGCTTATCTTAGGACTGTCCCGGCAGGATCAGACCTGGCGACGCTTTAGCAGCCCGTGGAAAAATGGATGCGGGCGTCGCGGCCGACTTTCGGCCGCAGGCGTTCGATTCGCGAACGGCGTCCGAGAGAGTCTAGACCGGAGCCCAGCCCCCGGGGGCCTTCTTGAAATCGCTCGCAACGCCGCCTCACACCCTTTTTCCACGGGCTGCTGGCCGCTCTGCGGCGGGACGTCCCTCGCGGGCGGGCCGCCGCGCGGAGATCCGACGCACACCCTTCGATGCCCTGGCTTTCACCGGAGACCGCGCGGGCTCGGGCTGCGACTCGTTTTCGATTTCTTCCGGAGCCGGGGAGTAGAGCAGGCGTCGGCAGTGCGGGCAGGAGCAGAGCGTCAGGCGGTGGCGGATCGCGGAGGCCAGCTGGGGAGGGAGGCGCAGGTAGCAGCCGCCGCAATGCGCATTACGGACCTGGACAGCGACGGGGCGGCGCCCGATCCGGTCGAGGGCGTCGTAGGCCACCAGGATTACGGCGGGGATCGCTTCGCGCAGCGCGGCCCGGCGCTTCCGGAGAGCCCTGACGGAGGCATCCGTCGACGCCGTGTCGTCCCGCAACTGCAGATCGGTCGCGGAGAGGTCGTTCAACGCGCGAACGGTCTTATCCATGGGTCACTGGTGCGCCGCCCGGGCCTTCATCTCCGGCTCGAGCTTGCGCTCCGCCTCGGCGACGGCCTGGAAGATGGAATCCGCGTCGGGCGCGTCGAGAAGGGCCTGGACGGCCTCCTCGCGCGCGAACATCTGCGAGAGCTTGTGCAGCCACGGGAGATAGAGCTCTTCGAACTTGAGGCCGAGGACGAAGAAAAGATGCGTGAGCCCGCCGTCGAGCGCGTCGAAGTCCACGCCGTCCCGCGACCGGCCGAGAACCATGAACGGCTGCGAGACCTGCTCCGGGTTGCGGCGGAGAGTGTGTAGGAACGCGATGCCGTTGCCCATCGCGCTCGGCATGACGTTCTCGCGCTCGATGAGCGCCCCCACGAACCAGGTCCTGTCGCGGACGAGGCCGAGTCCCGCGGCGAGGGCGGCGAGCTCCTCGACGACCATGTTCCTGGTGCCGGCGGCGAGCTCGGGGATGATGTGATCCGGCTGGAAGCAGCTCGCGAGCTCCAGCATCCGCCGCGGGGAGCCGCTCCACCTCGGCTCATCCAGGTACCGAGGCACCACCCCGAGCATCTGGTCGTCCAGCCAGGTGTCGATCATCGCCTTTCGAAAGCGCCACTGGTTCCCCACCTTGACGCCGGGAAGCGCTCCATCGGAGACCAGCTTCAGGACCGTGCGGTCGTTGACGCTCAGGTACTCCGCGAGCCGTTTGATCGTCATGAGCCGATCTTCCATGCGTCCCTTCGTTCCGTCGGTCATTGCAATCTGTACCATTTTTACGTTAGAATACGTCTGTTGTCAACAGAAGACATTATTTTACGTTTAAATACGTAGAATGACATCTTAGGAAGAACAAGATCGCGGACCCGGCCCAAGACACTCGAGAGAGGTCCCGCCTTTCGCACAAGAGACGGAGCCCGGTCCGCGGTCTTGTCCTTCCTCACGGCGTTCCCGGCGTTACTTCATGTATGACATCTCGCCGTTGCCGAAGGACCAGTTCTCCTTCGGGACCTCGACCAGGCTGACGAGCAGATCCTGCGCGCGGAGGCCGGGAGCCTTCGCCAGTTTCTCCGCCAGCGCGCGGTAGAGCGCCCGCTTCTGGTCGAGCGTGCGGCCGGTGTTCAGCGTGATCTGGATGATCACGATGTCGTCAGAGCGCTCGATGCCGAGGTACTTCTTGTCGTAGACGAGCCCGCCGGAGGGGTGCTCCGTGAATGTCTGGAAGCGATCATCGGCAGGCACGTTGATCGTCTCGGTCATCGCGCTGTGGATTGCTTCGCTGATCGCGGTCCGGTACGACGCGGATTTCCCTTCCCGAAGAGAGATTCGAACCAGAGGCATGGTGCTGCTCCTTTCTACTCCCCGGGAGCGGTCGCGCGCTCGAGGAGGTGGATGAACGACCGGGCGATGATGCCCGTCGCGCGGGTCAGCCCGATCTCGCACGTGCGACTGGAGGAGTACATCTCCGCCGCTCGCGAGGCTCGGATGTCCGCGGCCTCCTCCTTCATCGCGGAGGCGGTCAACTCGGGGACGAGCCAGCCCCGGTCGCCAGCGAAGCCGCAGCAGCCGGCGGAAGCCGCGACGGTCGTGGTCTCGGAGCAGGCGCGGGCGATGGCCTCGAGCTTTTCCGTCAGGCCCATTTTCACGAGCGAGCAGACCGGGTGAACGGCGACGGCCCCTGTCTTGCGCGTCACGGTCAGGCGAGGGAGCACTGTGTCGGCGAAGAATTCGACTCCGTCGCTGAGCTTGATGCGGGCGAGGCGATCGCGGTTTTCGGAGGTCAGGTCCTGACCGGATCGAAGTCCGTAGGTGCACGGGCTGGTGTCGATCACGACAGGCAGCGCGCCCCGGTCCGACCATTCCCACATCCGGGCAACCGTCCCGTTGATGACGAGAGCGTGCGCCTCGGTGAAGCCCTTGGACGAGTACGGCACGCCGCAGCAGCGGCCTCGGACGTCTTCGGGGATGTGCAGCGGCGTGCCCGCGCGCGCCGCGACCGCGACGAACGCCTCGGCGACGGACATCTCACCCGGCTCGCCGGGGAGGGCGCCCATCGTTCGGCTGATGCAGCTCGGGAAGTAGATCGCGGCGGCGCCCTCGCGCACGGTCGCCGGAAGGTCCGGCTTCGCGGGAGCGGGCATGGGCTCGATCCAGAGAGGGACCTGGCTTCCGAAAAGGGAGCGCGCCGCGCGCGTGACCGCCGTGATCGCGGCCGATCCCATCATCGCCCGGCCGGCTCGGCCTGCTGTCAGCGCCAGGCGCACGCCACGCTCGACCAACGCGAACCGCTCCGCCGTCAGCCGCGCGATCTCGCGGGCAGCGGGCGAATGGCGCGTCGAGCGGAAACGCTTGGTGAGCTGGCCGGTGTCGATGCCGACCGGACAGGCTGTTGCGCAGAGGCCGTCGGTCGCGCAGGTGTCGAGGGCGTCGTAGGGAAACGCGCTCTCGAGCGCGGCGAGCGTGCCGTCGCCTTCGCCCGCGAGGCGAAGGCGTTCAATCTCGCGGCGGACGACGATGCGCTGGCGCGGCGTCGTCGTCAGGTCGCGGCTGGGGCATCGCGGCTCGCAGAAGCCGCACTCGATGCACTTGTCCACCTCTTCTTCGACGGAGGGCATCGGCTTCAAGTCCTTGAGGTGCGCCCGCGAATCCGGGTTGATAATGACGCCGGGGTTCAACATTCCGGCGGGGTCCGCGAGCTCCTTGACCCGCTTCATGACGGCGTAGGCTTCCGGGCCCCACTCCGTCTCGACGAACGGCGCCATGTTTCGCCCCGTGCCGTGCTCGGCTTTGAGCGCGCCGTCGTAACGTCTCACGACGAGGTCGACGACGTCGTCGATCAGGCGGGCGTACCGCGCGACCGCGGCCTCGTCGCGGAAGGACTGCGTGACGACGAAGTGCAGGTTTCCGTCCCGGGCGTGGCCGAAGATGATCCCCTCGTCGTACCCGTGCTTGCGGAAGAGTCCGTTCAAGTCCACGACGGCGTCGGCCAGAGCCGGGATCGGGAACGCGACGTCCTCGATGATGACGGTCGTGCCGCTTTTCCGCACGGCGCCGATCGACGGGAACATGCCCGAGCGGATCCGCCAGAGCCCCGCCTGCTCGGTCGGGTCGTGCGTGAAGCGTGCCGGCTCGAGGAGGACGAGGCCGGCCACCGCGTCCCGGGCCTGCTCCTCGATCGCGGCAAGGTCCGCGCCCGACTCCTTCTGAAACTCCACGAGAAGGCCGGCCGCCGCCTCCGGCAGCGCTCGGATGGACGCCGGAATCCCCGCCTGCATTTGGACGGACCGCAGCGCCGCCCTGTCCATGACTTCGAGCGCGGCCGCGCCGGCCTGGCCGAGAGGAACGATCGCCGCGCAAGCTTCCCGCACCGTCGGGAAGAGGAGAAGACCCGTGTATTTCACCGGCAGGTCGACGACGGTTCGAAGGACGGCCTCAGCGATGAACGCGAGGGTTCCTTCGGCGCCGATCAGGAGATGCCTCAGGATCTCGACCGGCTTCTCGAAGTCGAGAAAGGCGTTCAAGGAATAGCCGGTCGTGTTCTTCATCCGGTATTTCGCGCGGATCCGATCGGCGAGGGCCGTGTCGGCGAGGAGCCGAGCGCGCAGCTCCAGCAGCCCGGCCGCGAGCTCCGGCTCGCTCGACCGGAACGTCTCGTCGGCCTGCGCGTCCGCCGTGTCCACGACCGTGCCGGAGGGGAGGACGAATGTCAGCGACTCGAGCGTGTGGTAGCTGTTCTGCGCGACGCCGCAGCACATGCCGCTCGAGTTGTTGGAGAGGATCCCGCCCATCATCGCCGTGTGGATCGAGGCCGGATCGGGCCCCATCTTCCGGCCATACGCCCTCAAGACCTGGTTGACCCGGGCCCCGATGACGCCGGGCTCGACTCGCACTTTCCGGCCGCCGTCCTCCGTCTCGACCCGGCGGAAGTGGCGAGCCACGTCCACGAGGAGCCCGTCCGACACGGCCTGGCCGGAGAGGCTCGTGCCCGCGGTCCGAAATGTCATCGGGATGCGTTCCTGCCGGCTGAACCGGAAGAGGGCGCGAACGTCAGAGACGTTGCGCGGGCGCACGACGGCCTTCGGGATGAGACGGTAGAAGCCGGCGTCCGCCGAGCGGGCGACGAGGTCGATCGGACGGTCGAGGATCTCCTCCGGCGGCAGGATCGCCGTCAGCTTCTGTTTGAGCTGCACCGCAACTCAGTCTACTTCTTTCGGTAGCGGGCGAGATCGCGAGGCGTTCGCTTTTGCGTCGTGTCCTATGATTGCGGAATCGATGAGCAGCCCGGACGGGGTCAGTCGCGGCAGGCCCGAGGCCGTCTACTACTACGGCACGTGCCTCGTGGATCTTTTCTTCCCGCAGGCGGGTCTCTCGGGGATACGGCTGCTCCAGCGCGAGGGCCTCCGGGTCATCTTTCCGCAGGGACAGACCTGTTGCGCCCAGCCCGCGTTCAACTGCGGCTACCACGAAGAGGCGCGCGCGGTCGCGCAGGCCCAGATCGCTCTCTTCCGCCAGCCTTACCCGATCGTCGTCCCGTCGGGCTCCTGCGCCGGGATGATGAAGCGCCACTATCCGGCGCTCTTCGAGGGAGACCCGTTTCAAGCGGAGGCGCAAGCGTTCGCCGCGAGGGTGTTCGAGCTGACGCAGTTTCTGACCAACGTGCTGAAGGTGAAACTGACCGACCGCGGCGAAAAGGTGCGTGTCACCTGGCATTCGTCCTGTCACGCGCTGCGCGAGATGGGAATCGTCGAGGAGCCGAGGAGCCTCCTCGCGCAACTGGAGAACGTGGAGCTCGCGCCGCTGTCGCGGGAGCGGGAGTGCTGCGGCTTCGGCGGAACGTTCGCAATCCGCGAGCCCGAGATCTCGGCGGCGATGGTCGAGGACAAGGCCGGCGACGTCCTCTCGACAGGCGCCCCGATCCTCCTGTCGGGAGACGGAGGCTGTCTTCTGAACATCGGAGGCCGGCTGGCCGCGAAGGGGGAGACCGTCCGCGCGAGCCATGTGGCGGAATTCCTGTGGGAGCGGACGAAGTGAGCGAGACCGGCCCTGCTCCCGCCTTCCGTCCCGCGGCCGCGGAGGCCCTGAAGAACCCGCAGCTTCGAGCGAACTTCCGGCGCGCCATGGACGGCCTGATGGCCAAGCGCGCGGCTCTCTTCTCCGACCCCGTCGAGTGGCGCGACCTGCGCGCCCTGGGCGCCGCGATCCGGGCGCGCACGCTGGCGAGACTCCCCGAGCTGCTCGAGACGCTCGAGAAGAACTGCGCCGCCAACGGCATCCACGTCCGGTGGGCCGAGACGACGGGGGAAGCCAACGCGATCGTGCTCGAGATCCTGAAGAAGCACGGCGCCACCCGCGTGGTGAAGGGGAAGTCGATGGTGTCGGAGGAAATGCACTTGAACGACTTCCTCGAGGAGCGCGGCATCGAGTCTCTGGAGTCGGATCTGGGCGAGTACATCATCCAGCTCGACGGCGAGACCCCCTCGCACATCATCATGCCGGCGATCCACAAGAACAAGCAGCAGATCGCGAAGCTCTTCGGCAAGAAGATCCGCGAGGCGAAGTACACCGAGGACGTGGACGAGCTGACCGCGATCGCGCGGCGGGTCCTCCGCAAGAAGTTCTTCGAGGCGGACGCCGGGATCTCGGGCGTCAACTTCGCCGTGGCGGAGACGGGAACGCTCTGTCTGGTGGAGAACGAAGGCAACGGGCGGATGTCCACGCACGTGCCTTCGGTCCACATCGCGCTCATGGGGATCGAAAAGGTCGTTGAAAAGCTCGAGGACGTGCCTCCCCTCTACAGCCTGCTGACCCGCTCGGCCACGGGCCAGGTGATCTCGACTTACTTCAACATGATTACGGGCCCGCGGGGCCCGGGAGAAAAGGACGGTCCGACCGAGGTCCATCTCGTGATCCTGGACAACGAACGTTCGCGGATCTTCTCCGACGCCGAGCTGTCGGCCACGCTCCGGTGCATCCGTTGCGGCGCGTGCATGAACCACTGCCCGGTCTACACGAGGATCGGGGGGCACGCCTACCAGGCCGTGTACCCCGGGCCGATCGGAAAGATCCTGACGCCCCAGACCGAAGGGGTCGCGCGGCGTCACGAACTCGTTCACGCCTCGAGCCTCTGCGGCGCCTGTGTCGAGGCCTGTCCGGTCCAGATCCCGATCGTGGAGCTTCTCGTGCGGCTTCGCAGGGAGGCGACGCACAAGGAACCGGGATCGACCGTCCTCCAGGCCGGCGAGGGACGCAACAGGCTCGAGGACGCGGCCTGGTTCTTCTGGGAAGCGGCTCACCGCCATCCTTCCCTGTATCGCCTGATGGGATTCCTGGCGACGCGCCTGCGGCGCTTTCTCCCTTCGCGCCTGCCGGTTCTTTCCGCGTGGACCTGGGGGTCCGGGGGACCGCAAGGTCCCCCGCCAGGTTCTCGCCTGCGCGCGACGCCGCGCCCCGCCGCGCGGACGCTTCACGAGCTCGCCAGGAAGGATGGGGTGGACGATGCCTGACCCGGCGCGGGAGAGGATCCTCGGACGACTCCGCGGGAGCCCCCGCTGCGCCTCGCCGGCTTCCGATTTCGCCGTGATGGCGCGCAAGACGTGGCCGGCGGCGGAGCGCTACCCGCGCCTGCGCCGGCTGATGGAGGCGGTCAAGACGGAGTTTCTGGAAGCGACCGAGGACGGGTGGCCGGCGACGGTTCGAAGCTTCCTCGTTTCACAGGGTCTGAAGACCCTTCTCTACGGGCCCGAAACCCCCGCCGGACGCCGTCTGGCGCAATCCTGGCCCTCCGGCGAGGGACCGCGGCTCGTTGCGTACGACCGGCCGATCGAGCAGACGAAGGAGCAGCTCTTCAATGAGATGGACGCCGGCTTCACGACGACCCGCGGCGGGATCGCCGAAACGGGCGGTCTCATCGTCTGGCCCTCGCCGGAAGAGCCCCGCCTGATGTCGCTCGTCCCACCGGTTCATCTGGCCCTGCTCTCTACCGACGCCATCTACGACACCTTCTGGGACGCCCTGCGGTCGCAGGGGTGGGCCGCGGGAATGCCCCCCAACGCCCTGCTGATCTCCGGTCCGAGCAAGACCGCCGACATCGAGCAGACGCTGGCGTACGGCGTCCACGGCCCGAAGAGGCTCGTCGTGGTCGCCGTCGGGCGATAAAAAATGCTGGACGGGTCGCTTTGAAGTATTAGACTCTGGCGCATTCGCTTGTCTGTCGGTGACTCGGATGGCACTGCGCTTGTTGGCTCACTCTCGTTGAGTCGGCCGGCGCGGTTTTGAGAAGGAGAGCGAGGCTCGATGTACTTTCAAAACTACAACCCGCTCGGCAACGCAATCCTGTCCACCCTCGTCGCGGCGATCCCGATCCTCGTCCTGCTGTACTTCATCGCCCTGCATCCCCATCGTGACAAGCGAGGTGTCCGGCACCTCGGCATTGCGGCCCCGTACGCGGCGTTCTACGGCGTTCTGGCTGCCTTCGTCGTCTCCTGCCTGGCGTTCGGGATGCCTCTCCCCTCGGCCGTCTCTGCCTTCGCGCTCGGTTCCATGTCGGGCTTCCTGGGGATCATCTGGATCGTGCTGGGAGCCATGTTCCTCTACACGATGACCGTCATCACCGGGAAGTTCGAGATCGTAAAAGAGTCCATCATCCACATCTCGTTCGACCGACGGCTACAGGTCCTGCTCATCGCGTTCTCCTTCGGCGCCATAATCGAAGGGACCTCGGGTTTCGGGACCCCGGTCGCCATCGCCGGGGCCGTGATGGTCGGCCTCGGCTTCCGGCCCTTCCAGTCGGCCGTCCTGAATCTGCTCGCCAACACGGCCCCAGTCGCGTGGGGGGCCATCGGCACGCCGATCGTGACGCTCGCGGCAGTCAGCGGCCTGGACCAGCGCACGCTCTCGGCCATGGCCGGCCACCAGCTTCCCTTCGTGTCTATCCTCGTTCCGTTCTGGCTGATCGCGACCTTCGTGAAGATGGAGGGGGGTACATGGAAGGAAGTCTGGGAGGTGTGGCCGGGCGCGCTCGTCTCGGGCGGATCGTTCGCCATCATGCAGTTCTTCGCCTCGAGCACGGTGACCCTTCACCTGGTGACCGACGTGGTCTCCGGCGTCTTCTCCGTCATCTGCACGGCTCTCTTCCTGCGCTTCGTATGGCACCCGAAGACCCGTTTCCTGCTCAAGTCCGAGCGTGAGGCCGCGGGCGTGGTCGCGGCGAAGACGGGCGCGGAGGCGCGCGCAACGGGCACCGACTGGAAGTACAAGTACTCCGTCGGCCAAACGGCGTACGCCTGGACTCCGTGGGCGATCCTGATCCTCTGCTGCGGCCTCTGGGGAATGCCGACCTGGAAGACGAAGCTGAACAACGTGTTCCAGACCGTCAAGATCGACACGACGCTTCTCGGGTCTCCGTTCAAGGGCACGCTCTCGCTGCCTGCGTGGGAGATGCCCGCGCTTCACAACAAGGTCCAGCGCACGCCGCCGGTCGTCAAGCCGGACGCGAAGCCGGAAGCGGCGAAATTCACTATCAACTGGCTGTCGGCGGCAGGGACAGGCGTGTTCGTGGCGGCTCTGCTCTCCGGGCTGGTCCTCGGGTTGAGCGGCCGCCAGTGGGGAGAGGCCGTCGGCCGGACCGCGCGCCGGATGAAGATCCCCGTCCTGGTCATCGGCCAGGTGCTGGGGCTCGGATTCCTGACCCGCTATTCCGGCACCGATGCGGTCCTCGGCCTGGCGTTCACCGGCGCGGGCGTCATGTACCCGTTCTTCGCGGCGTACCTGGGCTGGCTGGGAGTCTTCCTGACCGGCTCCGACACGGCCTCCAACGCTCTCTTCGGCAGCCTTCAGCGGATCACCGCGCAGCAGCTGCACTTGAACGAAGTCCTGATCGTGGCCACCAACTCGACGGGCGGCGTCATGGGCAAGATGATCGACGCGCAATCCATCATGGTCGCCTGCGCGGCCTGCTACGACGACGAGGACGAGCGATCCCATGCCCTCGGCCCCATCTTCCGCACAGTCTGGTGGCATTCCGTGGCCGGAGCCGCGATCATCGGGCTGATCGCGCTCCTGCAGGCCTACGTCTTCCCCGGGGCGATTCCAGCCTTGCCGGGAAAGTGAGGATCGCGCATGGAAAAAGGCATCCGGATTCTCTCGAAGCCGCCCGCTGGAGCCGAGGCGATCCTCTCCCCCGAGGCGCTGGCGTTCGTCGAGAAGTTGCATCGGCAATTCGAGCCCGCGCGGCAAGCCCGTCTCTTGCGCCGCGCCGAGAGACAGAAGGAGTTCGACGCCGGGGCGCTTCCGAAGTTCCTTCCGGAGACCGAGTCCGTAAGGACGGGCTCCTGGAAGGTGGCCGACACTCCCAAGGACCTCCAGCAGCGGTGGGTCGAGATCACCGGCCCGGTCGAGCGCAAGATGATGATCAACGCGTTGAACTCGGGCGCGGACGTCTTCATGGCCGACTTCGAGGACTCTCTTTCTCCGACGTGGGAAAACATCGTCGTCGGACAGGCGAACCTGATCGACGCCGTCCGCCGGGCAATCGAGCACGTCAGCCCCGAGGGGAAGGCTTACCGGCTGAACCCCACGATCGCCACTCTTCTCGTCCGGCCGCGGGGCTGGCACCTGCCGGAAAAGCACGTCACGGTGGACGGCGAGCCGATCTCGGCGTCCCTCTTCGACTTCGGCCTCTACTTCTTGCACAACGCCCGCGAACGGCTCGACCGAGGCACCGGCCCGTACTTCTACCTTGCCAAGATGCAGAGCCATCTGGAAGCCCGGCTGTGGAACGACGTCTTCCTCTTCGCGCAGGACGCCCTCGGCATCCCCCGGGGGAGCGTCCGTGCAACGGTCCTGGTCGAGACCCTGCCCGCGGCTTTCGAGATGGAGGAGATCCTCTACGAGTTGCGCGAACACAGCAGCGGGTTAAACGCTGGGCGCTGGGACTACCTCTTCTCGATGATCAAGACACTGCGCCGGCGGCGCGATCTCGTGCTGCCCGATCGGGGGCAGGTGACGATGACCGTCCCCTTCATGCGCGCGTACACGGAGCTGCTCGTGAAAACGTGCCACCGGCGCGGCGCGCACGCGATGGGCGGGATGGCGGCGTTCATTCCGAGCCGCAAGGACGCGGAGGTGAACAAGGTGGCCCTGGCCAGGGTTCGCGACGACAAGCTGCGCGAGTCAGGGGACGGGTTCGACGGCACCTGGGTGGCGCATCCGGACCTCGTGCCGGTCGCGCGCGAAGTCTTCGAGAAGGCGCTCGCCGGCCGAGCGAACCAGAAGGAGCGCCTGCGTGAGGAGGTTTCCGTCACGGCTGAGATGCTCGTGGACGCGCGGGTGCCAGGCGGCACCGTAACGGAGGCGGGCGTCCGCAGCAACGTCAACGTCGGGCTTCAGTACTTGAACTCCTGGCTCTCGGGCAACGGCGCGGCGGCGATCTTCAATCTGATGGAGGACGTCGCGACGGCCGAGATCTCCCGGTCGCAGCTCTGGCAATGGACCCACAACGCCGCCCGCCTCGTGGACGGCCGCTCCGCCACACCGGCGCTTTACGAGGCGATCCGGGCGGAGGAGTTGGCCAAACTCGGCGGCCCGGATACGGGCCGCCTCCGCGAGGCCGCGGAGATCCTGGACGGCCTGGTCGGCGCCGAAGAATTCGTCGAGTTTCTCACCTTGCCTGCCTACGGCTACCTGGAGTAAAGGGTAGGCCGATGAGCGCCTCTCCATCACCCGCGACCGCCTCCAACGACGCCGTCGCCCGGATGGCGGCGGCGGTCGGCGCCCGCTATTGCATCTCCGATCCTTCGGAGATGCGCACCTACGAGTGCGACGGCCTGATGAGCTTCCGGGTCATGCCGGGGATCGTCGTCCTGCCCGGCTCCACGGAGGAAGTCGCCCGAGTCGTTCGCATCGCGCGCGAGCTCGATCTGCCGATCGTCCCGCGCGGGGCGGGGACAGGGCTCTCCGGAGGCGCGCTTCCGGTGCCGGGCTGCGTCGTCATCGGGCTCTCGCGGATGAAGAAGATCCTCGAGGTGGATCTGGAGAACGGCTGGATGCGCGTCCAGCCGGGCGTCGCCAACCTCGACGTCAGTAAAGCGATCGGTTCCGCCGGCTACTATTACGCGCCCGATCCCTCCTCTCAGAGCGTCTGCACGATCGGCGGCAACGTCGCCGAGAACTCGGGGGGAGCGCACTGCTTGAAGTACGGCTTCACGTCCAATCACGTGCTCGGGGCGCGGCTGGTGCTTGCCGACGGAAGCGTCGTGGATCTCGGGGGTCCGGTGCTCGACACGCCCGGCTACGACCTGTTGGGAGTTCTCGTCGGCAGCGAAGGGATGATCGGCATCGTCACCGAGGTGGTTCTGCGTCTGCTGCGCAAGCCGCAGGCGACACGCACCTTTTTCGCGACGTTTCCATCGACCGACGAGGCGGGCAACGCCGTTTCGGCGATCATCTCCTCGGGGATCGTGCCGGCCGCGATCGAGATGATGGACCGTCTCGCGATCACCGCGGCCAAGGCCGCGACCGGGGTCGACTGGCCGGACGTCGGGGCGGCGTTACTCATGGACGCCGACGGCCCGGAGGCCGAAGTCGAGAACACGGCCGACAACGCGGTCGAGCTCGCGCGCGCGGCTGGAGCGATCGAGATCCGCCGCCCGCGCGACGAGGCGGAGCGGGCGTTGATGTGGAAGGGGAGGAAGAGCGCCTTTGCCGCGGTTGGGCGCATCAGCCCGAACTACTTTGTCCAGGACGGCGTGATCCCGCGCTCCAAGATCGCGAAGGTCCTGCGAGAAATCGAGGAGATGGGCAATCGCGCGGGTCTGCGCATCGCCAACGTTTTCCATGCCGGGGACGGCAACCTCCATCCTCTCGTCCTCTACGACGCGAACGTGCCCGGACAGGAGCAAGCCGCCGAGGAGATCGGAGGCGAGATCCTGCGGATGTGCATTCGCGAGGGCGGCTCGATCACCGGCGAGCACGGCGTCGGGGCCGACAAGGCGGTCTACATGGGAGAGATGTTCTCGGAGGGGGACCTCGAGACGATGTCTCTCGTGCGCTGTGCGTTCGACCCCGAAACCCGGTTGAACCCGGGCAAGGTTTTCCCGACGCCACGGCTCTGCGGCGACCGCCCGGGGCCCCATCGCCCGCACGCGACAGAGTTCTCCGGCGAGGCCTGGCGCGAGTGAGCGTCTTCTCGCGTCCCGCAACGGAGGGCGACGTGATTCTCGGAGCCCGTCCCGAGACCGTTTACGAGCCTTCTACCGTCGACGAGGCCGGGGAGGTGGTCCGCGAGTCGGCTCTCGGCGGAAAGACTCTCGCCTTCGTCGGCGGCGGAACGGACCTCGACCTGGGCGCCGCGCCCGGGAGGATCGACGCCGTCGTGCGGACCGGCCGGCTCGCGCGCGTTGTCGAGCATGCGCCCTCGGACCAGATCGTGGTCGCGCAAGCGGGTCTGACGCTCGGAGAGCTCCAGAGGACTCTCGCGTCCCATCGGCAGCGCCTCGCCCTCGATCCGCCACTTCCCGAGCGGAAGACCGTCGGCGGCATCATCGCGGCCAACGTCTTCGGTCCCCGGCGCGCTCGCTTCGGTTCGGTTCGGGACCTCATCATCGGTATTTCCTTCGTGCGGGCCGACGGCACGCTCGCGCGCGGAGGTGGGAAAGTCGTCAAGAACGTCGCGGGCTTCGATCTGCCCAAGCTGATGGTCGGCTCGCTGGGAACTCTCGGGTTGATCACCACGGCGACCTTTCGCCTCCACCCACTCCCCGAGGAAGAGGTCACGCTGCATCTGCCGGGCCGCACGGGCGCCGGCCTGCGCTCGTTGGTCCGCGGGATCAAAGAAGCGCAGCTCGAACCGACCTCGGTCGTCGCCGCCTGGCGCGAGGCCGACCGCTTCGATGTCGCGGTGCGCTTCGAGGGCTTCCAGGCCGGCGTCGCCGAACAACGCGAGCGTCTGGCCGGGCTCGTCCGCGGCGAAGCCGGCGGCGCCTGCGAGATTCTGGACGAGCCCGCCGCGCAGGCCTTCTGGTCTCGCCACGACGAGCTGCGCACGACCGCTCTGCTGCGCGCGAAGCTGACGGCTCTGCCCGGGCACGTCGAGCGGATCGCCGGCGACATCCTTCCGGGCTTGCTCGCGGCGCTGTCCAATCCCGGCTTCCTCTGGTATGCGACGCTTGGCCTGGGATTCCTCGCCGGATCGCCGGCGGATACCGATTCCGCGGCTCGCGCGATTCTCACCGCTCGCGAGCGCGTCGCCGGACTCGGAGGCACTCTGACACTCCAGGCCGCCCCGTCCGCGATTCGCGAGCGCGTTGACGTATGGGGTCCGCCGCCTCCGGCGCTTGCGCTCATGCAGAGCGTCAAGGAACGCCTCGACCCGCAAGCCCGCCTCGCGCCCGGCCGTTTCGTCGGAGGGATCTGAAGAATGATTGGTGATTGGCGATTGGCGATTGGTGATTTGTGATGAGAGCAGAAGACGGGCCAGGGAACTCCGGTCAATCACAAATCACCAATCACAAATCACAAATCGCGAGTGCCATGCGTGAGCGCAGCCTCCTCGATGACTGCGTCCACTGCGGTTTCTGCCTCCCGGCGTGCCCGACCTACGTCTCCTGGGGGGAGGAGATGGACTCGCCTCGCGGCCGCATCGACTTGATGCGCGGTCTCGCGGAGGGCAAGATCGCGTGGAGCGACACCGTCGCGGCGCACTTCGACCGGTGCCTGGGGTGCATGGGGTGCATGCCCGCCTGTCCCTCGGGCGTCAAGTACGACATCCTGATCGAGCGCACGCGGGCGGAGCTGGAAAGGCACGTCGAGCGCCCGCGCGCGGAGCAGTTCCATCGCGAGATGATCTTCGCCCTCTTTCCCCATCCGGGCCGGCTCCGGGCGGTCGCGGCGTTTCTCTGGCTCTACGCGGAATCGGGACTCCAGTCTCTCGTGCGGCGGAGCGGAGCGCTGCGCCTTCTGCCGCGGCGCCTGGCGCGGATGGAGGCCCTCCTGCCTGCGGTCTCGTGGCACAGCGTCGGCGCGACGCTGCCCGAGAGCGTGCCGGCGAAAGGCGTGCGCCGGGCGCGCGTGGCCCTTCTGGCCGGCTGCGTGCAGCGAGTTTTCTTCCCGGGCGTCAACGAGGCAACGCTCCGGGTGCTCTCGGCGGAAGGCTGCGAGGTCCTCGTTCCGCGCGGGCAGGGATGTTGTGGCGCGCTTTCGATCCACGCCGGCCGTGAACAGGAAGCGCTCGCTTTCGCCCGGGAAACGATCGCGAGGTTCGAGGGCCCGGTCGAATCGATCCTCGTCAACGCGGCCGGCTGCGGCTCGAACATGAAGGACTACGGGCGGTTCCTCGCGGACGACCCGAAGTGGGCCGCGCGCGCGGCGGCTTTCTCGGCGAAGGTCCGCGACATCAACGAGTTTCTGGCCGCGCTCCCGCCGATCGCCCCGCGGCACCCCCTCCGCGCGCGGGTCGCCTACCACGATTCCTGCCATCTCGCGAATGCGCAGGGCATCCGAGGAGCGCCGAGGGCGCTTCTCTCGGGTATCCCCGGCCTCGAGCTCGTCGAGATTCCCGAGGGCGACCAGTGCTGCGGAAGCGCCGGCATCTACAACCTCGTCCAACCCGAGAGCTCGGAGGAGATCGGAGCGCGCAAGGTGGACAATGTCCTCTCCGTCAGGCCCGACTTTCTGGCGAGCGCCAACCCCGGCTGCACTCTCCAGATCCAGAAGCTCCTCCGCCAGCGCGGTCAAACCCTCTCTGCCGCGCATCCAATCGAAATCCTCGACGCCTCCATCGCCGGCCGGCAGCTCCCGACGGGGCCGGCCGTCTCCTGACGGGACGAACGCCGCGCCTGGCAGAGCCCCGGCCCTCCCGGGGTTGTAGACTCCCCGCATGGTGAAGAAGAGAATCGCCGGAAAAAAGGGGAGCGCGCGCAGGAAGAAGTCCGCGTCGAAGCGGGCGCCCGCGCGCCCGACGAAGGGCAAGCGCGGCAGCAAGCCGGTCCGCAAGCGGAAGATCGCCGCCGCGAAGAAGCGCGGGGGAAAGCGTTCGCCCGCACCAGGAGCAAAGACGAAACGCGGCAAGACGGCGGCGCGCAAGAGGCCGTTCGCTCCCGAGAGACGCGTCCGGCGCGATGCGAGCCTCGACGTCCTGGAGCCGCTGCAAGAGCGAGGGCTCGGGCTCGGGGCCGGCGGCCAGTCCGGAGACACCGAGGGGCTCTCGAGAGAAGAGCTAGCCGATTCGGAGAGCGTCGAAGAGCTGGTGGAAGAGGGGCAGGCCTTCGAGGCCGGTGTCATCAGCGGTGTCGAGAACGCCCCCGACGCGGACCAGGGCCCCGTCAGGACCCGGCAGGTCCCCGAGGACGACGTTCCCCGGGAATACATCGACCAGGACCGGGACTAGGCGCGGGGCGCTGGAAGGAGTCCCATTCCCGAGTTCAGGCAGAGGGTCCTCCTCGTCGATGACGATCCCGATGTCCGCTTGAGCCTTCAGGCGGTTCTGAGAGCGGACGGTTACGAAGTCGAGGAGGCGGAGACCTGCCGGGCGGCCCGGGAACGCCTCCGGACTTCGCGGCCGGACGCCGTCATCGCGAGTTGCCGGCTTCCCGACGGCAGCGCCCTCGATCTTCTCCAGCTCGTCAAGGCGGCCGATTCGGGCGCTCCCTGCATAGTCCTCGCGGACTACGCCGCGCTCGGCGTGGCCGTGGAAGCTCTGGAAAAAGGGGCCGAGCAGTTCCTGATGAAACCGGTGAACCGGCCGGCCCTCCTTCTCGTTCTTCAGCGCGCCCTGGAGAATCAGCGTAACCGGCGCCGGCGGCGGCGCGACGAGACGGTCCGGGCGCGGGAACCGCTGGATCCCTTTCTCGGCGAGAGCCCGGCGATCCGCGCCCTGGCCGAGCAAGCCCGAAGAGTGCTGGCAGCAGACAGGCCCGTTCTCATCCGCGGCGAGACCGGGGCGGGCAAGGGAGTCCTGGCCGCCTGGCTCCATCGCAACGGCCCCCGTAGCGAGGAATGCTTTCTGGATCTCAATTGCGCGGGCTTGAACCGCGAGCTCCTCGAGACCGAGCTCTTCGGCCACGAAAGAGGGGCGTTCACGGGAGCCGTCACGAGAAAGATCGGACTGCTGGAGGTCGCGGACCGCGGCACGCTGTTTCTCGACGAGATCGGAGACGTGGACCTTCAGGTCCAGCCCAAGCTGCTCAAGGTCCTGGAAGAAGGGCGCTTCCGGCGTCTGGGAGACGTGGACGATCGTCAGGTGGACGTCTGGCTCGTCGCGGCGACCCATCAGGATCTGGCCACCTCGGTCGAGGAGAAGCGCTTCCGGAGCGATCTCTACTTCCGTATCAGCACGATTCTGCTGCGTCTGCCGCCTCTGCGAGAGCGGGTCGAAGACATTCCGATCCTCGCGGAACATTTCCTTCGCCGATGTGCCACCGAGCTCGGACGCACCGCGTTCGAGCTCTCGCCGGGGGCTGTCCGGCGTCTCCAGGCGCACAGTTGGCCGGGGAATATCCGCGAGCTGCGCAACGTGCTCGAGAGGGCGGCCCTGTTGTCGGCCGGGAGCGAGCTCGAGGCCGGAGACTTCGGATTCGACTTGGGGCAGGGCGCCCCCACGGAAGGCGCCCTTTCCAACCTGACGCTCCGCGAGGCCGAGCGGCGGCTCATCGAGAAGGCCCTGCAGGAGGAGAGCGGGCACGTGGATCGCGCGGCCGCGAGGCTCGGGATCTCGCGCAGCTCGCTCTACCAGAGAATCCAGAAGCACGGCATCGTGTTTTCCAGAGTATAGATTCGGCGTCCAGAAACTGGAAAAGCGCTCGGCGGCGCGGCCGGCATCCGAAGCGGAAATGGCGCAGGCATTGGGACTTGCGCTCCCCGTGCTTCCGACCGGGCATTGGCCCCGAGCTTGCTTCTGTCTGTGGTGAGGAGGACGTAATGAAAACGAGTAGAGGCAGACGGACATCCAGGGGACGGCGCGATGTCGTCGCCATACTGTTCAGCGGCTTCATGCTCCTGGTGCTCGTCTTTTCGATCGGTCTCGCTGGCACCAGGCCTGAAACCTCTGGCCAGCAGCAGCCCGCTGTGACCGGGGCGTCGGTCGAGACGCAAGTCCAGCCGATCACGTCCGAGCCGCTCAAACCGGCGCTCATCTGGACGGGCAAGTCCGAGGAAGACATCACCCAGCGCAGACTGCCCGGCCACTCCGAGTGCGACCTGCAGCTGGATTGAAGACGGATCGCGACGGCACCCCACTAAGGCGAGATGGCGCGACGCCATCTCGCCTTTTTTTGTCCGTATTGCCAGAGGTCAATCGAGCCCGAACTGCCGGGTCGCCACTTCGGCCGGCCCGGGGGCCGGTCGCGAGTAAGGCGTTCTCCTTTCTCCCTGCGAAGGTTAGGATTCGAGTCAGGTCGAGGCGGAATGAAGCTACCGGACAAGTGGAACCGTCCACTCGCGCGAAAGATCCTTGGCATCGCAACCGGACTGCTCGTGCTCTGGGCCGTCGCCGGCTTCCTGGTCCTGCCGCATTTGCTCCGGCCGGTCGCGCAACGGAGGCTCGCCGGGCTCCTCCACCGCCCTGTCACGCTGCGCCGGCTCTCGCTCAACCCGTTCGCGCTGTCCGCCACGCTCGAGGGCCTCGACGTGAAGGAGAAGGGCGGCGCGGGTCCCTTCTTCTCGTTCGAGCGCCTCTACGTCAACCTGGAGGCCGTCTCGCTTTTTGAGGGTGGACCGGTGATCCGCGCGATCACGCTCACGAGGCCGTCTTTCGCGCTCGTTCGGAACGAGGACGGCACGTACAACTTCCAGGACCTTCTCGACGAGGCGTCGAAATCGAAGTCCCCGGATGAGACCCCGCTGCACCTCTCACTCAACAACATCCGGGTCGAGGGGGGAAGTGTCGACTTCGACGACCGGCCGAAGCGGACGAAGCACACCGTCCGCGACGTCGAGATCGGTATCCCGTTCCTCTCGAACATCCCCTCGCAGGTCGAGATCACCACGCAGCCGGTTTTCAAGGCGAGAGTGAACGGCGCGCCGTTTGCCCTGCAAGGCAAGACGAAGCCGTTCAGCCAGACGCGCGAGACGGCAGTGGATCTCGAGGTCGCCGACATTGACGCGCCGCATTACCTCGCTTATGTCCCGTTGGCGACGCAGGCCAGGCTAACGTCCGGGCGCCTGGACGCGAAGCTCAGGATCTCGTTCGCGCAGCCGCCGAAAGGGGCCCCTGCGCTCGTCCTCGCGGGCACGGCGGCGATCCGCAAGCTCGCCGTGGAGATCGGCGGCAAGCCGCTCGTGGCCGCGGAGCGGATCGAAGCCGTCCTCGGCTCGTTCGACGTGTTCGGGCGGAAGGCCCGGCTGACGAGCTTGAAGGCCGTGGGGCCGGAGCTGTGGGTCCGGCGCGAGAAGAAGGGCGAACCTGTCTTCGCGTCGGCCTTCGAGGGACCCGCGGTGAAGAGTGAGAGGAAGGCCGGGGCGGAAGCCCCGAAGGAGGCGGAGGGGTCGCGCGGTCCGTTCCTTCTCGGGATCGGCGAGATGGGGATCGAGAGGGGCAGGATCCACTACGACGATCTCGCTTTCTCCCGGTCATTTCACACCGTCGTCGGGGATGTCGCGGTCTCCGTGAAGGGCTTCTCGACGGCGCCGGGCAGGGCGGCTGCGCTCGAGTTCGTCGCGAAATCCGATGCCGGCGAGACCCTGAAGAACACGGGTACGGTCTCGCTCGAGCCGTTCGTCCTCGAGGGCGAATTCGCGGTCGGCGGTCTGCAATTGAAGCGCTACCAACAGTTCCTCGATGATCTCGTGAAGTTCGACATCGACGACGGCGTCCTCGACCTGAAGACAAAGTACCGTTTCTCGACCGGGGCGAACGCCAACACTACGCTCACGGGCCTCTCGGCGGAGCTCAAATCCCCGCTTCTCAAGAAGCGCGGCGAGAAGGTGGCGTTCTTCAGGGCGCCGTCCGTCACTCTGGCGAAGACCACCCTCGACCTCGGCAAGCACGACGCCGCTGTCGGCGAGCTCGCGAGCACGGGAGGCGTGCTCGCGGTCGTGCGCGGGAAGGACGGGAACACCGACCTCACGAACCTCATGGCCGGGCCGCCGCCGGGCGCGCCCCGGGAACCGCCGCCGGCGCCCTGGAACCTCGCTCTCGGGAGGCTCGCGCTCGACGGCTACACCGTGAAGGTCGAGGACCGCGCGACGGTACGGCCCGCACGCTACTCGCTCACGAAGTTGGACCTCCTCCTCGAAAAACTGTCCACCGCGCGCGGCGCGAAGGGAATGCTCGCGGCCCGGTTCGGCGTGGACGGGAAGGGCGTCGCCGCGGCGAAGGGTTCGGTCGGGTTTGACCCGATGTCCGCCGACCTGAAGGCCGAATTGAAGGGCCTCCCCCTCGTGCCGCTTCAAGCGTACGTCGTCCAGAATCTCAAGCTCTCGCTCGCGCGCGGCACCCTCTCGGCAACCGGGTCGCTTTTGCTGGGCGAGGGCGCCAACGGCAAGGCCAGGTTCGTCTACTCGGGCAACGCGCTCGTCGCGGGCTTGCTCGCCGTCGATCCGTCCACGAATCTCGACTTCGTCAAGTGGGAGGCATTTTCGGCGAACGGGATGAGGGCGGGATACAACCCGATGTTTCTCGAGCTGTCGCGGCTCGCCCTTTCCGGCCTGGCCTGTGACATCACGATCGAGGCCGACGGCAGGACGAACCTTCAAAAGGTCGTCGGCGCGCCCGCGCCTCGAGGCGACGACGAGGAGCCCGAAGAGAGCCAGGCCGCCCAGGCCGCGCCGTCCCCGGCCGCCCCGCCGGCCGCTCCCGTACCGGCTCCCGCCGCGGCGGTGACTTCGGCCCCGCCCCCCGCGGCTGCCGACGTCGTGCCGATCCGCATCGACACCCTGACGCTCCAGGGAGGCAGGATCGGTCTCGCCGACCACTTCATCCAGCCGAACTACTCCGCGACGCTCGCGGACCTCGCCGGGCGCGTGACCGGCCTCTCCTCGCGGGAAGGCACCGTCGCACAGCTCGACCTGCGCGGCAGCCTCGCGAACCATTCGCCGCTCCAGATCGCCGGCTCGATCAACCCGCTCTCGGCCGCGGCCTTCGCCGACGTCAAGGCCAGCTTCCGCGACATTGACCTGCCCCCGTTCACGCCGTACTCGGGCAAGTACGCCGGCTACACGATCACGCGCGGCGCGCTCACGATGGAGGTGTCGTACAAGCTCCAGAACCGCAAGCTCGCCGCCCGGAACCGTTTTTTCGTCGACCAGTTCGAGTTTGGCGAAGAGGTCGAGAGCAAGGCGGCCACGAAGCTGCCGGTGAAGCTGGCCGTCTCGCTCCTGAAGGACAGGGACGGCGTCATCGATCTCGACCTTCCCATCGAGGGCTCGCTCGATGATCCGAAGTTCCGCATCGGCAAGATCGTCTGGAAGCTCATCGGCAACCTGATCGGCAAGGCCGTCACGGCGCCCTTCGCGCTGCTCGGCAAGCTCTTCGGAGGCGGCGGGCAGGAGCTTTCTTCGGTGGACTTCGCCGAAGGCCGCGACACGCCGGACGAGGCCGCGAAGAAGAAGCTCGACGCGCTCGCGAAGGCCCTGGACAGCAGGCCTGCCCTGAAACTGGAGGCGACGGGACGCTTCTCGGGCGAGAAGGACAGGGAAGGGCTCAAACGGCTCCGTCTCGATCGCAAGGTGAAGGCCCAGAAGCTGGCCGACCTCACGAAGAAGGGAGAGGCGCCCGCGAGCGTGGACGACGTCGCCGTCGGCGAGAACGAGTACGAGGCCTGGCTGAAGAAGGCCTACGGGAAGGAGAAGTTCCCGAAGCCCCGCAATGTCTTCGGCATCGCCAAGGACCTCCCGGCGACCGAGATGGAGAACCTCATGCTGGCGAGCCTGGTTGTGACGGACGACGACCTGAGGCAGCTCGCCCTCTCGCGCGCGAACGCCGTGAAGGACTACCTCACGGGGCCGGGGAAGATCGAGGCTGCCCGCGTCTTCGTCCTCGAGCCAGGCGAGAAGCCCGCCGAGCCCACCGACAAGGCTCGCGCGAGCCGCGTCGACTTTTCGCTCCGGTAGGCGGCCGGACCTCGGGCCGGCCGGGAGACGGCGCCGATCCGGGCTCGACGGGATTTCCGTCGGCCCGATCTCGCATCAACCCAGGCCGAACCGATTGACCGCGAGCTCCATGATCTCGCGGCCTATGGCGAGCGAGGCGGTCGCGGCGGGGGAGGGGGCATTCCGCACGTGGAGGGCGTTCGGGCTCTCGCCGATCGAGAAGTCCTCGACGAGGGTCCCGTCCGACCGAACGGCCTGTGCGCGAACGCCGGAGGGCCCGAAGAGGAGATCTCCCCTCCGGATCTCCGGGACGTAGCGGCGCAACCTTGCAGTAAACGCGCTCTTCGACCAGTCGCGCCAGAGCTCCGCGAGGCCGGTCTTCCAATTCCTGCGGATGAGATGGCGGAAACCGGGAAACGCGAGCGTCTGCGAGAGATCCTCGAGCGAGAGGTCGGATCTCCGGTAGCCCTCGCGCGCGAAGGCGAGGACGGCGTTGGGTCCGGCGCGGACCTCGCCCGCCATCGTGCGGCCGAAGTGAACTCCGAGGAAGGGGAAGCGGGGATCGGGGACCGGATAGAGCAGCCCGCGGACCAGGCGGCGGGCTTCGGGCTTCAACGTGTAGTAGTCCCCGCGGAAGGGAACGATCCGCTCGTCTCCCTCCGCGCCGGTCATCGCGGCCACGCGGTCGGATTGGAGCCCGGCGCAGGAGACGAGCGACCGGCAGGAGAGGTCGCCGGCGCCCGTCTGAACGATCCAGCCGCCGTCGCGACCGGCGATCCCGCGCACCTCGCGCCCCGTCAGGACCGCCCCGCCTCGCAAGCCGATCTCCTCCGAATAGGCCAGCGACACGCGGCGGAAGTCGATGATGCCGGACTTCGGCGACCAGAGGGCCCGGATCCCGGCGGCGTGCGGCTCGATCTCGCGGATGCGCTCCGGACCAATCTCCTCGAGCCCCTCGACTCCGTTGGCCAGGGCGCGGTCGCGGATGGCGGAGAGACGCGGCAGCTCCTCCTCCGATAGCGCGACGACGAGCTTTCCGCAGTGCTCGTAGGGAATGCCGTGCTCGTCGGCGAACTTCTCGAGCGCCGCCTTTCCCTCCCGGCAGAGCCGGGCCTTCTTCGAGCCGGCCGCGTAGTAGAGCCCGGCGTGCAGGACCCCGCTGTTGTGCCCCGTCTGGTGGAAGGCCAGCTCCGGCTCCTTCTCGACCAGCGCGAGCGAGATCCCCGGTCTACGCAACAGGAGCTGGTAGGCGGCGGCGAGCCCCACGATGCCGCCGCCGATGATGATGAGGTCGTATCGGTCCGTCAAAGATCGGCTGGCCGCTATTCGCCGCCCAGCCTCTCATAGAGGGTGTAGAGGGCCTGGGTGCCGTCGTCGCCGCGGCCTTCGGCTTCGAGCGCCACGAGGAGCTGGTGGACGAGCGCGACGCCGGGGAGCGGCAGCTTCTTCTCGAGGGAGGTCTTCAGCACGATCGCGAGGTCCTTCTGCTGGTGCTTGACGGCGAAGGCCGGCTTGAAGTCGCGGTCGATCATCTTCCTGCCGAGGACTTCGAGGGCCCAGGAGTTGGCGGCGCCGGCGGTCAGCGCCTCGTGGAGGGCGGCGAGCGGGAGACCGGCCTTCTTCGCGAAGGCCAGAGCCTCGGAGACCGCCATCAGGTTGACGCCGACAAGGATCTGGTTGGCGGCTTTCCCGAGTTGTCCGGCGCCCGACGGCCCGAGGTGGGTGATCCGTTTGCCCATCGCCTGGAAGACGGGCCGCGCCTTCTCCAGCGCGGCGGCCTCCCCGCCGACGAAAAAGGTGAGCGTCCCCTCGACTGCTCCCTTCTGACCTCCGGACACGGGCGCGTCCAGGAATGCGATGCCGCGCTCCGCCAGCTTCGCCGCGATGCCGCGGGCGGCTTCAGCCGCGATCGTGGAAGTGTCGATGACGATCGCTCCTCGGGCGGCTCCGCTCGCCGTTCCGTGCTCCCCCAAATGGACCTGTTCGACCTCCGGCGAGTCAGGGACGGACGAAACGACGACCTCGCTTGCCCGACCGACCTCCTCAGCGGTTCGCACCGGCCGTACGCCAGAGACCTCGCGCGCGAAGGCCTCCGCTTTCTCGAACCGGCGCGTCATGACCGTCAGAGGGAACCCGGCCCTGGCGAGGTTGCGGGCCATCCCCGTGCCCATAGTCCCCAGGCCAATGAAGCCAATCGACTGTTGCATCATGCGCCTCGCGCCGGGATTATAGGTGCGCAGGCGGCGCGGCGGGGAGCAGCATCAGGCGCGAGGTCGTTTGCGCTCTTCCGCCTCTCGGCCGTCCCCTCGAGCAGGCAGTCCGCTCTCCCGGGGGCGGGCGCGGAGAGAGCGCGGGGGAATCCGAACCAGGACGGCGGCGTCAGAGTGGACCGTAGCCGCCTCTCTCGGCGTGACGAAGAGCTGCGGGGCGGAGCGGGGCGCGACTCTCCGGAAGAGGGGGAGGAAGGCGCTCCAGCCCTGGAGGATCTCTCCGGCGCGCTCGCTCCCGGTGGCATCCCGGTGCGCCTCGATCATCTGCCGCAACTCCGACGCGTCGCCCGCCGCGAGAGTCTGGAGGCCGACCATCTCCGGATTGACACGCTCGCGGAAGTCCCCCGCCTCGTCCAGGACGTAAGCGATCCCTCCCGCCATTCCCGCGCCGAAATTGCGCCCGCAACGGCCGAGAACGGCGACTCGGCCGGCGGTCATGTACTCGCAGCCGTGGTCGCCCACTCCCTCGACGACGGCCAGGGCGCCGCTGTTGCGGACGGCGAAGCGTTCGCCGGCGCTCCCGGCCACGAAGAGACGCCCGCCGGTTGCGCCGTAGAGGACGGCGTTGCCCGCCAGCACCGGGCTCCTCTCGGAGCGGGGCGAAGAACGGCTCGGGAAGATCGCGATCTGTCCCCCGGACATCCCCTTGGCGACGTGGTCGTTGGCTTCTCCCTCGAGCGAAAGCCGCATCTTCTCGACGCAGAACGCGCCGAAGCTCTGACCCGCGGCCCCGTGAAAGCGCAGGACCAGCGTAGGACCTTGCGGTCCTCCCCCGGCGGCGCCGGGGGAGGCAAGCTCGCCCGCGACGCGCGCACCGACGGCTCGATCGGCGTTGGTGATCGAGAAATCGAGCGCGATGGCAACGGCGTCGCCCGGTCTCGCGCGCAGGCGCTCGAGCACGCGCTCGTCGATGTCGGTTCCGGTCCGCGGCGGGTCGTTCGACGGATCGACGCTCCGGCGCGGGCCTTCCGGCAGAGGCGGGCCCGGCACGATCCGCGAGAGATCCACCGTGGAGATCTTGAAGCGCCCTTGCGGCACCCGGCCCCGGAGCCGCTCGGTCGAGCCGACCGCCTCCGCGAGCGTCCGGCAGCCCAGGTGCGCCAGGATCTCCCGCACCTCGCGCGCGACGGCCGTGAAGAAGGCGATGACCATCTCCGGCGTTCCGCGGTACTTCTCGCGCAGGTCCTCCCGCTGCGTCGCGATCCCGGCGGGGCAGGTGTTGGCGTGACACTGCCGGGCCATGACGCAGCCCGCCGAGACCAGGGCCGCCGAGCCGAAGGCGAACTCCTCGGCGCCGAGCAGAGCCGCGACGACCACGTCGCGCCCCGTCTTCAATCCGCCGTCGGTCTGCAGCCGTACGCGCCGGCGCAGACCCGAGGCGACGAGCGCCTGCTGGGCCTCCGCCAGGCCGATCTCCCAGGGGATGCCCGCGTTCTTGATCGATCCCAGCGGAGAGGCCCCCGTCCCGCCGTCGTGCCCGCTGATCAGGATCGAGTCTGCGAAGGCCTTGGCGACCCCCGTCGCGATCGTTCCGATCCCGGAGCTCGCGACGAGCTTTACGCCGACGCGCGCGAGAGGGTTGACGCGTTTGATGTCGTAGATGAGCTCGGCCAGGTCTTCGATCGAATAGATGTCATGGTGCGGCGGTGGTGAGATCAGGATCGTTCCCTCCGGGCAGCGCCGCAGCCGCGCGATGTGCGGGGTCACCTTGTGGCCCGGCAGCTGACCCCCCTCGCCGGGCTTGGAGCCCTGGGCCATCTTGATCTGCAACTCGTCGGCGGAGACCAGGTACTCGGCCGTCACCCCGAAGCGCGCCGAAGCGACCTGCTTGATCCGGTCGTTGGCTGAATCACCGCCGGGCAGCCGCGTCCAGAACCGGGCCGGGTCGGCGCCTCCCTCGCCGCTGTTGCTGCGCGCGCCGATGCGGTTCATCGCGATCGCGAGCGTCTCGTGCGCCTCGGGGCTCAAAGCGCCGATCGACATCGCCGCGGTGGTGAAGCGGGAGAGGATCGCCTCCACCGGCTCGACCTCCTCGGTTCTGATCGCGCCCCCCTCCGGAGGCGCGAACTCGAGCAGGTCGCGCACGGCCAGGGGATCGCGACGGGCAAGGAGGCCCGCGTACACCTCGTAGTCGAGCGGCCGGCCGCTTTCGACCGCGGCGCGCAGTGTCCGGACGACCTGGGGGGAAAAGGCGTGAGCCTCGCCGCCGCGGCGGAAACGATGAAAGCCGCCCTCCTCGAGGACCGGCGCGCTGTCCTCCTTGTAAGCGGCGGCGTGGCGCGAGAGCGTCTCCATCGCGATTTCCTCGAGGCCGATACCGCCGATCGGGGAGCCGGCGCCGGGAAAGAAGTCGCAAACGACCTCTTCGGAGAGGCCGATCGCCTCGAAGAGTGGCGCTCTCTGATACGAGCGCAGCGTCGAGATCCCCATCTTCGAGAGGATCTTCGCGAGCCCCCGCTCGAGAGTGCGCAGGTACCGCTTCACGTCCAGCCCGGCGTCGCCCCCCGGCGCTTCTACGGCCTCGGCGCGGACGACCTCGAGCGCCAGGAAGGGGTTTACGGCGTCCGCTCCGAAGGCGAAAAGTGTAGCGAGCTGGTGCTCGTCGCGCGCCTCGCCCGTCTCGACGACCAGGCTCGCCTTCGGGCGCGCGCCGCGGCGCAGCAGTTCCTGGTGCACCGCGGCGACGGCGATCAAGACCGGCAGCGCGACGCGCCCGGCGTCCACTCGACGATCGGAGAGCACGAGCAGCCATGCTCCTTCCTTCACCGCGTCGACCGCGCGCCGGGTCAGCTCGTCGAGCGCGCGCCGGAATCCGCCCACGCCACGCTCCGCCGGAAAAGTCAACTCGAGCGTGCGCCCTTCTCGCGGCGGCTTTCGCCGAAGGAGGGCGTGCAGCGCGGCCTGGGAGAGCACCGGAGTTTCCAGCCGGATCCGCCCGCTCGGCTCGGGCGTCTCCGAGAGGAGATCTCCTTCGGGTCCCAGAAAAGTGTCGAGCGACATGACGATGCTCTCGCGCAGCGGGTCGATGGGAGGGTTGGTCACCTGCGCGAAGCGCTGCTTGAAGTAGGAGAAGAGGAGTCGCGGCTTGTCGGAGAAGACGGCGAGCGGCGTGTCGTCTCCCATCGAGCCGAGCGGCTCGCGCCCCTCGCCGGACATTGGCGCGAGCACGAGCCGGATCTCCTCCCGCGTGTACCCGAACGCCTTGCAGAGGGCAAGCCGGTCGGCTGCCGGAAGCGACGTCGCGTCCTGCGCCGCGTCGGCGGTCGGGAGCCCCCTTCGGCGGGAGCGAAGCCATTTGCGATACGGGGCCTGCGCGCAGAGACGCGCCCGGATCTCTTCGGCCCCGAAAAGATCTCCGCTCGAGAGGTCCACCGAGACCAGATCGCCGGGGCCGAGACGCCCCCGGTGCGCGACGTTCTGCTCCTCGACCGCGGCGACGCCAGCCTCGGAGGCGAGGAGATACAGGCCGTCCCGGGTCTCGACCGTGCGGGCGGGCCGCAGGCCATTGCGGTCCATCGCGGCGCCGGCGATGAGGCCGTCGGAGAAGACCACGAGCGCCGGCCCGTCCCAGGGCTCCATCAGCCCTGAGTGGTACTCGCAGAAGGCGCGGACGTCGGACGCGAGACCGTGATCGTTCTCCCAGGCGGGAGGCAGCAGCATCGTCATCGCGTGCGGGAGCGATCGGCCCGACCGCAGGAGCAGCTCGGCCGCGTTGTCGAGATTCCCGGAGTCACTCGTCCGTTCTTCGATCAGCGGCAGCAGATCCCGCCGCCTGCGCCGACCCGCCGCGAACGAGGCCTCGCGCGCGCGCATGCGCGCCCGGTTGCCCGCGATCGTGTTGATCTCCCCGTTGTGGGCCAGCAGCCGAAACGGCTGCGCCAGCGCCCAGGAAGGCGACGTGTTGGTGCTGTAGCGCTGGTGGAAGAGCGCGAACGGCGTCTCGTACAGGGGATTCTCCAGGTCCGAATAGAAGGCCGCGAGGTCAACGCCGCGCACGAGGCCCTTGTAGACGAGCGTGCGGTGGGAGAGCGAGACGACGTAGAAGCGGTCTGGCACGAGCGGGCGGAGCCGCCGTTCCATCTCCTTGCGGGCCAGATACAGCCGCCCTTCAAACTGCTCGCCGGAGAGCCCGTCCGGGCGCCCGACGAAGAGCTGCGCGATCGCCGGGCACGAGCCGCGTGCCTTCTCCCCCAGGGCTCGCTCCCGCAGGGGCGGCTTCCTCCAGAAGAGCACTGGCAGGCCGCGCGAGGAGAGCACTCGCGACACCGTCTGGAGGCAGGACCGGCGTTCGCCCTCCCGGCGCGGGAGAAAGAAGAGGCCGGTCGCGAAGAGGCCCGGCTCCGGCAGCTTCTCCCCGCGCCGCGCGAACTCCTCCTCGAGGAGCGCGTGCGGGATCCGGGTCGTCACGCCCGCTCCGTCCCCCGTGCGGCCGTCCGCGTCCACGGCGCCGCGGTGCGACATCCGCGCAAGCGCGGTCAGCGCGAGGGGCAGGACCACACGGTCTCGACCGCCGCGGCGGTCCACGACGAGGCCGACTCCGCAGGCGTCGCGCTCCTTGCCCGGGTCCCACAGACCTCTATTGCCGTCGCTCATCTCCGTGCAGGAGAGAGTCGGACAGGCTGCGTTAGAAGTAAAATAGAATCACTCGATCATTGTTATGAGTTTTTGATATGGATTTGCCGCAGCTGGAGATGTTCCTGGCCGTCGCCGAGGAGGGGAGCTTCACCCGAGCGGGGGAGCGGCTCCACGTCTCTCAGTCCGCCGTCAGCCGGCAGATCGGACTGCTCGAGCGCGAGCTCGGGGGACAGCTCTTCCACCGCGACGGGCGGCGGACCACGCTGACTCACGCGGGAGAGTTGCTCGCTCGAACCGCCTCCAGCCTCTCCCGGCAGGTGCAGGACGTCGCGGAGCAGATCTCCGACGTCCATGAGCTCCGGCGTGGCCGATTGCGCCTGGCCGGCGGAATGAGCGTCTGCACGTACATCCTGCCGCGCCTGCTCAAGCGGTACCGGGCTCTCCACCCCGACGTGGATCTGCGGGTGACCTCCGGGACTTCCGAGGCCATCCTCCGCAAGATCCGCACCCACGAGGTGGATCTGGCACTCCTGACACTTCCGGTTCTCGAGAAGGACATGGACGTCGTCCCGGTCCTCAAGGAGGAGATGGTCGTCGTGGCTCCGCCGGGCCATCCGCTGGTCGCCCGGCCGACAGTGGATCCCCGGGATCTCGGCCGTTATCCGCTGATTCTGTATGAGCTCGGCTCACGGACGCGCGAGGCGATTGAGACCTTTCTGCGGGAGGAAAACGTCCGGTTCGAGGTTGCCATGGAGAATGAGAACGCCGAGATCATCAAGGCGATGGTGGCGAATGGAAACGGGATCACGGTGCTCGCCCACGCGACGGTCGCCTCCGACGTGCGCCACAGGCGGCTTGCCTTCGCGAGACTGCGCGGCCACAAGGTGTACCGCGAGACCGGCTGGGTCTATTTGAAGTCCGACTACGTGCCGCGCGCGGTCAAGGAGATGCTGCGCCTCTTCGAGGAGATGCGGGAAGAGTTCGCCAGCAAGCTTCCCCAGCCGGCGCGCGACCGCGCCGGCTAGCGGTCACTTGACCGAGCCCACCGTGAATCCGGCGATGAAGCGGTCGAGAAAACTGTTGTACAGGACCGCGATGGGGAGCGAGGCGATCAGGCACGCGGCCATGAGCGAGCCCCAGTAATAGACGTCGCCGCGCACCAGGAAGACCGGGACGCCGAGCCCGACCGTTTCGTGGGCCGCCGAGGAAATGAAGGTCAGGGCGTACACGAACTCCTGCGTCACGAGCGTGAACGTGAAGATCACGACTGTCAGGATCCCCGAGACGGAGATCGGGATGACGAGCTTGATGAAGGCCTGGAAGCGGGTCAGGCCGTCCACCATCGCCGCGTCCTCGAGCTCCCGGGGAATGGACTTGAAGAAGCCCATGAGTAGCCAGATCGAGAACGGGATCGTGAAGCTCGGATAGACGACGATGATGGACCAGAGCGAGTCCTGGAGACCCAGCTGCGCGACGATCCGGGAGAGCGGAATGAAGAGGAGCGTCGGCGGGACGAGGTACGTCAGGAAGATCGCGATGCCGACGCGCCCGCCCCAGCGGCCCGTCAGCCTGGCCAGCGCGTAGGCGGCCGGCAGGGCGAGGAGAAGCGTGATCGCGACGACGAAGATCCCGGCGAAGAGCGTGTTGCCGAGCCAGCGGAGGAAGAGGGTCTCGTTGAACAGGAGCTTCAGGTGCTCGAGAGTCGGCTTCTGGTTGAATATGAATGGGTTGTTCTTCAGGTTGTAGAGGTCGGGCCCCCGCTTGAAGCTGGTGATGAACATCCAGTAGAAGGGGAACCCGAGCAGGATCGAGAAGACGGCGAGCACCGTCCAGTGGACGACCTCCCCGAACCTCTGCCGCGCGCGGATCCCGAGTCTCACGTGACTTCCGCCCGGTGCGCGGTACGGAGCATGAGCCACGCGACGACGGCGAGAACGGGGACGAGGAAGAGGGAGATCGCCGCCCCTTCCGCGAGGTCGCTCCCGAGGATCCCCGTGAAGAACGCGAGCGAGGGGAGCACCTGGGTCGTGTCGTAGGGCCCGCCGCGCGTCAGGATGTAGACGACCGTCATGTCCGTGAACGTGAAGATCACACCGAAGAGCACGGCCACGTTGATGATCGGCAGCATCATCGGGAGCTCGATCTGAAAAAGGCGCCGGAAGAAACGCGCCCCGTCCACCGCCGCCGCCTCCGGGATGTCCTTGGGGATCGCCGTCCATCCCGCCAGGATGATCACGGTCGCGAAGGGGAGCATGTGCCAGGTGTGGACGAGGATGACCGACATCATCGCCAGGGTCGGCTGCCCGAGCCACATCGGCGGATTGAACTCGTTGGCGAGGTGCATCCGGATGAGCACCCAGTTGATGACGCTGTAGAGAGAATCGAGGATCCACTTCCAGCCGATCGAGCCGATGGACACGGGAGCGACCCACGGCAGCAGGATGATGAACCGCACGAAGCGGCGGCCGGGGAAGGCGTTTTTCAGGGCTATCGCGAGGATGTTCGCGCCGATCAGGACGAGGATCTGGGAGCAGATCGTGAACACGAAGGAGTTGCGCAGGGCGCGCAGGAAGGCGGGGCTCTGGAGGACCGACTTGAAGTTCGCCAGCCCCACGAAGTGGTAGCCGACGCTCCCGACCTTGACGTCCCCGACGGCGTAGAAGAACGCGAGGACGAAGGGAACGCCGACAAGCGCGACGACGTAGAGGATGGCCGGCAGAAACATGGCCGGTCCGAGCCATCGCTGCCGTCCGAGCGCGCTCATCCGGGGGGGCTCGGGGGACCGCCGGGTCCCCCGCCTGAATCGGGGGGGCTCGGGGGACCGCCGGCTTCCCCGCCTGAATCGGAGGGGCTCGGGGGACCGCCGGCTTCCCCGCCTGAATTCAGAGGGACAGCCGCCGTGCGTGTCCCCTTTTCCCGGTCGAAGAACTTCAGCTCCTGCTCGCGGACGGCGAAGGCGTGCAGGCTGCCGCTCTCGAACCGGGCTCCGTGAGTGGAGGACATCCGCGAGATCACCCTTTTTCCGTCGAACGGTCCGCCCTCGATGCCGCCATAGAGGATCCGTTCGGCTCCGAGGTACTCTTCGTGGCTGACCCGGAAGCGAAGCGGCAGATACGGCCCGCCCCCGCGGTCGTCCAGGCGGAGATCCTCCGGGACGGCCGTGTCGCCGGCCAGATGCGTGACCGGGAAGAAGTGCTCGGGGCGGAAGCCGACGATGACGTTCCCGTGCTCGGCGAGGTTCATCGGGGGGGAGCCCAGGAACGTGGCGACAAACGTGTCCGCCGGGTCGTCGTACACCTCGGCTGGAGTCCCGATCTGGCGGACGGACCCCTTGTTCATCACGACCACGCGGTCTCCCATGGCCATTGCCTCGACCTGGTCGTGCGTGACGTAGATCGTCGTCGTGGCGACGCGTTTCTGGAACTGCTCGAGCTCCGTGCGTGCGGAAGCTCGGAGCTTGGCGTCGAGATTGGAAAGCGGCTCGTCGAGCAGGAAGAGCTCCGGCTCACGCACGATCGCGCGCGCGAGCGCCACCCGCTGGCGCTCTCCGCCGGAGAGCTCGCGGGGCTTGCGCGCGAGGAGGTGCCCGATCCCGAGCAGTCCCGCCGCCCATTCGACTTTCTTCTGCCGCTCCGCCGCCGGGGTCCCCTGCGCCTTGAGCGGAAACGAGATGTTCCCGAGGACGGTCAAATGCGGGTACAAAGCGTAGCTCTGGAAGACCATCGCGATCCGGCGCTCGCGCGGCGTCAGGTCGTTGACCACGCGGCCGCCGATCAGGATTTCGCCCGAGGTCGGCTCCTCGAGCCCCGCGACCATCCGGAGGAGCGTCGTCTTGCCGGAGCCCGAGGGGCCGAGGAGGACGAGAAACTCCCCCTCGCGGCTCTCGAGGTCCACGTCCACGACGGCGCCGGGATCCCCTTTCTTGAAGAGCTTGGTCAGCTTTCGCGTCTGGACGATCGCCATTCTCAGCTCGCTCCGGAGTCCCGGGTCATTGACGCGTCGAGGGATCCGTTCCGCAAGAACTGAAAGTCGGAGGATAGGTCCCTCGCCCGGCTCGGGACGAGAGGGGTATCGAACAGAAATTTCGTCACGGAAGGGAAAATATCAAGAGGGCACCCCGCCATGCGCCGGCGGGGTGCCCGTGGATGGTTCGGGATTAACTTACTTCCACTTGTCGAAAATGCGCCGAATCTCCTTGTCGGCGGCGGCCATGGCCTCCTCGGGCGTGGACTCGTCGCGGGCCGCCTTCGCGAACATCGTCGGGATCACGAAGGTGTTGAAGACTTCGTCGATTCCCGCGGTGGCGAAGCCCGGGTAACCCACGTTCGTCGCCCACTCGAGAACGTTGCCGAGGACCTTGTATTTATCGGGCGGCACGCCTTTCGGGTCGTTGGCGAGCAGGGTCTTGATGTCCGGCACCGTGCTCGGGAAACAGGGGAAATTGTAGAACTCGCTGGCTTTGAAGGCGGACCCGAAGTTGTCGATGTAGTCGACCAGGAACTGCTTGGCGCCTTCCTTGTTCTCGGCGAAGTCCCAGACCGCGTAGCAGTCCATCACGTGCTCGGCCGCGAGCCGGTGGACGGGGCCCTTCAAGGCCGGAGCGACCATGATCGCCTTCGACATCTCGGGATTGTCTTTCTCGGCCGAGCGCGTCACCGAGATCGCGTTGCAGACGAAGGACAGCTTGCCGGCGAGGATACCGCGGTTGTTCGACGACGGGTCCCAGGTGAAGACTTCCGGGGTCATGGTCTCCTTGAACAGGGCGCGCACGTACTTGATGGCCTCGAGCGTGTTCTTCGAGCTGATCGTGACGCTGCCCTTCTCGTCCTGCTCGCTGGCGCCGAAGGACCAGAGCACGGCGCGCATGGCCATGTTCGTGTCGAGCTCCTGCGAGAGCCCGACCCCGACGGGGTTGCCGAACTGGTCCTTGATCTTCTTGCCGCCGACGCGCAGGTCTTCCCAGGTGTCCGGCCCGTTGGGGAACCCGACCTTCTCCCAGAGGTCCCTGCGGTAGTTGCCGGGGTCCGGCACATAGGAATCCGAGAAGGCGAAGTACTTTTTGGTCTTCGGGTTATAGGTGGACTTGTGCGCGAGGTCGATCTTCTTGCCGTGCTTCTTCTCGACGGCCGCGTAGACCTCGCCGTGGTCGATGACCTGCTTCTCGTAGGCCGCGGGCGGCGAAAGGAACATGAAGAGATCGTGCCCCTTCTTCGCGGCGACTTCTGCGGCGGCGCGCGCGTTGATCTCGCCGATCGCGATGTGATCCACGACGACGTTGGTGTTGTTCTTCTGTCCCCATTCCTTGGTGTACGTGTTGTCGAACCACTTGTCGTAGCCCGGCACGAAGTGGCTCCACTGGACGATCTTCAGGGTCTTCTGCTGCGCAGCCGCCCGGGCGGGAAAGAGAAAATTCGCGCCGACGCCGGTGGCGATGGCCCCCGCGCCCGTGAGTCTGGCAAATTCCCGGCGAGTCAGCCCGCGATGTGTCTTCTTCGACATGGCTCCTCCTCACTCTGCCCGGCGGCTGCCGCGCGGGCTGCTTTCGCTCTTGCTGCGGCGCGCGGCCGGCCGGGACACAACAACCTTAGAAGTAAAGGAACTGAAGCTGGACGACAAAATGGTTCGTGTTCTTCGTGAGCGCCGTTGCGGGCGCCTTCACGTTCGGGACGATCTTTTCCCACGCCGCCGTGATCTTGAGATTCTGTTGCGCGACGTAATAGTTGAAGCCGCCCATGTAGCGGCGGACGTTCTTGGTCTGCTGCGTCGTGTCCTTGAATTCCCGCGCTTCGAAGCGGAGGAAGGGCTGCAGCGCGAGATCGACGAAATAGAAGCCCAGGTCCGTGAAGACCTCCTCCTGCTGCTGCAGGCCGGGGATCAGGCAGTTCGTCTGCACGATTCCCGCCGCGTTGGCGCGGCAGCCGCCGTCGTAATGGATGTAGTCCACGTGCGCCGTCACGGCGTTCTGTCCCTTGGCGGCATCGGTCGGGCCGATCGGCCAGTCAATCATGAAGTCCCCGCCATAGCCCTCCCACCCCTTGCCGGCGGGTAGCGTGGTCGTCGCCTTGGACGTGAAGCCGCCCTGCGTGTCGTAGCCGCCGCCGATCGCGAGGATCTTCTTCTTCCCGAGGTTCGTTCCGACGGGGACGTAGCCCTTTTCCGTGTCGAAGAAGTTGTAGACCATCCTCCCGACGAAGCGCGGCGGATTGCGCGAGCTCGCGCCCCCGGCGTTCGCCGGCGCGCGGAACCCGTCGAACACGCCCGCCCGGATCTCGAGGTGATCGCCCGCGAGATAGCTCTTGAACTGGAACCCGAGGTCGCGCCCGGCATCGCCTTGCAGGCCGTTCCCTGCTCCGGCGTCCTGCAGGAACGTCCACGTGCCGCCGTCCAGAGCCAGGTGGCTCGACGTGCTCTGGAGCGCGTTGCGCGTGAAGGGCACGAGCATCTTACCGGCGTCCAGGATGAACTGATCGTTGCCGAACACCTTCCATTCGCCGAACGCGTCCTGAACGAGGAACCCGACGGCCAGGTCTTTTGGAGCGTTTCCCAGCCGCCCGTTGTCGGTCTGGAAGAAGAAGCTCACATTCTTGGCCAGGTTGCCCGCCAGGAGGAACCGGACGCGGCGGAGGAAGAAATTCTGGGAGTAGCCCTCGCTGATTGGATCCTGGTTATAGTCCGCCCACGCTTGGAGCTGGAACCCGAGCCGGAAGTTCACGGTGTCGTTGACCTTGACGACCACCTGGGCGCGGGCCGGGTCCGGCAGCAAGGCGAGCGCGAGACCCGCCGCGAGGGCAAAACCGAAGGGGCGTCTCAACCTGGGTAACATTGTTTCCTCCTTGTTATGCGACTGCCACTGCAGCCGACTGCATCTTTGCTCATGAGGTTTCCGAGGAGGCCGGCGCTGGAAGCCTGGCGCGGAGCCCCGGGGTCTGGCCTCCGGGAAGCTCGCCGCCAAGGGGACAGGGGTTGGGCGTCGTTCATTCGAGTTAGCTGGGAGAAAGTCTTTCAGAGTTTGCGGCGATGTCAAGAGCATTTGACCCCAGGTTCAAGAAAGATCGGACGGCCGGCGCACCGCCGGAAGGACGACCCCTCTGGTTTCGCGCGATCCGGGGGATGACCGGGGGCCGAAGCGGCGATCGCGGGGTCTCGGATGACCTCAGATCGGAGTGGCGACAGGCGTTCATTTCTCCCGATCGAGGCTCATCGAGGCATGGCCTCCTCCGGCAGACTTTATTTCGGGAACCGGCAACGGGAGTTGACCAGGAGCGGTACAATAGGCGAGAGTGCATCTCCCCGATAGCGTTCTGGACGGCCAGACTCTCGGCCGACTTGATCGCTGGCGGAAGGCGCGGGCTCTGTTCCTGCGGGCCGACGGGCCCGAGGCGGAACGCGCCGTTTCGCTTGCGGTCGGCCGGGCGTGGGCGCGTGCGCAGGTCTACGGCCGCGCCCGCCGGCTCCTGATGGAGCGCAGCGTCGAGAACGTCCTCTCGCACTTGGAGTCGAGCCTCGGCGTCCTCGCCGAGAAGGTCCGCGTCGCTCCGGAGGATCCCGCGCAGACGAAGTGGGACGCGCTCGGCAACCTGACGTCATTGCCGGCGGCGGGAGTCCAGGTACGCTCGCTCTGGCTGCTCGACGTGCTGCGGTCCGACGGCCTCTTCGTCATATTCCAGCCGATCTTCGATCTGCGCTCGGGCGAGGCTTTCGGCTACGAGGCCCTCCTGCGAGCCCGGCTGCCGGACGGCGTCTGCCGCACCGCCGCCGAGATCTTCCCCGCGGCGCGGGCGTTGCGCATCGAGCGCGCGTTCGAACGTCTCTCCTGGACGCGGGCGCTCGAAGCCGCCGGACGGCTGCCGGGAGAATCGGTCCTGTTCCTGAACGTAAACCCGCAGCTCGTGCTGACCTCCGAAGGCGAGCTCTCCATCCTCGGCGCCGAGGCCGAGCGGGTCCAGTTTCCCTACGGTCGCCTCGCCCTCGACCTGGTCGACGTCGAGAAGGTCGAATCGCTCGGCAGCCTGCGGACCGCCCTCGAAACGGCGCACGACCTCGGCGTGGGCATCGTGCTCGACGACATCACGTCGGGCTACGGGACTCTCCGCTGCTGTCTCGAGCTCGCCCCGCGCTGGATCAAGGTGGACAGCGCCATCACGCGCGGGATCGGACGAGATCGCCGGCGCCGCGACGTGCTGAAGATGCTGGCGCGCGTCGCGCGCGATCTCTCCGTCGCGCTCATCGCCGAGGGGGTCGAATCCTCGGAGGACCTGGACGTCTGCTTCTCCGAGCGCGTTTTCGCAGCGCAGGGTTATTTTCTCGCCCGGCCGGACGAAGCGCCGGGGCAGGCTTCTCCCGAGTTCTCCGAGTGGCTCTCCGCCCGCCGTGTGCCCGCGAGCGTGCCGCTCCCGTCGCCGGAGACGGGCACGGAGGACACGCCGTCCGCGACGGAGGCGGAATCGCCGGCGCCGGAGACGGTCGCCCCCGCCGACTCCGAGGCCGGATGAGCGGCGAGACTCCGGAGCGCGCGTTGCTCGGGTCGGTCCGCCTCGACGTCTGGCTCGACGTCGCGTGTCTTCTCCCGACGCGCTCGCGGGCCAAGGCGGCCTGCGAGGGAGGCAAGGTCTCGGTGAACGGGGCGCGGGCCAAGGCGCACCGGGAAATACGGCCGGGTGATAGCGTCGCGATCACGATGAGGCAGGGGAGCCAGCGCGAGCTCCTCGTCCGGGGGCTGGCCGAGCGCTCCATCCCGAAGGCGCAGGCGCGTAATCTCTACGAGGACGTCACGCCGCCCGTTCCGGCGGAGATCGCCGAAGCCCGGCGGCTCGACCGCCTGCTCGCGCCGAGGGAAGACGCCGGGAAGCCCGACAAAAGGGAGAGGCGAGACAGGATCCGACAGAAGGGGCGCTAGCACGTTCGGCTTCGCTCTGCGAAGCCTCCCGCGGCGCGAGCCTTCTCCCTCGGTGACTTCGGACTGCCCACCGTTTGTCAAGGGAGTATTTGGTGTCATGCGGCGATGGGGTTGGGGGCGTGAGCCCGGGTTTCGTCAGAGAGGGTTTGGTCACGGAGCATGGCAACGAGCAGGGCGAGGAGGCGGTCGGCGACGCCG
>Ga0209009_1000061_pt1 | contig 47373 bp, 39 predicted proteins | sample BlaSpr_A8_OM3_M2_FD_187979 | JGI IMG/M metagenome (GOLD analysis project Ga0209009, IMG submission 187979) | Forest soil microbial communities from Thunder Bay, Ontario, Canada - Black Spruce, Ontario site 2_A8_OM3_M2 (SPAdes) (version 2) | ecosystem: Environmental > Terrestrial > Soil > Boreal... | reverse complement strand
CCCGGCCGCTGGATCGTGAAAAGTGTGCCTCCTGAGTTGATCGTGTAATCTCGACCCGGTTACCGGTGACCGTAGTAAGTCCAGAGGATAGGGCGACTACGCTCTTGCCGTAACCGTAGCCGCGCAATTTCAGGACAGCCTCTTTGTCCTCGCCTTGTGAAGATTTCAGCCGCACTTCGGCGGCACTGAATTGGGCAGTCAGATTCTGTGCGGGATTCTTTGCCAGATAGACTTCCGGGCGTTGTTTGATTGCAAAAGTAGAACTCCTTCGTGACTGGGGCGCGGGCGCCAAGTCATAGTTAGACGCCTCGATTGACGCACGTAATCGGTCGAAGATCCCCTCCCCCATGAGGTAATCGACAGCTGCCTTGCCCTGCAAAGTTGTCGCTTGCTGAAGAATTGGCCTGAATTGACGCTTTGCCGGCGCTTGGCGTTTAGTAAAAACTCCACTGCTAAATACTCCACTGAGGATCGTAGCCAGAGCAGCAAGCAACCAAAAGCAATGAGCGAGATCTTGGCGCGCCAACCTAAGTTGTGATTCAAGGTAGGCTAACATGTCATGATGGGGGCTATTTGACACAATATGTTAGATTGGAAGATAAGTCGTCACGCCAACGCAGAATTTGTTAATATGGGACCGTCGGCAGAACGCTCATTTTCCCACAGGCCCGAAGACAGTGTCAACATAAAATAGGGCTCTGTGCGTCGGATTGCGCGTGTTTGAGCAGTCTGTTTCTGAACACGGAAGGCAACAAAAACCGGACCGATACCAATCAACTCCCATTCGCTTCTTTTGCACAGCGGCATGATTTAACGGAATCGACATAAACCACAGACGGAAATAGGGATATGTCCGTTTCTACGACGAGTCGGGGGCGGTTGAACGAGCCGAAACTGCAAATGAAATCATCCAAAAGTTAAGAGTCGGAAGCCCGCCGGCGATGGGCCGCATCGTCTCTGGGCGGATTTGTCCGCATCGCAGGTTATCCGACTTGCTGCTGAAATGAGTCTTTGGTTTCGAGAACAAACCGAGTATCGCTTGATTCGAAGACTGCCGGTCGAACGTGACGCCTAAAATCTGCGCTTCCAGATCTTGGCCTGTTCGCCAGGTGGCCCAGACACGAGACTCCGGACTAATACACCGGAGCTTTAGCTAAATTAGAGGAAATTGGCTGCAGAGTGTCAGATTGCCTACGCGTCGGCCCGGGACGTCCAATGTGGAAACCATTTTTGTCCTCAAATCCTTCTGGGGCTCTCCCGAGTTCGCGGCAGGCCACCGCTAAGCCAAGCAGAACGGAAACTGCCAGTGCAGCTGGGATGAGCATACCGTTCGGATTAGCACCATATGTGCCGTAATTCCCTTTTTTCCGCATAACAGCCCGCTATGGCGCAACTTGCGTCCAAGTTGGCCGGTCTAGAGATTCAGTCCCCGGTTGACGACGCCATTGGCTAGCGCTAATGCCGTCAATCATCAACGACGCGCGGTCAGAGGCTGGATTATCTCACCAAATTCACTTTCACGTTTGATGCGCCGACGCGTCCGGATATCCACGTCGGCGACGATTGGCTGAGAGATTAGCGTTTCGCCGGAAGAATTTTTGGCATCGAAATTTCAGTTTCAACTGAGCGGCCGAGAAACTCCAGCAGCACCTTGACTCGCTGCTTGGCGGACAGAACCCGCGTAACCACAACTTCGAGCCCCTGGAATGGACCCTCCGCAATGTGAACCGATTGGCCACTTTGGATCTCCGGATCAATCGTCACGACCTCTTCATCGCCAGCCTTTTCCTGCAAAGCTGCGATCAAGATCGGATCGATGGTTGCCAGATAATCGCCAAAATGAACTATGCCGTTGACGCCGGATGCATGTTCGACGGCTCGATGCATCGAAGAGTAAACAAATTCCGCGAATAGATACCCTGGAAACATCGGTTCCACGAACCAGACGGCTCCGCGGCGGGTAGCTTTGCGGAAACGGACTCGCGGCGAGAAACAGCCGATCTCAAATTGCCGGCGGAGACCGGCAGCGGCGATATGTTCATGCTTTGGGTGTGCCCGAAGACAGAACCACACTGGCACGTCGATAGCGGCGAGTTCGGAACGCGAATGAGTCATGAGAAAACGGGGAAGACTCAGACATCCTAGTGAGCCCGATCCATTTTGCAAGGCGGCGCCGTCGATTCCCGCTCCACTCTCGAACATTTTCATTTTGATTCGTCCACAAAAAAGCCGGGCGGGGTTTTTGCCCCGCCCGGCGAATCGTCGATCTAGGAAAACCCGATCTACACCCTTTCGTTATGCGCTACGGCGTCGGAGCACTCGTCGGAATCCTTCGATTCCAGTCAGCGCAACGCCCAACAGGGCGACCGCAGAACCGCCATCGGGAACAGTCGTCGAAACAAAGGTAAAGTTTGCACCATAGTTAAAACCCGACCCGGATCCATTCATCGACCACGTTCCCCCGATGTGCGCGCCTGAGTTAACTTGCACGTAGCCCACGCCGCTTGCAGCAATCGAACCACTGCGCGTCGCCGCATTGTTCAAACTGGACAGCGTAAAGCTATAAGTATTACCGCCGCTCACGAACGACCACTGGGTTTCAGGACAACTGGTGCAACTGGCGAGAGCGCCGTCACCGGTGAACGAATACGACGTCATCGTCGTCGCTGAGCCGCTTGTGCCAGCAAAAATGCCGCTACCAGCAAAAACGCTCCAGCCGCTTGAGAAGCTGACGGTAGTGGGTGAAGATATAGAGGAATCACCAGTTGCGCTGGCTGATCCTCCCGCAAAAGAAATACTGTCCGCATACGCCTGTTGGCTAAACAGCGCGCAGCTCACAGCGACTGCGGCGAGTAATGTTAGGGTTGTCTTTTTCATAGTTATTTTTTTGTTTTTTAGGGTTGTTGTTGTTATCGGAGCGTTCCTTTGAACGAGCGATTTTTTCATTTCGATTGAAGAATTAGCACATGTGATGCCACGGGAGCAGTGATTCGCATAACTATCTAATAAACAGGAACTTATGAGTATCCAATGTTTTTTGTCAATCTGAAGAAACCGTAAAGATTTCCGACGAAATCCTGCCCATCTTGCCCAATTAAGCGGTGATAGGCGAAATATATGGCTAAAATGGCTGCAACCTGCCGGGCCTGACCTGCCCACAAACTTCGCATGGGAAGAGTTGTGCACCTTAGTTGCCGGTTTGGACGGCGAGGCGTTTCTTTGCTTCCTCCGCCAGAGGATCCTTAAGCCCAGCAGCCAATGCCCGGGCCAATGTTTGTCGGCCCTTCATTTCCTGGTGTGAGGCGAACTGCGCTATGCCGAGGTAATAAAGGTCATCGGCCCCCAATGGCTGGATTCGGGCGCTTTCCTCGAATAGCTGCGCAGCGTAGGAGAAATCGTTTCGTTTAAAGCTAAGTTGCGCCAGGGTGCGGGTCAGCTCGGGATCGTTGGTGAGGGTCTTCCGAGCCTTCATAGCCAGATCGTATGCTTTCGACAATCCTTCGGGATTGTTCTTGTAAATAGCCGCTAACCGCTTCTGCGCAGGGGCAAAATCCGGGTATTTTTGCAAGACTTTTAGGTAAATATCAGTTGCCGATTTTTCATCATTTTGCTGAAGCCTTATCGCGGCTTTGGCCATGAGGGCCGGGACATCGTCGGGGTCGGCACTTAACCGTTTCTGAACTCCAGGCTCAGCGGCTACCGCAGCAGCGGACGGCTCCTCAAGTGCGGTTAACGCGAGAAACTGTTGGGCTTCCTGCGCTCGTTCTCCAGTTGGGTTTGCGCTGAAGTAGCGCTGCATCGTTTCGCGAGACTCAGGCACCTTGCCGATTGCGTAAGCAGATAGGGCGAGATCGTGGAGCGCGATCTGATCTTTGGCCCCATTTCGCGCGCTTTCCTGTAACAGGCTATAGGCCCAACTATAGTTTCCGACTTGCAACGCAACGTGACCAATTGCCGCCGTCGCCTCCGGGTCGTTAGGAGACAAGTCTCTCGCTTTTTTCGCGAACTCCAACGCCTGATCGCGTTTGCCAAGAGGTCCACCGTAGAGTTGCGCAAGCTTTAGAACAGCCGTCGGGAGCCTCGGATTAAGCTTAATTACCTGATCGTACGATGCGGCCGCCTTGTCATACTGACGAACCTTTTCGTAGGCATCGGCAAGCGTTAACAAGAGAACCACGTCGTTTGGTTGCTCGCGTACTGATGCTTCCAACTGAGCGACTGACTGCCCGGATTTGTTACTTGTCGTCGCTTGCAACAATCCTAGTCTACGGCGGGCTTCGTCTTTCTCAGAGAACTCCGCATTGGTCTGAACCGCTTTCTCCAGCGCAAGACGCGCCGAATCTAACTTGCCCATCATGTAATTGATCATCCCAAGATGGAATTGAATCTCGGGATTCGCCGGAAACTTGGCGGCGCTATCTGTGGCGAGTGGCAACGCCTCCTGATAATCGCCGCGCTTGTAAAGAATCCAACCAAGGGTGTCAGCGACCCGTCCGTTGTTGGGCTCGAGATTATGGGCTTCCTGCGCCATCTCAAAGCCTTTGTCGAGCTGATCCAATCGTTCGGCATAAAGGTAAGCCAGATTGTTCAAGGCGAGAACGGAGTTTGGGACGAGCGTCAGAGCTTTCTGATAAGCATCACGCGCTCTGTTGTAATCTTTCATCTGCTCAAACACCAGCCCAGCCATCAAAACCGGACGTGGATCCTTCGGATCCTTGTCCATTTCAGCTTTTAGCTGTGTAATAGCCTCCGGTAATTTGTTTTCCGCAATGTAAAGCGACACAAGCGCTTCATAGGCCGGCGCGAAATTAGCATTAAGTTGGACGGCCTTTTGCAGCGCAGCCTCGGCGCGAATAAGATCATGCTGAGGGCCAGGTGCGAAATAGAGTTCGCCCTGCAAAAAAGATGCCCCAGCGGTATTCGGATGCTTTTGGGACTGTTGCTCGACCAACTGAGCCGCAGCGTCATACCGTTTCTCAGCGAAGTCCAATCCCAACAACTGATCGACGGCATTCAAGTTATCCGGCGCAAGCTCGGAAGCTTTTTCAAATGCCTGGCGTGCTTCCTCGTTTTTGTTTTGCTGCCGGAGCATTGCGCCGTAAGAGAAGTAGGCGTCCGCTGACTCAGGGACCTTATTGATCTCTTCGCGAATCGTTGCTATGGCATCATCCTGGCGCCCTAGGCTACGATAAACATTTGCCAATGTCGCCCGAGCCTGGGCAAGGTCGGGACGTTTTTTCAACAGTTCCTCCAAAGGTTCGACGACATTCTGTGCTTTGCCGGATCGCAAGCTTATATCAGCTAGTAACAGAACGGCCTCCGCGTAATCAGGCTTGATCGAGATTGCTTGTTGGAGCGCGGTCTCCGCTTGGGGAAGATTGTTGCTCGCCACATAGGTCCGAGCCAGCGTGTACTTGATCACCGGATTATCCGGATATTTGTTGTTGATTTCATCCGCCAGGAACGTGGCCTTAGCGAAATCGCCTTTCGCCATCCAGATCTGCGCCTCGAGCAGTTTAGCATCAGGATCATCGGGGTTACGGCTAAACAGATTTTCCAAATACGAGAGCGCCTTATCATAGTCGGCCCGGGTGACGGCAAGCTTCGCGAGATCTTGCCAGACGGGAAGGTAATCGGGCGTTTCTTTGGCAATCTGCTCGAGGGCCGTGTTAGCCTCTGTTAGATGATTGTTTGCTGCCTCGAATTCAGCGTACCTAATTCGCTCCTCAGATCGTGGCAGTGCCAGCTCAGAAGCCGTTTTTAATTCCTGACCAGCGTGATCTGGATTGCCACGGATTTGATAAGTATAGCCAAGAGCCAAATGCGCTCGAGCAGATTTGGGTTCCGTGCGGACTGCCTGTTGGAGCTCATCGGCCTCGGTGCTCATCTCACCTTTTGTTGCAGCCAGCCTTGCCTTTGCCAGATGAAATGCGGCCGTGTTTTTGTCAGGGAATTTCTCGAGCTGTTGCTCAGTACCGGCAACTTCGTCCTTGCTACTAGCGTCGGCCAAAGTCACGATCGCACTCAAATTTCCGGGATCCCGCTGCAAAACCGCCATTGCCTCTTTTCTCGCTTCCGATAGGTTCCCAAGTGCCATTAAGGCAATCGCGAGCTGCGTCCGGGCCTCGACATTCTCAGGGGCGAGCTCCTTAACCTTGAGAAGAAACGGCGCTGCCCGAAGTGGCGCACCTTCTTTCATCCAAATGAAACCAATTTGCTGGAAGGCCTTCGGGTTCTGCTCTAACCGCAGCAAATTAAGGTATTCAATCTTAGCTTTCTCATACTCGCCCGATTGAAAATATTGGTCGGCACGTGACTCGATGCGATTTTTCTTAATTGCGCGTGAGCAACCCGAAAATAGCGCGCACGCAAGTAAGAGAACCGCGAGTTTTAGAACGAATGGATAACGCATAAATGGGTTAGCGTTGGAGCAGACGACGTTACTCCCCAGAAAAAAAGATTCAAGCGAGCGGCATTTAGAAACACCTCGTCGCAAGGCGGATCTGTCGCCGAAGGGTTTGTCGATCTTTACGGCCGTTTCGGACTCAAGTTACCGAGCGGGAACTCTGTGCTTGCTGAAAGACGAACAGTCCGACCAAGCTCAGACTCACAAGAACAATTGAAGAACCTGTGTCGGGTACTCCGTCGACATTGGCGCCGGAGACGATTTGAATTTGCTCGCCTCCGATCAATTCGCCTACCACGTTGCCCGGTGATATATTAATAGCGGCGTTCGGGGATAGGATGACTCCGTAAAGCATTGCTGTATTGCCACCGCCCGAAAACTGCACGCTGGTTGTTCCCGTTATATTAAACAAAACATCGGACGAGCTCAGCCCGCTTGCCAGAAAAACACCGTCGGGACCATGTAAAGCTAATCCACCTGAGATGTTAAACACATACGAACCGCCCGCTGCTAGGGTTATATCCGCACCATTAGCAACATTGAAGCTAGTCAGGTTGTAAACTCCCGGTTGCAAAGTCATGTTAGAACTAGCGTTGATTGAAGTGAAACCGATGCCACCGCCTGAGGAAGCCAAGGCCTTAGCAGCCGCTGCTGCTGCGAGCGCGTCGTTAGTCGCCTGAGTCAGCAGGGCTTGGTTCGTCGTGACCGACCCAGTTATATAGGAAGTGCCAGTTGTAGTTTCTGAGGCGCCTGTCCCGAGGACAACATTGCCGTGTATAAACGTGTCGCCGGTAAGCTGTAAATTCCCGTTTTGATTGACACCAACATTGCCGGTGATTCCGTTGGCCGGACCGCCTGCGTTAAGGCCGATCACCTGTCCCGTTCCAATTTCTAAAACAGTCCAGTTTTGGGGCCCAGCAGTCCCCAAACTTATCGGAAGCGCCATCGACAATCCGGTACTAAAAAAGAAACCGCTGATCGCAGTGAGGGTAACTAAGGCCTTTTTCATAAATTGGTAAGTATAAGTAGTCGGCGGCCAGCCGGCATTTCGGTTGCCAGCCAGAATTTGGTTATCTGTAAAAGCAGATCGAGTGCCAATCCTTTATTTAATTATGTAAGTGCTTGAACCAACTATAGTTGTGAAATGGCAGCAGATGCTCGAAATGGAGAAAAGTGTAAGGAATTCCGACACTCTGCCTCACTTTGACTGCTGCTCCGCTAACCGCTGTTTCGCCAGCGTTGCCAGCGGTTCCTGCAGACCACCTTTCAATGCCCGCGCGAGTGTGTCTTGCCCGCCCGTCGCGTCACCGATTTGAATTTGCGCCATTCCCAGATAGTAGAGGCTCCTTCCGCCCAGCGGACCATGCCGAGCACTTTCATGAAAGCATTCGATGGCGTAAGGATAGTTCTGTTGCTTGTAACTGATTTCGCCCAATATGTTCGCCAGTTCTCCGTCGTCGGGAAGGGCGTTCCTGGCTTTCAAGGCGAGACTGTATGCCTGATCAATCTGGGCGGAATCGTCCCTGTATAATTCTGCGAGATATTTTTGGGCGAGCGCAAAGTCAGGATATCGACGCAGGATATCTGAGTAAGTACTAATGGCAGATTTCGTATCGCCGTGCTGAGTTTGTAGTTTGGCTCTTGCTAAAAGTGCCGGAACAAAGGTCGGCTCGGCTGACAGGATCTTCTGAACCTCCTGTTCGACTGCGGGGAGATACTCCGGTTTTTCCTCTAATTCTGTCATCGCCATGAACGAGTTCACCTCCCCGGCCAGCTTTGAATCGATATGTAAAGTAAGCACGCGTTTCATGAGTCGCCGAGATTCAGGCACCTTGGATAACATGTAGGCACTCCATGCATAGGTCTTCAGGTTGATCGGATCATCGGGAATTCTGCGAACACTTTCGGTTAACAAGCTGTACGCCCATGGAAAGTTACCTAATTGGTAAGCAACGTCGCCCAAAATACCGGTTACTTTAGCGTTGTTAGGAGCCAGCTCTTTAGCCCTTTTTGCAAAGGCGAATGCCATGTTCTGATTCTGAAGCGGCCCTAAATTTAACTCCGCCAACTTTACAATAGCAGGAAGAAGCTCAGGATTAACCGCAATTGCGTTGCCGTAAGCCGTAGCGGCTTTGGTGAAGTCACCTTGTCTTTCCAATAAAGAGCCTAAGCGCATCCATGCCACAACGTCTTCCGGCTGTCGCGCCGTTATTGCCTCGACCTGATTAATCGACATATTGCCGTCGTTTTCCAACAGGTTCAGTCGACGCTGCACTTCGTTCCTTGCTGGAAAGTCACCGCTTTTCGACGCAACTTTTTGGAACGCTTGGCGGGCTGGTTCTACCTCGCCCATTACATAACTCGCCATTCCAAAATGGAATTGCGCATCTCGGTTTTCCGAGAGCTTTTCAGCGCTTTCACGGAGCAATGTCAATGCTTCGCCATAATCACCATTTTTGTAAAGCGCCCAGCCCAATGTGTCAGCAACCGACGGATCGTGGGGCCGCAGCGCCCAAGCCTTTCTCGCTAGCTCACAAGCCCGCTCACGGTCGTCAAAGTGCTCCGTGTAAAGATAAGCCAGGTTGTTGAGTACGTCGACCGAATCTGGACTGACTGAGAGAATTTTCTCATAGATATCTCGGGCTTCCGAAACGCGGTCGAGTTTTCCATACACCTGAGCCAAGCTGCGTAGAGCACCTATGTCCGAAGGATGCTTCGCCAAAAAAAGATTCAGCTCGGTGGCAGCTTGTGGGAGCTGATTATTGGAGAGATACGTAGAAATTAAGAGATCAAAAGCACCCGGTAATGTGGGGTTTAAGTCAAATGCCTTGTGAAATGCCGACATGGCATTGCCCCAATCGGCCTGAGCAGTGTAAGCCTTCCCTAATGCGAGATAAGCAACCGCCGAGCTCGGATCCTTAGCCAGCTTACGCTGGATCAATTCGTTGGCTGCTGCAAAATCCTTTCTTGAAACGTACAGTGCCGCCAACTGCTCAAATGCCAAAATGTTATCTGGTGCAAGACCTAGGGCTTGCTCAAAAGCGTTCTCTGCTTCTGTAATCTTTTGTTGTTCGCGAAGAAGTGCTCCTAGCCGTGCGTAGGCGTCAGCCGATTGCGGCGAGCGACGAATCTCCTCACGAACAACGTCAGTCGCCTCATCCAACCTGCCTAACCTGCGATAAGCTTCGATTAACAGTAACTCTGCAGGAATTAGACCGGGAATGTTCTTAAGTAACGCTGATAACGGCGCCACGACCAACTCAGGCTTACCTTGTTGAAGATTGGTCTGCGCCAATAGAAGAATAGCGTCCGGGTAATTTGATCTTACCCTAAGAGCGTCATTTAGAGCGCCCGCCGCCTGAGTAACATTATTGTCAATCAAGTAGGCTTGTGCGAGGTGGTAGTTAATTACAGGAACATGCGGATAGCTGTTTACCAGATTTTCCAACCCGCCTATCGCTTTTTTCGTTTCGCCCTGCTGAAGCCACGTCTGACTTTGAATGATGCCCGCTTCGACATTCCCCGCGTCTCGGACCACGACATTTTCGAGCAGAGAATGAACTTCGTCGTATCGCCGACTAGATAACGCGATCTGAGCCAGAGCGCACCAAGCCGGAAGATAATCTGGTGTCTTCCGCGTCATTTCATTAAGAATCACACGCGCCTTATCAGATTGCCCGGTTTCGACCTCAAACCTAGCGTATTTCAATCGGGCCTCGGACCGAGGTGGCGATAATTCCGCAGCGGTTTGGAATTCCTGAGCAGCCTCAGCTAAGTTTTGTCGCAGCCATTGCAGTGTAGCCATTGCTAAATGCGCTTGTGACGACTTTGGATTTAACTGAATAGCCTGTTCGGCTTCACTGCTGGCGTAGGCGAGTTGCCCTTGCTTGATCCCGAGCTCTGCTAACGCCAGATGATAAGAGGCCTCGTTTCGTTCCGGAATTTTTCGAATCTGGCCTTCGATTTCCGCAAAGTGTTCTTCAGACTCTGCTACGTTCGTCAATACAGATAACGCTTCCTCTTGTCCAGGCGATTCCTCAAGGACGCTAATTGCTTCGTTGCTTGCGCGATCATTTTCGCCGAATGCTGCAAAAGTGACCGCCAGTTTCGCGCGAACAGCAATGTTAGTCGGTTCCAGCTCTTTCGCCCTTGCGAAAAAGGGATAGGCCCGCAATGGCGCGCCTTCTTCGAGCCAAATCACCCCGATCTGCCGCAACGCGGTTGTGTCGTTGCCACTCACATGCAGAGCGTTCAAGTACTCGATTTTGGCCTTCTCGTAGTCGCCGGAATCGAAATAACGATCCGCGCGTTGTAAAAAGCGAACCTTTCGGGCCTCATCAGAGCACGAGACCAGAGCGATGGTCACTGCCGCCATGAGCACTGATCGACCCGAGACCCTAAGTATGAACCGCGTTAATCCACTATCAGCTTCCATCCCAGAGATACTGTTCTACCGGCCCTCACATCCGCTTGGACAGGTCCTCGGTGACCTCGTTTGGCTCGCCTTTACCGGCCGATTCTATTTTACCATCGCTCTTTCCCAATCCCAGTTTCTCCATTAATTCGTACAGTGTCGGGCGGCTAATTCCAAGCTCAGCCGCGGCCGACGTGATTTTGCCAGAGTACTTTTTCAGTGCGGCTTGAACCAGCTCCCGTTCAAGGTTTTCACGCGCCTCTTTCAAACTTGGTCGCCGCACGAACTCTGCCTGATCTGTAAGTTCGAGATCGGCGGCAGTGACTCTCTTACCGTCCGCCATTATAACGGCGCGCTTTACCCGATTCTGCAGCTCACGCACGTTACCGGGCCAGGAGTGCGCCTTAACGGCGCGAAGCGCATCCGGTGAGAAGGTCATCGTGGGTTTGTCGGCCTGGGTAGCAAACTGATGAAGAAACTCGCGCGCAAGCACCTCGACATCTTCGCCTCGGTCACGAAGAAGAGGCAACTTCATCACCACCACAGCCAGTCGAAAATACAAATCTTCGCGAAACTTACCCTTCGTGACCGCACCCTTAAGATCCACGTTAGTTGCGGCGATCACGCGAACATCAGTTTGGATTTCCTGCCGGCCACCGACGCGCTGGAATCGTTGTTCTTGCAAGAATCGCAGCAATTTAACCTGGACCGGCGGCGGCAACTCACCGATCTCGTCCAGAAAAAGAGTTCCGCCGGCCGCGGTTTCTATGAGCCCCTTCCGTTGCATATGAGCGCCGGTAAACGCTCCCTTTTCGTGCCCGAACAACTCGCTCTCAAGCAAGTTCTCCGGAATTGCATTACAATTGATGGCGATAAACGGCCCATCTTTGCGGGGACTTCTTCGATGAATGGCGATCGCCGCCACTTCTTTGCCGGTCCCGCTATCACCCAAGAGCAGCACAGGCGCGCTGGTGGTGGCCAGCTTTCGAACAAAAGCGAACACACCCTGCATCTGCGAACTTGTTCCCAGCATATTTTCGAAGACGTCAGGCCGAAATTTTTGCTGCATTTCACGATATTCCACTTCGAGATTCAGTACGTAAAAGCAGCGGCGCAGGATCAACTTCAGCTCGTCGAGATCAACTGGCTTGCAGAGAAAATCGTAGGCACCGCCGGCTACGGCCTGGATCGCGTTCTTTTTTTCATTTTGTCCTGAAACAACAATGACTTTAGTCATCGCGTTCAAGGTCATGACTTCAGAAAGAGCGGCAAGTCCCTCGTCGGGATCATGAGGGCGCGGAGGCAGCCCCAGATCTAGCAAGGTAATCTCCGGGTGAAACGACTTAAACTGTTCGATCGCTTCAGCGCGGTTCGCCGCAAAGGAGAGCTCATAGTCAGCTCCAAGCGCCCACTTCAATTGGGTGCGGATCTCCAGATCGTCGTCGACAATGAGTACCTTCGACTTCATTTGCTTAATGGTCGCGCCGGCAAAGTTACCGTAACAGTCGTGCCCGACCCGTGCTCGCTTTTCACCTGAATTCTTCCGCGATGTGCTTCAACGATCATCTTCGCTTGGAACATACCAACTCCCAGTCCTTTTTTCTTGGTTGTCCGAAATGGCCGAAAAAGCGATTTTTCAATGAACTCGGCAGACATTCCACACCCGTTGTCGGTGACGGAAAAGCTAACTGCATTGTCTTCTTGCAACGTCTCAATCCGGATTTTGCCGCCCTGATTAACGGCCTCTTTTGCATTCAGGAGGAGGTTCGTCATCACACTTTCTAATTTGTCCCGATCGGCCCTGAAAGGACAAACCACGCTGAAGTCGGTGATGACCTCCGCTCCAGGACTGCCATTTAGGTTAGCAATAATGCTTTTCAACATGAAATTCAGATCCACCTCACTGAACGTCAACTGCAGGTCGTGACGCAGATTACTAAGCCGGGCAACGATTCCGTTGATCCGCTCCGCGGCACGGCCGATTCCTCGCAAGGCGTCCTCACGAAATTCTGGATCATCAAAGTGGCCCGGAAGATTCTGCAACATCAATCCTAGCGTAGACGCTGAGTTCTTCAGATCATGGATAAAGAACGCCGCGATAGTCTGGAAAGCCTCAAGCTCTTTAGCGAGCATGAGCTGCTTTGCGAGTCGAATACTGAGCAGGCTAGTGGCAGCCTGGTCACCAATGCATTTTAAAAGATCCACCTCTTCGACGGTGTAACGCATGCCGTGCACCCGATCGGCAACGATCATAATGCCCAGAAACTGTTCCGCCGCGAGGAGCGGAACACAGAGGATTTTACCGCCCTCGGGAAACTGCGGAGTTACCTTGGCTTTAATTGGGGCCGCCCAGGTCAGACTTGAATTTTCGAGTTCGAACGGGCGCAAATCTGTGGTTGCAGGCGGCACGAATTCGATATCCAACGGCGTTGCTGTGACGGTTGAATTTCGCGCATAATCGGCGCCCAGCAGCCGCTGCCTGGATTCATCAAACAACCAAATGGAAACTGAGAGAGCATTGAAGGTTTCGGAGACGAATCTTGAAACGGATCCGCAAAGCCTCTGTTCATCCAGCACCGCGGCGGTAGTTTGGGTAAGCTTTGTCCAAAGTATGCGGAAGTCGTGCTGCGGCCGTCTGAAGTGGCGACTGACAAAAAGCTGAATCTTTTGCCGGACTCTATCTGAAAGAAGCAGGGTGGTCAGGCCGACCAAACCGAGCATCAGGATAAGAGCTTGGAGTGGAAAAGCAGGAGTACCGCCAAATTTGGCCGCCAACCTGGCGAGAAGTCCTACGACTAGCAGATAGATACCGCAAACAAGAACCGTGATCGAACTTCGGATCGCCGCACTAGACGGATAAACATCGATTTCTCCGAATCCTCGTCGAACGTATCCAACCCCAATCAGGAGGCACCCGACCATCAGGGCGACTGCCTCAACTTGAATCAAGCTAAGGACGTTGACCGAAAAGAGAAGAGTTTGACTTTCGGTGTAGATCCGGGTGCCAAAGATCACTGCTAGACCAAGGAAGACAAACTTTATCCGCCACCGCATCGTACCGACGGCAGCTCGAATCGTTCTTTCCAGGTTCATTAGAATGAGAACGTTCGGGATCAGCCATGTCGCACTCAGCAGTTTTGCCGTCGTAACGAGCGGGGCCTGCAGAGTTGGGTCCGTGCTGATGATGCCAAGGTCCCGGCTAAATTCGATAGCCAGAATCAACGGCAGCGCTAATACGGCCGCTAAAGTGAAACGAGAATTGGATAATGATTCTCGGCCGGCGCCGCGCGCGTAGGTGAGGCTAAACGCCAGCCAGATTGTCGGCAGAATCGATTTAACAAGCACCGTCGCAATCTCCCAAAAGACCGCCTTGCCCGGAGAATCGGCTGCGATCCACATGCCCCCAAAAACAGCCTCAAGGGCAAAACCTGACATGCCGGCGATGAAGCAGACGCGGGCAATCGAATTGGTGCTCCGAAAAGAGACGACTAAGGCGGCAACGACTGCGGTCGACGCCCCCGCGTAAAGCATCAGCGCGTCCGGGCTCATACTGCTGAGTTTAAAAAGCAAAAAAAGGAGCTCGATCGACACTGTAGGCCGCGATGGCTGGCACGTAGTTTCACGATCACGCCTGAGGCAAATGGGTATGGTACCTGCTTATAATTACCATATTCAAATATTCAATAGAATTGCTATGCATCCCCGCTCTCTCGCTAGGCCAGCAGCGGCTTTCATATATATGGCTTTTGCCGTTATCGCCCCCGGCTTCCTCCGAGCCGACGTGACCCTTGCCTGGGATCCCGATTCGGACCCCGCGGTTGTCGGATATCGCCTGTACTCCGGCACCACCAGCGGAGTGTATACGCAAACTATGGAAGCCGGTGCTTCCACTTCCATCCTCGTCTCCAATCTTGCGCCCGGTAAAACCTACTACTTCGCCGTAGCCGCCTACACATCTGCAGCCGTGCAAAGCGCGTTTTCAAATCAGGTCTCGTATACTGCACCCGGTTCATCGCCCACCCCAACACCGACTGCAAGCCCTACCGCGGGTCCGAGTCCAACAACGACCCCCACACCAAGTCCATCCGCTACGCCGACACCAACCCCTGTACCCACGCCGTCTCTTACACCAACACCAACTCCAACCCCTACGCCGACGCCGACACCAACCCCTGTACCCACGCCGTCTCTCACACCAACACCAACCCCATCCCCAACGCCAAGTCCATCAATTAGCCCTTCTCCCAGTGTAACACCGTCGCCCTCGCCCACCCCAACACCGACTGCAAGCCCTACCGCGGGTCCGAGTCCAACACCGACCCCCACGTCAAGTCCATCCGCTACGCCGACACCAACCCCTGTACCTACGCCGTCTCTCACACCCACACCAACACCAACACCAACTCCAACCCCTACGCCGACGCCAACTCCCATCGCGAGCCCGACTCCTACACCAACGCCGACGCCGACCCCTACACCAACACCGACCCCAACTCCATCAGCAAGCCCTTCTCCGACTGCTAGTCCAACACCTACCTCAACACCGACTCCAACAGCTACGCCGACACCAACACCCGTTTCGACTCCATCTCCGACGCCAACTCCATCAGCAAGTCCTTCTCCGAGTGCAACACCGTCGCCTACTCCGACACCAGCAACAGGCCCTGCGCGAATGGTGAGCCCGGTGCCAGGATCAACTTTCACCTCCAGTAGTGTTACCTTCAACTGGACTCCAGGGAGCGCCACTAAATATGTAGTGTTCGTCGGTCGCTTTCCCTTTTCGGTAGATTATTATGTCTCTGGAATAATTACCAGCCTGTCATGTGTCGCCACGAACATTCCAACCGATGGTCGCACGATCTATGTGACTCTTCTGTCACAATTGAACGGCGTTTGGAATTACGTCCAATATACCTACAAAGCGGCCAGTACGTCCACGCCTACGCCCACCCCAACACCGACTGCAAGCCCTACCGCGGGTCCGAGTCCAACACCGAATGCGACGCCGACACCGCGTATATCGCCAATACCGCAAGGGAGTCCTTCACCGAGCCCCACTCCAACGCCAGGAACAGGCGCTGCACAACTGCTTAATCCTGTCCCGGGCTCGACTCTCGCATCCAGTACTGTCACGTTCAATTGGACTCCGGGCAACGCCGCACTCTACGGACTAACTGTTGGCAGTTCATCCGGTGCGGCTGATATCTACACTTCCGCATCGCGCGCAACGTCCGCCACTGTCACGAATATTCCTACCGATGGACGTGCCATCTATGTGAGGCTCTATTCCAAGACTAATGCGTCTTGGACATTCGATTCTTATACCTATACGGCTCCGTAATGTCGAAAACTAGGCTAGAATAAGCCTCTTCGGCGTTCAGCGCAGGAGGGCCGCGAGTCTAATATGTCAACGTAATTCCGCCCAACACGCGATTACGTGAATAATCCGCAAACGACCGAACCGATTGCCCGGAACTCACTTCTGAATGGTCAAACGATAAATCAATACTCAAAAAACGCCGAACGGCATAGTGTAACCCTACGGTAACATCGAATGTATCTTGCGAAAACCCAGGCGTTGCAGCCCCAATCGGGCTCACGCCGGCGGTGAAACCTTCATTAGTATCGTGGTGATAATAGCCGGATATTTGGCCGCTAATGCGTTCGCTAACGCCATAGCTAAGCACCAGGCCGGTTCTATATGTTGTCCGACGGAAAGCAGTTGGTGAATTAGGCTCTTCCACCGAGTAACTTGTGTCCAATGTTAGGGACGAATGGTGAGCGCCTGAGTAGGTAAGCGATCCATTGAAGTATGGATCGGTGGCATTTCCTGCGTGCTGAAACTCTTGAAAGCTAGCGCCGCCGCGAATACTGGAACGCAATTGCGGGCTGAACGACTCATCTATCCCAACAAGCGCGTAGTGTATTGTGGAGTTAAGTGTCGAAAAGCTGTCGTACTGCTCAATCTCAAAACGGTATTCTCCTACCAGCGCGGTGCGTTGAGGTATCAAACTAAAACGAAGTGATTCGCCAATCGTGTTACCATAACGATCAGAAAATGAACCTAAAGCAGAGCTTTCGTACTTGACCCGAGTAAAGGTATCGGTCGTTACGGTCGAAAGTCGTTGAAACCACTGGTAACCCAATGACAACGTATCCGCCGTTTCAAAATAATTCGCTCGCTGATTTTCGACACCAATATTTGCACTAAACGTCGGCTCAGTTCGATATGCCAGGTGAACTTTCGCGTCGACTTCCAAGCGTTCGGATAGAGGTTCGGCTAGGCTGAAATTGCCGTAGGCATTGTAATCATCCGTTTGGCCGCTGCTGATATCGAAATAATGAGTAATATCGCCACCTGTTTGAAGATTAACTGCGGGATTGTTGCCGGGAGTTTTATAGGTCAACACCCCGCCATCCTGTGTAAAAAACGAACCCTGAGCGCTGGTGCTACTGGTGCCGCCGTTAAGCACGCTGTCATCGTATCCACCCTGTGCGAACACCGAAAAATGAAATGGCAGACTCGAAATCATATTTGGGGTAGAGCTCTCGCCAGTCGATTCGGATTGACTAGTGACTTCGTCGGTGTCCGTCGCCGCGAAGGTAGAGATTACCGAGATGGCGAACCAGCAAAGTGCGATCGCACAAATCCTAAAGGATTTTGTGAACAGATCGCGGCACGCCTGTGGTTTGCGGGTGGCTTGCGTAATTAGTAATCCGGTCATTTTAGTTGGATAGGGCGATCTTACGTCCCCTCGCCTGGCCGGGGAGCTCGGTGTGGTCTCACACAAAAAAGCCTTAAAACAATCGTTGCGGAACGTAAATCACATCACCGTCTCGAACGTACGTTACTTGACTGCTTCGACCTTGTATCGCCGATTTTAGATCAATACTTTCGGTGTGCTGTTCGCCGTTGATCGTTCGAACCAGGCGGACCTTACTTGCATTGCCGTATTCCGAGATGCCGCCTGCTTCCATGATAGCCTGGAAAACCGTGGTTGGGCGGTCGAAGACCAGTTTTCCTGGCTTGGTTACATACCCAGACACGACGACATTCACGACCCCACTCTCCAGCGTCACGACCAGTTCATTATTGCGAAGCTGCGGCTTGTACAGACTCATTAATTCACTCTGGAATTCGGGAACCGTCTTACCCGAAGCATTCACCTCACCGATGATAGGAAGGTTAACTTTACCGTCCGCCTTTATTTTCTGGGATTGGGAAAGTTCGGGTGCACCAGAAAACGAAACTTTGATGACATCTCCGGGAGATAACCGGACGGGAGTTGAGGCACTTACCTGATCTTGAATTGACTCATGGGAACTCCGGCATGCGACGCTCAAAATGAGAATCGCGCAGATAGAGATTGTGCTACGCAGCCATGAATAAGGTAGGCGCGGTCGCTTGATTGCCCGATTTGATCGCTGACTCATAACGGTTCCCTTTCTAGCCGCAAATCACTTTTAAGCAAGTAAGCGACTGGTCATTTTCCGACCAGCGACTCGCGGGGCGCTTGATTTGCGCTCATCCATTTCTTTTCTCCGAAGCCGGTTTTAGTATCGCCTCGCGTCGGCGCAACCACTCCAGCAAAATGAAGAGCGGAACCAAGGACAGAGAAAAGAACAATGGGCCGCCTTTACGATGAATGATACTGTGAATCATTTGCGGCCCAAGATTAATACATAGGCTCCCAATCACGAATATTCGAAAGCCATTGCGAACTATTGCTATAGGGACTACAAAGGCGACCAGCAGGGCTCGGCGCCAAGTCGTCTTGAGAAATACATTGCTAGCCACAAGACTAGTGATCAGCAAGATCCAACTCGAACGGATTCCACTGCACTCCTGCGCTACTTCAACAGTAATATTCGGTAACTGAAAAACGGTACCGTTTCGAAGAACAGGCGTATTTGTTATATTAAAAAAGAAGTTTGCGACGTCAGCCGACGCCAATTTAGAAACGGTTTCGACCCCGTTGGACATGGCTTCCGGCATCGGAATCATAAAAAACAAAAAGCCTAATGGGAAGGCAACTGCCTTCATCCACGCTTCGCCGGTGAAGAGAAAACATCCCGCAACGAGCAGGCAGACAAAAGCCAGTATCGTTAAACTGAAGTAATCGTTCCGACTAATATCGGGAATTCTCGACCGCACGATTAGTGATATGACGCCGATTAGCAGTAGAAATACCGCCAATCCAGGCGAAGAGTGGTAGCGCTTTGGTAACGCCCCTCTTCGGATATAGAACAAATAGAGCGAGACGATCGGCACCAGGAGGATATAAGAATGTAGGTCGCTGTTCGCCGCGAAAGGAACGAATGCAATCAGAGACCTGCCAAAAATAGCGGCGAGCAACAGGATGAAACCTAATAAACCCAACCACCGCATTTGCGATTTTTGGCCGACACTCCACCACTCTGCCAGACGACTAGTGTCACTCGCCGGCGCCTCCGGCTTCTCTATAGGAGTCTTAATCATTTTGTCGAAAATGGAATGCCCAGGAAATTACTCTGTAGCAAACACCACAAAAAATACTGCATAAAGATACGAGAAGCCCTCGCTGACAACGTCCTTAACCCCGGCACTGTACGACCACCATCGCTTTGGATCGTAATCTGGATTGTCGACTGCGATTATCCCAACATTCATCTTTCCTCCAAGAGCCTTTTTAAAAAGTAATTGGCTCCGACGAGCGTGCGTGTTTTCAGTGACGATGTTAATTCCCCGAACATTAACATTCTGGCTCGCGAGCCAACGCCTCAAGGCGACCGCCGAGGCGTAAGTTCGGTCACGATCCATGACACGCGAAGGTGCCATGAAAAGAACACCTGTCGGGAGACCATTCTTCTTAAGAAGGTCCGCTCCCACACTCGCCCAAGTATTAAAATCGTTCGTGTAGCCTCCTGAACCTTCGACAGGACCACCTGTAGCGACCACTGCTTCGTAAGCTCCGGTCCGAAATTCCTTAACTGCGGCTCGAATGGCGTATTCATGCACCCATCCCTCGACTACCAGAACTTTCGTATCAACCCGATGAGTCGTTGCCAAGAATGGATAAATCGACCTGAATAGCCAATAGCTCCCCAACAAAACGGCCAAACCAACTACTATCCAGCCACTCCACGAGAGACCCCATCGCTCTTTCCGTGTCAGTAAACCAAGGCATCGTTTGTTTGATGGTTTGCTGGAGAAAGCTTCCGCCAAGGTGTCAAATTTAGATACAGTTGCTATCGATCTGTTGCCTTGACTCAATGCGTTTGCTCCTCAATGCTGCGGGCAAGCCCGGCCGTAGGTTTGCCTGGCCGTTCCAACAACCGCGATCCCATTCGGTATACTTTTCGGGCCGCGCGCCATGCTAGCGATCGTTTGACTCTTGATGCAGCGGCCTTTGCCGCTCGAAACGGGAATTGCCAGCCGAACTGGCGACGCAGATCTTCCGGATGCAATCGGTTACCGTGCCCCACCATCTGCTCGCCGAGCTCGCGGTCTATGACCCCGTTTGACGGATAGACCCGAAGTCGGCCGAGCAGTGACTCACTTTTGCTCCTGCTCTCATCGGTGAGGAGACGGTCTATTGCGCCCGGAAAGCGGCGCCATAACGTATCTCGTAGCAAATACTCACGAGTAAGTGCCTCCGAAGGCCCCCAAATGGAAACCTTTGCTCCCAGGTAGAGGGCGTACGCAACGTGACTACCATAGCGGTCAGTCGTTACGTGTTCGAACATCTCGAATAACATTCGCATTCGCGAAAGGGAATTGGAATCGTCAACCGTTGCCCCTCGTACGACTGGAATTCCACGCTTCTCAAAGTGGCGCACCCATAACCCCGTATCAACACATCTTCCGGAGACACACGCTGCGACCAGATCGAACTTCGGAGCCAGATCTACCGTTGCTGCGACGTATTCCTCAAAATCGCTTGCCTTGTCGTCCAGTGGGATACAATGCGTAGGCATAACCAACAAGCTTCCGGGAATCCGCTGCACTCCTGTTTCGCTAGTGTAGGTAATAGGCAAACCGATCGCTTTTACATGTTGGTAACCATTGGTGCGCAAATATTCCTCTTCGTCCTTGCGCCCGACCCAACAACGAGCGTTCCTGGGTGCGTCAGACAAAATCATTTCCGGTTGGACCTGCTGCCACGGGGGGACACAACCGTGTTGCCAGATCCCAGGCAGAACGTTACGAATTCTTCGAATGCCGCAGTAAGCTTCCGCTACTTGTAGGGCTCCATAGTAATCTGAACCCAGGCCCTCCCCCCAGCCATGCGGAGAATATCGACAAACCGGCGGAAGAGAATCTTCGACGATACTGAAATTCATGCCAGGGTTTGAATCGTCTAAATGATATCGGCAAACGTTCGTTCGGTTTTGCGAAAGTACCAGATGCCGGTTAGGACGAGAATTATAGTAACAGCTAGCGATGCCACAAATCCCGGCCAATACATCGTCTGGCCAGTCAACAGACACCACCGGAATCCATCAATCACACCAACTACAGGATTTAAAGAATATAGGAACCGAACACGATAGGAGTAGTGTTGCGAGACAACGTCGCTTAAAAAGCCGACCGACGAAATGTACAGTCCGAATTGGACGATAAACGGGACAATAAACCGAAAATCTCGATACTTAACCATCAGCGCGCCTATCCATAGGCCAACACCAAGGGATGCCGCCAAGGCCAACCCAACAAAAATGGGAAGGAATACAATCTTTCCTGAAGGCAAGTACTGGTAGTAGATCATGAGCACGCCGAGCAGGACGGCCGAGATCAGGAAATCGACAAAACTGGAGATTACGCTACTGCTGGGAACAATGACCCGTGGAAAATAAATTTTGGAGATCAAGTTGGAATTATTGACCAGGCTATTTCCAGACTCAGAGAGAGCAGTTGAAAAGAACTGCCACGGCAACATTCCGCAAAAGACCAGCAGCGGGTAAGGTACCCCACCAGAAGGCATGCGGCCGAGTTTTCCGAACACGATCGTCAAAATCAACATGGTCAGCAGGGGCCGAATGACCGACCACGAGACGCCAACGACGGTCTGCTTGTAACGCACCAGGATATCGCGCCACGCGAGAAAATAGAAAAGTTCGCGATAATTCCACAGATCGCGCCAGTAATGACGCTCGGTATGACCAGCTTCAATGACTAACTTGTCCATGCTTAATCGTTGCTGACGACGTCCCACTGCAGTGGGGTGCCTCGCGCGATATCTCGCACAGCCTGACGTCCGATGACCTGCTCAAGATATTTGGGCGCCAATCCGTACCCTGGCCTGATTGAGCGAATGTTCTCTTCCGTTAATCGCTCGCCCGCCTTGATATCTTTAACCGCGAACAGCGAGCGGCGGAACCTTCGACTGGCCTTCTCTGTTGCCGTTGGCTCATAATTTACGCGCCCTAAGGCTTTTTCGACGACACGGATCGCATCCACCATCTGCTTGAATTCGGCAGGCTCGAGCGAAAAGGCGCTATCCGGCCCGGGAGTCGCGCGCGATAGAGTAAGGTGTTTCTCGATGATGCACGCTCCCAGAGCTACCGCAGCGACAGACACGGCAATTCCAAGTGTATGATCGGACAGGCCCACTGGCGCGTTGAACCGACTGGCCATGTCCGGAATGGTCCGGAGATTCATTGCCTCCGGCGGCGATGGATAGGCGCTGGTACACTTGAGAAGTGCTATTTCAGTGCCCCCGGCCTGACGAAATGCGTCGATCGCCTCTTCGATTTCTTCACATGTCGCCATACCGGTAGACATAATTACGGGCTTGCCCGTCTGCGCGATTTTGCGAACAAGCGGAATATCCACTAGCTCGAAGGAAGCAACCTTGTAAGCGGGCACATTCATTCGCTCCAAAAAGCCAACCGCGGTAAAATCGAACGGAGTTGAGAAACAGGCCAGACCAAGCTCATTAGCTACTTCCTTGAGTTTAGGCTGCCAGTCCCAGGGTGTGTAAGCCTCACCGTAAAGTTCGTAAAGACTTCTTCCTTCCCAAAGCGATCCCTTTGCTGTCTGAAATAGCTCTCCGGCCGAGTCGATTGTCAGCGTGTCAGGCGTGTAAGTCTGCAATTTAATTGCATCAGCGCCGGCTTCCTTCGCAGCATGAACGATTTTGGCCGCCTGATCATAATCTTGTCCGTGATTGGCCGACATCTCAGCAATAACGTAGGTTCCTGCATTAGAGCTGATAGGCCGTCCGGCAATCTTCATAAGAGTCATGGCCGCGGGAAAACAAATTGTTTGGCCGGTTGGCCATTTATTTGCACGGCGGCGCCTTCCGAGTACCCGGCAACGCCAAATGCTTGTAATGAAATTTCGTTTTCAGGTTTAATGTACGCGTGAATGGCCTTGACTCGAGAATCGGCAAAACATCGCCGGGTACCGCGGATGATCAGTGGGACGCCATTCCCGCGACCACGCGCCGCTTTCGCCAGACTCACAGAAACTGACGCCTCCTGATCTTTAATATCGTACCGGATCTGCCCAATCGGCGTGCCATCGCCATTTTCCGCGATATAAATAAAAGAGTTGGGCGATGCTAAGTCTTTGGAAAACCGCTGCAGGTGCGTCTCCCAAGAGATTGGATCTTGAGAAAAGGAGATTCTCCTGGCCTCCGGATCGTTCGCCCATTCCCACAGGAGTCGACTGTCATCTGGACGCGCGCGGCGCAAAACCAGCGCGGGGGCCCGCAGATTTGCAGCCACGCGTTTAGCGCCGCGACCATCTACAAGCCTTCGTCCTTGTTCGCTCATCGCCAGCCGTTTGTCATGATCCAGATTGAGCTCGGCCAACGCTTTGCCGACGCGATCCCTGGTGACGGCAGTATGGAAGCCAAGAAAAACACTTACGCCTTTCTTCTGAAGCGCTTCCGCGGTCAGTTTCTGGTTATCGGCAAATATAATCAGTAAATTAGGCAACCCCATAAACGCCAGTTCCCATGAAGTTGTACCACTCGCCGAGATAGCGACGTCGGCCCACGCCATCAGTTCAGGCATATTGTCCGCGTCTAGGATCAATCGAATCGATGGCCCACTATTTCTGCATTGTGATTGCAGTTCACTTATGTGTTGATTGCTCCCACCGACCAAAACGATGCATTCGATCTCTCTATTCTGTTGACTGCTCAAGGCAGCGACTACCTTTTGAGTTATATTATGAGGATCGGAACCACCAAGTGTAACTAGGATCTTACGAGCGATTGGAACAATTTCTCTTTTCCAATCCCACCATTTTCCAAACTCTTTCCGAAGCAATGTGTATTGCGTGCCAAGCAGAAGTTGTGTGTAGGGCTCTCGATTGGAGTACCATTTAGGGTTAGCTGAAATGTTTTGATTTAGGATATAGTCGGCCCAGTACTGGCTAGCGTGACCATGGTCATCGACGAATAGCAATTTTAGACCCGCATCCTTAATACGGTGCTGGTATTCCGCATTGAAATGATAACCATCGGCGACAACCCATTCAGCTGCGCAGGCGCGGGCAAATTCGATCGTTTGCTTGGCGTCATCCAACGAACCCGGTGCAGCCGTCACCTTCAATCGTCTTAAATTCTCCTTATCCACGCGTTGCTCTAGCGCTGGCGTCGAAGCAGCCTGCGCAAATAGTGCTTCGCCATCCGTGCGACCCCACTCCTGCGCTAAAGCCAGGCAACGCATTACATGCCCCGTTCCCGCGGGAATTGTCGCATCGGCACGGATGAGGAGCCGACTAGGCATCATTAAAAATGGTCCTGTTAAATTCAAAATCCACGATCGCGACGGCCGGCAGACCTACGGCTATTTGTTCACGGCAGGCGTCGTCCGTACAAAATCACGAGACGCCCCGGTCCAATAGAACACATCGATTGGTACCATTTTTTTTTGAGTTCAGTTAAACCGGCTGCGTTTAAGGTCTGCTCCATCTTCATCCGTTTCCGGTGACATGCTCGACCAAGCTCATCATCGCTAATCTCTGCGGGCGTGATCGGAACATGCGGTGTCGATATCTTCTGGGTCACCATTCCTGCTGGGCAGAAATTGATGATAACGGCGCTGTTCTCGCCAGGAGTAAACCCGTTGGACATGGCTTCAACACCCTTGAGCATGATCCGTGCTAACGTGTAAAAGGACTAAGAAACAAATGGCAGCCTAACGACTGTGCGCCTGGAACATCTTCTCAGCTTGATTCCAATCTTCCAAGGTGTCGATGTCTTGAACGACGGTACGAGGCAGAATGACAGGATAAGATCGTGATGAAAACATCGCGCGACCGTCGAGGAATGCAGCCGGCCGTCCCCAATAAAACTGGCCGGCATCATGCCATGTTTCCGGCAAGTCCTGCGACCGGCTCAATTCGTACTCCGGCCAATTCATCGACACGGTTCCATCAGGGTTCTGTTTGAGCGAGCGAAAGATCGGGAAGGCATAGGACGTGACGCTGAACGTAAAATCAGCATCGGGATGTTGCTTCAAAAGCTCGAGTCCGGCTTTTAAATAATCCGGCTGAAGCAAGGGCGCAGTAGCGTAGATAGAACAAACATAGTCAATCGGGCCCCAATTGTGTTGAAACCACGATACCGCGTGAGCGATAACCGCTCGAGATGTAGTCTGATCATCTGCTAACTCTGGTGGACGCTCGAATGGGATCTCTGCACCGAATTTCTCTGCCACTGCCGCAATTTCGTCGTCGTCAGTTGAAACGACAATGTGGTCGAACAGGTTCGACGCCTGCGCCGCTTGGATCGAATAGGCAATAATCGGTTTGCCGCAAAAATCCTTGATATTCTTACGAGGAATTCTTTTGCTCCCCCCGCGAGCCGGTATTACTGCAACATTCACAGGTAAATCATCGGCCAAGCAGATGCGCATGTTTAGTAACTGATCTGAAGAGTGTACATCGCATCGTTGGCGCCATTTCGGCCCTCGACGATGAGCCTAATTTCCGAGAATTACGTTCGTACATTGCTAAGTCTTCGCACCAAAATCGTACTGCTTTGATTGCTAAAAAAAGTGACGGCTAAACAGTAAATTCACACGAACGCCCGATTTTTGGCACGTCGCCACTTCAGTAAGATATCGCAACGTAACCTTCGTTAATGCCAAGTCCTACCTTTCCTTCGATTTCGGACCAGAGATGTCGAACAATGACGTTTTTTGCTCTGGCGGCTTCTGGCAGGTCCGTAGTGTATTCTGAGTGCTTCCACCTTTCCACCATATATTTTCTGGTTTGCAAATAAGCTAGATACCGTCGGAGGTGATTGTCATCAGCTCCATAGGTACAGAAAAGAGCACCTCGGTCACGTTGGAGTGGAGCAAAAAAGAACCCGGGAAGCCGATCGCCATGAGACGGATCCAAATAGACGCTTGGGAATAACCGAAGCAGCCGTCCAGAACCACTATGACTCGTACGAAGGTTCCACACAACTAGATCACCAACGCGGGTGCGAAGATATATGTTTTTCCCCTCCTGAGCGTTAGGTATATTATGCGATCTCGGCCGGACGTTGAGACCACCTGAATGGCGCGAATGGTCCTGCAGATAGAGTCCAAAACGAATGATCGTATAGTCACTTTGCCAGTCCGGCGCCTTCGGATCCTCACGATCGGCATTGTCCTTATGGTAGCCGTGCGATTTTTCTCCAAGCAAAAAATTACTATCGCCAAAGTACACCAGGGTGTGCCCCAGGATCTTTCGGGCGATAGCTAGTACCCGTTCATCCAGTACGAAGTCGCGAAGCAATGGGTTCGACAGCAGGTCGCCTTTATGATCTGCAGAGGTAAATGCATTTTTACGTAGCTCTTCGACCTCGTGTGAATCAAAAGCGCCACGGATTAGCGCATAGCCGTTTTCACGAAATGACTCGACCGAAAAATCGATCGCATGATTGTTTTCAGTTGTTTTCACCATATTCTATTTTGATTTAAATTTTAAGATCACGCACAGCGCTGATAACTTTTTGAATATCATTGTCCGACATCGCTGGAAATAGCGGCAAACTCAAAGCGCGCGTATAGTAAGACTCGGCGACAGGGCATTTACCTTGTTCATACCCATACATATTGCGATACCATGGCTGCAGGTAAACCGGGATGTAAAGCACCTGGGCGCCGATGCCTTGTTGGCGCAGCTCGCTCATTACTTCTGTGCGAGTCTTGCCTAGTTTCGGAAAATCAATTTGCATCGTATACAAATGCCATGAGATATGGTCGCGGTCGACCTGGTTACGTAGCCCGGGACAAGTTAGCCATCCGAGCCCTGCGAATGCCTCATTGTATCGGCCCACTATCTCTCGCCGTCGCGAAATAAAACGATCTAGTTGACCGAGCTGCGAAATTCCAAGCGCACATTGAATATCTGTTATGCGGTAGTTATACCCCAGATCTTGCATCTCATAATACCAAGGACCTTTTTCGGATAGTTGAGCGTTGAGCGTTGAGGGTTGAGAGTCTGAAATCAAGCCGGTGAACCGCGATCGGTCTCGAGTCATTCCATGAGAACGCAGCTCGCGGGCGCGCGACGCCCATTCCGGGTTGTTTGTCACGAGCATGCCTCCCTCGCCCGTGGTCATCGTCTTGACCGGGTGGAAACTGAACACAGTCATATCCGCCCAGGGATGACCGCCGATCTTCCAAGGTTTGTCTGCGTGACAAAACGCGCCGCCGACGGCGTGCGACGCATCCTCGACGACAATTGCGTCATGTTGACGTGCAATCTCCGCAATAGCCGGCATATCGCAGGATTGACCGGCGTAGTCCGTTGCCACTACAGCCTTCGTGTCTCGCTGCCAACCTCGCTCGAGCGCGCTCGGATCAAGATTGTAGGAAACGGGATCGATGTCGACGAAATCGGGTGTTGCTCCGACGTACGCAGCGCAGTTCGCCGATGCAAGAAACGTGTTCGGTGATGATATTACCCGATCACCGGGTCCAATCTTCGCTACCCGCATAGCCAGATGGAGTGCCGCGGTCGCACTATTGACGGCCACTGCATACTTTGCATCAACTCGCTCGGAGAATCTCCTCTCAAACTCATCTACAACCGGCCCACACGTCAGAAAATCCGACTGCAGAACCGCGGACACGGCAGCGATATCGGCCGCATCAACTGTCTGATGTCCATACGGAAGTATTTTTGTCATTTCAGCACTTACCGCCAAGGCAACAGCATAAAACAGACCTTCAACGAGCACTTGACCGAAACGCGTACCGGGGCCTGTAGGTAAGCGCCACACGATGCGAGCCGGCGCTCAGAGCATGCGAGTTTACTCGCCCTTCCCCCATGCTAAATCGCATCGCTTCATGAAAAGCGTCGTCATAATATTGACCGCTGCTAACGATTGCATCCTGTTATGTGCACCTCCGAAAGAATGAGGGAGCTAGCCTTAATGTTTTGTCATTCCCGAAATTGGGACGTGGGCTCCTTCTCCTCAATCAATTCAAGAATAAACCGAAGTGAAGTAATAAAGAACTGGATGTTCGATCCACCAAATGCAACCGCTGGTTGCGCGACCCCCAGTGGCATACATCCATGACGCCGCAGTAACTCGGACTGCTCTGCGATTGATCGAACGGTGTAGGCCACATGGTTCAAAATGTTCTTTCCCTGCCGAAGCGCCTCATTAACTGGAGCGCGATCATTTAGGGGAGCGATAATCTCATAGCGAACGCCACTGTCGCCGATGCCGAATTGAACCCAAACGCACTGAATCTCGTCTTTGTATGCCGTAGACCATTTCAGCGGACCGAAGATTTCCTCAAGGCGAGCCTCGCCCGTAGCGAGATCTTTGCATACGAGCCCGATATGATGGAAACGCATCATTTGCGAGACGCTCCTTCTTGGATGAGAGCGGTTGGCCGCTCCTTCAAAACTTCCATGGCAGCACTAAAAAATTCAACTGACCTAACCGCCCAGACTCGAAATCGTCCGAGATCGGCTTCGGTCAAACGCTTATGCTTCCGCAAGCGCTCCTTAAGCGCATTCAGAGTGGTTGCGGTCCTTCTAGCGAGATCGCGGACGAAGTAAACCGCCTCTGTACTTTCGTTTTCGCGTCGCTCATTTTTAATGATTCCGCGGAAAACTTTGTCATACCGATAGTCAACGCCTGCGCTTTTCTCCACGTAGTGGACAAATGTTGCGCGATCAAAGCTGCAAGCGAATCCCGTAATCCAGGCATTTACTCGATGGAGTAGGGCAAATGCGGAATTCGGTCCGAAACACTCCTGCCCGTTTGTGTTGGCAAATTCGTCGGACCTAGCGCCACTGGCGGCTACGCTGAAGATCGGATCCGCATTTCGGCGCGTTTGCGACCGCAGGCGAAAGACCTCTGTAATCAGGCCGACCGTACTCGGAGTTTCTCGTCGATCGAAAATTTCGTTTTTCGTGAAACTATATGTGAACGTCGGAAGCACCAGCGTTCCTTGCGGGCCGAGAAAATCTTCAATCGCATCGAGTAGGCAATGAATTCTCTGCTGCATTTCCAGGCCGGGAAATTGCGCCACGATGATTCCGTCGCTGTGAAGAAAGATAGTGTCGCCAGGCGAAATCCCAAGCGCCGACATACAACTGTGGACTGCGTTCTTCAGCTGTTGTACGGGATCCATTATGCTTCGACTCCAAGCGATTTGAGATGCTTACGTATCGCAGCAACAGTTTTTAATTCTGCCATTTCACTCGTGGAAAATCGCACTGAGTAAGTCTGTTCCGCTAAGAGCAGCAGATTGAACGTGCCGAGCGAATCCCATTCGGGGAATGAGCCTACCCCGAGGCTTGGATCGGCCGAATCAAAGATCGCATCAGGAAATTGTTCCCTTACTAATTCTTCAAGTCTTCTCGTCACAAATATCCAGATTCGGAATCTTTGCTTCGCTCAATTGCATTGAATGCAACGTGCTTTCCGATATTTTTATCTGCGGAAATTGCTGGCGCAGAGCCTGGCGTGCCATGCCGTTCATCGGCGCAAAGCCATGAGAATCTAAAAAGTCCCTTGCCGGCATGTTCCGTTCTGACGGAATAAACTCAGCGATCAGTTGTTCGCATCCGCGTCTGCGCAACACCTTCACGCAATGACCTAGCATCCAAGATTCTAAGCGTCTGCCAAGCACGCGACAGCTCATCAAAAATGTGTCCAAAAAGGCGGTCTTTCCTATGTTACTTATTCGAGCGATGACAAAGCCGACATTGCCGTGATCACCGAAACGGTCGTGCAAATGGGTCAGGAAAAGAATCGAGTGTGAATTCTCGGCCATGTTTTTCAATTCTCCAGCCGAATAGCGTTGTATGCGGAGGTTGAACTGATTTGTTTTGGCACAAAGCTGTTCGGCCCGACCCAGTAGTGTGGGGTCGAGTGCGACGGCCCGCGGACGCAAGTGCAATGAGCGAAGAAACGAATTGTGATCAACCGCTGCACGCAGTTCGGATTGAAATTTGCCGCGTGCCACGTATTGCTCGAGCTTTCTTCGATCTTCCGACGTCGTTGTGAAACGGTGAAAAAATGGCAATTCTGCCACAAAGGCGCTCCATTCGCTCACATCGTGCGGTAATTCTGGAACGATGACTCGCGGGTAGGTGCTCCGGACAAGCTCACGCTCCAAAGGATTGTCGTCCCAAAATACGAAGCTCTCCAAGCCCAGACTTAATTCCTGCGCCAGTTTACGTAAGGACACGGTTTTGTCGTCCCAACTAATCGAAGCGGCCATGATGTCATCGCGCTTCAAAATCATGCCGGAATGCTTCTCGAAAACCTGCCAGACGTCGGGCTCGGTATTTTTTGACGCGAGTGCTAGCAAAATCCCGCTCGTGGCCAACCGCTTTACAGCGCGTTGAAAATCCTGAAATGCGCGTCCTGTTCCATCTTGACCGAGAACGATCCCTGTCAAACCATCCTCGCCGATGACCCCCCCCCAGAGCGTGTTGTCGCAATCCAGAACCAGGACTTTCGCTGCGGTTTCTTCAATACGATTCAAAATCGAACCGCTCGATTCGGAAATGATCTGTAATCCACGGAACGAGTAACGGCAGTTGCCGGCGTAAAAATTCCTCGCATCAAGACACGTTTTCCAGCCCGCACCGCCGAATGCGCGGTTCAAAGGCAACAAATAAAGTTCACGATGTATTTTCTGCAGTTTGCGCAGCGCGGTTTCAAATTCGCGCGCGAAATCGTCCCAAAACAAACTCTCGCGCTGCGCATAAAGAATCGGCGACGAGTTTGACGGATATGACCAGGCGACAATGAATTTTGTACCTGCTGTTCGCGTAAGTGCCACACGCAGTGTATTAACAAGCAACTCCAGTGTGACGTGGAAGTTCTCAGATGAACCTTCGTCGACAACGTCTTCGAGAGCAATCACCCACACTAGGGCATCAACTTGGGCTAAACGCGAATCGGCACGCAGCAGCAGATCGCTCCAATCGTTCAGAGCAGCAAACGAAACTTCGTGATTTGCGGCCAGCACTTTCCACGCCTGATTACGCGGCATAAGATGCGACGTCCCGGTGACGAGAACTCTCATTATTTAGATTTAAACTGAACGCAGAAGCTGATTCGCTTTCAACGTTTCCACGACTTGGAAGCATTCCCACATGGGTACGCCGATCGTTTCCGCGATATTGAGTAAATCTTGTTTGCCGTCACAATACGCGAGTAAGTTCATCATGGTTTTTACCTCGCCCATGGTTCCTTTGCTGCTCAATGTCGGATAAAGCCCACGCTGGCCGAGCTGTGGCTCGCCCAATACGGTTGTTTGTAGTGTCTCGTTCTTTTCAAGACAAAGAATGCAATGTGCGAGCGCGCTGAATCCGCCAGAGAGACCTGACGGCGTGATCAGGTTCAAATCATCCAACGATGTATGATATTCGGGATACGCTCCGTACTTTGTCCGCATTACCGTAGCAACCGGAAGATCAACGCCGGGGCTGCAATATTGGCGCTCGTCACTTCCGCGATCCAAAAAAGTATATCTCACGAAACCGGGCGAGATGTGTTTTAATACATGCAACGCCACCCGGTCCGCGGGCGTGTCTCCCGATCGCGATGGCAGATACGAATAGGCGCGGTCGTCACCGACACAAGACACATTGAACCCCGCGACGATACGTTTTTTCATGTCGGCCAAGTTCCTACTGAGATAGGCAATCGAACCGATGGTTTCCGGAATGAAAACGATTCGGTACGAAAAGTTTCTTTGCGGCAGCGCCGCAATCCATTTTGCCAAGAACGTCGTAACGACCGGACCAGAGAGTTCATTGTTGGCGAGCGAGGGATGACAGATGTACGTCGAAAGAAAAATCTCCTGCCCATTTCCGGCGTTCGAAGGAATGAAAAATTCGCCGTAGGTCAGCGAGCCGGGGGCGAGCTTGCTGTCGATTCTTACCGTGTATTTTCCGGGCTCGAGGCCCTCCCGCTGTCGATGTGTTAGACAAAAGCCCCAGCGCTCCTCGTAGTATGAAGTGATGTAAGGGATCGCATCTGGTTGTTCCGGCAACGAATACAAATGCTGCTGTAACTCTTCGAGCGAGAGCGTCGCGTCTACCGGCGTTGAATAACCGACAACATGCAAATTACTCACGGCAAAATCCGCAATACGGTCGCCATTGGGCGTCAGGATAAACGCCTCGCGGCAGTTCCATTCGGGCGGAACAACCCAATCAAAACATTTTGTGCCAGTCGGCACTTCGTGGATTTGCAGTTTTGGCAGGTGCCGGCGCAAGATTTTCAGCGTGTCGCGCACGCCATTCCCCGTAAGCGACCGTGGCAATGGAAATAACTCCGACGCGAGCGCGTGCATTTCGCAGCCGAGACCCTCTTTTGAAGAATCGTTCAGCCGATGAGCTTGCCGCGGTGAACTTTCGCTCCAGCAGTCTACAACACTTCTCTTGTCCATCATTTTCGAACATTCGTGCAGCACGTAACGCTAAACGAGCGGGATCACACTCTCAGAAAAACTAAAGAGAAAACTCGGAATCCACGTGCTTGCGAATTAGGTCACGGAGTTGTTCAACGTCAAGCCATTCAGTATTAGCGCCGCTGGAATATCTAAAGCCGCACTGGCAGCGCCGGCCATTAAATGCCTTGCAATAGGCGTCGGGATCCCATTGCGGCGTCGACGGCAGAATGACAAAATGCCGATCAAACTCCAAGGTATTGAGACCGTCGGTCTCTGTAATCATCTCTTCATGCAGCTTCTCACCCGGCCGGATCCCCACTATCTGATGTTTGCAATCTGGCGCGATCGCTCTAGCGACATCGGTGATTCGGTAGCTGGGTATTTTCGGGACGAATAGTTCGCCGCCCCACATGTTTTCGACAGCGAAGAGGACAAGCTCAACACCTTCCTCAAGGGAAATATTAAAGCGGGTCATGCGCTCATCCGTTATTGGGAGAACACCGCCGTTGCGTCGTTTCTCGAGAAAAAATGGAATGACACTGCCGCGGCTGCCCATCACATTGCCATAACGCACGACCGAAAATCGGATGTCGCGGCTTCCTTTTATATTGTTCGCAGCGATGAACAACTTGTCCGAACAAAGCTTCGTCGCGCCGTAGAGGTTAATGGGCGCCGCAGCTTTGTCTGTGCTTAAAGCGACAACGCGCTTCACTCCATTGGCGAGCGCGGCATCGATGACGTTCTGGCCGCCGATGATATTCGTCTTTACGGCTTCAAAGGGGTTGTACTCGACCGTTGGCACTTGTTTGAGTGCAGCGGCATGAACGACGATGTCAATGTCCTCCATTGCACGCGAAAGCCTCTCTGGATCACGAACATCGCCGATAAAAAATCGAATCGATGGGTACTGCTGCTTCGGATAGTGTTGCGCCATCTCGAACTGCTTCAGCTCGTCGCGCGAATAGACGACCATTCGCTGTATACCCGGGAAACGTGCGTACACAGTCTCTACGAATTTCTTCCCGAATGACCCAGTACCGCCTGTAACGAGGATACGGGCATTATGAAGGGGCGCGTCGTTATTTTCTTCAATCATATCTGAAAGTAGTCTTGAGAGATACTGGTTTAATCAATCCGATCAGAGCCTTAGAGCTTTTCCAGAACGAGAACGCTGTAGTATGAGATCCACGGCGGCATCTGGTTGACTACCGTCTTTTCAAACCACTTCGCAAAAGCGAGTACCTCTGGCTTACTTAACCACTCCCCGAATTCATCTCGATAGCTATCAAAAGCCTCCGCTCCCATGGAAAAACCCATCAATGGATTGCTATGGAAAAACATGCAGGGACTACGTGTTATCACGCGCAATCCACACCGCCGGGCGACTGCATCGATCGATTTGCCGTCGAATTCGCCGTATTCGATCGGACGGCGGCCGAACTTCCGAGCTTCAGGCACATCCACCATGGAAAAGATCCCTCTGGCGTCCCGCCGGGCTAGATTGAGATTTTCCTTGCTCGTTATGTGGACGAGCAATCGACCGCCGGAGCGGCAGCAACGGGCCATTTCACCTAAAACCCTCGGCCAATCGGCGAAATGGTAAAGAAACATTCTCGCCACGACTCGATCGAATTGATCCTGCTTAAATGGAAGCCTGTAAACGTCGGCCCGCCGTGTTTCAATGCCTAACGATCGTCCATTTTCAGCCAACGACTCGAGCATTCGCTCACTAACGTCGCAAGCAGTCACGGCGCAGCCATGTCTGGCCAGTGCCATACTTACTATTCCGTGCCCGCATCCAACATCCAGGACACGATCACCTTTCGAACAATGGGCGATGAAGAACTCGTTGATGACACCGTCCATATAAGCGGCGACGGGTTTCCTAGTCGCGTCGGTATTGGCGACGAATTGCTCAAAGTTCGTACTATCTTGCCAAAAATTCCTTCGCCACTCACGCCGTTCGGCCGCTTTTGATGTTCGAAGCCAAACGCGTCCGGAAATCTCCTTTATAGCTTGAGTGTAAGAAGAGGCGTTTCGCCAGATGGAAAGTGCTTTGCGCCATCGGCGGAGCAAAGTCGAACCGCCTAATTCACCGGCATCAATGTTAACTGGAGGCATAGAGTAGATGTTGAGATTCGATTCCGTCTACTTTTGAGACTTTCCAAACCGAAGGCGCATAGACCTGAGTGTTTTTGGAAAAGCGCTTAAAATGGGTCGGATGGGAATTTACCCGACCTTCTTCGACGCTGAAGCGAAGCGCTTCGTGAACAGCGTCGTCGTAATACTCTCCGCGGATCGTTATCCAGACATCCACACGATAGTCGCCTGGAAATAAACATACCTGAGGCCACTCTACTTCCACCAGGTGCGGCCCGCGCTCCGAAATAGAATGCAGCCCTTCCCAGTTTGAAACGAACATATGAATTCCAACGCCTTGTAAGTTTGCGATTGAAAGGCCGATTTCGAAGTCCCGGTTTGGCCTAAGTATGTCCACAACCAGACGAAACACAGCTTTCTCCCCCATCAAGAGAGTTGTCGACGGAGTATCATCGGAATTACGTAGCTCCAACCGCTGCAAGCACGCATGGCTGCGGTTGCCATAGCGTTCGATTTTGCGCGCAGCCAAGTCCACCTGAGACTCCGCCCCGGCTTGGGAATCGACGACGTATCGCCGTATCCCTTGGTCACTTGGTCCGTCAAAAGTAATGCTACCGTGACTTAGCAGTATCACGCGGTCGCACAGCGTGCCCACGGCCCCCATGTTATGACTGACAAAGAGGACCGTGCGACCGCTCCTCGAGACCTCGCTCATTTTTCCCAGGCACTTCTTTTGGAATTGTGCATCACCTACCGCCAGCACTTCATCGATAACCAGAATCTCCGGTTCCAGATGAGCAGCGACTGCGAATGCGAGTCGAACATACATGCCGCTTGAGTACCGTTTTACTGGCATGTCTAGAAATTCTTCCACTTCGGCAAACGCGACAATTTCATCAAACTTTCGCCGTATTTCAGCACGAGTCATTCCAAGGATAGCGCCGTTGAGAAAGATGTTTTCGCGGCCAGTCAGCTCTTGGTGAAATCCGGTGCCGACCTCCAGAAGGCTCACCACACGCCCGCAGATCTCGATCCGGCCACGGGTCGGCTCCGTGATTCGACTAAGGATCTTCAGGAAGGTACTTTTGCCGGCGCCATTGCGGCCGATGATGCCAACAACCTCACTTCGCTTGATTTCCAACGAAATATCCTTTAAAGCCCAAAATTCGGTCTGCTCCTTCCGTGATCGGCGATGACCACGAAGCCAATTAAACGGAGATTTCATCGCACTCTCGATCGCGTGACGTAGACCATCATTTGGCGACCGTTGTTGTCCGAGAAGGTACCGCTTCCCAAGCTGTTTTACGGCAATCACAGTGTCTGGCGAACCGCCGGAAGCACGCTGCGCAGTCATGCGAGTGGCCGGATCTAGCGACGCTGTTAAGTAATCAGCTGTGTTCATCTTCTCTAGCGAGCAAAGGGGTTGACCGGTGGCTACGCATCTAAACAATTGTCCGCTGTGAATTGGGCAAGGCCCTTCAGTCGAGTTTGAACATTAAGTGGCATCGCTCTCAGAAACGCACGTAGGCTGCGTTTCGCCGCCCTCTTGATCGTGAGCTTGGATTTCGGCGGTTTCCTCCCCAATAAATACTTGAGAGCTCTTATTTTAGGATAGCCTTTGTTAAACAGACGCTGCCGATAATCGTCGTAAACCGGCTTTAGATCCGGTCGCTCGGAAAATGACATGATCTGTGCCCTCGGCCGCCCGGTGATGAGTTCCGGTTTCATCGGATTGTAGCTGCTAAAATGATAAAAAACCAGATCGTGCTTATCATTTACCAGGTATCGCCCGTTGCGTCGGCTAAGCTGGCGCTCAAAATGATTCCAATAACAGATATTATATCCCGGATCTTTTTCCACGTAGACATTGCCAAAGTACAACGGGGCCAAAGCCACCCAAAGTTGATCTACGAAAACTCCACTCCCTGGTCGAAAATGGCAACAATTTTGAACCCGTTTCTGCCACCATTTTAAAAAGCTGAACGTGGTAGCGCGCCGGGTCGTCGCAATGAATCCGAGATTATAAATACCGGTGGTCAACATTCCTCCTTCATAGTAGAGATTTGTAGGCGTGTCATCGAACGTGCAACTATGCGGAGTCACAACTATGTCATGTGTGCGGAGCTTATCCGTAAGCGACTGGAAGCTGCCGGTGACAAGAATATCTGGATCAAGATAGATCACCGCCCCGACTTCTGAATTGCGGCGGTACAAGTACTCCAGATAAAACGGTTTTACTGCTGTATTCAGTTCAACAAGGTCATAATCCCGCACCATTTCGCCGAACTCCGGGATACCTACTTCCTCCACCGGAATTAGTTCGTAAGGATGCCAGTAGGAGGGATCTAGTTCCTTGGGCACCCGGTCAACCAACCCAATAACAAAGCGATAATCAGGGTTGTGTTCTAGCAAGGAATCCCCCAATACCCTGGCATGAGCAAGATAGTTCGACGAACAGAGCGTGAAAACGACAATCATTGGATTCCCTGCGCTACGTCCTTGCAACCTGCGTCAGCGGCATTGCCGTTTCGGTCTTTGCGCATCATCTCTAATTGGAACAAAGCGTTGTCCCAACATCGCAACAGGAGCGATTTAACCTGATTATAGTAGATCTGGCATCGCCTGGCCACTTTCCAGCCAAAAACTCTCTGAATCCAGACATACTTCCAAGACAATTGTGGCATCTGAAGTTGGCCGCCCAAGGGTGCAGCAAGTCTTTCCAATTTCTCGACCAGATCCAGTCGTTCTGGGTAGAAGTTGATAAGCCATGTTTGCAAATAGTTCAGGCAAGCTGCTCTCACCCGCGACGTGTCTTCAACGGAGCGAAGATAGCCAATTTGGCTCTCCATGCTCAAGAAATGAGCTTCCATTTTTCTGTCCGATAGTCCGATATGGCTCCACCTGTTAGAGTCAGTTATGCGGTAGAAAACCTTAGAATCCGATACGAATCGTACCCCTTTGCTAGCTAGGAGGACGCGGCAAAAGTATTCGCCGTCATCGTCTCCCATCAGTCGCAGATCCCACGGGCCGGCCGCATTCGTCAACTCACGGCTGACCAGCCAGGTCGCCGTCTGCATATATAGGTTTTGCTCCCACTTCCGCAACATCCATTCGACCGGCGATAAATCACCCCACAAGGAAGTGGGAACAAACTTTGCCCTCAAGGGACGATATCTAAAATATCCCCATCCTGACGAAAACAGCAGTCGAGAATTTTGCCCCTGCTCCGCTGCTTTGACCTGCAGGGTGATTTTGTCGGCAGATAGCAGGTCATCCGCATCGAGCCATTGGATATAATCGCCCTGGCAAAGCTCAAAGGCTTTGTTTCTTGCCGCGGGCGCGCCTTGATTTGCCTGAGTCACGATAGAGACTGTTTTTGAAGCGAACTGTCGCGCAATCGACAAGGTTCCATCGATAGAGCCGTCATCAACGACAATGATCTCTTTCTTCGGCCAAGTTTGCGCTAGCGCCGACCTGATGGTGTCAGCAATCCAAGCCTTAGCATTGTAAGCAGGTATGAGAATTGAAACTAAAGGTTGCATTAATCAAAGACCAGATGCTTCAAATCCTATTAACCAGTAACGCTGATTCACGAATACTGTGCGCAATCAAGCGCTCAGTTTTGAGAGATACCACCGCAGGGTCAGTCGGTAACAAATCGGTATTGAGCCATCCGGCGATCAGGCTATTGCTGGCCCCTAGTTGCAGGTTCTTCAGCTGGTTACGGCGGAGATAGTTCCGGATTTGACGATTGCGCCTACAATACCAGTAGACTTTCTTCGCATCCTCAACTCCAGCGCGACTGGCCCGCACGACTCCGACGACAAAACCGGAGCGCTTTAAGAACTGCCGGAGTTTTGAAGTCAAAATGCCGGTAATAACGGAACTTCCTAAAGTGTTGAAACGTCCGGCAAAATTGCCTTCGGCCGCATGCTTGACGTCGCCTAAGTTCCGTTCGGTTGGGCGTCCCCGCGGCTGCGAACTAGCTTCGAGTAAACCTGCCTGGTGATCAAAGCTACCTTGTCCCACGAGTAGTGCGTGTTGGCGGATGCTTTAATCTTGCCTCGATGCATTTCAAGGTCCTTGAAGATGTTACTGGTGAAATAAAGCTCGATCTTGCTAGCCAATTCGCGTGAATTCCGCGCCTCGAAAACAAATCCGGTTTCGCCTTCAATGATTGAATCTCGCAACGATCCAACGTCGGCCGCGATAACGGGCAAACCGAAACTGTAAGCTAGGAACAGGACGCCGCTCTGAAATATGTCAGTATATGGAAGAACAACCACATCGGCAGCTTTGAAAAATATCTCCGTTTCGTTATCAGGGACGTGCTCAACGCGTGTGATCACCCGCTCGGAGACTTCGTTCTTTATAATTAGTTGCTCGATTTCCTTCCAGTAACTCTCGTCCCACTTAGGCTTGCCTGCTATAATCAGGCGATAGTTCCCATCTTTCTTTAAAACATTAGTGAGCGCTGTGACTAGATACTCCACACCTTTGTACGGTGCGATCTGACCGAAACAAAGTATGGCTTTGTCATCGCAGGACACGCCTAACCTTTCCTTAGCTTTCGCAGTCGTTATCGCGGTGTTCGGAACGGCATTGTTAATTCCATACGGGATCACGCTAACCTTTTCGGCGGCAACCCGGAAATCCGAAACGACTTCGCTTTTCATTCGTTCCGTATGAACGAAGATGTGATGCACCAGCCCGTATTGGATCCTTAGAGAGAGCCGGTTCAGCCAGCTATCGGTACAATCCCGCTTTCGAATGTTTACGTTGTGCGCGGTCAGCAAAACACGCCTGCCCATCAGCTTGTAGTAGAGCACGAGCAGCGTGCGATCGATAAGCTCAAACTTGTTATTCCAAAGAATGTGAAAGATTTTTGGTTTGGCCGTGGCCGCGTACCGGATAAGGCGCCAGTAGTAAATAAGCACCCTCGCAATCTTACATGCATATGATGCGTCGGGTGATTGGTCGCCCCGCAGGTTAAGAAAATTCACACGCGAATTTCGGATCAACTCTGGAAGGCTCAATTCATCGCTGCCAATCACATCCATCGATACGTGGACCGAAGCGAGTGCCTCTACCAACCCGAGCACGTAATGCCGATCACTACCACCGGTGAGAAGGGAGACATGAAGAGTTGAGGGTTGAAGATTGAGAGATGAGAGCTGATCCTGCCGTGTTCTGTCCGCAGTTCTTCGATCTCTGGCTTCTGATCCTTGGTCCCTGATCTCTGGCATAGTGCTCATCTCGCTACGCTGTGCGTGGCAGCTGAGGGCGTCGCTTCCAGCTGCGCCATCACTGCATTGAAACACTTCGTCCACTGTAATAGCCGTTGTTGCGCGTTCATCGTATCCACGTTTGTAGAAGAACTCCTCTAGCAAAGGTGAAACGATTCGGTCTGCAGACCGTAGTCGTAGATCTCCCATGGGCTCGTGCAAGTAAAGACAGGCACGCATCGTGCGCCTGTCCCTAGCGCGAAATGCATTGGCAGCGTATCGCCGCCAACCAGGCACCGATGGTTCTGGACATCTGAAAGATGTTGAAGCAGAGAGGATCTTTTTGGCAGCACATTTACGGTTAGCCCGTCGTCCTCCAGCCTTTGCTTTAGGTCTCCGTAGTAAGCCCATCTTTTCATTGGCCAGACCGTGCCCGCTTCGACGGCGATTGCTACGTCCCCAGCCAGGCCCGTGTCGATCGGCTCGGGTAGAAGGTAGGGTTCACCGGCGAATTTCAGACCGACGCCTTTAAAAACCAGCTCCTGGTAGGTCTGGCGGTTACGAAACTTTAAACAATCCGCCTTCTGCTTTCAAGAAATTCAACATACCGCGCGTGCGGACTCAATAGCGTATCGCGAATAAAATTCGCAAAATCGGTTTTGATCCAAATCCGATACCCCTCCCACTTTTGCCGCCCAGTCAAAAGCTTTTGTAACATGAGGCCACTTAGATCGGCGCGCTTGCCGAGCCGTGCTCCTAATCGAACAGCCGCTGTGATCATGAAGGAACGGCGAGGCCTTGGTGCTTTGGTGGGGGCAGGTCCGGCTTCGGACCATTTCCCGTTACCCATTGTAACACCCCAGAAACTGCCCGCGCCTTCCCTTCATACGTGAGGCGTTCACGCGCATATGCCATGCCACATTGCCGCAACGTCTCAAGATGGTCGGGGTCCAGTACGAGATGATCCAAGACTGATGCCAGTTTCTGAACGAAATCTGCTTCACTGGTCAGGCCGATCTTGTAACCAACTTCCGGGGTCACGATGTCACCTGGGCCACCAAAATCCGCAACCACCGGTACCGCCCCGAGAGCCAGCGCCTCAAAGACAACGGCTCCGCCGAACTCTCTGAGAGAAGGAAAGATGAATATGTCCGCCCGACGAAGCTGCGCCAAGGCATCGCCTCGTGAGACCCAGCCGGTGAAGGTCACTGCCTTCTCAATTCCGAGGGATATCGCCAAGTCTTGAAGATTCTTGCGCTCGGGTCCATCTCCGACCACCGTGAAATCAGCGGCGCCCGTCCGTAGATGGTGGGCAGATCCGCGCAAGGCGAGATCGCATGCCTTCAGTGGAATAAGGCGGCCGACAAACACGAATCGAAGCTTGCCTTCATGGTGGCTACGAACGCCGTCGCAGCGTTGAAGCAGACTGGATTCCAGACCGTTTTCTCCAGGAACAAAGAACAACTTTTCCCGATAGGAGGCAAATTCGGAAAAGGTGTGCGAGGAGCCTGCGATGATGGCGGCAGCTTTGCGATAGGTCGAACGCGCGAATGGCATGTACCTGTAACAACCGCGAAGACGGGAGACCCAATATCCGGCCTGCCGCCGCTGTGCATCCAACTGGGCGAAGCCTTCCGGCCAGGGCAAACCGCCATTCAAAGGGCCAAGCACGAATGGGATCGGTCCGTTCCGCAAAAAGTACGCAAACGGACTGGGGAGGACTGAAACGATCGGCAAAATTCGCAATACTACATCGAAGTCCCCCCCGTGAATCCGCCGCCGGAGCTGGCGCCAAGCCTGCCATTCGAAGGCGACCTGAAGAGGATAGCTGGCCGCCGTGAGGCTTTGACGCCCGTAGTCATACTTAAAGATCCGGCGCAAAGCCCAGTTGTACAACCCGTCCAGCCCAGGCAGATGAATCGGCTGAATCGTCTCGAAAGCCCCCCCCGCCCTGCGAATTGGGTCTTCGTTTGCAGCCCGAACTACCAACGTTACCGCATGCAGACGTCCAAGCGCTTCAGCCTGTGCGTAAGCAATTTGTGGCGTGGTAACCGACTCCGGGTTGCAGTCTGGGGCGAGCACTAACACACGAAGCTTCTGCATACACGACTCCCAATACGTCTACCTGATCGATCCGAACGCCGTGACCGCTCGGCTATCACTTCCTTCCTCTGTATCAAAGCCGCTTTCCTGAAAACCAGTGCGTTGCAAATCAAACGCGACCAGAAGGAAAATTATAAACAAAAAGTTCAATCCGACAAACGTGGCTTCCGTTATATTATAAAGAAGATACGCGACAATGTACGCTATTCCAAATGTTTGAAAAAGGCTGTCGTCCACGTTTCCGGTCGTATCATGGGCGGCAAGCAACCTGCGCCGCGCGTTCCTTAATCCCGTCCAAAGCACGCCCCCGAGTAACGCCAGACCCACCAAGCCCAAATTCAGGTAAACCTCGAGATAGCCGTTATGCGCTTGGATAAGCGGCGTTCTTGGGTACAAAGCCCAAATTCGCTTTAGACGCTCTCCCAGCCAAAAGCCGGTGTAACCGGTTCCGAATAAAGGGTTGATAGGTTGACTTAAGACGGTCTGCCAAATTCCGGTTCTTCCCGTGAAGCTTGCATCGCGTCCTGAAGCTTCCAAGACCGCGCCTTTAACGGAAAACAGGGCGTCGGCGATCGCTCCGATGAACAGAGTTGCGATCAGGAGAAACCAAAGGTGTCGCCTAATTTGGAAAAACTGCAAACTAAGCATTAGAACTATTCCGGCGAGTAGCGCGAGGAGGGAGGTCTTACTGTTTGCTACGCGAGTAAGCCACGCGATCATTACCAGCAACAAGGCATAACATACGAGATCCCTACGCCTGTTTGCACGATTCGACGAATCCTGCCGGAATGCATTCACCAATGCGGATGCGAAAAACAAGCCATAGGCGAACAAGAGATAGCCAAGCATATTTTTATCCAGCGTCACCCCGGTGTAGTAGCTTTGGCCCCAATCATCGATAACCCGACCCCAGTCCTGATAATATTTGATAAAGAGAACCGAGAGAGGGATCAGGATATAACCTGATCGTTTTATCGCGGCGGTGATTGCCCGCGCGGGATACAGATCGCTAAGGATTACAAAGACCATCACAAAATCGCCCGAACCTTTGATCCACCGCCGAAAGGAGATAAAAGGAAAGTCGGACCAGACACAACTCAGGCCCTCGTAGAGAAAGAACACGATTATCCACGAACTATTCTGCGTTAGCTGCCCTACCCGGACATGACGCTTAGCGAGGACAAGAATGCCTGCCACGATCAGCGTACCGTAGATCACCTCGTCGGTCGAATTTCCTCCGTAAATGGCCTGGCCCAGAGATCCGGAGCCGATCCCGAGCCATTGAGAAGGCTGTCGGGACCCGTTTATGAGCAACCAGAAGGTCGGTATCCAGACTGCGGGTGACGGGCGCGGCGCTACGCTCCTGTCACGGCGGATGAGGTAGCCGATCCAAAGCAGAGTGATTGCTAAAGCGAGCAGCGGCGGCATTCGGGAAGCTCAAGACGGAGAGGACGGGTTGATGCGTGTGCATATTTTGTCAGCATTGGTGCGATCGAAAACGTAATGGGAGGAATATTTGTTGTTAATAATCGTTCCAGCTCAGAAAACCGGAGTATGGTCCGGTCGCTATTTGCAGCACTTGAATTTTTGAGGGTCGTTATTTTGAAGGTTACAGGTTCGATGTAGTTTCGAAGATTCTTGACATAGGTTAAAGGATCGTTTAGCAGGGCCGGTTCAGACAGATACGATGATGTTGGGCGCAAGACTAACTCCAGATTGCGACCATCTTGTGACAACTTGTTCCATAGTGATCGCAATTGTGAACTTTACTCCTGAGTACTGACCTTAGGCGATTTTGTGATCGCATGCCGCTGACCTCCATTTTAGAAGCTTTCGTTGATTAGGCTAAACATTTGGGCGCCGCATGGGCTTGGTGTGGTTTCGGTTCGCAAAAGGGACTCGTTGGCGCGTGAAAAGCGTTGCTTCGACAAATGAGGCATAGCCTGTATTGGCGTGCATATCTAATATTGCACGCTTAGCAACTAGCCATGGGTGAGATGAGGTCGCACTGCTTGGTCCTTTCATAGTCCCGGACCAGTCGCCGATGCTGAACCAGCCGGGCAAACGTCCGCTCCTCAACCCAGCTTCTAGGCAGCACTCTGAATCATGGAACATCGTCGGAACCTCCGGAGTTTCGAGAACTGCTGCCTGCGGCCGCTCTTCTTCCGCGTCAAGCTCAACCTCTGCTCATGACGATTCCGGAAGAACGAGAACGCGGCGCCACTTCATCTCACGGCACCTCAATGCGGAGTCCGGTCAAGACCGAACTTCAATACTAGTGCACAACATGCAAATTTCCTGGTGGTGTTGGTGCGGATGCTGTTGTTGTTAACGGGTGTGGATAAGTATAAGGCGTATAATAAAGCGTCCAGGTGTTTGGCGCAGTGCATTTATACAAAACCCCGCTCGCCCCATTTTGCTGTACTCCATAGGGGTTTGAAGCACTGGTGTTCCACGCCCCCTGGTCGGTTGCAAAGTAGGCAACTCCCGGTGTACAAGTGGTCGGGCGATTGGCTATCGTGCCCCAGCCCGTGCCAGAAGTGCCGTTGAACGGGCTGGAGGACGACGTTTGAATGCCGCTTGCCTGCGCGTAGTAGTCTCGATCTGCCACGACCCGACCGCCGCTGTCGTTGCTGTAGGTGGCTCCTCCCCAACCGGAGACAATCGTACCAGTGTTGTTCCAAATGTATATCGGTTCCAACGCTTGGTTCGGCCAATGAATTGTTCCTGTCGTGGTGTTGATCTTGGCCGGAAAAACACCTGTGAGTAAATCTCCCTGTCCGCGACCCGGCTGATCGAGGCATGGGTAGCCTAATGTCTTGTCTGACTTAGTTGCCGTGCCTCCATCCCAATTTGATCCTGTGCCGTTAAAAGCTGTTCCGGCATAACCCCAACTGAGCGGAATCGGGTTTTGCACGTAGGTGGCGTTGTTTTTTCTTGTGACGTTGAACAGATACATGTTCTTGTAAACTTGGTTAGCAGAGTTTCCCCATACCAGACCACAACCACTAGCCAAATCCGCCATGTCATAGTTAGGATCATGCGCTAGAGAGCTTGTAACCAAATTACCGTAATCTTCTATCGCCCGAACCCCACGATCATCCCCTGCGTGGCCGGTTGCATGAACCTCATTTAGACAAGCCTGAGAGACATTATTAAATCTAACGACCACCTTTGAGCCCGTCCAACCGTCCCAAATGCGAGTGCTGTATGCGCCGCCTCCCACGTTCCCGTTGATAATGTTGTCCTCTATGAAGAAAAAGTCGGAGCTGCCAAATGCCGTGGGTTGAGTCCATTCGTAGTTCGCTTTACCATCACCGACTCCTTGCCGTCCGTTAGCAAAATAGATAGCGTTCATGCCCGTCAAGTCCAGAATACAATGATCCAGAACACCCCGGGTTCCAGCGCCGATATTGACTATTTTATAATTCGCAGTTGAACTCGCTATAAAGTGGCAGTGGTCGATCCGCACGTTTCCTCCCCCACCGATAGTGACAGTTCCATTATCCTTTATTGTTCCCGATCCGCTCTGCACCGTGATGCCGGTCATGCGAAAACAGCCAGTCGGGTTTACTCCTATACTTATTACCCGTGAACTTGATGCAATGTTATCGGTAATGACCGTCTGATCGCCACCACCCGTGGCAGATGTACCAGCTCCTTGGAGAGTCACGTTGGCTGGGGCAGTCCAAGATACGCCAGAAGTCCAGCTAAACGTGCCGCTTGGAATCGTGACGGTATCGCCGGACGCGGCAAGATTAATCGCTAACTGCACACTGGTATTGGAGCCATCCGTGCTGTAAGTTTTGCCACGTGCGAACTGGGCGCAGAAAAAGCAAATAAAAACGGCTAAGGTCGCCTTGACGATCAACCTAGTAACCGCAACTGCTGGAAGACTCCTGCCAAGGGCAAAAATTGGTCTCGCAGATAGGCGACCTATATGAACCGTCCAATTACCCGAGCACGTCGTGGTTTTAGGGTTCGTGCGGTTCGTGCCAAAGTCATTTTTCATAATGCTGTTCGCTTACTCGGCCGCGGCAGGCCCATGTTTACCATAGAAATAAATCAGCACAAGCTATACCATAAATCAGCACAAGCTATACCAAGCAGATTGACGAATTTGTAGATTTACAGCCTAGTCCGCTGAGTTTTTCACGATCCAACGTCGGTTGGCCACCCTCAAGTAAGCGTTTTTGATCCAAAAATTCTTTGCCCGCTCATAAAACCCAGTCCGCTTGAGGAAGGACTGACATATCGCTTTCAGGCGTGCAGCTACAGTCAGATTGCAGCTTCCAGGTCTTTTTCTTGCTCGACAGAGACCCCGAGCGGCTCTCCTGCGACTAAAAGGCGCTCGATCGCTTCAAGCGTCAGGATGGCATTCAGTTCCCTCACATAGTTGCCCTGCCCGGCGACGTGTTTCCGGGCGACAGCTTCGGGCGCATTCTTTGCCCACCACGGAGCGCACCGAACTCGGTCGCTCGAAATTCTTTCCAGAACGACTGGTACCAATTCATTTCGAAACCAGCGGCGATACGGAAGAAACTTGTGTAAGCCAAGGACTCCAAAGGGCGAAAGCGCGTTCACGCACGGATCGAGCGCATTGAGGAAGGGCGGTAAACCCTCGGTGTGGTAATAATCCAGCTTAAATGTAACCTCTCCGAAAGCGCGGCGGAAGGCGTGTCCCCAAACTGAACCTCCCAGCAGTTCGCCCCGATCCGTCGGAATTCGCGCCAACTCCGGACTCGCCGAACGAACTAGCTCCAAGGCGGGCAACGGCGAATGTCGTAGCGATGCGGGCGCGCGGTAAGCCAAGGCAACGAGCTCATTATCGAGGTAGGGCGTGCGGAACGTCAGTTGCGAACGGCCGGCCGCGAGCAGCCCGAAAAGCTTCCAGGGTATCTCGCGAAAGGCGGCAAACGTGACCGCGTGGACGTTCTTGCCGACCATCCGCTGCGTCTCGGATCCAACAAGGGCGGCGCAATCTTTGCTGAGCAGTTCGCTATTCAATCGGATTGGTTTGAAGGTCGAGACGGACCGAAGGATTTCGCTGCCGAAATTGCCGGTCAGGCGAATTGGAGACAGTTCGCGCGCCCGCGCGTTGAAGTAAATCTCATGGCTGGCGGTAGCCCCTGCGTAACCGTCGGTGACCCTGACTGTGCGGTCGAGGTGGGTTCCGAAGTTCCGCAGAAAATCAGGCTCGATCCCTAGAACGTGATGACGCAAACCGCGCACCTCCGCGATTCGCGCGGAGAGACGGG